>Ga0210377_10005603_pt1 | contig 10290 bp, 9 predicted proteins | sample PLM4_65_b1redo_FD_155480 | JGI IMG/M metagenome (GOLD analysis project Ga0210377, IMG submission 155480) | Groundwater sediment microbial communities from an aquifer in East River, Colorado, USA - PLM4_65_b1 redo | ecosystem: Environmental > Terrestrial > Soil > Riparian zone | place: USA: East...
GCGACGGCGTCTTCGATGGCCTTCCCTGTCTGCTCGTTATAGCCGATGAACAGCTTCTTGCCGATAACCGTTCCCGGAACGCCCGCGCGTTGCACACCCGCGGCCCGGATGACCCGTGAATAGAACGCCGCATTTTTCTTGTCGTGCCAGACTTCGAATTCCTTGACCGCGAGCGCAGGATATTTTTTCTTGAGCGTCTCCAGAAAAACCTTTTCCTCGGCGCAGTGCGGGCACCCCTGGCCCTCGAACAGGTAGAGCGTTGCTGTTCCCTGTTTTGCCGAAGAAACGTTCTGCGCCATTGCTCCTGGAGCAAGGAAGAACGTCAACAGGGCAACGGCCAGTGCAATTATCGCGATTGAACGATGTACTCTTTTAAAATAACATTTCATACTTGTTATTTTACCTCCAGGGAAAATTTCTTCATGAGCTCCAGCCCTGCGTCGAGGGTCTCAACAACCGTGCGCCTGGTCATGCCCTGTCCCACGAATTCCTTCTCGAAAGCGTCGGCGAAGTCGAGCATCAGGATGTCCGCCTTGGTCATGCCGTCCCTGCCCACGATGGCCTCGAGTCTGCGGAGGTCCCTGCCCTTGGCGTAATACTTGTAGAGATGGTTCGAGACCGTGCGGTGATCGGCCCGCGTGTGGCCTTCCCCGATGCCCTTCTGCATGAGCCGCGACAGGCTCGGGAGCACGTCAATGGGCGGAAAGATCCCTTTCTGGTGCAGCTCCCGCGAGAGCACGATCTGACCCTCGGTGATGTAGCCCGTCAGATCCGGAATGGGGTGCGTGATGTCGTCCTCGGGCATGGTCACGACCGGAAGCATGGTGACCGAACCCTCGAGCCCGTAGATCCGGCCTGCGCGCTCGTAGAGCGAGGCAAGGTCCGAGTACATGTAGCCCGGGTAGCCGCGCCGACCTGGCAGCTCCTCGCGGGCCGTTGATATCTCGCGGAGCGCGTCGCAGTAGTTCGTCATGTCCGTGATGATCACCAGTATATCCATTCCTTTTTCGAAAGCAAGATATTCCGCCACGGTCAGGGCAAAGCGCGGTGCTAGCAGCCGCTCCATCACCGGTTCGTCGGCCATGTTCACGAAGGCGACGAACCCCATCTTCATCTCCTCGAGCACGTTCAGATAATACGAGTACTCATGGAAGTTCAGGCCGAGGGCGGCAAAGACCACGACGAATCGCTTCGACGGATCGGCGAGCCGCGAGTTCTTCAGGATCGATGCGACCACTTCCTTGCACGGGAGTCCCGCGGCGGAGAAGATCGGGAGCTTCTGCCCCCGAACGAGCGTGTTCAGGCCGTCGATGGGCGAGAACCCGGTCTCGATGAAGTCCTCGGGCCGCGCGCGCGCCGAAGGATTGATAGGAGCGCCCGTGATCGGTTTCCACTTCTCGGGGACGAACATGGGCACGTTGTCCTTTGGCTCGAAGGAGCCGTTAAAGATCCGGCCCACGATGTCAGCTGACAGCGGGACCTTTTTTATGGCATCGGTGAACGACACGGTCGTCCGTTCGATATCAAGGCCCTGCGTCCCGCCGTACACTTCGACGAGCACCGTGTCCCCGTCTATTTCCAGCACCTCGGCTTCCATGTTCCTGCCGTCGGGCGCGTGGACCATCACGACCTCCCCGATCCTGGCGCTGAAAACGTTCTTCACGAACAGGAGCGGTCCCGCCACCGTGGATATGGTCCGGTATATGTGTTCAGAGAAGCGCATAATCGCAAGCTCCAAATTTCAAGCTCCAAATCACAAATAAATTTCAAGAGATCAAAATTCAAACGTTTCGGTCATTGAAATTTGTCCTTTGATCATTATTTGTGATTTGGTTATTGTGATTTGAATATTTCCTCCAGAGAACTCCCCTGCTTCAGCTTCTCCGCGGCCCGGTCATGGGCGTCGAGGATGCCCTTGATGATCGCAAGCGTTTTCTCCGGCGGTGAAAAGGCGTCGTCGCTGTAGGCGTTCTGCTGGAGAAATTCCGTCCGGACCAGCTCGGCCGTGCGCATGAGCAGCCGATCAACGTCCTGGAGCCCCTCGGCCCCGACGATCTCCGCCACTTCCCTGAGCGATTCCTCCTGCTGCAGGATCTGGCGGCAGCGCGCCAGCATGCCCTCCCATTCAACGGACACCTTTTCCCGGTAATGTCCGGACACCTCCCTGGCATAGAGCGAATAGCTCTGGAACCAGTTGATCGCCGGATAATGCCGCCGGTGAGCGAGCGTGGTGTCGAGCATGAGGAAGGCGCCGGTCGTCCGGAGGCACGCCTGGGTCACGGGCTCGGTAAAGTCGCCTCCAGGCGGCGATACGGAAAGGATCATGCTGAGCGAACCGATCCTCCCGTTCAGTGTTTCGACCACACCCGCGCGCTCGAGGAACCCCGATAATCGCGAGGCAAGGTACGTTGGGTATCCCTCTTCTCCGGGCATCTCCTCGAGTGACGCCGATATCTCGCGAAGGGCCTCGGCCCACCGGGAAAGGCTATCGGCCAGGAACAGCACGTGATAGCCCATGTCCCGGTAATACTCCGCCATGGTGACCGCCGTATAGATGGACGCCTCTCGCGCGGCCACGGGCATGTTCGACGTATTCACGACGAGAACGGTGCGCTCCCGGAGCGGCCGCTTGGACCAGGGGTCCTGCAACTCCCCGAACTCGGCGATCATGTCCGCCATCTCGTTGCCCCGCTCGCCGCATCCCACGTAGACCACGATGTCCACGTCCGCGAACTTCGCCACGGACTGCTCCAAGATCGTCTTTCCCGTGCCGAAGCCGCCGGGGAATATGGCCGTGCCGCCCCGGGCAAGGGGGAAGAGGAAGTCGATGCTCCGCTGGCCAGTGATGAGCGGCGCGGAGGGCGCGAACTTTCTCCGAAAGGGCCGCGCCCTGCGCACCGGCCACTCATGGCAGCCGGGGATCTCTATCCCTCCTTCATATTCGCCGAGCGGCTCGTTGAGGCTGATGTCATTGTCCACGATGCGCGCGATCCTCCCCACATCGTCGCGGCCGCTCATGATGTAATGCTTGAAAGCGCCTTCGTCCACGGTCCCGAGCATGGAGCCCTGCGTGGTCACGTCCCCTTTTTTCAGCAAAGGAGTGAACTTCCAGCGCTTCATGTAGTCGAGGGCGTAGATTTCCTTCCCGCCCGTTATAAAAGGCCCCATGTTCTCCCGCAGCCGTTCGAGCGGACGCTGGAGCCCGTCGAACATGCCCCCGAGAAGCCCCGGCCCCAGGCGCACCGTGAGCGGCATGCCCACGCCCTTGACCGGCTCCCCTACGGCAAGGCCCCGCGTGTCTTCATAGACCTGGACCACGGCCTTGTCCCGCTCGAGCCGCACGACCTCGCCGGTGAGCATGGCATGTCCGATATAGATGCGCTCGTACAGTTTGAGCCCCTTGAGGTCAACGGTGACCGTGGGTCCGGATATTGCCGTGATCCTGCCGCTCATGTTCATGATTGATCGCTCCTACGAGATAATAACCCATTCGACTCCCCGGTCTGAAGCCCGGGGTATGCTCAGGGTTGATACTGAGCGGCGCTTTGTACCACGATTTAAAAATCGGGGTTTGGCGCCGTCGAACGTATCAACTGACGGCAAAGTAAAAAGCTCCAGATGCAAGGCACGCAAGTCATAAGGAATGAGGCGTACGTTTGATACGCCGCAGTGACGAATGACGCCGCGTAACGCAGCAGCTGGACTTTTTACGAAGCCGTTATAACTTCAGCCTCACATGGTACCCTATCGCCCTCCTGATAAGGCGGGCTGCATAGTCCTCCGCTTCCGCGGGGGGCTTCACGGGCGAGGGGAGGACCAGGAGTATCCCGTGCCACGCCTGCTCCAGTTCGCGCATCCGCTCCTCGGAAACTCCCAAGGCATCGCGCCCGGCGCCCACCAGGCGCTCGTCGATGATCACGAGTCCGTTCTCGGGCTCGTCCATGGCCTTTTTCAGCGTCCGTTCGAACTCCGGCATTTCCACGGCGTACTGGGGAACACCGGTCAGGCTGAAGCCGTAATTTGCGTCCGGAGGAGTGATAAAAGCTATTTTCTTCATCTCAGCCTCAACGGTTCAAAGCAAAGCCTTTTTTCGCACCCCGCACTCGCGCCAGGCACTCGCAACGCTGGGCGCAGGCAAAGACGCAAAGCGCGCAAAGAAAAGCTTGTACGTATGAATTTAAACAAATAAATCTTTTTGTTCTGCCGTTCTTTGCGACCTTTGCGCCGCCCGTGCCCAGCGTTGCGAGTGTTCCGCGAGCGCAGGGTATTGCGAGAGACAGATTTAAAGGTTTCGTCTTATTATTCTGTCCATTTTGTGTAGATTATTTATTCATCCTTACTGCACCAATTCCGCCATCACGGCCTCCCGCTCCAGATCTTTGCCGTAAAAGAGGACGCTCAAGTTCATGACCTCGAGGGAGCATTTCCAGAGATAGTCCAGGAGCGGCCCGGCCCCGAAGGGCTCCCTCCCCTCTTTCTTCAGGAAGCGGGTCATCCCCTTGTAGAGGGCGGTCTCCACCTTCGTGGGATCGGGCGTCTCTATTTTGATTCCGGAAAACCCGCGGACCAGGGAGTTCACTCCGAACAGGTCCCCCTTCTCGACGATCGCCCTGAGTTTTGCTTCGGGGATCATCCCGCCGGGAACGAACGGAAATGCGGTGCGCCTCTCCAGTCTCAGACATTTATACACGCTCATGATGTTTCGTGAATCGATCAGCCTGGCAAAAAAGATCTTCATAAGAGGATGAAGCCCCGTATCGACGATAACGGCAAGGTACGTATTCGTTAAGCTCAGCTCGACCCCGCGGAGGCCCTCAGCTTCGAGAACATTGCTCAGCCCGCCGAATTGTTCGGACAGCTGCAGAAAGGCCCGCTCGATGCCCCGCATTGCGGAGGGCAGGTCCTCGCTCGAGGAAAGAATTTTCGCGATCCCGGCGGAGAGCAGGCTGTCGCCCAGGAGGTCTTCGGCCTTACCGGATTTTTCATCCTTCAGGTGCCGGAGACAGATGAAGATCGTCCTGAGCTCGGTATACAGAAAGAAGGGACTGAATATTTCACGGAGCCGTCCGTTCATCTGGGAATAGATCCATCGGTATTCCCTGAGCAGACTCCGCCAGACGCCTTCCGGCGACCGGTCCCGAACAAACCCCTGGTAGCGGGCCGAGGCGAGATAGTCCATGGGCGCGGCGTCATAGATCAGCGGCCGCCAGTCATTGATCAGGCGCGACCTTCTGCCCCTGATCCTCGACAGGAGATACTCGACCGGATATCCCCGGTCTTCAAGATGCCGCAGGAGTTCCATCGGAGCCCTCCCCGTAAACGTCCCTGATCAGGAGCGGCAGCAGATCGCTCCATGACCGCTCCAGCCTCTTTTCGAAAGTATTGATGACCCTGATCGAGCCGTCTTTTGTCGAGGCGTCCATACCTCCCGTAATACCCAGGTCCGGCACGATCTCAGCGCCTGGGAAATAGGTCCCGGCAAGCGCAACGTCTCCGGGATTCACCCGCACCGTATGCCAGACAAGGGCAGGAAGCTCCCGCGCCATCTTCCCGAACGCGGTCTCATAGGCGGTATTTCGCAGCGCGGGCAGTGACGACACTGCAGCGGCCTGCAACCGTGCGGAAAGCTCCTTTTCGGCGGAAAGCCTGATGCCTCTCGCCCGGTTGTTTGCTGCGGACAGGGCCTGGGCGTTCGCGTCCCTCTGCGCTGCCGCCTCTTTCCTCCTGGCTTCGCCGCGCCGCTGCTCCAGCCGGCGCGCTACATCCGCCTTCGCAGCGCCGGCCTCTTGCTCCGCTTCCTGCCGCATCACGCGCACCCTCTCGTCCGCCGCTTTTTTGAGCGAGTCGATCAGCTCTTTGCAGCTCATCTTACTTCACCGTGAAGAGGATCATCGTCGCCACGACGAAGCCGAGGATGACCATGGTCTCGGGAATGGCGACGAGGATGACGATCGTGCCGGTCAATTCCGGCTTTTCCGCGAGCGAGCCCGCCCCTGCGGCCCCGATCTTCGACTGCGCCCAGGCAGTGGCAATGGCGGTGAGGCCGATTGCCAGCGCCGCGGCAAACGCGATGAGTACTTTTTCCAGGTTCATAGTATCCTCCTTATGTTAAAATCACAACGCATGTAAATTCCAAATCTCAAGCACCAAATCACAAACAAGCTCCAAACACCAAGCACGAAATTCAAAACGTTTTGGATTTCGTGAATTTGAATTTGGATATTAATTGAGATTTGCTATTTGCGATTTGGAGTTTTATTCTCTCCGTGCCTCCGTGTCGAAGACTTCATTTCTTCAACGGCTCGAACCTTCTCCCGCCGTGCTCGATGAATTTGCTGAAGAACTCCACGTAATGGAGCCTGAGCGAGTGTATGGTCGGAGAAAAGACCCCCAGGACGATATTGAGCAGGTGGATAAGCGCAGCCACCGCCACCCCGGTCACGACATCGCCGGTCAACCCGCCGAGATTGTTCGCCACGAAGGCGAGCAGCACCGAGGTGAGGCCGATGGCCATGATACGAACGTAGGAGATGATGTTGCCGATGCTCTTCAGGAGTTCCAGGGGCGCGAGCAGCCCCCCGGTGAAGAACAAAAACGGCGTAAGCAGGAGAATAACGATAATGACAGGCCGCGCGAGCACGGTCGGAAAGATCTCGAAGAACGACGCGAGGACGGTGATCAGGCTGAGGATAATGACGATACTCAGAAGCTTGTAGACCGCCTCTTTTTTTTCTTTCTTTCGAAAACCGCTTATGACCCCTAATAAAAGCCCGAGGAGAACATGGGCCACTCCCACCGCAAGGGCGAAAAAGATCATGGGGACCACGCCTTCGCGCCGCTCGATGCAGAGGGGCTTCAGGTGGAAGAACCTCTCGGGAAGATCGCCGAAGAACTCCCCGAAGAGAACGCCGAAGAAGATCGAGTAGAGCGATGCGACCATCAGGATCTTTGCCCCGTTCCTGACAAGGCCCTCCCCCCTGTATTTTTTCACCAGGACCAGGGACGCGACGGCCAGCAGCAGACCATACCCCGCGTCGCCCAGGATCATGCCGAAGAAGACGGGGAAAAAGATGCCGATGAACGGCGTGGGATCGTAGGAAGTATAGGCCGGAAGCGGTAAAAGGCTCGTGAAAAGCTCGAACGGCCTGAAGTAGGGAGGGTTCTTCAGGATGATCGGGACCCGCTCGAGGTCATGTTCGCGCATCTCTTTCTCCACAAGCATGACGTTCGTGCCGAACGATTCGGACACTCTTTTCCGCAGTTTCTCCACATCGCCCGCCGGCATCCACCCGTTGATAAAAAAACACATCCGCGTTTCGAAGGTCGCCGCGGTCGCCGACAGCAATGACAGCCGGTCATCGATCCACTCCCTGACGCTCTCGTAGATGGGGACCCAGCGCTGGGCAAGCTCGGACAACGACCTGTCGATCCGCAACAGCTCCACGGACACTTCGGCGCTCCTCTTTTTTACATAGGCGCCCTTTTCGGAAAAGCTCAGGTCTTTGAACGTTGCAGGGAAGATAAGCTCCGGCACGTGTTCGTCGCTCAACGATTTTTTTACTTTTTCCGAGAGTTCCTTCTCAACGGTGATGAGGCCCACCAGGGTGCCGTCCACGGCGGTCTCGGTCAGGAGCTCGAACTTCCAATCGGTGATGCGCGAGATCGCTTCGCGCAAGCGCTCGACCATGTCCGGCTCCCGGATCGTAAGGCCGATGAAGTCGAGATCGGGGGTCTCTTTGGTGCTCTCGACAAGAGAGGCAAGCGCCCCAAGGAAAACGACATACTGGTCAAGCTCCTTTTTTTCTTTCCGGAGCCCGTCCCGCTTTTCAAAAAGTTCTTTTGCGGCCGCGATGTGGCGTTCGATCGTCTTTGTGATGGTATCGATGATCGACCGCGGTTCGAGATAGCTTGTTCTTACCGGTTTTTTCGGGAGGAAGGAGAACAGCTCGGCGATCTTCTGCCGGAGGTTCTCGAGGAAAAGCCGTTCGAACATGTCCTTTTCATCGGGCATGAAGGAGCGGATATCTTCTTCCCGACCCTCTTCGATAAATCCGACGGCGGCGGGCTCGATCTGGAATATGCTCATTTCCCGAAGCAGGCCAAGCACGTCCTGAAGCAGGCCTTTGGCCCCCACCATCTCGACTTTTGACATCCTGACGATCATGCTCTTATCCCGGAAGAATGCCGGCAATCTGTTTTGCGACGATCCTCGAGAGGGTCTCCGCCTGCAATCGCCCCAGACGCTCTGCATCGGCCATTGCCCGGACCACGGTCCCGGCGGCCTTGCCCCCGGCCTCTCTGGCCGCCTCAGCCGTGAATTTTTCCAGAGATGCTTTGATGTTCTTGTCCTCACGGATGAATTCTTCCTCGCATTCCTTCTGCACGCGCTCGAGCCCCTCACGCGCCTTGATTTTCTCAAGATCGAGGCACTGCTGGATCTCTTTTTCAGCTTCTATGACCTGGCTCAGGATGTCTCTTTCCATAATTCTATTGTAGCAAAAATAACCGCGCCTAACGTGACATTCAAGCTTTTCCCGGCCCTGCCGCTCTACTAATTCCCTAAGGAATTGGAGCGCGCGCCAACATCGTGCCGACAACCCCTCATAGTTGCAAATATAATTATCTTTAAGCAGTGCGTTCCGAATAGTGTAATTTTAAGCTATAGTAAGAGATAGCGCGATAGTGAGAATCGACTGGCAACATTCAACCATAACAACGGAGGAGTGCACGACATGTACGACATAATCGTGGTCGGCGCCGGGCCGGCCGGCGCTACGTGCGCGCGGATATGCGCCCGTGAGGGGCTTAAAACGCTGCTTCTGGACAAAGAGGCCTTTCCCCGGAAAAAACCCTGCGCCGGCGCGGTATCGGCACAGGCCCTTTCCCTGCTCGACTTTCCGCTTCCCCAGGACGTGATCGAAAAGGAATGTTTCGGAGTGCAGATCCGGTATCGCAACCGGTCGGTCATGGTACGGAAAAAGGAGCGCATAGCAGTGCTCGTGAGCCGGGACCGCTTCGACCGGGTCCTCGCGGATAAAGCAGTCGAAAGCGGCGCGCGGTTCCTGGCGGGAGAAAAAGCGGTAGACGTCCTTGAATCAGAAGACACCGTGACGTTGAGCACGGACCTGAATCGTTACGAGGCCCGTTTCCTCATCGGTGCGGACGGCATTCACAGCCGGGTCGCACGGTCCGTGCGACCGCCCTTTCGAAAAAACGAGATAGTGCTCGCCTCGGTCTGCAATACCCGGGCCGACGACATCGCCATAAAAGAGCGCCTGCATGACACCATTGCCATCGATTTCGGGCTCGCGCCACTGGGCTACGGCTGGCTTTTCCCCCACCGCGGCTACTTCTCGATGGGAATAGCGGGCCTGGCATCTGAATTCTCCGACCCCCGGAGAGCGCTGTCGGAGTACGGCCGGTCTTTACAGGTTGATCTTGAAGCAATTCGCGGGCACTTCATACCGCTCGGCGGGATAAAGCGAAGGATTGCCGCAAACCGGATATTACTGGCCGGTGACGCGGCGGGGTTTGCCGACTCCTTTCACGGAGAAGGGATCGCGTATGCCGTCCTTTCAGGAAAACTCGCGGCCGGGGCAGTTATCGACTGTCTCAAGAACGGGCATGAGCCGGTAACAGCCGTATCACGGTATACCGGTGAGTGCGAAAAACTAATCAGAAAACAACTGCGCATATCGCTTTATCTGGCACGACTGCTCGACCGGTTTCCAATGCTTTTTGTCAGGATCTTCTTCGACAACCGGGCGGCGCTCGACCAATACCTGGAAATTCCTTCCGGCAGGATGGACTACCGTCAGTTCCTGAGATGGCTCGCGGTCCGTATACCTTTTTACCTGGCCTCGAGCTTTTTTAAGGGCTTCCATGAGACTCAGGCGGGAGATGTGAAAAAACTTTCAAATTCTCAATGACAGGTTCCAACCTGTTTTAAATCCGGCCTTTGATGCCTGGAATGGGTGACTTGCTGCTTGAGAATTCTGGCTCACGCCCCGCGCTCCAGCCTGTCTCCCTGCCGGGGCTGGCCGTTCTCTTCAATGGAAAATAACGGCTCGTGTATCGACTCTCCCCTGCAGACCGGGCACTTGCCCGGTTTTTTCAGCCGTTCCCGCTTCGAGAACACAAACCCGCACTTCCTGCATTCCGCAGGCGTGACCGCCAGATGCCGCCCCGTCGCGCTCATTGTCTTTCGGATATGCTCGAGATGGCCGTAGACCTCTTTTTCCGATATTCTGACCTCCGAGGACAGATCTTTCGCAGAACGCTCCCCTTGCT
>Ga0210377_10005604_pt1 | contig 10290 bp, 11 predicted proteins | sample PLM4_65_b1redo_FD_155480 | JGI IMG/M metagenome (GOLD analysis project Ga0210377, IMG submission 155480) | Groundwater sediment microbial communities from an aquifer in East River, Colorado, USA - PLM4_65_b1 redo | ecosystem: Environmental > Terrestrial > Soil > Riparian zone | place: USA: East...
AATAAGGCCGAAGAGATGTTCCGGAAGGGATTGGAACAAGACTCGAAGTTCACCGGGATGCGCGTCGGCCTGGCCAAGACGCTGATCAAGCAGGGGCGGACTGCGGAGGCACGACGTGAACTCCAGACGGTATTGGACGAGAAGGAGCCGCACAATTTGGCGGACTGGGTCATGAAAGACAGCAAGCAGGCCCGACGGCTTCTCGAGTCTATGGACTGAGGATAGAGCTGTTCCTGTTGTCCCACCTGCTCCCCCCCGGGTGGCAGCGGAGGGGGAATCCGGGGCGCAGGTTGGGACGCTTAGGAGGGTGCCCTCTGCAGGCCCCGTGCGAACGCGCCGCCCGGAACGGCGGCCCCTGGACTCCAGCCGAAAGGCAGCGCTCTAGCGGTGGGGCGCAGCCTGTCCTCTGCCGCGCCTCCCGGTGTGCCGGGGCCTCATTCTGATCCAGGCGCGGTTGCGCTGATCGGTGGAACCCGTCATGGCCTCTCGCAATGTGCGAGGGCAGAACCGCCGTCTCGGGGCGATCCTGCTTCTCGTCTACCTTGGCCTTGCCATCCTGGCGGTGATGTTCGTGATCCTCCGGAGATACGGATCTGCCTGAAAGCGGCTGCGCGTCCAGGCCCATCACGCTTCTACAACGGAGCACGCCATGTGGGTGCCCGTCCAAAGCCTGCCAGCGCTCAACGCGGTCTTGAACATGATGAGCGCCATCCTGCTCATCGCCGGGTACCTCTGTATCCGGCGACGGAAGATAACGCAGCACAAGGTGTGCATGCTGTCGGCGTTCGTGACCTCGAGCCTCTTTCTGGTCAGCTATCTGACCCTCCGGTTTTTCGCGGGAATGACGCGCTTCAACGGGCAGGGTTGGGTCCGCCCGATCTACTTCACGATCCTCACTTCCCACACGATTCTGGCCGCGACCATCCTGCCCCTTGCGTTGGTGACCCTCTCGCGAGGGTTGAGGGGTGATGTAGATCGTCACGTCAGGATCGCCCGATGGACGCTCCCGCTCTGGCTCTACGTGTCGGTCACAGGTGTCCTCGTATACTGGATCCTGTACCACCTCTACCCGCAGAGCTGATCGGGCGCTCATTCCTGCTCGGGCACTGTGCTGCACTTCCCCTTCGGCGTGCAGCCCCGCTGGGACGGGCTCGGGGTCCAGCGTGATCGAGGAAAACGACGGGATCACCAATGTGTGCCTGAGTCTTCCCTCCGCTATCGGCAGGCGAGGGATCGAACGGTTGCTCGAGCTTCCCCTGGCCCCGGAGGAATGGGAGGGGTTACGGTGTTCCTCGTCGCTCCCGAGATCGACCATCGCGCGGCTTGGACTGAGTGAAGACCGAATGTGGCCGAGCCGAGAGGTCGTCGCATGTTTCAGTTGACGTCCAGCCCCGGCCTGGGTTAGAAGGGGCTCGTTGATTGGTGCAGCAAACATGCAGGGGGGATGGATGGGCAAGCTGCACACACCGAACGCCGACGCCTGGGGCCATCTTCGGATGTTCGCTAACACGCAGGATGGCGTTTTTGCCGTGAACCAGGCGGGCCGCGTCGTTCTCTGGAACAGAGCTGCGACGAGGATCCTGGGGTTTACGGCAGAGGACACCCTGGAAAAGCGCTGTTGCGACGTGATGCGGGGTCTCGACGTCTCGGGGAACTTGCTGTGCTACCCGGGCTGCCAGGTCATGGTGCTGAGCGCGAGTCAGCAACCTATCCACAACTTCGATATGCGGACACGGCGTAAGGACGGGCAGGAGATTTGGGTCAACATCAGTACTGTCGTGATTCCTGCCGATGGTGAGCAGCTAGGTGGGACGGTCCACCTGTTCCGGGATATCACCCACGAATGGCAGGCCTCGGGGTGGGTCAAGAGGGCCAGCGAGGTCCATTCCGGCGGCTTGGCCGTGCGAGGCGCACGGCCAAGCCGCTCGACAGGGGATACCGGGAGGGGGACTGCGGGATCTCTCACGGCGAGGGAACGGGAGATCCTGCGCCTTCTGGCCAGCGGTCTGACAACCTCGACCATCGCTGAGCAGTTGTGCATAAGCCACACGACCGTCCGCAACCACATCCAGCACGTCCTGGATAAACTCGGCGCTCACAGCCGCCTGGAGGCGGTCAGCGTCGTTTTCGGTCAGCACTTGATTGCATCCACGTCTCGCTAAGTGGTCAGGCCAGGGAAAGCGCACGCTGGAACCTCGACCCACGAGGACAGATACCTCTGGGCGATTCGAATGAAGGCGTGACACTGGCTGGTAGATGAAAACGATGCGATCTATTCATGGAAATAATCCATTTGCATCATTTACTTCTTGGAGACGGGTTTGGTATTCTTCCCAAGTAAAATTTCGTTTGTGTATTTTCGATCGAGCGATCGAACGGTCACACGTTCGGAGGTCTCGTGCGGTACGAGGAGCGGTTCGAATCCGTCCTGAAGAGCGCTGCGGAGGCCTTCGCAACTCGGGGCTATCATCGAGCCTCCATTCGCAACGTCGCCAAGGCGGCAGGGATGAGCGTCGCCGGCCTCTATTATTATTGTCGAAGCAAGGAGGAGCTGCTGTTCGCTGTCTGTTACCACAGTTTTGACGTTCTCTTGCGAAACCTGCAGAATGCGCTCAATGGAGTTTCTGATCCAAAAGAGCAACTACGGGTATTTGTCTACAATCACTTCGAGTATTTTCTTAGCCATGTCGAGGCCATGAAGGTCGTCTCCCACGAAGCCGGGATGCTGACGGGCGAATATGATCTCCGCGTGGCGGAGATAAAGCGGGAGTACTATCTCCGATGCCAGCAGATCATCCAATCCCTTCTGGGCGAGCCGGACAGCGATTCTATCTGCCTGCGAACAACGACCCTGGCTCTCTTTGGTATGATCAATTGGGTGTACACGTGGTACCGCCCCGGCCGAGACGACGACGCGAAGGGGCTGGCCGATTGCATGACGGAACTCTTCCTTCACGGGGTAAGGCCGCAGGGACTGGCCGACGCTGGACAGGAGGTGACGCATGGCGCGTGAAGAAGGCACGAGACCGAGGAGCAGTCGGGCAGCGGCAGTGCAACCGAGGCCACCTGAAGCATACCAGTTCAAGGATGTCTTGTACGAAAAAGGAGATTGGATCGCCCGCATCACCATCAATCGTCCTCGATCCTACAATTCGTACACGACGGCGACCTTGCAGGAGCTGACCATGGCATTCCAGGATGCCTCATGGGATGATGGCGTGGCCGTGCTCGTTCTGACCGGTGCTGGGGATAAGGCCTTTTGCACGGGTGGTGACGTCAAGGAGTACTCCGAGGTGTACACGCAGCGGCCCCGCGATTATTGGAAGTACATGGGGGTTTTCGCCGGGGCGATCGATGCCGTGCGAAATTGCGGGAAGCCGGTCATCGCGCGCCTGAACGGGATCGTGGCCGGAGGCGGGAACGAGTTCAATTTGGCCTGCGACCTGGCGGTGGCAGCCGAGCACATTACCTTGCGCCAGGTCGGGACCCGGGTGGGAAGCGTGGCCGCCGGCGGGGCGACGCAGTGGCTGCCGCTGCACATCGGTGACCGCAGGGCACGGGAGATGCTGTTCACCTGTGACGAGATCACGGCGCGGCAGGCCCTGGAATGGGGATTGGTGAATCGCGTCGTGCCGGCGGCCGACCTCGACAACGCCGTGGGGGAACTGGCGCAGAAGATCATCGATAAGTTCCCGGAGTGCACTCGCTATACCAAGCAGCAGGTCAACTTTTGGAAGGACCTCTCTTGGTATTCCACCGTGGGACACGCCCGGGATTGGTTGAGCCTCCATTTCATGTCGCCGGAGCCGTATGAGGGCATGAGGGCTTTCGTGGAAAAGCGTGCTCCGCGTTACCGGGAGCTGCGCCAGCGGGCGGCCGAAGGTCGCTCGAGCGAGTTCCTCTGGGGTCCGTACACCAGACGCTGCGGCGCATGCGGTGTGGCGGGGATTCCGGAGGAGTTCGACTTTTGCGGGAAGTGTGGGGCCAAGCTGGCGTAAGCGGCGCGCCTTCCATCTAGCAGGCTGCTGAAAAAGGCCCATCTGTCCGCCTGAGGCGGATTGGCGCGCTCGCGCGGCGCTACGACGTACGGACTAAGTACGCCTCGCACCTCGCATCGCGCGCCGCCTTGCATCTGGACCTTTTTGAGCAGCCTGGCGGAAGACGAGTTTTCAGCATCCCGCTAGGGGATGAGAGCGCAACACGAGGGCATCCGATGGGAGATCTGAGCGGCAAAGTGGCATTGGTCACCGGGGGGGCGAGCGGCATCGGAACCGCGGTGGCCCTGGAATTCGCGCGCCATGGGGCAGACGTTGCGATCGTGGACCTTCTGGTGGGAGAGGCCGCCCGGGAGGTCCTCGCAGCCATACAGGACGAGGGGGTCCGCGGATTGGCCCTGCAGGGTGACGTGGCCGACCGGGGAAGGGCCGACGAAGTCGTGGCAGATGTCCGGGAGCGCCTCGGCGGTCTACACATCCTGGCGACCTGCGCGGGCATCAACCGGGATGCGGTGATCTGGAAGATGTCGGCGGAGGAATGGGATGCCGTGATCGACGTGGACCTCAGCGGGACGTTCCATTACTGCCAGGCCGTGGCCCCCATCTTCCGCGAACAACGGTATGGCAAGATTGTGACGATCTCCTCCATCAACGGCCTGCGGGGGAAGGTTGGCCAGGTGAACTACGCCGCGGCCAAGGCGGGGGTGATCGGGCTGACGAAGGCGCTGGCCAAGGAACTGGCCCGGTCCCACGTGAACGTCAACGCCGTCGCGCCAGGATTCATCCTGACGCCGATGACGGCCGCCATGTCCGCTGAGGCGCGGGAGGCGGCTATCGGGGAGATCCCGCTGGGCCAGGCCGGCACCCCAGAGGATGTGGCGGCCCTCGTGGCCTTCCTGTGCACGGAGCGGGCTCGGCATATCACGGGCGAAGTGATCAAGGTGGACGGCGGGCAGTATATCTAGGCGGAGAGGTCCGGGAGCAGGAAGGCAGAGGAGAGGGAGAGAGAGATGGACGGGACGTTCAGGGATATCCGGTTCGAGTTGCGGGAGGGCGTCGGACGCATTGAATTGAACCGACCGCCGCTCAACGTCCTCAATATTGCCATGATGGAAGAGATCCAGGCGGCCCTCCGGCACGCCCAGGCGGCCGGGGACACCCGTGCCATCGTCTTCTCCGCCGCTGGACGGATGTTCTCTGCCGGGGTGGATATCGCCGAGCACACCCATGATCTCATGGAACGGATGCTGACGGCGTTCCACGGGATCTTCCGGCTGATGGAGGACGGGGAAGTGCCGACGATGGCCGTAGTACAGGGACACGCGCTGGGAGGCGGCTGCGAACTCGCCTGCTTCTGCGACCTGGTCATCGCGGCGCAGGGCGTAAAGTTCGGGCAACCTGAAATGGCTGTGGGCGTGTTCCCACCCGTCGCGGCGGCACTGTTTCCGCACCTGATCGGGGGGAGAAAGGCGGCCGAGATGATCCTGACCGGTGAGGCCATCCCCGCGGAGGAAGCGCATCGGATCGGACTGATCAACACTGTTGTGCCCGCAGATCGACTCGCGGACGAGGCAGAGCGGCTGCTGGCCCGCCTGACCGACAAGAGCGCGACCGTCTTGCGAGTGGCGAAGCGGGCGATCCGCACCGGCATGGCAACCGGTTTCGACCAAGCGCTGCCAGCCATCGAGACGATGTACACCGGGTCTCTCATGACTTTAGAGGACCCCGACGAGGGGTTACGGGCCTTCATGGAGAAGCGGAAACCGGTCTGGAAGCACCGCTGAACGCGAATATAACGTGAAACGTAAAACGTAACATTACGTTTCACGCTTTACGTTTTGCGGGGAGGGGGAGCATGGCAATCACCCCGATCATTGACCGCTGCCGCGCCCGGCTGGAAGACGTCCAGTTTGGTAGTGTCCGCGAGTGGAAGGCGCGACACCCTGGAGGCAAGGCGGTCGGCTGCTTCCCCGTGTACACTCCCGTCGAGATCATTCACGCGACCGGGATGCTGCCCGTGGGCCTTTTCGGTGGTGGAAACACAATCGAACTGGCCAACGCCGATGCCCGGTTCCAGTCTTTTGTCTGCTCCATTGCCAAGTCGACCCTGGAGATGGGATTCCAGAACCGGTTGAAGCTGCTGGATGGGGTCGTCTTCTCCTCCATCTGTGACGTGGCCCGCAACCTCTCCAGCGTGATGGCCCGCAACTTCCCCGAGCTGCATGTGGATTACATCCACCACGCGCAGAACATGACGTCGCCCTCCGCCGTGGACTATATGGAGAGCGAGTTCGGGCGGGTCCAGCGCAGCATGGAGAAGCTTGCCGGGCAGCCGGTCAGCCAGGAGACCCTGGCCGCCAGCCTGAAGATGTACAACCGGATCCGGGAAATACTCCGCCATCTGTACCGGGTGCGCCGGGACTCTCCCCACATGATCTCCACGGTAGAGCTGTATATCCTGATCCGCTCCGGCACGCTGGTTCCGCCCGAGGAGCACCTGCAGGAGCTCCAGCAGGTGCTGGAGTTGCTCCCGGCTCGGCAGGGGCGCCCCAAGGATCGGGTCCGCGTCGTGATCGAGAGCGCTTTCTGCGAGCAGCCACCCCTGGAGCTGCTCCAGGTTGTGGAGGAGGCAGGCTGCTACATCGTGGACGACGACTTGCTCACCGGCTGGCGCTGGTACATCGAGGATGTTCCGGAGGAGATGCCGCCGCTGCGGGCGCTGGCCGAGAGCTATATCAAACGGAGTGTGTATTCCTCGGTGCGGCACGACGGCCCGCGGTCCCGGACCGCTGGCCTGGTGGAGAAGGTCCGGCGGGCGGATGGCCAGGCGGTGATCTTCATGCCGGCCAAGTTCTGCGAGCCGGCCCTCTTCGATTACCCCCTGTTCCGCCTGGCGCTGGAGAAGGCGAACATCCCCCACCTGGTGATCGAGTTCGAGGAAAAGATGTGGACCTTTGAGCGGACCCGGAACGAGCTAGAAACGTTCGTGGAGTCCATGCTATTTGACTAGCACGCGGACGACCCCCGGCACGCCGTGTATCGCCGATTCACGGCTTCCGACTCGGGTTCAAGGGAGGCGGGCATGGCCACGGCAATCAAGGTGGATAAGGATCGGAAATATCAGAGCGAGGTCAACGACTACTCGAAGCGCATCCTGACCGAGTATTTCGACCAGCTCGCGCGTGCCGCGAAGACCCGCGAGCCCACTGGCTTCCTCATGATCTCCGGAAACTGCGTCGAGATCCTGCGCACCTTCGGCATGCACCCGGTCTTCCCTGAGGTGAATGCCCTGCAACTGGCTATTCGCAAGCAATCCCTCCCCATGATCCTGAAGGCGGAGCAGATGGGCTACAGCAGTGATAACTGCGCCTACGTCAAGGCCGACATTGGGATGCTCATGAGCGGAGGATACGGCCCCGAGGGGACCATTCCGTACCCGAGCCTGGTCGTCTGCAACTATGTGGGCTGCAACGTGTACGTGAAGTGGTTCGAGCACATCGCGCAATTCTGCGGGGCGCCGCTCTTCATGCTGGACATCCCCTTCCTGCGGGAGGGGGATCAGCCCAGCCAGGACGACATCACCTACGTCGTCCGCCAGCTCCAGGAGTTGATTGACACGTGCAGCCGAATCACGGGCAGGCCCTTCGACATCGACCGGCTGCGTGAGGTGCTGGCCTTCTCGGCCCGGGCGGAAGAGGGCTGGTCCGGGGCGAAGGCGCTGTGCAAAAGGAAGCCGGCTCCCTTTGACGCGTACTTCGACAGCATCAACATGATGGGCCCCATCAACGTCCTGCGCGGGACGCGCGAGGCGGCCGAGTTTTTCGATTTTGCGGTCGAGGCATTCGAGGCGCTGGCAGCCCAGCGGAAGGGTCCGCTGGCCGAGGAGCGGTTCCGAACCATCGTCGAGGGGCCGCCCCCCTACCCGTACTATCGGAACTTCCGCAACCTGTTCGCGGCCTGGGGGGCGGTTGCGGTGAACTCCACCTATTCCACCGTGGGAGGGCTCTGGGAGTTCGGCTTCCGCCACGACCCGCGGCGCCCGCTGGAGAGCATTGCGGAGCAGATGCTCGTGGAGAACCTGACGAATCGAAGCCTGACGGCCCGCTACCAGCAGATCCGGCGATATGTCGAGGAGTGGGAGGCGGATGCTCTCGTGATCCATTCCATCAAGAGCTGCCGTCTCTTCTCCGCCGGACAGGGGGACATGCGGGAGTACTTCACGCGGGAACTGGGGGTGTCGACCCTGCTGGTGGAGTCGGACCTGGAGGATCCGCGGTATTACTCGGAAGCCCAGATGAAGAATCGGATCGATGCCTTCTTCGAGGCACTGGACCACAGGAAGTTCCTGCAGAAGGCCTAGGGAGGGGGGCCATGATCTTTGGCGGCGGGGTGGACGTCGGCTCCACGCAGACGAAGGCGATTATTCTGAGCGACCGGCGCGAGATCGTGGGTCGCGCGCTGATCGGCACCGGCGCCAACGTGATCAAGGCGGCCGAGAACACGTTTGTGAAGGCCCTTGAGGATGCCCGGCTGTCCCGCGAGGCCGTGGGATACGTGGTGGGCACGGGATACGGGCGCTACAAGGTCACCTTTGGGGACGCCCAGATCACCGAGATCACCTGCCACGCCAAGGGGGCGCAATTCCTCTTCCCCGGGACGCGCACGGTCATCGACATGGGGGGACAGGACACCAAGGCGATCAAGATCGGCTCGGCAGGCGAGGTCCTGGATTTCTGCATGAACGACAAGTGCGCTGCGGGGACCGGTCGCTTCATGCAGGCGGCGGCGGAGTGTATGGGACTCTCCCTCGACGAGATCGGGCCGATCTCCCTGAAGGGGCAGACACCCGTTCGCCTCACATCGGTGTGCACCGTCTTTGTGGAATCCGACATCCTCTCGTACGTGGCGCAGAAGAAACGGCCGGAGGACATCCTGGCCGGCGTGCACAAGGCGATCGCCACCCGGACGATCTCCCTGGTCCGACGCGTGGGCATCGAGGACGAGATCACCTTCACCGGTGGGGTGGCCCGCAACGTGGGGATGGTGGAGGCGCTGCAGAGCACCCTGGGGCGCAAGCTGAACGTGAGCCCTGAGGCGCACTTCAATGGAGCCCTGGGGGCTGCCTTCTTCGCTTTGGAGCGGGCGGAGCGGTTGGCGGCGGGGCAGGCGGCGGCTTCTCTGGCGTGAAGGGCGGCTGTGTCGGCAGGCCGGAACGTGAGACCGGGATAGCCGAGCGCGGCCGGCTTGCCCATCCGCGTTTCCGTTCTTAGCCTTGGGAGAGGAGCGGTCCGATGAGCTTGGTAGCCGGGATTGACCTCGGATCTGGGCGGACGAAGGTGACCCTGGTCGACGAGTCAGGCGTCATCCGGGGGCGGGGGGTTGCCCGGACGCGGGGTGACTTCGAAGCGGTGACGAACGAGGCGCTGGCACTCGCGCTGGGTGAGGCGGGCATCAGCCGGGACCAGGTGTGCTACGTGGCGACAACCGGCCTCGGCCGGTACAGCGTCCCGTTCCGTGATATCCAGATCACTGACCTCACGTGCGGCGCCCGGGGGGCGGCCTTCCTCTTTCCCTCCACCGAGTTTGTCCTGGACATGGGGGCTCAAAGCACGCGGGCGTTGCGCCTCCGGGAGAACGGGAAGATCAAGGAATTCCACATGAACGAGAAGTGTGCGGCCGGCTCGGGGGGCTTTCTGGAGCGGGCGGCGAAATACCTGGAGGTGGACGTCGAGGAGATCGGCCATCGATCCCTGGAGAGTACAGCGCCCCAGACCATCAGCAGCATCTGCGCCGTCCTGGCCGAGTCGGAGATCATCAATCACGTGTCCGAAGGGCGCACCGTGGAAGACATCCTGGCGGGGATCCACCATTCCCTGGCCGAACGAGCCTTGATGCAACTCAAACGGGTGGGCCTGAAGGGTGAAGAGGTCACCTTCATCGGGGGCGTGGCCCTCCAGACCGGGATGGTCAAAGCGTGCGAGGCGACGTGGGGGATCACGATTCACGTCCCGGCGGAGCCCCAGTACACCACGGCCTTGGGAGCGGCGCTGTTGGGATGGCAGCGGGTGAGGAAAACGCGGTCAGTGTCGGCCGTCAGCGGAACGGCTCGGGCCGCCTGACGCGCCATCGCAGGGCTCGGCTCGACCTGCGATGACAGAAGAGAAAGGACAGCGGGTGCCAGAGGGATTCCGGTTCGCGTGCCCGATCCGGGTCCGGTACAGCGAGATTGACGGCCAGGGGATCGTCTACAACTCCCGCTACCTGGAGTACGTGGACGTGGCCCTGGCGGAATACT
>Ga0210377_10005605_pt1 | contig 10287 bp, 11 predicted proteins | sample PLM4_65_b1redo_FD_155480 | JGI IMG/M metagenome (GOLD analysis project Ga0210377, IMG submission 155480) | Groundwater sediment microbial communities from an aquifer in East River, Colorado, USA - PLM4_65_b1 redo | ecosystem: Environmental > Terrestrial > Soil > Riparian zone | place: USA: East...
GCCCGACCACCGACCGCGGCAGCTTTCGTCAGGGTCGTGTTCACCACGAGCGATTCGAAGCTGGACGAGGCGCCATTGCCATCGCTCGAAATGCTGATCGACGCGCCCTCTTGGAGGAACTTGGCGAACAGTTTCTTGACTTCGAAGTCCGCGATGGACTGGTTCACGGTGTTCAGGTCGAGCGTCATAGGGCGATCTCCTTATTTGTACTGGGCCGCAGCTTCTTCAAACGCGGCACCAAAGTCGTTTTGATCGACTCCTGTCGGGGCCGGGGTTGTGCGCTGTGCATTCACGGGAGCCAATGAAGCGGCTTTGTCCTTGGACGCGGCGGAACGGGCAGGGGTCTTCGGGGGCTCGGGAGTGACCGGGGTGGTGGGAAGCTGTGTCCCGCCGCCTTGTGCCTTCTTGAAATCCGACACGAGGTCAACGAATTCCTGAGCAGTACCGTCATTATAGACATGCTGGTACGCCGGTTGCAAGTAAGCCGGTTGGGCCTTGATCCACGGCTCCAGCTTCGAGTCGAGGGTATCGTAGTCCGGGTGCGCGTCAATCACGGCCTTGCGGAACGTCGTGGTCTCCACCGTGGACACCGCATCGGCCATTGGCTGGATGTCCTTGTACACACGGCCCATGACCTCCACGAGCGTGCGCGCGAAGCGAGCCTCCTGCTTCGCCAGTTCATGGCTGATCAGTTTGTCCACAACCGCCGATTGCTCGGGCCATTCCTTGTGGTACTCGGCGATGGCCGTCACGTCCTCGGCGGACAGCACCGGATCGACAATCTTGGTCCGTTCCGCTTCGGCAGCGGCGGTCTCCGCGGCGACGCGCTTGGTCTCCGCGGCTTCGGCGGTACGACGTTGCTCCTCGGCGATAGCCTTGGCTGCGGCCTGTGCAGCGCGTGTGGCCGCGACTTCCACAGGATCGGGCACAGGCGTCTCGTCCTTCTTCTCGGGCACAGGCGTCTCGTCCTTCTTCTCGGGCGCAGGCGTCTCGTCCTTCTTCTCGGGCGCAGGCGTCTCGACCTTCTTCTCGGGCGCGGGTGTTTCGTCCTTCTTCTCGGGCGCGGGTGTTTCGTCCTTCTTCTCGGGCGCGGGTGTTTCGTCCGCAGGATCAGTCTGCTGCGTCGCGGCCGGCGTACCGGGCTTGGTTGTTACTTCCATGGTCTCCAACGCGGCGACGGCTTCGCCAAACGCGGTGTCGAAATCTTCCGCGGTCGTGTCCTTCTTCTCGGTCGTCATTGTCCCCTCCTCTGTTCGGCCACTTGAAACTGCTCGGGCCGTTTGGTGATCAAATCGATGATGTCCTGCATGGAGTTGAAGCGCGACTGATGCCGCGCCATCTCCTCCTCCCCTCGGGCTCGGCGCCACGTTGCAAGCGCCATGTCCCGTTCCACCACAGCGAGAGCCACAAGAGCCCTAACTCCCGGGCTCTGACTCTCACGATGCAGCAGTTCCCTTAGTTCCCTTTCCTGCCCCCTCACTTTGTTGTCCATTTGCGATGGCCTCCACTAGCGCGTTGAATGTGTCCACGTTCGCCCCCGTCTGCGCCTTGATGGCGAGTGCGAAGTCCTTGAATGCCCCAGCGATCATCTCGCGAATCTGCGCGTCGCCCATGCGCCGTTGTTGTTCCGCTGTCGCTTGCGCTGCCGCTGCCTGCTCGGCAAGTTTCCGCTCCACGTCCTTCTTCGGCGCAAGGAGATCGGCCGGAAGATCACGGACCTTCATGCGCTCCTTCAGCACCTTCTCGGTGTCGAGGTACGCGCGCTCCTCGGGAGTCAGCGTCGCAGCGAATTGATCAAGGTTGATCGAGCGAACCTCCTTCGCGATCAGGGACGTTGAGCCCCGAGCAATCACGCTGTAGTCACCCTTGATCGTCTCGTCATCGTTGAACTCCATGTTCCACTGGTACAACGACGAGATAAAGCTGGTCGTGAACGTGTCGAAGTTGCGCACGGTGTCGCGGATCGGCAGGGCCGCGGCGCCCAGCAGCATCGACAGGTTACCCTGCGTGCGCAACGCCTCGGAGCCACCGCGCGTCACGTCGCCCATTGCGGAGGGCGGCAGCGCGGTCTCGGTATCCGCCATGTCACGGAACATATCGACGATACCCTTCAATTCGACGAGGTGTCCATCGACCGTCACTTGTTGTACGGCTCGCGCGCTCGCGTCCTGACCTTGACCCTCGCGTAGGAACGTCTTGAACGCGTGGATGTCGAGTGACTGACCCGGGACGAGCAGATTGGAATTGATCTCCAGAATCGGCCCACACACCACACTCGCATTGTCGAGTAGCATCCGAGTCGCCTCGCAGATGGCAAGTTGGCTGTCGCGCATCACTTGCGGGAGGCCATTACCCAGCAGGTTAATGTCGTCCTCCTCGTAGATGAAGACGTGGTGCGGGCGGATGCGAGCCTCATACGGATTCAACTTCGATTTGATGATCGTGTCGCCAATGCCCCACATGTTCACCTCAAACTCGGAGGCGAGTTGGGCCTCATTCACGGCAACGCCGCATGCCTTCAATTCGTGCCCACTCGCCATGCCCCAGTATTCCCACAACTCGTACTTGCGACCCGAGAGATCGGTGAGATTGCTGCGGTCCCCCTTCGTGCGAAGCTCGGTCTCCCAGTGAAGCTCCTTGTAGTTACCCTGTGGGTTTGCGGCGAGCCATTTGCGCAGTACCTCGGCCATGAAATCGGGGCGCTTCGTAAGTTCCGAAACCTGATTGCGTGACATCACGTGACGGAAGAACGAGCCGTCCATCTGCTTCAGCGACTTCGCACTCAGGTCGGGATACCAGTCCCACACCGACGCGACCTCGTAGAACGGCACGTACTTCTCGATCTCGGTCGCCTTGTACTGGCCATTGAGCGGGTCTTTCGTCCACGTGCGGGACTTCTTGTTGATGACCTGTGGACCCTTCAGGATGCCGACCGAATAAAGAACGGCGCTGAAGACGATACGGCGCGCGAGAGTGATGTACTCGACCTCGTCGAGTTGATCCTCCATCATCATGCTCATGCGCTCACTTTTTTCCTTGGCGTAGTCGAACACCGCGGCCTCGATCTGTTCGGTTGTCAACTCGGTGCCGGGATTCTCCGCCTGCAACTGGTCGAGAACTGCCTGTGTGTCGCCGATGGACAAATCCGGCAGCGGGCTCGGGGCGATGCCCCAGTTCTTCTCGGTCTGTGGAAACAGCATCTCCATCAAACGGGAGACGGTGCCGATGACCTTCGTGCGGGTGATTTTCGGGTACGCCGACGATTGGTCGGCAGAGATGTTCTTCTTGATCTCGGGATCGTAAATGCCGCGGAATTGGCGCAGGTTTCGGAGCCACTGGAGTTCGGTCTCACGACGATCCTTCTTGTACTGCTCGAACGCGTCGCGCAGTCGAACACCAAGGCGCTTCACTTGCTCCTCGTTCACCTGCGGTACGCCAACGTCATCAGTCATTACGTCCTCCTCGTGTAGTTGCCGCGCGAGCCGCGGGTCTGGACTTGCTTCAGGTACTCGTTCAGGTCACGGTCACCAGACATGTCCCCACTCACCTTGAAGAAGAACATGTCACCGTACTGGCCCGCCTCGCAGATGTGCGAAAAGATGTTCTTGTCAACCTCGGTCGAGGTGATCCCAGTCTTGCTAATCTTGTAATGATACCCGCCTTTCATCCCCCTGATCAAGTACGGGCAGTTCGGACCAATTAGGTAGCCGGCGCCGACTTCGGTGCGCCGCTGTAGGAAATGGTCCGTCGCGTTCATCCGATGGATCGGATTGTTGGAGTACGCGAACTTGACGCGTTTAAACCCGTTCATGTTGAAGATGTCCACGCAGGACTTCTCGTCGGTCTGCGCTCCGGTATTGCCGGCCGGATCACCAGTGACCCGGATATTGAAGCCGTCGTACTTGTTGTTCAAGAGGGGCTTCAACCTCGTTTTGATGGCCCGGTCGAGCCCCATGCCCTCGGTGGCAATCTCGTCCAGCGTGAGCACGCGCCCATACGCATCCTGCTGCTTGAGCGCGAAGGCAGGTGTGTGCCCGAAGTCCGCGGCGATCAAGAGTAGCAGGTGACGGTTCGGAATCAGAATGTCCCGCGAGATATGGAAATCCGGGTCGAACAGAGGATGCACCGGCTTGCCCGCCTTGCTCTGGCCATAGAGGCCCATGATGAAGACCTTCACATATTCATCGGCCTTGTCCTTCGCGAGGTTACCATAGTAACCCGGGATCAGGTTCTTGATGTTGTCCGCGTTCGAGTTGGTGCGCAGGGCCCAACCGTTCTTCAGCACGACCTCGGCGATCTCGCCGGCTTGGCAACGCACCATGCCCCCGGGCTGCCTGAATACGATCCAGCCGTTCGACTTCTTCTTGGTCATGTCATCCGGGTCGAGTCCCTCCATCATCGCCCACATGTACGAACCTTCCTCGGGTGGATTGGTGTCGGCCCACATGCCATACCATGTCGGCCCACCGTCATCCATCTTCGGGTACTGGCCGATACGACCATCCAGACCTTCCAGAATCTCCCGGGCGGTCTCGCGCGACTCGTTAATGTAGGCACCGGTCAGGTCGAGCGATAGCAGGTTCTTCACGTCGGCCGCGTCATCCAGCGCGCGGAACAGCACCTCGGCGCGCACGTCGTCGAATTCGAGGAAGAACGTCTTGCCTGTCTCCTTGTACCAGCCGGCGCCCCCGCCATCGGGGAACCAGTCGAACCACGTCTTCATGGTCGTGTCACGCAACTGGGGCATCGTGTTACGCACGACGGCCCAGCGTGTCCGGCGATAGCCAGTCTTGTCGCGCTTCTGCTGCATCGCGCGCTTGACGATCTCCACCATCGAGGTCACCGACTTACCCGAGCGGAACGGCCCATGGAGTAGGCGGAAGCGCGCATCGCTCTGCATGAAGGCCGAGGCGACCGGCGAGCCCGAGAGGTTCAACTTGATCATGCGAGGCGTCCTTCTTCAAAGGCGTCGAAAGGAATCACCACCGGACTTGAAGTGCTGTCTGTCCCGTCAAACGTCAGCGTGGGTGGAATTTGGATGTCCACGAAGGTAACCACGTAATCCAGAAGATCAGGATCAAAAGTGATTGTATGCTTGCGGATGTAGCTCAGATCGGCAGAATACTGGGTGTACCACACCCGGTCATCCGTGTTCGAGATAAAGAGCCGTTTCACCCATTCGGGGTCTTCATGTACTTCCATGCCGGTGACGAAGACCGTGTGCGTAAACCCGGGATCAGGGTTGTCGAAGTTGGTGACCAGTCGATGCTGGTAACCAGCGGCAAACGAGTTGGAGAGTGACCATCGCACGCTCACCCAATCGTAGACCTCCTCACCCCACGCCTGATCCTCCCTGATCACTGTGTATTCCGACGGGGGGGACAAAGCCATATCGAAGTTGAACGCGAAGGCGACTTGAGCCCCGGGATTGCTCTGTGGCCCCATGATACCCGACTCTATCACCGAGTCACTAACCGGGTTCGCAATGCTGTTGGTGTATTCCGTGAGGCCCTCGCGTACGATGTCATACGTGATGGTCTCCGTGCCCGAAGCGCGCGTGAGCGAGGTCGATGGATCGGCCGTGTCGTACACCGTGAGCACAGTGTTCGGCGCTTGCCAGATGTACGCCAGCGTGGCAGAGATGTCGGGGTGCAGGAAGCCCGGACCCTGCACTCCGGTGCCAGTGCCGAACTCCGAATACGAGACGCCGATGGTCACCGCCCCCGCCGTGTCCACGACCGCCAGCGGGCGAGCGGCGTTATGGTGTGCTGTGTCGCCTGAGAACACGTTGGCCGCGCCGTACTGGTCGAGACAGATGCTGTCATCGACCATCCATTGGTGAATGATCTCGACGCTGGTATAGGTCTCGGGGTCTCCCTCGGCGGCTGTGTTCGTCGCCCGCAGCCAGAGTCCTCGCGTGTAGATTGCCACGTCAGAGAAGACCAAGGCGGTAACACCCATGAGTCTATCAACGAGATAGGCATACTGGAACGACCTGAAGGTGATCAGATGCCGCTCGAACCGGTACTTTACCCGAGCCGTACCGTCGGGATTCGACGTGCCAGTGTCGTCATCGTCCGTGAGGTAACCCGCATGAGTCAGGACATCACTGTATGGGAAACCTCCGGCGACATCGAGCACCGCGAACGGGAGGAAGTTACCGGTGGTCTGCCATACACTACGAGGTGAGCGCGTGGCGATCTCGATGAAATTGTCCCCCGAGAACGTCCCCGGCATGGTGCTCTCGGTGACCGTGAGGACGAGTTCATAGTCGCCCCCGATCAGGGGGCCGGTCAGGGTCTCAATGGCGTCGCCGAGATCACCCATCATGGTGGCAAATTCCGCGGCGACAGGCTGGAAAATGCTCTCCGACCAGAGGGGGGAGGCCCCTCGCGTGAGGGTGTTGTACTCGAACGGGACATCGGTAATGGCAATATCCCCTGACGCAAAACGCTCCACGAACACGACCGTCTGGCCGTTATGCGATGCGTAGACCGCGCCCCCGTCCCCGGAGGGGTTGAAGTTGTCCAACGAGTCATTGCTCGTTACGATAACCGGAGACACCTCCGAGTTGGTAATAGCCACGTTCCGGCCCTTGTTCCAGCTTCCCGGGCTATCCGTCCCGAGTTGCGGCAGCGTCGTTGTCCACTTATAGGTAACGTGCTCCGACTCATCCACGAAGCCCTTGAACCGCCGAGTCGGACCAGTGGCGAGCGCAGTGATCACTCCGAACAGTACCGCCGCCTCCAACTTGATGCGGTCGCGAGAATAACCCCACCAGATTGTCACCTTCTCCCCGCTGTCGAGCACGAACCGGCGCACGCCGAACGGCAACGACCGCTTGGCCGCGGCGAGCAGGCGCTTCCCCCAAGGGAGCAGCCATGCAGCGTGCACGCCGTCGATGTCGATCTTGGGAGGCAGAGCCATGTTACGACCTCGACTGGCCAAATATGACGTGCTGGGCCGCGGCGAGGATGCCAGCGACCTCGTATGCCTCCATGTCACGGCCATGAGCCGAGACCGCGATATGCCCGTCGGGCGTCACGAAGACCATGACGGCCAACGAGGACTTCGACAGCGCCTCCTTGCTGCGCATCAGGCTGGCGATGACCGTATCGACCAGCGTCCCCTGTGTTGCGGGGTCGCAGGAACGCACCAACGACACGACCTTCTGATCCTCACTCATTGTTTGCTGCCCGAGTCCACGTTGGTCACCTTCGCGACGAGCGCGGGATCGAAGCCCTCCACCTGCTCGGCCGGCGTCAGCACCCTCGGGCTCGCGGCGCCGGTAACGTTCTGCTCGAACAGCGCCGTCAGCAGCTTCTCGCTACCGGTGATCAGCGGGGCACCCTCGTATTGAACTCTCGGCGCACCCTCGGGCTCCTTGTACCACTCCGTGCGGGCTTGGCGATCCTTCTTCGCCGCGGCGAGGAACGACACCGGATCGGCGATCATGCGGCCGAGCAGCGTGTCTTCCGACCAACCGACCATGCGCATGAGGAGCATGATCGAGGACACGTTCTCCGCGACTGCCCTCACCACCAGCGCGCGATGCGTCTGCTCGGCACATCCCGCGATGTGGATCAACTGGGTCTTGATCATCGTGGCGAGCACCTCGACCTCCTCGGCCACCAGTGTAAGCGCCTCGGCGAGAGCGGCGCGTTCGTCGTCGGTCAGCGGCTTCTTGTCCGGGGTGCTCATGCTGTCATTCCCTTAATCGGAAGCTGTTTGATCCGATGGATGTGCTGGATCGGGTACATCTCCTGTCTCACGAACCTGTCCCCATCGAACACGTAGAAGATGACCCAACCGTTCGGCGCGAGGATCAGCCGCGCATTGGGCACGGCGAAGTAATCGGGCGAGTCCTTGAACAGAATCTCGAAGTTACTCTTGTACATCCACGTTGGTTGCATGTCAGCCCTCCTCGTGAGTTATGAACCCGTGCTCGATGACGCGCCAGACATCGACGACACCATCGCTGTTGGGCTGGGGAATTTTGTTCAGCGCCCCAGCGAGCGCCTCGGCCACGTCGCGCAAATCAAGAGGAATCCTCCGCGCCTTGTGCGGGCTGTAGGTCGCCTCGATCCCGCGCGGGCCAGCCTCGACCCGGTTCGACCGACCAGCCCAGTAAAGCCCCCGGCTGTTACCGCCCTCCCCGGCGAACAACTCCAGCAGCAGGCAGAACTCGTTCCTCACTCCACCCTCCCCGGTGTTACGTCGATGGTGCGCCCGCCCACAACGGCCGGCATCGGGGAACCCGCAAACGTAATGCTGAGCGAGAACCCCGAGCCGCCGCCTCCCCCCTTCTCCCCCTTCCCCTCCGGCTCCAGCCCCGCCATCTTCGCCGTCCACTTGATCAGGTCGGCGCGCACCGCCGCCGGAACTTCCGGGTCGGTCGCTAGGACGTAGCTGTGCGTGAGCAAGTCCTCGGCCTGAATCTTGGCCTTCAGCCTGAAGCTCACCCCCTGTGTTGAAATCTCGTCACGGTACTTCTTCACCGTCGCGACGAACCCCGGCATCGCAATCAGGGCCTTGCCCTGTTCCATTGTCAAGCCATACTTGGCGATCACCTCGCTGGGGCTGCTGAGCCCGAGCGCGATGCTGTACGCGATCCGCGGATCGAACGTGAGGTCGGCGCCGGACTCGGGCACGTAACCCTCCCCCAGTCGTGCTGTCAGGCGCCGGGCCTCACGTTCGGCGACGGTCTCCCCCTTCCCGTCGCGCGTCTGCGTATCCGGTAGTGGCGCCGCAAGCCGCTCATAGAAGGAGTTGCTCGGCGGCATCGGCTGGGCCGGATGCGGGACAACTGGCAGATCGCTGTTGGTTTCTTTACTCATGCCGACAGTATGCCCAAAAATTTACTGAACGTCAAGTGGGGGATTCGCAAAAAGATTCGCACGTCGGCAGTCCCCCGTATGTGCCGACATATTGTTCGATTGTTAAATTGTTTACACATCCTAAAGTAGCCTTGTCGCGTACGCGGCGGGGGGACAAGCGTGCCGGCCCGGCGATCCCTTTACCCCCAATGCCACTACCCGACAGCCGAACAAGCATGCTTTGTCGCGTCCGCCCGGCCCGCTGTCTACCTGTGGCGCTCACCGGGTATCCGAGGGTATGCGCGGCCGGCTGCTCGACTGTCTAACGGTGGGGAGCGCACGCCATCGAAAGCGTCTAGCAGCCTAACTGTCTGATTGCCAAGGTAATAGATGATCCCTAGACGAGGTGGTGTTACCACCCGCTAAGGTTCCGTCTAGGCTATACCATTGATTTGATTAAGAACTAGACGAGGTAGACGAGATAGACGAGGTTTGCCAGAGTAGACCTCCTCATGCGCGAGGGTTAGGCGGTCAAGCTGTTCGATCAAGTGCGCGTGCGGTCGCCTCTCTCCTGTCTAACCCTCGTCTATCTCGTCTAGCGATCATCTAGTGCTTTAACAATCAAACAGTTAAGTCTATGCGACCCTTCCATTTTCCCTCGGCTAGTCCGCGCCACCCCTCGCATAGTGCATCTAGCAAACGTCTCTGCTAGACGGTTTACCTGCATTCTCCCTCGGTGCATGAGACAATCTGACTGCTAGACAGCAGCGCAATCCGCGCGGCTGCAACCAGAGGGGGGACATCATGACCGGCACCGAGCAGCACCTAGACGGATACGAGTTGATCCTGCGCAACGCAGCGGAGCGTGCTAGACGCGCACATGACCGCGTGACAGCGGCACAGGCTGACTATGACGCCGCCCGCGTGTCGGGCTTCGCATTGCAGGCTGAGTACCAGCGGATCAAGTACACCACCGGCAGCGCGCCCGTCGCGACGCCTGAGCTTCGCCACTACTGGGCAGTGCGGTCTAAGCGCCAGCGGTCCCGGGGCGTGCTACAGCGGGCGACGTGGCGGCTGGGGCTCGCTGGGGCGGCATACGCTGCGGCCCGAGCGGAGAGCGTGGCACGTGCGCAGGCGGTCGCCCGGGAGGTGGGGCCGCTGCCAGTCGTGCCGACGCCCGGGGCCTGACACAGCCTGACAACGAGAGGTTGACGACCACCACCCCGGCATGCTAGCGTGCGGCCGGCGCTTCGATTGAGCAGCGCACCGACCCGGCGGCACCGGGTGTAACACAGAGGAGCTAGCACCATGAAACAGGCAAACAGCAAGACCAAGCGGAGCCCGGAGCGGCTGAGGCTGCTGCGCGATGTGCACGTGACGTTCTACGAGGGCGGCGGGACATACTGGGCGCAGGCTCGCAACGTGAAGCGCGAGAATCAGGGCAAGCTGCCATCGCGCGGCGAGCCCGGCC
>Ga0210377_10005606_pt1 | contig 10286 bp, 8 predicted proteins | sample PLM4_65_b1redo_FD_155480 | JGI IMG/M metagenome (GOLD analysis project Ga0210377, IMG submission 155480) | Groundwater sediment microbial communities from an aquifer in East River, Colorado, USA - PLM4_65_b1 redo | ecosystem: Environmental > Terrestrial > Soil > Riparian zone | place: USA: East...
ATGGATTTAAGGGGCTACGGCGACAGCTCCAAGCCCGAGTCAACACCTGACCACTTTACATATTCCAAGCGCGCGATGGCGAAGGATTGCATCGAGGTGATGGAATCCCTGGGGCATAAGAGATTCCTCGCCGCAGGGCACGACAGGGGCGGAAGGGTCGCGCACAGGATGGCGCTCGATTATCCGGACCGCATAGAGGCCGCCTCTATCATGGACATCGCGCCGACGCATACCATGTTCAGGCGCGCCGACAAGGCGTTCGCGACAGGCTACTATCACTGGTTCTTCTTGATTCAGCCCGACAACCTCCCTGAGAGGATGATCGGATGCGACCCGGAATATTATCTGAGAGAGAAGCTCAGGCGGTGGAGCGCGCCGGGGGCACGGTTCGATGAGAATGCGGTAAGGGAGTACGTGTGGTGCTTCAGCGACCCCGCCGCCATACACGCGAGCTGCGAGGATTACAGGGCCGCGGCAACCATAGACCTCGTACACGACGAGGAGGATTTCGATAAAAAGATCGCCTGCCCGCTACTCGTGCTCTGGGGAGGCAAAGGATTCATTCACCGGACTTACGACGTAATCGATACGTGGAAGGAAAAAGCTGTGAATGTCCGGGGACGTGCGCTCGACTGCGGCCATTTCCTGCCGGAAGAAAAACCGGACGAATTATGCGGCGAACTCATAAAATTCTTCTCGTCGATTTAACGAAATTCCCAAGGCCCGCATTACGATGAGCCGGCATGACCCATTCGGCTACCGTACCATTCGAGGGCGTCTTCGAGCCTGTCGTTGCCCCAGAAAATCTCGTCGCCCACAATAAAGCTCGGAGCGCCGAAAATGCCTATCGAGGTTGCGCCTTCGGTCGCGCGCCTGAGCTCACCCTTATTCTCGACCGAGAGGGCCCCTCCGATAATATGCCCGGGCCCCTCCCCGAGTGACTCAAGTATCGAGGCAATCACGGCTTCGTTCGATATGTCCCTGTCTTCCGCGAAATTGGCGATGAAAACGAGTTTTGAAAAACGGCTCCGCCATTCGTGGGATTCCGAAGCTAGCGCGACCCTCGAGGCGAGAACCCCGTTTCTCGGAAATACGGATGGCTTAAGAAATTTAATACCGTATTTGCCGGAGAGACGCTCGATATCACGCCACATATACCTCCCCTTCGCTTCGTAAATATTAAACGGGGAAGTGTCCCATCCCTGGCTCTTGAATATCGGGCCCAGGAGAAAGGGGTGCCATTCTGTCTCGACACCGGCCGCCGAAGTTAGCCCCTCAATCCTCATTGCGGAAAGATAAGAGTAAGGACTTGCGAAATCATACCAGAACTGGAATTTAACCGGCACTGTTATCTTCCGGGTTTTGTAACAAGGTATAAGCTGATTTAACGAAGTTATCAGTCCCCTCTTTTCAGTGAGGAATTTTTACTGTAGGGATCAGACAATGTTTGTGTCTCGGGACTGACTCCTCTGTCCAAGCTGGCTGTCGAGAAGCAGAATGGCCGAGCTGTTATCTCCCGCGAATTTGAGCTTATCCAGGATTTCGGTCGCGTTCTTTTCCTCTTCCACCTGTTCTTTAATAAACCAGTGGAGCTCAACAGACGTTGCGTGGTCGTTCTCGTTTATCGCCTTTTCGTAGAGCTTGTTTATCATCCCCGTGACCTCTCTTTCATGGTCGAGGACCTGCTGAAACATATCAGTGAGCGATTTGTATTTCGTCTGCGGCTTTTCTATCGCCTGAAGGACTATCTGACCGTCCCGGTCAATGACATAATCGAAGAGCTTCATCGCGTGTCCGAGCTCCTCCTGACTCTGTTTACGGAGCCATTTTGCAAAGCCCCTCAAATTTATGGATTCACAGTGAGCAGCCATCGATAGGTATGTGTATGAAGCGAAATACTCGTTTTTTATCTGATTGTTTAGCGCGTCCTGAACTTCCTTGCTGAACATGACAACCTCCTTGACCGAATGTGTTATTGAGCTTGAAACCCCTTCAGAAACCTGGAATATCAAATACCTTGTCATTAAAATTATCTCATAACGAGCGCCTAATTTCAAGTAATTATCATTTGGCAATGATTACCATCTATATTTGCCCCCCTTCCATTCAGGTCCTTTCTTCACTTTTAAGCCGTTTCCAATGATAATACTCGGCGGAAGCCGGGTCTAATTATAAAGCCTCCCGAAAGGACTCGGTAAAAAGACGTGAACGACAACACAGGCTCGAATATAAAGAAGAAAGAAGTTCTGAGCTGGTGCCTCTACGACTGGGCGTACTCCTCGTTTGCCACAATCGTCATTTCCGCCGTTCTACCGGTCTATTACAGCCAGGTCGCGGCCGCGGACCTGCCCGGGAACACCGCTACCGTGTACTGGGGCTACACGACCGTCTTTGCGCTTATCGTATCCGTAATGCTGGCCCCGGTGATGGGGGCCGTCGCGGATTTTTCCGGTATCAAGAAACGGCTGCTCCTCATATTCGCGGCGATCGGAATATTCTCGACAGCGCTCCTCTATTACGTAACCAGCGGGGACTGGCTCCTGGCCTCGCTCTTATTCATCTTCGGAAATATAGGCTTTTCGATGTCCGAGGTCTTCTACAACTCGATCCTCCCGAGCGTCGCGGGTCCGGAAGAGATCGACCGCGTTTCCGTCAAGGGGTACGCTCTCGGGTACCTCGGGGGAGGGATACTTCTAGCCCTCGACATAGGTCTCATACAGATCATGACGGATAAGGCGCTCGCCACACGCATCTCTTTCATCACAGTATCGATATGGTGGGCCCTGTTCACGATCCCGTTCATTCTGCACGTAAGGGAGCCCGCCGTAACGAAGCGGAAAAGAATGGACGGCAACATTCTGACCGCCGGCTTTAAGAGACTGTCTCTAACGTTCTCGGAGCTCAGAAGATACAGGGAGCTCTTTCTCTTCCTAGCGGCCTTCTGGATATATAACGACGGCATAGGGACGATAAGCAAGATGGCCACGATCTACGGGGCCGAGATAGGGATCAGCCAGTCGGCCCTAATAGGCGCGCTGCTGATGACCCAGTTCGTCGGCATCCCTTTCTCGTTCGCGTTCGGAAATCTGGCCAGGCTCATAGGCGCGAAGAATTCGATAATGCTCGGGCTCTTTGTTTACACAGTGATTTCTATCGGAAGCTATTTCATGGAGACCGCGCTCCATTTCTTCATCCTCGCCTTCCTCGTGGGAACGGTCCAGGGGGGGACGCAGGCTTTAAGCAGGTCCCTCTACGGGTCGATGCTGCCGAAGGAGAAAACGGCCGAGTTCTTCGGGTTTTACGGCATGAGTTCCAAGTTCGCGGGCATAGTCGGCCCCCTCGTATTCGTTGTCGTTTCTCAGCTGGCGGGAACGAGCAGGCTCAGTATTTTTTCGCTAATTATATTCTTTATCACGGGCGCATTCCTGCTTAACCGCGTCGATGTCGAGAGAGGTGTTCGCGCCTCGCTCGGCAAAAGCCTTGTTTAAGGGCTCATCCGCGATTCGGACTGAAAATATCCGGATTTTTAAGAGCCAAAAACCCAATATTCACAGGATGGTTGCGCCCGTCCGAATACGCTGCTGACTATGTCGAAAAATGTCTCCCGATCTTCAACAATAAAACGTAATCAACTGAGATCCATCGGAAAAAAAATAAAACTTGACAATATATTTTTGCATCTGTTAGGATGTAACCTACGGATTTGGGTGGGGCTTAATTCACATTCTAAAACTGATTAAATAACTATCCACAAGTTGTTGATGGAATGTGGATAAGTTATCTCTCGATTTGGAGGAGCAGAGGACATTGGCCGCTAAAAGAACGCCCCTGAAGCATAATCTCAGAACGCTGTTTACAGAAAAAAAAGACGAAGGAAAAGGCCTCGAATTCTTTATCGGACAATCATTCCGGCCTACCAAGCCTCACCTGCCCGGTGAAGACTCAACACACAGGATCATAGTCTGGGACCGGGTTCTCGAAAGAATAAAAAAGAAATCCAATCCGCAAGTCTTTTTCTGGTTCGCGCCGCTCAAGCCCCTTTCCGAAACGGGGGATTCGATTACACTGCGGGCCAACAGCGAGTTCGACAAGGACTGGATCAACAACCACTATCTCGAATTCATCGGGGATACGATAAGGGAAATCTACGGAAAAGCCGTTACCGTAAAAATCGTCACGGAGCAGGACAAGCAGCCCAGGGAAGATAAAAGAACCGCTGACGAGACCAGGGAGCCGAAAGACGCGGGACCGGGGAAGCTTTTCACGGGTTCATTGAACCCCAACTATTCCTTCGACAGGTTCATAGTCGGCCCGAGCAATCAGTTCGCGCACGCGGCATCGACGGCTGTCGCAAGAAAGCCCGGCGAGGCATATAACCCGCTCTTTATATATGGCGGCGTGGGTCTCGGTAAAACGCACCTTATAAACGCTATAGGAAATTACATCATTAAATCCACATCGAACATGGCCAGGGTATGCTGCATATCGGCCGAACACTTCACTAACCAGGTCATCAACAGCATCAAGTCGAATAAAATGGAAGACTTCAGGAACAGGTACCGGTTCGGCTGCGACGTGGTCCTCATAGACGACATCCAGTTCATCGCCGGGAAAGAGAGCACCCAGGAGGAGTTCTTCCATACGTTCAACACGCTCTACGAATCGAAAAAGCAGATAGTGCTCACGAGCGATAAGTCCCCGAAGGACATGTCGTACCTCGAGGAAAGGCTCAGGTCGAGGTTCGAATGGGGCCTCATTACCGACATACAGCCCCCTGAAACCGAGACCAGGATAGCGATAATCAAGAATAAAGCCGAGTCGGAGGGGATCACGCTTCCGAACGAGGTCGCGCTATACCTCGCCCAAAACACTACTTCCAATATCAGGGAGCTCGAAGGCACATTAACGAACATTATCGCCCACGCCCAGCTGCTCAAAACCGAAATTACGCTCGATCTCGCAAAGGAAGTGTTGAGGACCCTACTGAAACAGCAGGACAAGAAGTTCTTAAGTATAGAGAGCATACAGAGGGAAGTCGCGAACTTTTACGGGCTAAGGGTTCAGGACCTGAAATCCGACAAGAAACAGAAGAATATCTCGCTACCGAGGCAGGTCGCCATGTATCTCGCCAGAAGGTACACCGGGGCTTCCTACCCGGAAATCGGAGAAAAGTTCGGGGGCAAGGATCACTCGACAGTAATTCACGCGGTTAAGAAGATAGAAAACAACCTCGGCAAAGACCCGTCTCTCGAAAGCACGGTCAAAACGCTTTCGAGAAAGGTCGAGAGTTTAACAAGTGGATAGGGCGTGAATAACTATGTGGACAGTTTTGTGGAAGAACCGGGATTATGCATTTCAGGACAAAGCCTGTGGATAGCTGTGGATAAAACACCGAAATTGTCAACAGGTTTATTAACATCAAAATCCTTTTAATTAAGACAGGTTTGAGTACTTTTCAACAATTTAACAGGCCCTACTACTATTACTACTAATATATATATAATATGATTGAATATCGTAGCAGGAGTAGAAACTATGAAGTTTAGAACGCGAGCGGAAGATTTTTCACTCAAACTGGGGCTTGTTCAGGGGATCTCGGAAAGGCGCGCCACAATGCCCGTGCTCTCTCACGTTCTGCTGAACGTCGATAAAAACAGGATAGGGATTTCGGCTACGGACCTGGAAACTACCATGAGCACGTGGTCCCCGGCGGAAGTGTCGAAGCCGGGAAGCATAGCACTGCCTGCAAGGAAGCTCTACGAGATTGTGAAGGAGCTCGAGACGGGTGAGTTAGAGGTCGAGGAAATCGGGAACCACTGGGTGGAAATCAGGGCATCGTCCGCGGTGTTCAAAATAGCCGGGCTTCCGAGCGAGGACTTTCCCATTATTCCGGAGCTCCATTCGGATAACCTTTTTTCGGTGGAGAGCGCACTCCTCGAGGAGATGATATCGAAGACTATTTTTGCCGTCTCACCGGACGAGCTGAGGAGGAACCTCGCGGGTATTTTCTTCGAGGAAGCGGGCGGCAAGAGCCTGAGGCTCGTGGCCACGGACGGTCACCGGCTCTCGCTCGTCGAAAAGGACATAGACAGCAGGGTAAAGTTCGGCAAGGGCTTCGTAGTGCCTAAAAAAGGCGTGGCCGAGCTGAGAAAAGTCCTCAAGCTTTCAGACAAGGTGAGGATAGGGGCGGGCGACAACTTCTTCATGGCCGAAGGGGAGGACATTATACTCATCGCGAGGCTCATAGACGCCGATTTTCCGGACTACCGCCAGGTTACGCCCGAAGTCACGAAAGCCACTCTCTCGCTCGACAGGAACGAGTTTCTGAAGGCGCTTAAAAGGGTCTCGATACTCTCGTCCGAGAAGACGAGGAGCGTAAAGTTTATAATCAACAAGGGTGGAATGACGCTCATCTCCATCTCTCCCGAGATAGGCGAGGCGAAAGAGACTGTCCCCCTCGAGTATTCGGGCGACCCGATTGAGCTCGGATTCAACGCGAGGTACCTGATGGATGTCCTTGAGGTGATAACGGGGGAAAGGGTTCAGATCGGACTGATCGATGAGCTTAGCCCCGCGGTCCTCAGGCCGGAAGGCGATGAGGTTTATTTGTCCGTGATAATGCCGATGAGGGTATAGGGCGTTTTATCACATTCTCAAATGCCGGATAAAGGTCTTATGGCTTATTTCGCAGCGCCTGTATAATGCTCGATCTTATATTTCCAAGTGTCTGTTCCAGATGCGAAGCCCCGGTCGAGGGTAAGTATCTGGTATGCGATAACTGCCTCTCGGAGATGAAGTTCTTAAGGGAGTTTTCCTCATGCGGCAAGTGCGGGACCCCGTTCGGTTTTTTCAGCGATGAAAATTATGAGGGCGTCGATGCCCCTCCACCCCGCGGCGAATCAGGTCATCTTTGCGGAAGGTGTTTGAGGGGGAGCTTCTCTTTTGAAGCGGCCCGCTCCGTCGTCCTTTACGAAGGTAAAATCAGGGACATGATTCTTGAGTTCAAATATCAGGGCAGGCTCGGTCACGAAGGTTTTCTCTCGTCTCTGATGATCGGGAATTTTCTCTTTCCCCAGGGCGGTTTCGACCTCGTTGTCCCCGTTCCGATGCATATAAGCAAGCTTAGAATCAGGGAATACAATCAGTCGGCCGTACTGGCATATAACCTGGCGCGGCGGAGCGGAATAGTATGCGACCTGCTCACGTTTAAGAAAATCCGGGACACTCGGCCGCAGATCGAGTTCAGGAACGAGGAGGAGAGGAGGAGGAATGTAAGGGGAGCGTTTTCGGTTACCTCCCCCGGGTCTTTCAAGGGAAGGTCCATACTCCTCGTCGACGACGTTTTTACGACCGGCTCCACATCGGATGAGTGCGCCCGGGAGATCCTCAAAGCGGGGGCCTCCAGGGTCTCCGTATTCACGCTCTCGAGGGCGAAGGGCATATAGAATCTATTTGACTTTAAAAGGGCTTTACTTTAGATTTAGAGGATAAGATTAAGTAATTTACTTAAACATGTACGGTAGATTCGCAGGGCTCGATATAGGCAGGAATGACGCAAGGGTCTCCTTGATTAAAAGAGGATTAAGAGACGTCCAGCTTCTGCAGATCATACGGACGAAATCCTCCGAGTTTACTCCTGAGTCACCGGAAGCGTTAAATAATGTATTCAGGGAATACTCCCTGCCCAAAGGCGACGTCGCCGTTTCCATCTCGAATGACCCGATCTCGGTGAGGGTTATAAAATTCCCGTTCATCGACCCGAAAAAGATAGACCAGGTATACGGTTTCGAGCTCGAGAACATATCCACTTTCGATCCCCGTGAAAAGAGCCACGCCTACCAGCTCGTGAAGGGAGATACCGGAGGCGAGGCACTCGTATGCGTTTTCGAAAAAGAGGAAGTAGCGTCGGCGATAGGTTATTTCAATAAAGCCGGAATCGACCCGAAGATAATTACCTACACACCTGTTGCGTTCGGCGCTCTTAACGAGCTGGTCGAGGGTCCCAGGCCCGTTATGCTTGTAGATATGGGTGAGGAGGACCTGAGCTTTGCGCTTTTCGATGAAAACGGGATAAAGCGTGTGAGGTCGTCCAGGAAGCCGGTCGAGTCCTTCATCGAAAGTCTATGCGGATTGAGAGGGGTTCCGGTCGAAGAATTCGGGTTCACGAAGGCGGAGCTTTCGGGGGAAAGCGGCGAGCATTTGAAGCTATGTCTTTCGCCCGTCATAAGCGAGATCAAGAAAACACTTCATTTTTTCGAGACGGAGCTGAAAGAAAAAATAAACACGATTCTGATTTCAGGGGCTTTGTCCCAGGCGCCCGGTTTAACCGAGCTTTTTAAAAAGGAATTCACCAGGGATGTTAAGAAGCTCTTTATCCCGGATCTCGGCGTTGAGAACTCTGCTTTATACGCGAGGTCATACGCGCTCGCCCTTTACGGGAGCTCTTTTAAGAACGGGTACCTTAACTACAGGAAGGATGAGTTCAAGTACGCGGGCTCCGACCGGGAGCTGAGAAGGGTTTTCATGGCGCCCGCAATTCTATTCGCCCTGCTGCTCGTTCTGCTGCTTTACAACACCGCATCGAGATATTTCGAGCTTAAAAAGGAAGTCAAAGTCCTCGAAGGTGAGATCGCGCAGGTCGTAAAGGACGCATTTCCCGACGTGAAGGTAATTCCGAAGCCGGCCCAGTTCATGGAAGGCGAGGTATCGAAGCAGAGGGATAAGCTCAAATTGATCCGGGGTGTGGAGGGCGCGAGCACGCCGCTCGAGGTGCTGAGGGGTATATCCGGCAGCCTGCCCGCGAGCATGAAGCTCGTGGTAAACGATATTAAATTCGAAAGCGATACCGAACTCAAGATTCAGGGGGTATGCGATTCTTACCAGGAAGTCACGGAAATTGAAGAGGCCCTGTCCAAATCCAAAATATTTGAGTCCGTAACGAGAAATCAGACGGGGAACACAGTCGACGGTAAAACGAAGTTCGAGTTATCCCTGGTCGTGAAAACGGAAGCGTGATATGGAACTAGGTTCTGCGATCGAGAGTGTTAAAAGGGTTTTGAGCGAGTTACGCGAGAGGTTCTCTCGTCACTCTTCGTCGGAAAGGGACGTAAGGGCGATGAGGATCGGTGTCGCGGGCCTATGTCTTTTAATCGCGTATATTGTCTTTCACACCTTTTGGTCCGGTACGGAGCGTCTCGAGAAGCAGGTCAGGCAGCTCGAGACGGAGCTCGGGAGGATAGAGAATTTGAGGAGCGAATACGAAGGTTCGATGGAAAAAATAACCGAGCTCTCCAGCAAGATAAAAAAAGAGAACGAGCCCCTTATATCCGTCGTGGAGCAGATACTCCTTGACGAGAATATAGACAGAAAGAACTTTTCTATAAAGGATGTAAACTTAAAGACATCCGAGTCCGAGGATTTTTTTGAGGAGAAGAGCATCGATGTCGAGCTGAAAGACCTGTCGCTCAAGGACCTGATCGATATATTGTACAAGCTTCAGAATACGCCTTCATTCCTCAAGGTCTCGAACTTGAATATAAGCACGAAATTCAACAAATCTGATTCCATGACCGTCAAGCTTCGCGTGTCGACCTTCGAGTTCAGGGAGCTCGGCTGATATGAGAGAAAAGCTCATGAAAATGAGACATATTAAGCCGTTTTCCTACATTGTTTTCTTCCTGGCGGCGTTTATTGTTTTTATCTTTATTACCTTCCCCGGAGAGCTTATAAAAAAACGCATTATCGCCGAGATAGAGAGCAGCACCCCCTTCAAGGTGGACATAGACGAGGCAAGCATCTCCCCGCTTCTAAGCATAAAGCTGAGCGGCGTAAAGCTCTACAAAACCAAGGACCGGTTTCTCAAGGTCGATAGTCTGAGCATAAGGCCCTCGGTCTTTGCATTGATTTTGGGGACCAAGAAGTTTCCCTTCAAAGCAAAGCTCCTGAACGGAGAAGTCGAGGGGAGCGTGAGCATAGCCGGGTCGCGCACGAGGGAAATAGAGGCTACGGTGAAACACGTCACCATAGATTCGATCCCTGCCTTGCTTTCCTCCGACGACGCCAAGCTGTTTTCTCTGGGCGGCGTTATGGACGGCAGCATGCATATAGAGCTCGAGCCTCAGGCCAAGGGGGAATTCCGGTTCGAGATTGACCGGCTCTATATGAAGGACATTAAGGTCAAGGGGTTGAGCCTCCCCAGCTTTACCGACCTCAAGTCAGTGGTGAAGGGGAATATCGATGGGAAGAGGACGAACATCCTGGCATTTAACGTTACGGGCAAGGACATC
>Ga0210377_10005607_pt1 | contig 10285 bp, 5 predicted proteins | sample PLM4_65_b1redo_FD_155480 | JGI IMG/M metagenome (GOLD analysis project Ga0210377, IMG submission 155480) | Groundwater sediment microbial communities from an aquifer in East River, Colorado, USA - PLM4_65_b1 redo | ecosystem: Environmental > Terrestrial > Soil > Riparian zone | place: USA: East...
CCGATTCCCTTGCGGAGAGTTTTCCACTTGGTGGTGGTGTGGCAACGATCGCATAGCGGACCGAATTCGCCCCGATGCACGTCATCGTTATCATGGCAACCGTCGCACGTCTGCGGCGTGACTACGCGATAATCCATCTCCTTTTTATGGCAAGCGTAGCAATCGATTTTTTTGTGTCCGCCATCCAGCTTGAATTTGGTGCGCGTATCGTGATCAAAATCCCATACTTTCCAGGACCGCGCATTGTGGCATGACTCGCATTTTTTCCCCAACCGGCGCTTGTGAACTTTGTCATCGTCTTTTTTATGGCAGGAATAGCAGTCAGATGGCGTATCAAAATAAAGCTGCGTCTTGTGACACTTCTTGCAGTCCACTGTCTGATGCAAGCCCACTAATGGGAAGCGCGATCGCGCGTGGTCAAATGATTCTTTCTTCCAGTCTTTTTCACTATGACAGGATTCGCACTTTTTGCCCAGCTTGAGCTTGTGCGCTTTATCGTCATCCTTCTTGTGGCATGAGTAGCAATCCATGGCCAGTTTTTGGCCATATAGCTTGCCGGTGTGGCAAGAGACACATTTAACGTCCTTGTGTTTATATTTCAAAGGATACTTTGTGTCGATGTCGTGATCGAAATTGATCGTCTTCCAATCCTGTTCCTTGTGGCAGGTTTCGCACTTGGGCCCAAAATTCCCTTTATGCTTGTCATCCTTGCGGTGGCATGAATTGCAATCAGTCGGAGTTTTGCTTCCTTTCTTGTACAGAGGCTCCTTATGGCAGGACATGCATTTCACTTCGATATGCTTGCCCAATAACTTGTATTTGGTTTCCCGGTCATGGTCGAACGTGATCTTTTTCCAGCTTCGGTCCACATGGCAGGTCTCGCATTTCTTGCCGTAATTCCCCTTGTGTTTATCGTCCTTGCGGTGGCAAGAATAGCAATCCAGTGGCGCTCCCTTGTAGTTGGCCGGGGCCTTTGCATGGCATTTATTGCATTTCACATCGACATGCTTGCCCGCCAGCGCGAACTTGGTCTTGCTGTGGTCGAACTTGGCTTCCTTCCAATTGGTTTCCTTGTGGCAATTGGAGCATTCCTTGCCCAGGCTGCCCTTGTGCTTGTCATCCTTTTTATGGCAGTCATTGCATGCCGAGGGTGCTTCACGGTATTTTTTTTCCGGCTTGTGGCAATCCTTGCACTTTACCTTGTCCTGCTTCTCATGGGCGCCGCGCAACGGGTAGTCGGTTTTCTCATGGTCGAATTTTTTGATGTCCAGCAAAACGATCTTTGCATTGCGCCCTTTGTGGTCGGTATGGCATTCCTTGCAATCCTTTTCGCTATCAAGCCTGCCATGGAAGCCTTTTTTGTCCAGCACATCGGCCTTCACTTCCTTGTGACAGTCCTTGCACAGCTGGTTTTGCGCATCCTTGTTGAACTTGACGTGACACTCCTCGCACTTCGCTTCAAGCTTGGCGTGGCCCGAGATCACCTGACCGGGCATCAGCAATGACTCTCCGGCAGCAAAAGCAGCTCCGGAGCAAGACAAGGAAAGGGTGATGAAAACAAGGCGTATCAACATCCGCATTCTTTCAATACATGTTGACAGCGATGACATGGACAATACCGCTGATGCCCAGCAACCAGACAAAGGGTGTATGCAGGATATGCCACAAACGAAACAATCTCTCATAAGCTAAAAATTGAGCGGCCACTTGCACAGAAGCAAGGTATCTCTTCACATACATTAAAGCTTCCCGAGTATGCTGATCAAGTTCCCGTTTATCCCAACCCTGATTCTTGGCCAGATGAGTTACCGCACGTTTCAATTCATGATGGCTATTCCTCGTAAGCCTGTACCGACGCCAGTCAAACGTAATGAAACGCCAGAAGCGTGTGGCAATGCCAAGGTCATGCTCAAAAGCCAAATCGCGGAACTTCTTCAGTTTTTCGTCAACTCCGGTCGCCGCTATCACGACCGCGCTCACTCTATCAGTCTCCCTTTGGCTCAAATCCACGGCCTTCTGCAAATCATCCAGATTCGATTTCCGGCCATAGAGTCCCTGGTGAATCCGCTTATAGATGAAGCGCCCCACGATGCCGCTTATAGCCACCAGCAACATGGAATAAAGCGCAACACCGGCATTCAAAGATTTTACATGGAAGGTTGAGTGGAACAAGACCAATGTCGGCCCGCCGATCCCGAATACCATGTGCAACATGAACCAGTAGCGCAATGGTCCCCAGTTCCGCGCCCATCCCGCATGCTTGCGTATCGGATAAAGCAGCATCAGCAACATCATTACTCCGCCAACATAACCAAAGTAGTAACCCAAACCGGAGCCGGGTTTAATTACCCAACCCTGAGAAACCGGCCATGCGGCCAATACAAGAGCGATGAAAGCAAACCACGCCACCTTGGGTCCGACTCCAACTCTTTTAATACCATCAGCTTTATCGCTGGCACGCGAACCCCCAAATGCTGCAACCTCAACGGGATGTTTTGCAGTACGGCGCTCGGCAGCACCTCGCTCTCGCCGTTCGGGTTGGTGCGAACCGGCGCCAGTTGTTCCTGCAGCATTTTTACCTTGAGAAGACTCGGGAGACATATAAACAAACCTTTGCAAAAACCACAGCCAAGCAATCGAAAAACAATCAAACCGATGATATCACGCGCAGAAATTAGCCATCAAAACATGATGTCAAACCAACCGACCCTGGCGCCTGAATCATTTACTCAAGTAATGCTTTACCCTTTGCATATCTACCTTGAGTTTCCCCGGTCTCATCAGTAGACTGCTTGTGCTGGAGCGCGCATTTTCCATAGACAGTCATCGCTGACCAAGTGCAGACGCAGTCAATGTTTCGGTATGTGTCAGTTAATAATATTCTTCCCGAATTTGCAGAACTGTTATTAAGGGAAACTTGTCGAACTCCATGTTTGCTTCGATTCACAGGAAATCCATATGAGCGACGATTTGATCATTTACCTGCTGTACGTACTGCCCCTGGTATTAGTGATGTTCTTCTACCTGCGACGGCATAGCCGCCGCCATAAAGTTCACAAGGAAACGTTGCGAGAAAATATAACTGCAGGTCTGACCGAACCCGCAACCCTACACCCGGTATTTGACCCCAATGTCTGCATAGGTTCAGGCGGCTGCTACAAGGCCTGCCCCGAGCAAGCGATCGGCATCATTCATGGCAAAGGCGTTCTGATCAGTCCCGCAGTCTGTATCGGCCACGGCGCCTGCGCTTTTTCCTGTCCGGTCGGGGCGATCAAGCTGGTGTTTGGCACCGAAACCCGCGGAGTGGACATCCCGATGCTCGCACCCAACTTCGAATCCAATGTGCCCGGCATTTTTATCGCCGGGGAATTGGGCGGCATGGGTTTGATCAGAAAGGCTGTCGAGCAGGGAAAACAGGCAATGGATTCCATTCAAAAGCGCGGTCGTTCCAAGACAGCGCACGACGTGGTCATCATCGGTGCCGGCCCCGCCGGCATTTCCGCAACTTTGGCTGCAAAACATCATGGCCTGCGCAGCGTGACGCTCGAGCAGGAAGATACTTTCGGCGGAACCACGCTGCATTACCCCCGAGGCAAGGTCGTCATGACGGCGCCGATGAAGCTGCCCCTGATCGGCAAAATAAATATAAAGGAAACGACCAAAGAAGCATTGATGAAGCTTTGGGAAGCCGTGGTCGCAAAGGCAGGCATCAAGATCAATTTCGGCGAGCGCATGGAAAAGATAGAACGCCAGGGTGATACTTTCACAGTCGTCACCAATCGCGCCAGCTATAAAACTCGTAGCGTGCTGCTTGGCATAGGCCGGCGCGGCACACCCAGAAAACTGGATGTTCCCGGGGAGCAATTGGAAAAAGTTGTATATCGCCTGCTCGATCCGCAACAATATCGCGGAAAACATGTGCTGGTGATCGGCGGCGGTGATGCGGCATTGGAAGCGGCCATAGCGATCTCCAGTGAACCCGGGACCAAGGTCACGCTCAGCTACCGCAGCACCGCATTCAGCCGCGTAAAACCGAAAAATCGCGAGCTTGCCGAGGAAGCGGGCAAATCAGGACGTCTATCCGTATTGCTGGAATCGACTGTCAAGAAGATCAAATCTGCTTCCGTCCTGCTCGATCAAAAAGGCAAGGCGATCGAACTGCCCAACGATGCGGTCATCGTCTGTGCGGGGGGGGTATTGCCCACGCCGCTGCTCAAAGAGATCGGGATTGAAATCGAAACCCGTCACGGCACCGGCGCCTATCCGCAAATGAAAATCTAATGGCGCAGTCTGTCTTCTGACTAGCGCACACAGTCCACGTGATACACGCGTTCGCCGTTCTCCTTGTCCGACACCAGACCGTGGATGTCAGTCTCGAAGCCGGGGAACTTCTTGTTGAAGTCACGCGCGAACTTGAGGTAATCGACGATGATCCTGTTGAAACGCTCGCCCGGGATCAGCAGCGGGATGCCCGGCGGATAGGGCGTCAACAACACGGCCGTGATCCGGCCTTCCAGATCGTCGATGGAAACGCGATCGATCTCGTCGTGCGCCATTCTGGCGAACGCATCGGAAGGCTTCATCGCGGGCTGCATATCTGACAAGTACATCTCGGTCGTCATCTTCGCGACATTGTGGGCCTTGTAGGTGTCGTGGATCTGCCGGCACAGGTCATGCAGGCCGACGCGCTCGTACTGCGGATATTTAGCCGCGAACTCGGGCAGAATGCGCCACATCGGCTGGTTCTTGTCGTAATCGTCCTTGAACTGCTGCAACGCAGTGAGCAGCGTGTTCCAGCGGCCCTTGGTGATGCCGATGGTGAACATGATAAAAAAAGAATACAGCCCGCACTTCTCGACGATGACGCCATGCTCGGCGAGATACTTTGTGACCATCGCTGCGGGAATCCCGGTCTCGTCGAAATTGCCGTTGAGGTTCAGCCCTGGTGTGATGATGGTAGCCTTGATCGGGTCGAGCATGTTGAAGCCGGCTGCCAGCTTGCCGAAACCGTGCCATTTTTCGGATGTCTTCAGCATCCAGTCTTCCCGTGAGCCGATGCCTTCTTCGGCGATCTTCTCGGGCCCCCACACCTTGAACCACCAGTCCTTGCCGAATTCTTCGTCGACCTTGCGCATCGCGCGGCGGAAATCCATCGCCTCGGCGATGCTCTCTTCCACCAGCGCGGTGCCGCCCGGCGGCTCCATCATCGCGGCGGCCACGTCGCACGAGGCGATGATGGCGTACTGCGGGCTGGTCGAGGTGTGCATCAGGTAGGCTTCGTTGAACACGTGGTTGTTGAGCTTGCGGTTCTCCGGCTCGCGCACCAGTATCTGCGATGCCTGCGACAACCCGGCCAGCAACTTGTGCGTGGACTGCGTGGCGAAGATCATTGATTCCTTGGCGCGCGGCCGATGCTTGCCGATGGCATGCATGTCCTTATAGAACGGGTGGAATGCCGCATGTGGCAGCCAGGCCTCGTCAAAATGCAGCGTGTCGATCTTGCCGTCCAGCATCTGCTTGAGCATCTCCACGTTGTACACCACGCCGTCGTATGTGCTCTGCGTGATGGTCAGGATGCGCGGCTTTTTGGTCTTGTCCTTGATGAAAGGATTCGCGTCGATCTTATTCTGGATATTTGCCGGTTCAAATTCGGATTTCGGGATCGGCCCGATGATGCCGTAATGGTTGCGCGTCGGCCTCAGGAACACCGGCACCGCGCCGGTCATCATGATCGCGTGCAATATGGACTTGTGGCAGTTGCGATCCACCACCACGACGTCGTCGGGCGCAACAGTCGAGTGCCACACGATCTTGTTCGAAGTGGACGTCCCGTTGGTGACGAAGAACAAGTGATCGGCATTGAAAATGCGCGCTGCGTTGCGCTCGGAGGCCGCCACCGGCCCGGTATGGTCGAGTAATTGCCCCAGTTCATCCACCGAATTGCACACATCAGCACGCAGCATGTTCTCGCCGAAGAACTGGTGGAACATCTGCCCGACCGGCGACTTCAGAAACGCCACACCGCCCGAGTGGCCGGGGCAGTGCCACGAGTATGAACCGTCCTGCGCATAGTGCAGCAGCGCGCGGAAGAAAGGCGGCGCAAGAGAGTCAAGGTAGGAACGCGCTTCGCGGATGATGTGGCGCGCGACGAATTCCGGCGTATCCTCATGCATATGGATGAATCCGTGCAACTCACGCAGCACGTCGTTCGGGATGTGCCGCGAAGTGCGCGTCTCGCCATACAGATAGATCGGGATATCGGCGTTCTTGAAGCGTATCTCCTGAACGAAAGCTCGCAGACTCTTCAGCGCAACCTCGGTTTCCTCCGGACTTCCCGAGCCGAATTCCTCATCATCGATCGACAGCAAGAACGCCGAGGCACGGCTCTGCTGCTGAGCGAACGAAGTCAGATCGCCATAGCTGGTGACCCCGAGGATTTCCATTCCCTCTTTTTCAATGGCATCGGCCAACGCGCGTATGCCCAACCCGCTGGCATTCTCTGAGCGGAAGTCTTCGTCGATGATGATGATAGGAAACCTGAATTTCATAATATAGCTCCCGACAGAGTAAATCCGTGCGGATTGTCGTAAACAAGGCAAATGATAGAATCAACAAGGTTCAGTGAAGACTCATATTGACCGAAGGGCAATGTGACGTCGCAACTAAAACGGAATTTCATGATGTGCTCCTTTGCGGCAGGAAACAAAATGTGAATTGAGGTATCCACGCCAAACGGAGTTTCGGTGCAGGCTCATATTGGCCGAAGGCAAATGTGATGCCGAAACCAAAACGGAATTTCATTGTTTACTCCCTTTAGGAATAACTAATTGGGTGGAGATAGCGAATTGGCGCGGATTGTCGCAGATTTCTGCGGTGGTGCAAGGAGGATTTTTGCCGCTATAGATAATTTTTCCATTTTTCCAGTTCTATATCGAAGGTCAAACAAGGCGGCTGCACCCGCAAGGGGTATGCCGTGCGGTGCCCAATGCTTCGCATTGACCGCTACGCAAAGCGAACGACGCAGACAGTGCACCTGTATGACTGTAACCAGCGACTTGGCTATCGTCTTTTGACAGCTTAGTCGAATGGCTAGTTGTTTTATCAGGAGTGAGCGAGGAAGCCAACGCAGTTTCACCGATGAAATAGAATTGGAATTACATTTTAGGCAAGGTCACACCCACCTGCCCCTGATACTTGCCGCCGCGATCTTTATAGGACGTCTCGCAGACTTCATCGCTCTCGAAGAACAGCACCTGCGCCACTCCCTCGTTGGCGTAGATCTTGGCGGGCAACGGGGTGGTATTTGAAAACTCCAGCGTCACATAGCCTTCCCATTCCGGCTCGAACGGCGTGACATTGACGATGATGCCGCAGCGCGCATAGGTGGACTTGCCCAGGCAGATGGTCAGCACGCTGCGCGGTATCCTGAAATACTCCACGGTGCGTGCCAGCGCAAACGAGTTGGGCGGGATGATGCAGTAATCAGCAGTAACCTCGACGAAGGAATTCGGATCGAAATTCTTCGGGTCGACGATGGTGCTGTTGATGTTGGTGAACAGCTTGAATTCGTTGGAGCAGCGTATGTCGTAGCCATAGCTGGAGGTGCCGTAAGATACGATGCGCTTGCCATCCTTCTCTTTCACCTGGTTCGGCTCGAACGGTTCGATCATTTTGTGCTGCTCCGCCATGCGGCGTATCCATTTGTCAGACTTGATGCTCATCGGAATTCTTCCCTTGGGTTGCGTTGCGCTACATTTTACAGAGGCGCGATTTTAACCAATTCGACGCTGTCGCGCGCGATTTGCTAAAATCCGCGCCTTTAGCGCTTTCCGGCAACCACATGACTACTCGAAAGATCCTCGTCACCTCGGCACTGCCCTACGCAAACGGCAGTATCCACCTCGGTCATCTGGTGGAATACATCCAGACCGACATCTGGGTGCGCTTCCAGAAGATGCGAGGCAACACATGCCACTACGTGTGTGCCGACGACACCCACGGCACGCCGATCATGTTGCGCGCCGAGAAGGAAGGCATCACGCCGGAGCAGCTCATCGCGCGGGTGTGGCAGGAACACTTTGATGATTTCAAATCGTTCCATGTCGAGTTCGACAACTATGGATCGACCAACTCCAATGAGACCAAGGAATACTCGCAGGCGATCTATCGCAAGCTCAGAGACCAGAAGCCTTCGCTGATCGAGGTCCGTTCGATCGAACAATTCTACGACCCGATCAAGAGCATGTTTTTGCCGGATCGCTTCATCAAGGGCGAATGTCCCAAGTGCGGCGCGAAAGACCAGTATGGTGACAACTGCGAAGTTTGCGGCGCTGCCTACGCACCCACCGACCTGAAGAATCCCTACTCCGCCATGTCCGGCGCCAAACCGGAACTGCGCAACTCCGACCACTATTTCTTCAAGCTCTCTGCCGACACCTGCCAGCGGTTCTTGCGCGGGTGGACGCGCAGCGGCACGCTGCAACCGGAGGCCGCCAACAAGATGCAGGAATGGCTGGGCACCGAGGGCGAGAACAAACTCACCGACTGGGACATCTCGCGCGACGCGCCCTATTTCGGCTTCGAGATTCCCGACACACCCGGCAAATATTTCTATGTGTGGCTGGATGCACCGGTCGGCTATATGGGCAGCTTCAAGCAGTTGTGCAACAAAACCGGAATAAATTTCGATGAGTATTGGCTACCGCAGTCGCAGCCAGAATCGGGGATGGATGCTAGGAGGCAAGGCGGAGGCGACGCAGACATACCTGTAGGTAGGCTAGGAGCAGCCGGAGCAGCCGACAACGCAGACGCCCCGAGTCTGGCTGCGACAGAGCTGTACCATTTTATCGGCAAAGACATTTTGTATTTCCACGCGCTGTTCTGGCCGGCAATGCTGCAACATGCCGGCTTTCGCACCCCGACCAAACTGTTCGCGCACGGCTTCCTCACCGTGAACGGCGAGAAGATGAGCAAGTCGCGCGGCACGTTTATCACCGCCGACAGCTACCTAAAACATGGGCTCAACCCGGAATATCTGCGTTACTACTACGCCGCCAAACTGAACGGTACGATGGAAGATATCGACTTAAGCTTGGAAGATTTCGTAGCGCGTGTGAATTCTGATTTGGTGGGGAAATACATCAATATTGCGAGTCGTTGTGCCGGATTCATCAACAAGCGCTTTGACGGATGCCTTGCCGCAAGCCTGCCAGTGATTGACCATAGGATTTATTTTAAGCAGGCAGGTGAAGAGAAATTTGCAGTGTGGAAGAAAAATCAAGCGCCACACGGGGGACAAGGAAGCAGTTCCTTTGGCTACAAGAATTATGCTGGCGATGACTTCTCCATACATATCGAGAATACTGCAGCCCCCTTGGCAGATTATTATGAGGAGAGGGAGTTCAGTAAAGTCATGCGCGAAATCATGGAGCTTACCGATATTTGTAATCGTTATATCGATGATAAAAAACCATGGGAACTCGCAAAAGACCCAGAACGCCAAACAGAACTCCACGAGGTATGCTCTGTTTGCCTTAACATATTTCTCCAACTGACTGTTTTTCTAAAGCCTGTTCTTCCGCAGTTAGCTCAACGCGTTGAGTCATTCCTTCAAATACCGCCGCTCACATGGGAGGATGTTAAAACACGTCTGGTGAACCATCGCATTGGCGAATATCAACATCTAATGACCCGAGTTGACCAAAAGCAAATTGACGCCATGATCGAATCCAACAAAGAAAGCCTCCAACCCATGACTGAACCACATTCCCAAGCACGCCATGCCGAAGCTCAGCAACATGCAATCGCACCTGCCGCACCGCTCCCCTCGCCCACCGGGGAGAGCGAAGCGAGGGGGGCGAAGCCGAAGTTGCCCATGCCGGAATCCATCAAGGCATTTGCACGCAAACTGCGCCAGGAGCAAACTGATGCTGAATCCTTGATGTGGGCATTGCTCAGAGACAAGCGATTAGGCGGCACAAAATTCCGCCGTCAGCATCCGTTCCAACCTTATGTGCTGGACTTCTTTTGTCATGAAGCCAACCTCGCAATTGAACTGGATGGTGGTCAACATGCGGAAGCGCAAGCACATGATGAAAAGCGCTCCGCATTTTTGAAATCAAAAGGTATTGATGTGCTGCGTTTTTGGAACAACGAGGTGTTGGCGGAAACAGAGGCAGTGCTGGAAAAAATCTGGTGGGAGTTGGATACTCGCAAAGTGATTACAACCTTGCCAAGTGCTCCCTCACCCCTAGCTCCCTCACCCCTAGCTCCCTCACCCCTAGCT
>Ga0210377_10005608_pt1 | contig 10284 bp, 6 predicted proteins | sample PLM4_65_b1redo_FD_155480 | JGI IMG/M metagenome (GOLD analysis project Ga0210377, IMG submission 155480) | Groundwater sediment microbial communities from an aquifer in East River, Colorado, USA - PLM4_65_b1 redo | ecosystem: Environmental > Terrestrial > Soil > Riparian zone | place: USA: East...
CCATCCGCCTGTTCGTGATAGCTGAACTGGACCACCACCGCCCGCCACGGCCCCACGTCGGGCCACACCGGGATCGCCCGCCCGATGGTCTCGAAGTCGAGGAACCCCAGCCGGCCGTCGAACCCCTCGAGTGCCTGGCGAAGCCCGGGCTCCACGATCATCTCCCCGGTTTCGAGCGATCTGCGCTGCCGCTTCTGGATCTCGCTGAGCTTGAACGTCTCGGGGATGTCGAGCACCCGCCGCACTCCCTGGCACACCAGCGCCCACTTCTGGGTCCGGTAGGCGCGATACAGGGTCCAGACATGATGGTCATCGGTCGGGAAGCAGCGATCCCAGAAGGGGCAGTCGCGATCGATCATCCAGCAGTGCGTGGCCACCGGCACGTGGGGCTCCGCGCCGGCCAGTACCGCAAGCTGTTCCGCCACCATCGCCGGGATCAGGGATTGCAGGGCCTCGACCTCTTCGGTCACGTCGGTCCGCTCGAAGAGCTCACCCTGGTCGGGATGCCGGAAGTCGGTGTTCAGGTGCATCAGCTCCATGCGGCGCACGTCGATCCCCGCCCGCCGCGCCACCCAGGTCTGAATGGCGATGTCGGGGATGTGCTCGTCCTTGCGCTTGGTGGAGGACTTGACCTCGATGAGGGTGAACCCGTCGCCCGTCCGTTCGAGGATGTCGATCGCCACGTAGACCCGGTCCTCGACGAAGGTCGCCTCGAACACCGCGGGCGCCCCCGAATCCAGCGCCCGCCTGGTCGCATTAACCCGCCCCGGGTCGTCGTGAGGCAGGTCGATCAGGACGCCGCCGGGAAACGCCTCCCGGGCCAGCGCACCAACCTCCGCCCCCTGGTCGAAGCGGTCCTGGAGCACCACGTCCACCTGAAGTTCCGGAGCGTCCTGCTCATGCGCCCGGAGCCAGAGGAGCTTGTGGCATTGCCAGCCGGCCACGAAACGGCCCTTCGAGAGATTGGGAGGCATTCGGGGGTGTGGGAGGATTTCCGCGGGACCAGTCATTCCCGCAACCGTCGTTCCACTTCCGCGTACCTCGGATCCCCACGTATCGGATCCAGCAGCGGGTCGAAGAAGTTCTCCGGCAGCAGGACGTCGCGCTCCTCGACTCCCCGCCGGAGCCACTGGTAGGCCGCATCCAGGTCACCCAGCCCGGCAAATGCCACCACGAAGGAGAATGGCGGGACGTATTCCCGGGTTGCCCGCGCAGTCAGCCGATCCAGCTCGGCGTGCGCCTCCGCGACGTCGCCCGCCGCCGCGAGCGTGGCCACCAGGGCAGCAGACATGTGACCGTGAAATCCCCCCAGCGACATCGAGTGGCGGAGCGCCTGGCTCGCCTCAGCGTGCCGCCCCTGGGCGTGACGCAGGAGGCCGAGGACGAAATGGGCGTGCGAGTAGGTGGGGTCGAGCCGTAACACCTGATCCAGCGTCAGGTCGGCCTCTCCCTGCTTTCTTAACAGGTAGTAGATCCAGGCCAGCTCCACCCGGCTGATCCGCGAAAGCGGATCCAACTCCAGCGCCCGGCTCATCTCCGCCAGGCTTTCGACCAGGCGGTTCCGGCCGGCGAGGAAGTCGGCGTACCAGTGATGGGCGATGGGGTATTGGGGATCGGCGGCGATCGCCCGGCGGAACCCGGCTTCCGCCTGGCCCCAATCCCATTCGAACATCATCGTGCCGTACGCCAGAGAGGCGTGGGCCTCGGCCAGCCGATCGTCGAGGGCGATCGCGCGGAGCGCTGCACTCTTGGCACGGGGCCACACTTCCGTGGGAGGGGCGCCGGAGTAGATCGGCAGCAGGGTGCAGGCATCCGCCAGGCCGGCCCAGGCGCGGGCAAACGATGGATCGCGTGCCGCCGCCGTCTCGAAGCACCGGGCGGCTTCCGACAGGGTGGGGCCGGTACGCTGGTGCCAGGCGAATCGACCCTGGAGATACAGATCGTAGGCCTCGAGATCACTGGTGCCACGGGGGGCCAGGGTGGCCCCAGAGGCGCCTAACAGAGTCACCCGAAGCGCCGCTGTGATCGCGCGGGCGATCTCATCCTGGACCTGGAAGATGTCGGCCAGCCCGCGATCGTAGGTCTCGGACCAGCGTTCGAAACCATCACCGACGCCCACCACCTGGGCGTTGACTCTCAGGCGATCACCACTCTTCCGGACACTTCCGCTCACCACGGCGCCGACTCCCAGCTTCCGCCCCGCGGCACGAGGATCCACGTCGGCGCCCCGAAACTGGAATGCTCCGCTTCTGGCGGTCACCCGGAGTCCGGGCACCCGGGCCAGCGCCGTGGTCAGCTCTTCGGCCAGCCCCTCGCTGAAGTAGGCCTGGTCCTGCGCCGGGCTCAGATCCCGGAAGGGCAACACGGCGACCGAGGTTAGCGGCTGTTCCTCCGTCGGAGCCGCCGGCGGCGGGACCGGCGCCGGTGCCAGTGATTGCCGTATCCACCGAACCAGTCTGCCGAAGGCACGAGGCGCCGCGGTCATCGTCGGCTGCCCGCGCCAGAGCGCCTCGAGCTCGGCGCCGAAGGCGCTCATGGTCGGATAACGACGCTCCGGGTCAGGGGCCAGCGCGCGCTGCAGTGCCGCATCGACACCGGCCGGGACCTCGGGTCTCCGGGCCCGTACCCGCGGGATCGGATCGGTAAGGAACTGGGCGAAGGCGGCGAGGGCTCCTCCGCCGAAGGGCCGCTCTCCGGACAGCATCTCGTACAGGACCACGCCCAGACTGTAGACATCGGTGCGACCGTCGAGGTCACTGACCCCGGCCGACTGTTCCGGGCTCATGTAGGCCGGGGTCCCCGGCGCGAACCCCGCGGCGGTCAGAGTCGGCTCGCTGTCGGTACGGGCGGAGCCGACGGCGCGGGCAATGCCGAAATCGGCGACCAGCGCGGTCCCGTCGCTGGCGAGCAGGATGTTGGCCGGCTTGATGTCCCGATGAACCACGCCGCGCTCGTGGGCAAAGGCCAGCGCCAGGGCCGCTTCCCGGGCGATGCGAATGGCCTCCTCCACCGGCAGGGTCCCCTCCCGCTCGAGACGGGTATCCAGCGACTCGCCCTCGACGAAGGGCATGGTGAACCAGAGCTGGCCGTCCACCGAGCCGGAGTCGTAGACCGAGCAGATGTGAGGGTGCTGCAGCCGCGCAGCGAGGCGGATCTCCCGTTCGAACCGCTCGGTCCCGATTTCCTGGCCGATGTCCGGGCTGAGGAGCTTGAGCGCCACGGGTCGCCCGTGCTTTACGTCGCGGGCGAGAAACACCGTGGCCATCCCCCCGCGCCCCAGCTCCCGCTCGGCGACATACCGATCGGCGAGGGCCGCCCAGAATGGGTTGGCGAGGCTGGTCAGGAGATGGATCCCTGAGGGTGAGGTGCTCGAATGTTATCGGGAGCGGCGTTCACGGGTAGGGGAGGATCAGCCGTGGCCCGCCTCCTCTCGACGGGGCTTGCGGTCTGCCAGGGACAGGAGGAATGTACGGAGCAGGGAATCGAGTCACGGAACCCTGCCCTCCCCGCCCTGATGAAACCACGTCTCAAGACGGTCATCGTCGACGATCACGCCGAACTCGCCCGCCAGGTCGCCATCCGCATCGCCGACCTCATCACCGAACACGGCCGGCAGGGCCGGAGCACGGTGCTCGGCCTCGCGACCGGCTCGACCCCGATCGGTGTCTACCGTGAGTTGATCCGGCTGCACCGGGAGAAAGGGTTGCGCTTCGCCCGGGTGGTCACCTTCAATCTGGACGAGTATTACCCGATGGCACCCGACAGTCTCCACTCCTATCACCGCTTCATGTGGGAGAATCTGTTCGACTGGGTCGACATCGACCGGGCCAACGTTCACATCCCCCGGGGCGACGTATCCCGCGACGCAGTGCCCGAGGAGGCGGGCCGCTACGAGGACGCCATCCGCCATGCCGGCGGGATCGACCTGCAGCTCCTCGGCATCGGCAAGACCGGGCACATCGGGTTCAACGAGCCCGGCTCCGGGGGCGACAGCCGCACCCGCCGGGTGTCGCTCGACCCGATCACCCGGAAGGAAGCCGCCGCCGACTTCTTCGGCGAAGAGAATGTTCCCCGCGAAGCCATCACCATGGGGGTGGGAACGATCCTCGAGGCGCGGGAGATCCTGATTCTCGCGACCGGCGAGCACAAGGCGGACATCGTCCGGAAGGCGGTGGAGGGCGACATCGACCTCGAGGTCGCGGCCACCTTCCTCCAGCGACATCCCGCCACCACCTGCTACCTCGACCGGGCCGCCGCGGCGCGGCTGACACCGGTCGCCACCCCCTGGCTGTTGGACGAGGTCGACTGGACTCCCGAGCTGACGCTCCGGGCGGTGACCTGGCTTTCGCATGAAACGGGGAAGGCGATCCTCAAACTCACCCACAAGGACTACGCCGAGCACTCGCTCTCGTCGCTGGTGGCCCGGCACGAATCTCCCGGTGCCGCCAACGGGGAGGCCTTCAATGCGCTGGGCGCCAAGATCCGGGGCCGCTCCAAGCTGCCGCGCGGGAAGCGGGTCCTCTGCTTCTCGCCGCACCCCGACGACGACGTGATCTCCGCCGGCGGCCTGCTCCGCAAGCTGACCCAGAACCTCAACGAGATCTGGGTCGCCTACATGACCAGCGGGAACATCGCGGTGTTCGACCACGACGTCCGGCGTCACGTGGATTTCCTGGTCCGCCTCTCGCGCGAATGGCACCTCGCCGAATCCGAGGTGCGCGAAGTCGAGACCACGGTCGAGCGGCACCTGGCGCGGAAGGGGCCGGGGGAGCTGGACATCCCCGCGGTGCTGGATCTCAAGCGCCTGATCCGGGAGTCGGAGGCGGTGAGCGCGCTCGGCGTGCTGGGCATCCCCGCCAGCTCCGCGCGCTTCCTCAACCTGCCGTTCTATCAGACGGGACGGGTCCGCAAGGATCCCGTCGGACCCGCGGATGTGGTCATTGTCCGGGCCCTGCTGGACGAGGTCCAGCCGGACCTGCTGCTGGTCGCCGGCGATCTCTCGGATCCCCACGGCACCCACCGGATGTGCAAAGAGGTGATCGAAGCGGCACTCACCGCGCGGGCGGCCGAACGTCCGGACCTGACAGCGCCCGAGGTCTGGCTCTACCGCGGCGCCTGGCAGGAATGGCCGGTGACCGAGGCGACCTGGCTCGTGCCCCTCTCTCAGGAAGAGCTCCGGCTCAAGATCCAGGCGATCTTCAAGCACCAGTCCCAGAAGGACACCGCACCCTTCCCGGGACAGGATGATCGCGAGTTCTGGCAGCGGGTGGAGGCCCGGAACAAGGGCACGGCCGATGAGCTCAATCGCCTGGGGCTGGCGGAGTACTTCGCGATGGAAGCCTACGTGGTGAGGGCGTAGGCGTTCCCCGTTCCCCGTTCCCCGTTCCCCTTTCCCCGCTCACCGCTCACCGTTTACCGCTCACCGTTTACCGCTCACCGTTCACCGTTCACCGTTCACCGTCCTCCCCTCACAGTGGCCGCGCGATCAGGATCCCGGTCGCCCGCCGAATCGCGCCGACATATTCCGGCAAGGTCGAACGGGTAATCTCCACCACTCCGCCCGACAGCGGAGCGTGCAATACCCGGAGCACGCCATCACTGCCACGGTGCGCAAAGGCCGCGTGCGACACGTCGAGCCCAGGGATCGCGGTGGCGAAGGCGAGCACATCGCCGCTCCGGATCCGGTCGGCCACCTCGGCAATCCGGCTGGTGGGCACCAGGCGCCGGGGCCGGTTGTCGAGTCGCCGCTCCATCGCCTGGACCTCCCGGTACACCTCCTCGTCCGCCAGGGCGGGATAGCTGCCCCGGTGCTCGGACATGAACCGGAGCGGCCGGGCGTCCTCGACTCCGCCCAGCTCCGTGCCGAGATCATGCACCAGGCCGCGTGCCTGCCCGTCGCTGATCCATTCGGAGAAGTAATGGAGCCGCGAGGTGTAGCCGAGCCGCGCTCCCCCGCGGTACCGGATCCGCTCCATCTCCTGTGCGAACCGCTCCCAGCTGGGATCGCCGTAGCGATGGGCGGAGCGGGCCACCGCCAGACATGACTCGACCAGCGTGACACAGTCGAAGCGGGTCAGCGAGAGCGCGAGCGGCTCGGGGTCCCGGGGGTTGCCACCGGCCGTGAGGTATTCCTCGAGCGTCCCGGCCACGTAGGGCGTTCCCGCGGCCAGCTCACCGACCCGGACGGCGCTGCTGCCGAGCGGGACGGCCGCTTTGGACAGCCCCTCGCACCGGAGGGCCCGGGCCCAGGCGGCCAGCCTCTCGTGATCCGGATCGCTCGATCGGGCCAGCAGGGGTAGCGGAAGCCCGAGGGCCGCGCCGAGCAGGGCGGTGGAGCGCAGGAAATCCCGGCGGGACTCCCCGAAGGTCTGGCTCTGGTCGCGAGGCAGGTGGTCGGTCAATCGAAGCGGCTCCGGGCTAGCGTCCCGGGGCGAGTGCGGCCTTCATCGCCGCCGGTCCCGCCGCACGATAGATCGTGGAGTGCTTTTCCTGCGGCTTCGGCTCGTAGTAGAAAGTGAACCCCGTCAGCTTCGCGCCTCGGATGAGGCCCGCCAGGGTGTCTGTCTGGGGTATGACGTCGTCGCTCGCCGCGGTGAGGTACAGAGTCCGGTCGAGACCGTCCAGCGCCTTCACCCGCTCGCGCGCCGTCCGGACCAGCTCATCCCGGTTCCACCAGATGCTGGGGCTGAAGGCGATGTAGCGGTCGAACAGCCTGGGCTCGGTCAGCAGCGTTTCCATGATGAAGAGCCCGACCAGCGACTCGCCGATGATACCGGTCTCGCCGGTGGTGCGGTACTTCGCCTCGATCTCCGGCATCAACTCTTCCCGAATGAACCGGCGAAAGGCCGCCGAGCCCCCGACCCGGGGCGCGATCGCGCTGTCGGTGCCCACCGTGGTCGGCCCGGTCATGTCCCGCCGCCGCTCGGTGTTCTCGATCCCCACCACGATGAACGGCCGCGCCTCGCCCGCCTTGACCAGCGAGTCGAGGGTGTTGACCACGTGCGGGAAGTCCTCGGCTACCCCTCCGTCCGGCATGTAGAGCACCGGATACCGTGTGCTCGAGCCGGCATAGCCTCCCGGGGTATGCACGTTGATCCGGCGGGTCTCCGAGACCGCCTTCGACTCCAGCATGATGCTGTCGTGCTGGGGGACGGGATCGGCGGGTGTGGTCACCGCGCCCGTCGCGGACGTCGTGGCCGCAGGCGCGGCACCGGGCTTCTGGCAGCCGGTGACACAGAGGCCGGCAAGGGTCAGCAGGGAAGGGAGATGGCGCAGGCGGGTCATGCGGCTCCGGATTGCAGGTTGAAGGCGGGCCGGAAGATACCGGCCGCCGGCGCCCGGGGGAAACCCGCCGGACGTTTCATCGTACTGCAACGTTCGGAGCCCTGCGGCGGTCCATTATAGGGGAGACCGATCCTCGGTCCGGCCGCCTTTACAGAGTCTTTCCATTCACGGGTCAAGGCCGTAGTATCCTGTCCGCCGCGTACCCGTTTCCGCCACCTGGAAACGTATGCCAGAGAAGCCCCACCAGGAGAACAAGACCGCCATGAAAGCCTTTGCCGGGCGGTGGGTTACCGGAGCGCTGTGTCTCGGCGCGCTCGCGGGGTGTGCCCCCGCGGGCGCGCAGAGTGTCACGCCTGCCGCCTCGCCTTCCGCGCCTCAGCCTGTCGCCTCCGTTCCCTCCCACACCGCCGCCGACGCCGACTTCATGACCGGGATGATCGGTCATCACGCCCAGGCGGTGCTGATCGCCGGGTGGGCGCCGGGCCATGGCGCCAGCCGCGCCATCCAGGCGCTCTGCGAGCGGATCGTGGTGGGCCAGCGGGACGAGATCGCGCTGATGCAGCGCTGGCTCACCGAATGGAACCTGCCGGTCCCCTCCGCCGATGCGTCACACGACATGATGCCCGGCATGGAGCACATGGCCCACAAGATGATGCCCGGCATGCTCACCCGGGATCAGCTGGTACGGCTCGACCGGGCGACCGGTCCGGAGTTCGACCGGATGTGGCTCACCGCCATGGTCCAGCACCACCAGGGCGCGTTGACCATGATCAAGGACCTGCTCGCCCAGCCCGGCGCGGCCCGGGACGACAATGTGTTCAAGTTCGTGTCCGACATGAACGCCGATCAGGGAATCGAGATCGAGCGCATGTCCGGCATGCTCGCCGCACTCCCCGCTTCCGCGACCGCCCCATGACGTCCGGGGCCGCGCACCGTCGTCCGCCGTTCTCCATCCCTTCAACGGAATCATCCATGCCATCCGTACCTTCGCACTTCGGTCCGCGCCGGGCCGCCGCGTCGTTGAGGACGCTGCCGTTCGTTGCCGCGCTCCTGACCCTGGGAGCGTGCGCCTCATCCTCGTCTTCCGGTGGCGGAAGCACGATGGCGGCGCCCGCGGCACGCAAACCCGACCCCCGGGTGGGTCTGCGCGCCGGGCTGACCGACGCGGGCCAGGCGCTCTGGAATCTCAAGCTGGTGTCGACCACGCCGCCCTCGGAGAAGTTCACTGGCGTGACCAACTCCGACCTCGCCTTCAGCGGGCCCTACGTGCTGCAGGGCAACTACAACGGCTTCCAGGTCTGGGACATCAGCAACCCCGCCGCGCCCACGCTCAAGATCGGCTATCTCTGCCCCGCTTCGCAGAGCGACGTCTCGGTCTACAAGAACCTGCTGTTCGTCTCGGGTGAAGGCTTCGGCGGCCGGACCGACTGCGGCGCCCAGGGCGTGCCGGACACCGTGAGCAAGGACCGGCTCCGCGGCATCCGGATCTTCGACATCACCGATATCGCCAATCCGAAGTATCTGGCCAACGTGCAGACCTGCCGCGGCTCGCACACCCACACCGTGGTGAGCAGCCCGAAGGATGCCGAGAACGTCTACGTCTACGTCTCCGGGTCGGCACCGGTCCGCTCCCCCACCGAGCTGCCCGGCTGCTCCAGCCTGACACCGGACAAGGATCCCAACTCGGCGCTCTTCCGGATCGAAGTGATCAAGGTGCCGCTGGCCCATCCGGAACAGGCGGCGATCGTCAGCTCGCCCCGGATCTTCAACGACCTCGCGCCCGCGCCGAGCCATGGCGAGACCCCCGAGGACAAGGCCCGCGCCGCCAAGGCGGCCGCGGACGCCCGGGCTCGCGGGGCCTATACCGCCAAGATCGGTGAACAGGAGATCGTGCTGCCCGATGGGTTCGCAAAGTCCCTGCTCGACAGCGTGGTCAAGGAGCGGGGCGGCACCGGCGACGCAACTGCCGCCGACAGCGCCCAGCTGCGCTCGGGCCTGCAGGCCCTGGTCGACAAGCTGGTGGGCAGCGGTGGTCCCAAGACCGGTCCGACCCAGTGCCACGATATCACGGTGTATCCCGCCATTGGTCTGGCCGGCGGTGCCTGCGGCGGCTACGGGCTGCTGCTCGACATCAGCGATCCGGCCAACCCCAGGCGGATCGGCGCCGTGGCCGATTCCAACTTCTCCTTCTGGCACTCGGCGACGTTCAACAACGACGGCACCAAGATCCTGTTCACCGATGAGTGGGGCGGCGGCGGCCAGCCGCGCTGCCGCGTCACCGACAAGCCGGAGTGGGGCGCCGACGCCATCTTCACGCTCGAGAACGGCAAGATGACGTTCAAGAGCTACTTCAAGCTCCCGGCCCCCCAGACCGCCCAGGAGAACTGCGTGGCCCACAATGGCTCGCTGATCCCGGTGCCGGGCCGTGACATCATGGTCCAGGGCTGGTACCAGGGCGGCATCTCGGTGTTCGACTGGACCGATCCGAGCCATGCGAAGGAGATCGCCTTCTTCGATCGGGGCCCGGTGGATTCCACCAAGATGGCAAGCGGCGGGTCCTGGTCGGTGTACTGGTATAATGGCAACATCGTCAGCTCCGAAATCGCCCGTGGCCTGGACATTCTGGAGCTGACGCCGAACGCCATGCTGTCGCAGAACGAGATCGACGCGGCGAAGCTGGTGAAGTTCGACTACCTGAATGTGCAGGACCAGCAGAAGCTGGTCTGGCCGGCCAGCTTCAGCGTGGTCCGCGCCTACCTCGATCAGCTCGAGCGGAATGGTGGTCTCACTCCCGCGCGAATCTCGGCGGCGCGCAATGCCCTGACCGCGGCCGAAAAGGCGCCGGCCGGGGTACGCGGCACCATGCTGGGCAATCTTGCCACCGAGCTGCATAAGGATGCCACCTCGGCCAAGGATCAGGCCAGGGTGCACACGCTCGCGAGCGCGGTGGGCGACCTGGCGAAGGCGTCCACCTGAACCGCAGATAGCGCATTTGCGCGG
>Ga0210377_10005609_pt1 | contig 10283 bp, 6 predicted proteins | sample PLM4_65_b1redo_FD_155480 | JGI IMG/M metagenome (GOLD analysis project Ga0210377, IMG submission 155480) | Groundwater sediment microbial communities from an aquifer in East River, Colorado, USA - PLM4_65_b1 redo | ecosystem: Environmental > Terrestrial > Soil > Riparian zone | place: USA: East...
GCGGGTGGTCGTTCTTCTTCCACGGCCACCAGTGCCCGGCGTCCGCCTGGCCGTCCAGCGTGCCCTTACCGGTGATCGCGATGTCGTGCTGCTCGTAGGCGTAGACGAGGGGCGATAGTCCCATGAGCTCGACGCCTTCCCACCGTGTCGGCACGACCGGCAGGTAGGCCGCGGGATCGCGGCTGAACCGGATCGTGGCGCCCTCGGAGACGTGCAGGTTGACGCTGCTCCGGAGGTGGATGGGCCCGGTGAGGAAGACGCCGGGTGGCACGACGACGCGTCCGCCACCTGCGCGAGCGCAGGCCTCGATGGCGGCGCGGAACGCGCCCGTCGCGTCGGTCGTGCCGTCCGCCACGGCGCCGAAGTCCGTGACGGGGAAGTCACGGTCGGGAAACACCGGCGCGCGGATCGCGGCGAGGATGCCGGGCAGGCGCTCCCACGGATCGGGCGCGTTCGCGGGGACGGGTCCCTCGGCGCGCGCAGTGGCCGTGACCATCGCCAGCGCGGCGAGCGCGCCGGCGACGGTCGCGGCCGAGCGTCGTCTCACCGCAGGACCTCCACCTTCAGCGGCGAGCGCAGGCGCGCGGCGAAGGCGTCGAGATGCCGGTCCCAGGCGGCCTCGCCCGGGAAGTCGCCGCCGCCGTCCCAGCCCGAGCCCGCATACCAGGTGATTGGCTGGCCCTTCGGCGTCCGCGCCACGACGAGCTGGTTGCCGCCCTCCTCCTTCGCCTCGACGACGGCGGCCGGGTCCACGACGACGCCGCAGCCGAGCCACCCGTTGTCCCCGTACTGGCCCTGGTGCTCCCAGGTGCGCAGGATCCCGCGCTCGCGGTCGACGCGGGGGGCGACCCCCTTCGCGAGCCGGATGCCCGTGGCCCACGTGATCGGGCCATCGCCCTCCACGGTGTAGAAGCTCTCGAACCGGTTGAAGTGGCTGCCCGCGTCGAGGGTGATGCGCTTCACCTCGGTCGCCTTCAGCCCCGGCCTCTCCCACTCGGGGTAGACCACCTCGAAGACGAGCCGGATCGGCCCGGCGGCGAGCACCCGCGAGGAGCGGAAGTTCTTCGACACCGCGAGCGCTCCGTCGACCACGAGGCCGCTTCCCCCGCAGCCGCGGCTCCTGCCGGCGGAGTAGAAGTCGCCGCCGTCGCCGTGGTCGCGGTGGTAGTCGTCCACGAGGTACCAGTCGTTCAGCACGAGGCGCCGCGTCCTCTTGCTCCAGGCGTCGACCGTGCTGCTCGTGAGGGGCTCTTTCTCGAACGTCTCGAGCGCCTGACCGTAGATCCTGAAGGCGACCTCGTCGTTCTCCCACGCGAAGTCGTCGTGGCGCTCGCGGACGAAGCGGCCGTAGACGCGGTAGTCGCCGAGCCCCGGCTTGCGCGGAAGCGCGCGCGCCAGGTTGAACTCCCGCGTCTCACCCGGGGCGAAGTCAGACTGGAACACCAGCCGGTCGGGGGTCCCGTCGCCGTCCTCGTCGACGGCCTGGCTCAGGACCTCGTGGCCGGTCCGAGCGTCGGTGACCGTGAGACCCGACAGGTCCTTGGGCGCGGCGCTCCCGGCCAGCGCGGCGGCCGCCACCTCCACCGTTTGCGTCGGACGGGCGGCGTCGAGGGGGTTGGTCACTCGCAGTCGAATGCTGACGCCCTCGCCGCTCGCGAGCGGGGCGCCCAGAACGGCGAAGCACAAGGCAGCGATCATTCGCATCGTTTGCTCTCACTCTCCGGCCCCGAGGACGCGAGGTTCCTGGGGGCGTCGTGGATCGAGACAGACAAGTGGTCGGACCAAGCTCCGGATTGCCGGAGCATCAGACGCTCTTCCGGACCCGCGCTTGGCGACCGCATTCTAGCGCCATTGACGTGCTCAGAGGCCGCTTTCAGGGGCCTCGACGGCGCCCGAAGTCTGTGATACCACACTGGAGGATGTCAATAGTTTGTCTTACCAATTGGGCTCTTCTCGCCCTGCTCGCGGCACCTGTCCCGGTCTCGCGCCCACCGCTGGCCTTCCCCGGGGCCGAGGGCTTCGGCGCCTCGACCCCCGGCGGCCGCGGTGGCCGGGTCGTCGTCGTCCGCAACCTCGACGACTCGGGCCCCGGCAGCTTCCGCGACGCGGTGGGGGCCCCGGGCCCGCGCACGGTGGTCTTCCGGGTGAGCGGGCTGGTCACGCTGCTGAGCAAGGTCGTGATCGCGGAGCCCTTCCTGACGATCGCCGGCCAGACGGCGCCCGGCGGCGGCATCTGCTTTCGGGGACAACCGGTCGAGCTCCTGACCCACGACGTGGTCGTGCGCCACCTGCGCTTCCGGCCCGGCGACGTCTCCGGCGCGGAGGTCGACGCGCTCAGCGTGGGAAGCGGGTCCCGCCGGGTTGTCCTCGACCACTGCTCGGCCGGCTGGTCGGTGGACGAGAGCCTCTCGCTGAGCAGCGACGTGGCCGACGTCACCGTCCAGTGGTGCCTGATCGCCGAGGCCCTCGACCGCAGCGTCCATCGCAAGGGCCCTCACGGCTACGGGTCCCTGGTGCGGGCCACCGGCGGGGTCACGCTCCACCACAACCTCTGGGCCCACAACGCGGCGCGCAACCCACGCCTCGGCGACGACTACGGCCGGCCACCCTGGCCGCTCTTCGACGTACGCAACAACGTGATCTACGACTACGGCGGGATCGCGAGCGGCATGACCGGCGACAACCTGCGCGCGAACTACGTCGGCAACTACGTCCGGCCCGGGCCGTCCAGCGACACGAAGCGCGGGGTCATCGTTCTCACCGACACCGCGGCCGTGAGCTACTACGTGGCGGGCAACGTCGTGGAGGGCCGGCCGGCGCTCACCGCCGACAACCGGCTCGTGTTCGATCGCGTGGACGCGAGCGGACGTCGGCTCGTCACTCTCTTCGATGACCCGTTCGAGACGCCGCCGGTGCTCACGACCGACGCTGTCCAGGCCCTGCAGCAGGTCCTGGCCGGGGTCGGCGCCACGCGACCCCGCCGCGACGCCGTCGACAGCCGGGTCGTGCGCGAGGTCGAGGCTCGGTCGGGCCGGATCATCGATTCGCAGCAGGAGGTCGGTGGCTGGCCGGCCTACGCCTCCGGCCCGGCGCCCGCCGACGCGGACGCCGACGGCATGCCGGACGACTGGGAGCGCGCGCACGGGCTCGACCCGGCCGACTCCGCCGACGGCCCCCGCGCCGGCCGCGACGGCTACACGAACCTGGAGGTCTACCTGAACGAGCTCGCCGGGGCCCTCGCGGAGCCCCGGTAGCGAGCGCTCGCTCACACGAGCGGGCGGGTGCGCCGGGCGAGCTGCAGCGCGAGACCCCAGGGGTCGCGGAGCATCGCGAACTCGTCACCGGAGGGCGTCACGACCACCTCGCCTACCGGTGTCGCGCCCGCCGCGATGAGTCGCGCCCGGGTGGCGCCCACGTCGGGGGCGGCAAAGGCGACGTGCAGCACGAGCGGGTCCATCGACGCGTAGGTGGGCAGCGGGGGCGTTCCCCTGTAGATCTCGAGGACACTCTCACCGGCGTCGTCGGCGAGGAAGCGGGCGTTGCCGGGCGCGTCGCCTTCCCGGACCACGCGCATCCCCAGGTGCTCCTCGTACCAACGGGCGACCGCCACGGGGTCCGCGACCAGCAGGGCGACGTGCTCGAGCTTCACGAGTTCCTCCGCGATGGGCCGTCGCTATTCCAGCACGGCCGCCCATTCTTACCACGGCGCCGCGAGCCCGACGGCAAGCAGGGCTTCGTGAGAGGGAACAGGAGTAGATGGAAAGGGGGGCGACTCACGTCGCACCCCCCAGGGTTCAGATATCCCGGGGGCACGTCAGGACGGGCGCCCCCGGGATGGCGTCAAAACTCGAGCCGTAAGGCGTACTGCAACTGCCGACCGTAGTAGCCGGCTTCCTGCGCGTTGGTCCGTCCGAAGTCCGAGGCGGTGATGTTCGTCTGCGGGTCCGCCCAGTTCATCCCGTTGAAAGCGTTGAACGCGTCCATCCGCACCTGCAGGCGCAGGCGGCGGTTGAGCTTGAAGGTCTTCTGCAGGGTCAGATCGAGATTGCTGTAGCTCGGGCCTGTGAGGCCGTCGAAGGTCCACGCGTTGCTGCGTCGGGTGTACGCCGGCTGACGGGCGAAGCCGGTGACATCGAACCAGTACTTGTCCGCGCCGTTCTCTCCGATCTTCTCGACCGACTCCGGGGCCACCATCGTGCCAGTGAAGACGATGGGGACGCCCGAGTAGTAGGTGTAGATCCCGGAGATCTGCCAGCCGCCGAGGATGACGTCGAGGAAGCCCGACATGTCGGACCCGTACTTCCGGCCCTGGCCGAAGGGGAGCTCGACGGTCGCCGCCCCGACGAACCGGTGCTGGGGGTCGGAAGCCACCGTGGGGGCGCCGGAGCTGCCCGCTTGGGTGACCGAGAAGTCGAACCAGGTGAGGGCGCCGTCGTACTCGTCCTGCGGGTCGAAGAACCACTGCGACTCCTGCTTCACGTAGGCGTACGTGGCCAGGAACGAAAAGCCGTTCGCGAAGGGTCGCTGCAGGCGCAGCTGGAGCGACTGGTACTTCGCCTTGCGCAGGTCGGTGCCGGTCTGGGTGAGGTTGAGGTATTGCGGGTACGGGCGCAGCAGCTGGGTGTAGGGGATCGTCGCCTGGCGGCGCAGCGCCCCCGGGAACTCCTCCACCGTCCCGTAGTTGTAGAACGGGTTCGGGATCGACCTGTCGATGGCCGCCCCGTAGGTGTAGGTCAGCCGCGGGTCGAACAGGTTGAGCTGCTGGCTGTACTGGTCGTGGCTGACGAAGTTCACGAAGTAGGTGGCGTCGGCCACGATCCGGAAGGGGATCTCGCGCTGGAGCGACACGTTGATGCGGTCGCTGACCGGCGTGCGCTGGTCGTACTCGTCGATCGAGACGTTGTCGCCCAGGTTGGTGGACCGGCCGTAGGTCTTGCCGTAGGGTGGCGTCAGGCCCTGCGGGAACGGGTTGGCGAGGTAGGCGGCCGGGATGCCGTTGACGTTCGGGAGGCCGTTCGTCACCGGGTTGAAGGCGGCGAGGTCGATCTCGCCCAGGGTGTCGCGCTCGGAGTTGGCGAGCTCGGTGGGGGTGACGAACCGCCCGTAGCCGGCCCGCAAGGCGGTCTTCTCGTCGAGCCGCCACGCGAGGCCGACACGCGGCATGATCCCGCCGGCCCAGGCGTCCGTCTTCCTCTTGTTGCCCTCCTCCGTGAAGTAGAAGGCGCCGTTGTAGGAGTAGCCCGTGGCGCCCGCCGACTGGGCCATGATCGCCCGGACGTCGGCGGGGATCCTCGGGTCGATCGCCTCGGCCATGCCGGGGATGGGGTCCGTCAGGTCGAGCTCCTGCGGCAGCCGGTACTCGGGGTCCCACAGGCCGCCCTGGTACTCGTAGCGCAGCCCCAGGTTGAGGGTGAGCTTCGGGGTGACCTTCCAATCGTCCTGGAGGTAGAAGCCGTAGAACTCCGAGTTGGCGATCTGCAGCTGCCGGTACTGCACGTTCGACGTGCCGGGGTCCAAGGATCCGAGCAGGAAGCTCGCCCAGGGGTGCCCGGTGGTCGTGGTCGGGCTCGTCCACCGGTTGGCCGTCCCGGCGGCCAGGAAGCGCAAGTCGGTGTAGAAGAAGCGGGCCGCGTCGCCGCGCTTCCAGCGGATCTCGGTGCCGGCCTTGATCGAGTGCCTGGTGAAGTACTTGTTGAGCCGCGCGTGGGCGCTGTAGCCCTTGGGCTGCTGGAACCAGTAGTTCGCGACCCCGAACTGGCTCCGGGCCGTGCTCTCCACCACGATGAAGGGGGAGTAGATGAGCGGGCGACCCTCGGCGTACGGCTGCCACCAGCCGCTCGGCCACAGGTTCTGGTAGCCCTCCTCGCCCACGACCATGTCGGGGTACTCGCGCTTGTCCTCGACCTGGTAGAAGGACCCGCGGACGTTGAGCGTCGTGGAGGGGTTGAGGGTGTAGACGGTGTCCGCGGCGATGTTCCAGCCGTTGCGCTGCGAACCGGTGGTGTTGCGCAACTTCAACGGGTCGTTGCCGTCCGTGTAGTCGTTTGCGTCCTGGTCCGTCTTCATGCGGCTGACGCGTGCGTAGGCCTTCCAGCGGTCGTTGATGTTCCAGTCGAGTCGCGTCGAGAAGTTGAGATAGTGGAACGTCCGCTCGTCCTGGGCCTTGAAATTGTTGAAGCCGGTGAGGTCGTCGCCCGCGTTGTTGGGATCCCAGAGGCCGCCCAGGATCTGCGCGGCCACGGGGTCCCATCGAGCCGCGGGGATCTTGTTCCCGGGGAACGGGTCACGCACCTGCACGCCGTTGACGGTGCGCGAGGTCAAGGGGTCGTAGATGACGCGGAGCGTCCCGTTCGCGTTGTAGGACTGGGAGAAGTCGCCCTGGCGTTCCAGCTCGGTCGGGAGCGAGTAGTTGCTCGCCGCGGACTGCGTGTTCTCGATCGCGTCGAACACGGCGAACAGGAAGAGCTTGTTCTTCTTGATCGGAAGGCCGATCGTCGTCCCGGCGTTCCAGTAGGGGTTGTCGTTGTGCCGCTGGGTCGCCCGGTCGCTGATGGCGTTGAGGCTGGCGTCTCGGCCGAAGAAGTAGGCCGAGCCCTTGACGTCGTTCGAGCCCGACTTCATGGTCACGATCGCGATGCCGCCCGCGCTGTGGCCGAACTCGGCGTCCACCGAGTTCTGCTGGATCGTGTACTCGCTCACCGAGTCCATGGGCGGGGTGTAGCCGAGCTTGTTGCCGGCGGTGAGCGGCGTGCCGTCGAGCAGGACGTCGTTCCTGTACTTGGTGCCGCCGCCGATGTCCATCTCGTTGGCGGTCCGGTGGTGGTAGGGCTGGGTCTCGATCGTGCTCCCGCGCTGGATCGTGGTGGGGTCGAGCATGGCCAACTGCAGCGGGTTGCGGGTGGAGGTGGGCAGGTCCTTCACCATCTCCTGCTCGATCGTGAGGTCTCGGCTGGCCGTGTTGAACTGGACGGTCGTCGTCGCCTCGGTGACGGTGACCGTCTCCTCGATCCCGCCCACCTCGAGCTTGAGATCCACGGTGACGTCACCGCGCTGCTGGATGCGGACGCTCTTCTGCACCGTCGTCTTGAACCCGGTCAACTCGGCGCTCACCGAGTAGGTGCCCGACTCGACGAAGTCGAACAGGAACCGCCCCTCAGCGTTCGTGGTCCGGGTGGCGGCGACTCCGGTGCCGTCGTTGGTCAGGACGACGGTCGTGCCGGGCAGAACGCCGCCGCTCGGATCGGACACCAGGCCCTGTACCCGGGCCCGGATGTCCTGCGCGCTCGTCGATGCGGCGGCGGTGACGAGAGTCAGCGCGAGGATCGCGCCCCTCCGACTCAAAGTGCTCATGGCCTCTCCCCAAGAAAAGGTCCCTCGGTTGCCACAGTGGGTCCGGAGGACTTCGCCTGGCGCGGCTTTCGAATTAGGCCGGCCAGCAGCAAGACGTTGTAATACCATTTTGAGAAATGTCAAGTGCTTGTCTGACCAATCTACCGATTTTGGAGTCAGGCTCTGAGGCCGTAGAGGACCCAGGGGCTGCGAGGAACCGTCCGCAAGATCTTGACAGATAGACTTTCAGATGGTACCAAGGCGGGCGGAGAGGCAGGCCGCACGAGCTTGAAGAGGTCAGACCAGCCTTCCGAGTTGAGGAGTAGAAAGATGCCAAGACGATCGTATGGCTCACGCGCGGCCGTTGCCCTTTCACTCGTCCTCGGCGCCGCACCCCTCTCGGCCGAGGGGCCCTACCGCAACCGGGACAACAAGGACCCGAAGGATCTCTCCGAGGGCACCTACCCCATCCCGTACCAGAAGCCCACCGTGGCCGAGATCCGCGAGGTCCTCGAGCGCGTGCGGGGCTATCTGGAGGCGAACTCGCCGATTCAGGTGGTGGACGGCCAGACGGGGAGGGAGATCACCGACTTCACGGTGCCGAACGTCGAGGCGAAGATCCCGGACGGAGCCGGCGAGGCGTTCTATCCGCTCGACTACACCATGGGCGTCACGCACTCCGGGATGCTGCTCGCCACCGAGGTCACCGGCGACGGGCGGTTCGCGGAGTTCACGCAGCGACAGCTCCAGTTCGTGGCCGACCGCCTCCCGTACTTCCGCGAGGTGGTCGCGAAGGGCGCCCGACCCGGGAAGGAGACCTTCGGGGCCATCATTGCCACCGGCTCTCTCGACGACTCGGGATCCATGTGCGCCGCCCTCGTGAAGGCGCGCCGGGCCGGGGTGGGGCCCGACCTCCTGCCGGTGATCGAGCACTGGAGCGACTACGTCGCGCACCGGCAGTTCCGTCTGGCCGACGGCACCCTGGCGCGCCAGCGCCCGCAGCCCGAGTCGCTGTGGGCCGACGACCTCTACATGGGAGTGCCCGCCCTCGCGCAGATGGGAGCTCTCACCGGCGACCGCGCGTGGTTCGACGACGCGGTGAAGCAGGTCCTGCAGTTCCACGCCTACCTGTGGGACCCCCAGGCCGGGCTCTACGCCCACGGCCGCCACATGGACCAGCCGCTGAACCCGGAGTTCTACTGGGCCCGCGCGAACGGATGGGCGATGCTGGCCTCGGTGGAGCTGCTCGACGTCCTGCCCGCCGACCACCCGGGGCGGGAGGGTGTGCTCGCGGGGCTTCGGGCCCAGCTCCGCAGCGTGGCCAAGCTGCAATCGGGGACGAGCGGGTTGTGGCACCAGATGCTCGACAAGCCGGACTCGTATCTGGAGACCTCGGCCTCGGCCATCTTCGTCTACTGCATCGCCCGTGCGATCAACCGGGGCTGGATCTCACCGGCGAGCTACGGCTCCGTGGCCCAGGTCGGCTGGATCGGCGTGACGACGCGCGTGAACGCGAAGGGGCAGGTGGAGGGCACGTGCGTCGGGACGACACTCGCCAGCGACCACGTGTACTACTACAACCGCCCGCAGTCGGTGTACGCGACCCACGGCTACGGGCCCGTGCTGCTGGCGGGCGCAGAGATGATCCGCCTGCTGCAGAACCAGCGCGTCGACGTTCAGCACAAGCTGCGGACCTACCACTACGTCCCGAAGAAGCCTTGACCGCCGCCTCAGCGGTGGCGGGCCGCAGGCTTGCGGACCTCGCCCGTCTCGCGCTTGACCTGCTCCCACCGCGCATGCTCGAGGTGGTCGGTCATCTCGCGCCGAGCCCGCTCCGCGCCGCGGGAGCGGATCGCGTCGTAGATCCGGCGGTGGGTCTCGGCGGACTCGCGGAGGCTGAAGCCCGTCATGTTGATTCGCCCGGTCTCCCAGATGATCTCGGTCAGGGTCCCGATGATCGCCGCCACGATCGGGTTGCCGGACCCGGCGGCCACCGCGCGGTGGAAGCCGAGGTCGTGGCGGAGGAAGGCCTGGGGATCGTCGAGGGTCGCGAACATGCCGGTGAGCTCGTCCGCCATCCCGACCATGTGCTCGCCGGTGGCCCGCTCGGCGGCGAGGCCGGCCGAGCCGACCTCCAGCATCCGCCGCGCCTCGTACATCTGGTCGAGAGTGAAGCCGTGCAGAGCGGCGAGGAACTCGAGGGGTGCTTTCCCGAGGTGCGGCGGACCCTCCACGATGAAGGTGCCGGCCCCGCGCCTAGAGGTGATGATGCCCATTGCCTGCAGCGTGCGCAGCCCTGAGCGCAGCGAGGGGCGGCTCACGCCCATCTTCAGGGCCAGCTCCCGTTCGGGGGGCAGGCGGTCCCCGGGGCCGAGGCGGCCAGCCTCGATTTCCCGACGAACGTGCTCGACGACCTGGGCCCCGACCGCGGTGTCGCCGGTCTGCGGCTTGGTCCGACCTTTCTGGTCTTCCTCGGTCAACACGCCATGACGAATACCACTCCAGGCTCCTCCCCGTCAACGGTTCGCGCAGCGTCACCGCGGATTTGTCCTGGTTGGTCTGACCATAGCTTCCACCCCGGGGCGGCCCGGCCGTCGTGGGTCGTCCCCGCGGGACTGGCAGCCCTGCTGTTCGTGGCGGTGGCGACGATCCCGGCGTTGCCGGCCCAGGACGCCCCCTGGGTCCCCGTGCGCGGCGGTGGGACCTACGTGAACCCAGTCCTCTTCGCCGACTACTCCGACCCCGACGTGATCCGGATGGGGGGCGACTTCTACCTCGTCTCGTCCAGCTTCGGCAACCTACCGGGACTCCCCGTCCTCCGCTCGCGCGACCTCGTCAACTGGACGATCGTCGGCCACGCCCTCGCGCGGCTGGCGTCGCCCGACTTCGACCGCCCGCAGCACGGCAAGGGCGTCTGGGCCCCGTCGATCCGACACCACGCGGGCCGCTTCTGG
>Ga0210377_10005610_pt1 | contig 10282 bp, 9 predicted proteins | sample PLM4_65_b1redo_FD_155480 | JGI IMG/M metagenome (GOLD analysis project Ga0210377, IMG submission 155480) | Groundwater sediment microbial communities from an aquifer in East River, Colorado, USA - PLM4_65_b1 redo | ecosystem: Environmental > Terrestrial > Soil > Riparian zone | place: USA: East...
AGTAGCCGAGACGGTCAATGCGGAGTGGAAGGGCGAAGGCCGGGTCCACTTCATTCCCGAGTACTACAACTACGGAGACGTCGAGGAGTTCGAGAAGACCACCCTCGGGATTCACGAGAAGCTCGAGGGCTATCACGACGATTACTACATCACCGCGATCATCGCCACGGTCGATACCGACGCTATCCGGATGCCCGAACGGGTGAAGGCCGGCAAGTTCGTCATCAACGGCGTGCCGCTGGCGCCGATTGCCAAGACGATCGAGAACGGCAAGAAGATGGTGGCGTTCCGGACCGAAGCCACCGTGGCCGCGATCAAAAAGTCGATGGCGAAGTAGCCGACGATGCCATGTTTTTGGGGTCTCGGGGTGAGGCCCCGGCGCCCACGAACCGCGCTCGCCGTTCTGATCCTGTGCCTGGCATGCGGCGCCGTGGCCGCGCGCGCGGCGTTTCCCAAACCCGCGGGTTTCGTCAACGACTTTGCCAACATCCTCGACGCCTCTTCGCGCGAGGCGCTCGATCAGATGCTGAAGCAGGTCGAGCGCGAGACCACGGCCGAAATCGTGTTCGTGTCGGTGACATCGCTGGACGGCATGTCGGTCGAGGAGTACTCCAACAAGCTGTTCAAGGAATGGGGCGTCGGCAAGAAGAAGGAAGACAACGGCGTGCTGGTGCTCGTCGCGCCATCGGACCGCATCATGAAGATCGAAGTGGGCTATGGCCTGGAGGGCGTCTTGCCCGACGGGCTGGCCGGCGAGATCATCCGCGAGCAATTCACGCCCAGGTTCAAGGCGAACGACTATCCGGGCGGCGTTCGCGCGGGGATGCGCCGGGTCGCCGAGGTCGTCAGGACGAATCACGTGCTGACCGCAGAAGAGCGGGCGGAGATCGATCGTCCGACCTCCGGCCAACCGCCGGCCTGGCTCCTGATTCCGTTTTTCGGCGTCTTCGTGGCGATCGGCGCTTTTGCGATCGGCCTGGGCATCCGGACCAAAACAGTGGGACCGATTCTCTTTGGCCTGCTGTTCTTCGGCATCCCGTTCCTGATCGCACTGGTCGCGTTCTTCACGGTCACGCTGTTTACGCTGGCGCCGCTCTCGCTGGCGATGTTGATCACCGGCTATCGCAAGGGCGCGATGTTGAAGTGGCGTAACACGGCCGGGACCAAGGGCACCGGCTGGACAATGGGAGGCGACGGTTCGTCCGGCGGATCCAGTTCGGGCAGCAGCTGGAGTTCCGGTGGCGGTTCGAGTTCGTCTGGCAGCAGCTTCGGCGGCGGATCGTCCGGTGGCGGCGGCGCGAGCGGGCGCTGGTGAACGCGACCGCGTGACCAGGTTGCCGCGGGGCCGGCTGGCCGGGTTGATCGCGAAGCTGCGCTCGTTTCACCTCGAACCCGAGGCGCCCCCTGTTCGCGGTCCATATCACCTCTTGCTTTGGGAACAGGTTGGCTATCTGGCCGACCAACCAAGGAGGTTCGCGGCTTACCTGGAGCTCGAAGAGCGCGTGGGACTGACGCCACGCCAGATCCTCGAAGCCTCGGATGCCTCGCTGCGTGCCGTGGCCCGCAAAGGCGGCGGCATCGCCGTGGCACAGCGTGCCAGTCGGCTGCGGGCCGTGGCTGATCGAGTGCTGCTCTGCGGCTCGCATCCCATTCTCGGACTCGACACCAATGCGCTACGAGTGCTGCAACGTCTGGGCTATGCCTGCGCCGACGCTCCGTGGGCGAGGCGTACCGAGACGCGCAAGCCGAGGCGCAGACGCAATTGCCGCGGACGGTCGCCGCGCTAAAGCGCGCGTACCTGCTGTTGAAAGAACATGGAGAAACCACGTGCCGCCGTTCGCGGCCTCTGTGCGGCGACTGCCCGCTCACGGCAGATTGCCACTACTTTTTGAGACTCCACTCGAAGGCTTCCCGCGCGATGTCGTCGGGCACCTGATGCCGTCCGTCGAATTCGTGGTAGGTCACGTCGTAGCCAAGCTTCTTCAGCCTGGGCACGAACGTGCGGCTCGTTACGCCGATCGGCAGCACCCCGTCGCCTGTTCCATGTGAAATGTAGATCGGCGGTTTGCCGCGGACCTTGTCGGGCTGCAGGATGCCGGGTGAGAACGCGATGACACGCGCGAAAACATCACCCATGCCGATGCCGAGCGACAACGAATAGGACGCGCCATCGGAGAATCCCGCCAGCGTGCGTCGTGACGGGTCGACGGTGACGTGACGCCTGGTGTAGGTGAGGGCCGAGAGGATGAAGTCAACGTCGGGACCGAAACCGCCGAGGATCATGTCCCACGTGCGCTCGTCGCGCGAATCGGGTGCCAGCAAGGTCACGCCGAACTCGTCCGCGAGCGGGAAGAGGCGGGCGGCCCACGCCGACGTCTGGCCGGCCCCGTGCAGCACCACCATCAACGGCGCCGGCTTGCCGCGTTCGTAATTCTTGGGCACATAGATCAGCCCATCGCGGTCCTTGCCGAGGTTGAGGGCATGCCGGCCTGGTCCAAACGGCTGGTCGGGTTGCGCACCCAGGGCGAACGGTGCCGCGCCAGCGAAGGCAAGAAATGAACGGCGGCTGAGGAGCATGCGTTAGTATCGCCCAATGTCGAAGCGCATGATCTGCGGTGCCTTCGTGCTTGTGTGTTCGGTGACGGCCAGTGCCCAGCCGCGCGTCGATCTCGCGTTGATCAACGGCACGGTGATCACGGTTGACGCCGGGAACAGCATCGCGCAGGCGGTCGCCATCGGCGGCGGGAAAGTGGTGGCCGTGGGGACCACCGCGGAGATCAAGGCGCGGGCCGGCCGCGGCGGCCGCGTCATCGATCTCGCCGGCAAGACCGTGATTCCGGCGCTCATCAGCACCCACGGCCATCCCGGCTTTCAGCGCGGCCTTACCTATGAGGCGTCCAACTTCACGCGCGAAACGGTGATGAACGACCTCAATCGCGCTCTCTACTTTGGTTTTTCGGTCGTGCAATCACAGGGTATCGAAAGCGGGGAGGTGATGTACCAAATCCGCGCCGACCAGGCGGCCGGAACGCTGGGCGGGGCGAGGTTGCTCGTCGCCGGTCGTGGCATCGGCGCGCCGAATGCGGGGCCGGGCGGCCCAACCTACGCGGGGATTGCCTACGAAATCACGACCGAGGCCGAGGCGCGACGCGCCGTCGAGGAACTGGCCGCGAAGAAGGTCGACATCGTCAAGATCTGGGTGGACGATCGCAACGGCCGCGCGCCCCGGCTGAGCCCGGCGCTCTACCGGGCCGTGATCGACGAGGGGCACAAGCGCGGACTGCGTGTGAACGCTCACGTGTTCTATCACGTCGATGCCGTGGACCTGGTGGAGGCGGGCATCGACGGACTGGTGCACATGGTGCGCGACCTCGAGATGAGCGATGCGTTGATCGCGGCGATCGTCAAGCGCGGGGTGTATGTCAACGGCAACATGTCGAGCCCGCGCCGCGCGACGCATGTCGGCAACCCGCCGTGGCTGACGCCGGCCGATCCGATGTTGCGGCTGCTGAAGGAGTCCGTGGCGCCTGAGGTGATTGCGAGAATGGAGGCGGCATTCGGCAAGAGGGATCCGAAGGCGGCCGGGGGAGCCCGCCAGCGCTACGCGATCCTCGAGCGGAGCCTCGCCAAGCTCAGTGCCGCCGGCGCGAAGGTGGTGCTCGGCGCCGACACCGGCCTGGAAGATCATCTGTTTGGATTGGCGGAACATCTCGAGCTGCAGGCAATGGCGGACGCCGGAATGACGCCGGCGCAAGCGCTCGTCACGGCTACGAGCAGGGCCGCCGAATACTTGCACCTCGCCGATCGCGGGAGCCTCGCGCCGGGCAAGCGCGCGGATTTCCTGGTGCTCGACGCCAATCCACTCGAGAACATCGTCAACGCCCGAAAGATCGGGCGGATGTTCATCAACGGCGTCGAAATCGACCGTCCCGCGCTTCGCGCGCAAATCAAATACTGACAACAACGATCAGAAACTGAAAATGGGGTCGGGGATCTTTTTCCGATCCTTGGAATTGGAAGACCCAAGCCGAGTTCCCCGTTGAGCCTTTCGGCCTGAGGTCAGTTCTTTCAGTCATAGATCGAGCGTGTGGGGCGTAATTGGGTCGTCAATCGGCGGTCGTGAGCCTTGGATCTCAGGGAAAAGAGCCCCGACCCCTTTTCAAACCAGGCCGTTCGTTCAGCCTGCATTCAGATCTCCGTAACGGCGATCCGTTCTGTTGAACTTCTGCCAGCCCTGTCAGGGACGAACGGTGTGACGTGACGAACGCCGGCACATCTGGGACGGATTATCCCGTTCATCCACCGCTAGTTGCCGCCTTTCCGCTGTCAATCATGCCGTTGTGACGAACGAACGGCAGGCGGGGTCGAAACTCGCCGCGCCGGTACCGGCGTTGCTCCTGCTTAGTCATCGAACCCAGTCGGGTCCAGTTGGATAAGGAGATGACTCATATGAAGCAGTTTCTGACGGCCGCGCTTCTCGCGTTCATTGCCGTCCTGCCCGCGCATGCACAGGTGTCAGGCGGCAGCATCGCAGGGACCGTCACCGACGAGCAAAAGGCCGTGCTCCCAGGTGTCTCGGTGACCATTCAAGGTTTGGATCGTTCCAATACCGCCGTGACCGACGAGTCCGGCAAGTTCCGCTTCCTCAATCAGCCTCCCGGTCCGTACACCGTGACGTTTGAGATTGCCGGCTTTGCCACCGTCGTTCGCCAGGGGATCGTGGTGGCAGTGGGCCGCGAGGCGGAGCTGTCCGTGCAACTCAAGTTGGCCGCGGTCGCCGAAACCATCACGGTGACGGGTGAAACGCCGATCGTTGACACCAAGCAGACCGGCACTTCCACCAACTTCACCAGCGATGAGCTGACGAAGATTCCAACTTCGCGCGATCCGTTTGCGCTGATGCGCAGCGTACCGGGCGTGCTGGTCGATCGCGTCAACATCGGCGGCAACGAAACCGGCCAGCAGTCGAACTTCGCATCGAAGGGCACGCGCCCCCAGGACGCAAGCTGGACGATGGACGGCATTGAAATCACCGACATGGCCGCCACCGGCGCTTCGCCGACGTATTTCAACTTCGACAACTTCGAGGAAATCCAGGTGTCCACCGCCGGCAACGACATCAAGTCGCGCACCGGCGGCATCGGCCTCAACCTCGTCGTCAAGCGCGGCACCAACTCGTTCAGTGGCACGGTCCGCGGCTACTTCGACAACGACGCGATGGAGGGCTCCAACGTCCCGGATGAACTCAAGGCGTCGGGTGTGACGCCGGAGACTGCCGATCACAACAAACAGATCTCCGACTATGGCTTCGACGTCGGCGGCCCGATCATCAAGGACAAGGCGTGGTTCTTCGGCTCGTATTCGATCCAGGACGTGCGTCTGGTTCGCCGCGCCGGCGCGCTGGTGGATCGCACGCAGCTCAAGAACCCCACCATCAAGTTGAACTGGCAGGCGACCAAGAAAGACATGGTCAGCTTCCTCTATTTCGACGGCTTCAAGATCAAAGACGGGCGCAGCCCGGGCGTCTCGGGCATTCTCTTCGACGCGCCGTCGGCGACCTATCACCAGGACAACTCCTACACCGACTTCCCCCTGCACGGGTTGTGGAAGGTGGGTGAGGATCGCGTGATCGGCTCGAACATGTTCCTGTCGGCGAAGTACGGCTACTACAACACGGGCTTCGTGCTCGATCCGGTCGGCGGACTCGAGCAGCAGGCCGGGCGTAATTTCATCACCGCGCAGTCGTACGGCTCGGTGAACCAGAGCCTGAACGTTCGTCCGCAGAAAGTCGCCAACGTCGACGTCCAGTCGTTCGTCAACGCGATCGGTGCCGGCCACGACATCAAGGCCGGCTTCGGCTATCGCACGACCGACGCCGTCTCCGGCACGCTGTGGCCCGGCAACATGATCCTGGCCAACGAGCGCGCCGGTAACCTGCAGGCGCAGCTCTTCCGGCAGGGTTACGGCGGCAACCGCGCCAACTACCTGAACTTCTATGTTGGCGACACCATCACGAAGAACCGCGTCACGATCGATCTCGGCCTGCGCTTCGATCGCCAGGACGGTGAGGCGCTGCCAGCCGAGACCCAGGCCAATGCGGCGTTTCCCAACGTCCTGCCCGGCGTAAAATTCGCCGGCTACAAGACGCCGTTCACGTGGAATGATCTCTCGCCTCGCGCCGGCGTCACCTTCGCGGTGGACGAAGCGCGCAAGACGGTCGCGCGCGTGAGCTACAGCCGCTATGCCGGTCAACTCAACACCGGCACGGTGGGCGTCCTCAATCCGAGCTCGACGGCGGGTTCGGCGACCTACCGCTGGGTGGACGCCAACGGCGATCACTTTGCCCAGGCCAACGAAGTGAACCTCAACGAGTTCATCACGGCGGCCGGCGGCTTCAACCCCGCGAACCCGACCGCGGTCACTTCGGCCAACGTGCTGGATCCCGACCTGAAGGCGCCGAAGACTACGAGCGTGGTGGCAGGCATCGATCGCGAGATCGTGAACAACCTCGCGGTGACGGCGAATTACAGCTACACCAGGACGACAGACCTGTTCGGCAACTTCACCGGCACGATCACTCCGCGCGTCGGCGTGACGCTGGCCAACTATGCGCCTGGAAGCGGCTTCACGGGCACCCTCCCGGACGGCACGACCTACAACGTGCCGACCTACATTCCGGCTGCCGCGGCGATCGCCGCCGGCGGCAACGGCTTCCTGACCACCAACGTGCCCGGCTATTCGACCGGCTACCAGGGCATCGAGGTGGGCCTGACCAAACGTCTGTCGAACCGATGGATGGGCCGCGTCGGCTTCTCGTGGAACGACGCGACCGAACACTTCGACGGCAGCAACGGGATTTATGACACCAACGGCAATCCCACGCCGACGGCCACCGAGCCGCTGAAGAACGGCGGACAGTTCGCACCGCAAAGCGGTGGCAGCGGTTCGGGCACGATCTACATCAACGCCAAGTGGCAGTTCAACGCCAACGCGATGTACCAGGCGCCGTACGGCATCGAAGTCAGCGCGAACGTATTCGGCCGCCAGGGCTATCCCTTCCCGATCGTCCGCACCGGCACGGCCGCGGCGCTCGGCGCCGACTCGGCGCTGAGCGTGCTGGTGTCGCCGGAAATCGACAGCTTCCGTTTCCCGAACCTGTGGAATACGGACATTCGCGTGGCGCGCCAGTTCCGCACCGATCACGTGAACATCCGCGGGATCTTCGACCTCTTCAACCTGATGAACGCCAACACGGCGCTCGTCCGTGTGAACAACATCACCTCGACGACGTTCAACTCGCTGGCACAGAACCTCAGCCCGCGCATCGCGCGGGTCGGCCTGGTGGTGAGCTTCTAGCTTGTCGTTCGTAGGGCCGCCCTTGATGGGCGGCCTCAGCCGGTCCTGGACCCACATCCAGGGCCGGCTTTTTTCATGTCCGCTCGACGCCCAGAGAGTGACTGGATGGGCGAAGGCGGATACGATTCGATCTGATGGCGCTCCTTCCAGGTGACGCCCACATCGGGGCAGTGACGTTACGCGTGCGCAATCTGGTCCGATCGCTGCACTTCTATCGCGAGGTGCTCGGCTTTCGCGAGCTGGCTCGTTCCGGACCCTCAGCGTCGCTCGGGACCGCGGCCGGCCGTACCCTCGTCACGCTGGAGGAGCGGCCAGGCGCCTCGTCGCGCCCGCGCCGCTCGGCCGGCCTGTTTCACGTTGCCGTTCTCGTCCCGTCGCGCGCCGCCCTCGGTGCCTCGTTGCGACGCTTGATTGAACGGGAATGGCCGCTGTCCGGCGTGGCCGATCACCTGGTGAGCGAGGCCCTTTACCTCGACGATCCGGACGGCCTCGGTCTCGAAATCTATCGGGATCGGCCGCGTGACACCTGGCAGCGTCACGGCGATGAGGTTGTGATGGCCACCGATCCCCTGGACATCGAAGGCCTCGTCCAGGAGCCAGGGGCGGACCAGCCGTGGAACGGACTCCAGCCGCGGACGGCGATCGGCCATGTTCACTTGCAGGTGCCGCACCTCGACGCCGCAGAAAGGTTCTACTGCGAGGGCGTCGGGTTGACGCCGACGTTGCGGCGGTATCCTGGCGCGTTGTTCGTGTCGGCCGGTGGTTACCACCATCACCTGGGCTTGAACACCTGGGCCGGCGTGGGTGTGCCACCGCCTCCAGCCGACGCGGTGGGCCTGCGGCAGTTCACGATCCGCTCGCGCTCCATCGTTTCGCGCGAGGAGGTGGATTTGGCGACCGGCGTGACGGTGGTGTTCGCGCCGGGCGACGGGGATCGGCCGTGAACGCGGCGCGCTTGCTCGTGCTGGTGACGTCGTTGACGCAAGTGCCGATGTCAACCCTGGACGCCGACACCTCGACGTGGATCCTGAGCGGGTGGGTGAGCGCGCGCACGCTCGCGGTGAGCGGCGGCGAACAGGTGGACGCAATGAACGGCGTCAAGCGCGCGCTCGACCAGATCGAGCGCTGGCGCGCCCAGGCCGCACGAGGCACGACACCACGTGACGCGTCCCGGGAACTCGAGCTTCGCTATGCCGATGCCGCGCTGCGCGCCGCCATCGATGCGGCGCAGGACGAGCGCGACGAGATGGCGCTGTACCTGTCCCACGCGCGCGATCTGTCGCGGCAATTGGATCTGCTGGGGGCCGCGGGCCGCTGGCCCCTGCCGATCGACGAAATGGCCGGTGAGTTGTGGTTCGAGGTCGATCGCTACGCCGAATCGCGCGACGCCTACACCCGCGCCGCCGAAGCCACTAACAGCCCGCGCGCGTGGATCGGAGTCGCGCGCGCCCAGGTCAAGCTGGGCGATGCGGCCAGCGCCTGCGCGGCATACCGCCGTGCCCTGCAGACACAATTGATGGACGACTGGCAAACCGAAGCCGACACCTACGTGAAGTCGCCCGCCTGCCAGGCGCGATGACCTACCGTCCCGAGGTACTCGCGGAACTCGCGCGGCACGGGCTGAGCCCGCGCCCCGACACTTCACCCGCGCGCCTACGCGAACAGATCAACGACCTCTACCGCTATGAGATCCGAAAGTTGCGCGACCGGTGCCGGGCAGGGGAGTTCACCACCCGCGAGTTGCCCGTGCGCGTGGTCGCGCTGCGCAAGCGCTACTTGCTGTTGTCGATCCCCACTGCTCAGTGGGTCGAGCCCGTGCTACCCTAAGCCCTGCATATGGGAAAGATGACGCGTATCGTCCATCCTCTCGTTCGTGATGCGCGCGGCGCCGCACTTCGTCAGGCATCGTGGGCCGAAGCATTGGAGCGGGCGGCGGCGGGCCTCAAGGCCGTGCGAGACACGCATGGCGGGCAGGCCTTCGGCCTCTTCAGCTGCTCCAAGAGCACGAACGAGATGAACTTCGCGGCGCAGAAGTTTGCCCGCGTGGTGATGGGCTCGAACAACCTGGATAGCTGCAACCGTACGTGACACGCGCCAAGCGTCGCCGGTCTGGCGACGGTCTTCGGCATGGGCGGTGGGACCAGTTCCTACCAGGAGATTGAGGAGACCGACTGCATCCTCCTATGGGGCTCGAACGCCCGGGAGACGCATCCGATCTTCTTTCATCACCTGCTCAAAGGCGTGAAGCGTGGGGCGAAGCTCTATGCGATCGATCCGCGGCGGACCGCGTCCGCCCAGTGGGCGGAGGTGTGGGCGGGCCTCGACGTGGGGTCCGACATCGCGCTCTCGAACACCGTCGCGCGCGAGATCATCGCCGCCGGGCTCGTCAATCGCGACTTCGTCGAGCACGCGACCACGGGCTTCGCGGAATACGAAGCATCGGTGGCGCCGTGGACACTGGAACGGGGCGAGACCGTGACCGGCGTGCCGGCGGCCGTGATTCGCGAGATGGCGCACACCTACGCCACCTCCAAGCGCGCGATCATCTGCTGGACACTCGGGATCACCGAACACATCACCGCCGTCGACAACGTGCTGTCGCTGATCAACCTGTCGCTGCTCACCGGGCACGTGGGCCGTTGGGGATCGGGGCTGAACCCGCTGCGCGGCCAGAACAACGTCCAGGGCGGCGGCGACATGGGCGCGTTGCCGGATCGGCTGCCGGGATTTCAACACGTCGAGAATGACGATGTCCGCAAGCGCTTCGATGACGCGTGGGGCGTGAAGGTGCCGCCCAAGAAAGGCTGGCACCTGGCCCAGATGTTCGACGCGATGGAACGGCGTGAATTGCGCGGGCTCTATGTCATCGGCGAGAACCCCGTGCAGTCGGAAGCCGATCAGCATCGCGCCACACATTTGCTCGAGG
>Ga0210377_10005611_pt1 | contig 10280 bp, 9 predicted proteins | sample PLM4_65_b1redo_FD_155480 | JGI IMG/M metagenome (GOLD analysis project Ga0210377, IMG submission 155480) | Groundwater sediment microbial communities from an aquifer in East River, Colorado, USA - PLM4_65_b1 redo | ecosystem: Environmental > Terrestrial > Soil > Riparian zone | place: USA: East...
CACGGCGATCACCCACCGGCGGGACGCGATGTTCCAGGACATCACGGTCGCCCACCTCGACCACATGCTGCTGTCCACGATCCCGATGGAGGCCAACCTCTACCGGGCCGTGCGGGCGATGGTGCCCTCGGTCAAGGCGGTGCGGGTGCCGGGGCCGTTCACCTGCTACGTGTCGATCGAGCAGCGGCTGATCGGCCAGGCCAAGAACGCGATCATGGCGGTGCTCGGCGCCGACCTCTACATGAAGCGTGTGGTCGTCGTCGACCACGACGTCGACGTGTTCGACGATCGCCAGGTCAACTGGGCGCTGGCCACCCGCTGCCAGCCGGACCGCGACATCACGATCATCACCAACGCGCGCGGCTCCGACCTCGACCCTTCCACGCGCGAGGACGGCTACACCGCGAAGTGGGGCGTGGACGCCACGGCCAAGCCCTCCCTGGCCGCTTACACGCCGCGCCACCGGGTGCCGCCGGATGTGTGGCAACGCTTGCGCATCGAGGACTACCTGGGCTGAGCGAGCCGTGAGCGGCAACTTCGCGGGCCTCATCGACGAGGTCGCCCGCCGCCGCCCCGAGCACCCCGCGCTGCGCTGGGACGGCGGCGCCCTGACCTACCGCGATCTCGTCGCCCGCGCCGCCGACTTCGCCGACCTGATTCGCGCGCGGGGCCTCCGCCCCGGGCACCGCATGGCCATCAGCCTCACGAACCGGCCGGAGTTCGTCGTCGCCGTGCTCGGCGGCCTGGCGGCCGGCGTCACCGTGGCACCGCTCGACCCGCTGCTCAAGGCCGAGGAGCGCGCGGACATCCTGGCCGACCTCCGGGCGGCGCTCGTCGTGGAAGCCGGGCCGGATGGCGAGGTGCTGGATCGCGCCGGGGGCGAGGGCTCACTCGGTGAGACCGCCGCGCTCGTGCTCTACACCTCCGGCAGCACCGGCCGGCCCAAGGGCGCCGTGCTCTCGCACGCCGCGCTGACATTTGCCAACTACTCGTGGGGCGGCCCGGTGATCGGGCTCCGCGACGACGACGTCGTGCTCGGCGCGCTGCCGCTGTCGCATGCCTTCGGGCTCAACGGAGCCTTGCTGGCGCCGCTGCTGGCCGGCGTCACCGTGCGTCTCGTCGAGCGGTTTGCGGCCGATGCCGTCGCGAACCTCGTCGCCCGCGAGGGCGTCACCGTGCTGCCGGGCGTGGCCACGATGTTCCATCGTCTCCTCGAGGTGCCCGACTTCAGCGGCGGCGCTCGCCTCCGCCTCGGCGTCTCCGGCGCGGCGCCCTGCCCGTGGGATCTCGCCGAGGCGTGGCGGGCGCGGACGGGCGTCCGCATCGTGCGCGGCTACGGCAGCACCGAGCTCTTCCGCCCGCTCTCCTACCTCGCCGCCGACCCCACCGACCATCCCGAGTGCGTCGGACGCCCGGTCCCCGGCGTCGAGATCCGCGTGGTCGACGACGACGGCCGCGCGCTGCCGGCCGGCCAGGAAGGCGAGCTGCTGATCCGCACGCCGGCGGTGATGAACGGCTACCTCGGAAGCAGCGCGGACGAGACGAAGACGGTGCTCACCGACGGCTGGTTCCGGACCGGCGACCTCGCGCGCCTCACGCCCGACGGCTACGTGGCGATCGTGGGCCGCACGCGCGAGCGCATCAAGCGCGGCGGCTACTCGATCTTCCCCGCCGAGGTCGAGGCGGCGCTGCTGACCCACCCCGCGGTGGCCGAGGCGGCGGTGGTCGGCGTCCCCGACGACGCGCTGGGCGAGGAGATCGCGGCGTTCGTGGCGCTGAAGCCCGGGAGCAGCGCGGGCGCCGACGAGCTGATCGCCTGGTGCCGCGAGCGCCTGGCCGCCTTCAAGTACCCGCGGCGCGTCAGCTTCGTCGGAGCGCTGCCGCGCAGCGCGACCGGCAAGATCCTGAAGGCTCGCCTGACTACACGCCCACACCCGGGGCGATGATGCCGTCCCAGGCCGGCGTGCGCGTGGCGAGCGGCGGCTCGGCGGTCGGGCCCTCGCCGGCGATCGTCGTGCGGCGCATCACACGCCGGTACCGCTCGGCGTCCCACGGGCGGCCGCGGTGCAGCACGCAGCGGTTGTCCCACATGACGAGATCCCACTGGCGCCAGTGGTGCTGGTACACGGCCTCCGGGCGCGTCGTGCGCGCGAGCAGGTCGTCGAGCAGGCGCCGCGACTCCTCGAACGGCATGCCCTCGATGTACCAGGCGTGGGAGCCGATGTAGACGTTCTTGCGGCCGTTCACGGGGTTGGCGCGCACGAGAGCCTGACGCACCGGCGCCAGCTCGCGTTCGTGCTCGGGGTCGAACAGGCCCTTGGCGATGGTGCTGCGCGAATAGAGGATGCTGTGCACGACGACGCGCCCCTCCAGCCGGCTCCGCATCTCGTCCGGCAGCGTGGTCCACGTATGCCGCATGCTGACGAACTCCGTCTCGCCGCCGGCGGGCGGCACCTCGCGGCCGGACAGTAGCGAGGCCATCGCCGGCACCGGCTTGAACGAGCTGTCGGTGTGCCAGAGCTGGTTGCCGGACTGGTAGATCATGCGGCGGTCGTTCCAGCCCATGAGGCGATCGTCGTGGTCGGGATCGATGTTGGACAGGTCGACCAGGTTGGGGTGCAGGCGGTTCTCCTTACCGACGGCCTTGAGCGTCTCCTCCAGCGGCCCGAACCGCTCGCTGAAGGCCATCTGCTGCGCGTCGGTGAGGCGCTGGTCGTGGAAGACGAGCACCGAGTACTCCTGGAACGCGTCGAAGACCTGCCTGAACGCGGCGGCGGCGAGCGGTCGCGCCAGGTCGACGCCCTCCACCTCCGCCCCCAGACACGCATGCACTCGTGTGATCTTCATGCCTTCACTCCTCAGTCGAACGTGGCCGCCGCGTCCGGCGACGTCGCATGGCGGTCCGACTCTATTTCGAGGCTCGGAGCCCGTCAAGCTGCGGGGGCCAGCGCGCGGAGCGCGTCGAGCAGGATCTGGCGCCGCCGGACCGGCTCCTGCTCCAGCGTGGAGACTTGAAGGAACGCGGTGTCGATGCCGGCGTCGAGATAGCGCTGCACGTGGGCGCGGATCTCGGCCATCGAGCCGCGCACGATCAGGTCGCGCATCACGCGCTCGGGCACCGCGGCCACCGCGGCCTTGCGGTCGCCGCGCTCCCACGCCTGCCACATGGGGCCGAGCTCGGCGCCGCGCCCCAGCCACTCCTGGTACGCGCGGTACACCGGCACGTTGAGGTAGGCGGTGACGTAGCGCCGCACGCCGACGTCGGCCTCGGGGCCTGGGCGATCGACGTTGATCAGCAGGCGCGCGGTGATCTCGACCGCGGCCGGATCGCGTCCGGCCCGCGCGGCGGCGTCGCGGACGACGCCGACCACGCGGGGGACATCGTCGGCCGCCAGCCAGTTGAGGATCACGCCGTCGCCCACCTCGCCCGCGACCTGCAGCATCCCGGCCCGCAACGCGGCGACGTAGATCGGCACCGGCCGCGCCGGCGGCCGCGTGAGGCGGAAGCCCTCCACGCTCAGCGCCTTGCCGTGGAAGACCACCCGCTCGCCGGTCAGCGCGGCACGCAGCACGTGCACCATCTCGCGCACGCGCGTGGCGGGCAGCGCGAAGCGGCCGCCGTTCCAGGCCTCCACGATCGGCTGCGAGCCGGCGCCGATGCCCAGGCAGAAGCGTCCCGGCGCCAGGTCGGCGAGGCCCGCGGCCGACATCGCCAGCGTGGCCGGCCCTCGCGTGAAGACGTTGGCGATGGCGGTGCCCAGCCGCAACTGCGTGGCGAGCGCGACCGGCGCCAGCGGCGCGAAGCAGTCGATACCGTCGGCCTCGTAAGACCACGCGTCGGTATAGCCGAGCCGCTCGAGCTCGCGGGCCAGCTCGGCGTGCTCGGGCAGCGCGAACCCGTCGATCGGCACCGACAACGAGCAGCGCTTGCCGGCGGTGGCCATCAGCGCCCCAGCTCCCGGACGTACTCGGCCACGCGGCCGGCGTCGGGGGCGCCGGCCGCGAGCCGCAGGTACGCCTGGAACTCGGCCCGGGCGCGGACGCCGTCCCTCACCTGGACGTAGAGGAGGCCGAGCTGCCGATGGGCGGTGGCGAGCGTGGGATCGAGCGCCAGCGCGCGGACGTAGCGGACCAGCGCCTGCGCGAGCTCGACGTCACGCTCCGGCGCCGACTCCGCCCGCTGCGACCGCAGACGATTCAGGTCGCCGTAGTAGACGTGGGCCCGAGCGTCTGCCGGCGCCCCGCTCAGCACGCGATCGAGCTGCCGCCGGGCGAGGGCGAAGCGGCCCCGGCGAACGTCCTCCGCCGCGTTCTCGCGGCTCGCGACCAACCGTCGCGCCTCGAACTCCTCGCTGGTCTGGAACCCGCGTTTCGTCGGCGCCGCAGCAGCCAGCCCCCGCATCGACTCGAGCCGTACCCGGAGCGTCGTTGCCGAGCCCAGCAGGAAGGTCTCGAGCGCGCCGCGCTCGCCCGGGTCTCGGGCCAGGACCGTGTAGACCGCGGTCGCCGCCGTCACGTCCCAGCCCCCGCGCGCCACCCCGGCGAGCGCGGCGGCGTCGGCCTCGCGCTCGAGTCGGGCGCCGTAGCCGTTCACCGCGGCCAGGCGCGCCAGCGACGCGCTCGCGCCGGTGATCGCCGCGGCGGTCGGGCTCAGCGGCGCCACGCCCTCGAAGCGGACGGGTGTCAGGCCACCGGCGCGGGAGACGGTGAGCGCGTGGCGCTGGACGACGTGAGCGATCTCCCGGGCCAGGACCAGCGCGAGCTGCGCTTCGTTGTCGACCGCGGCCAGCAGCCCCGTGTGCACGAACACGCGGCCATCGGGCAGGGCGAAGGCATCGAGCGTGGGATCGCGAATCACGCTGAAGCGCAGGACCGGAGCCCCGGCAATACGAGCGCTATCGGGTACCAGCCGATCGCCGAGGCGAGCGAGGTACGCATCCAGCAACGGATCCTCGTAGAGCCGCACACGCTTGAGGAGCGCCGTCGCCTCCCGCTCCGCCTGCACCCACAGCAGGCGCTCGTCGGCGTCGAGCGTGAACGGCCGGCCGTCCATCCCGATCGGTGGAAGCCGCGTGGAGCACGCGGAGAGGGCCAGCGCCACGAGCACGAGCCGGACGAGGGCGGGACGGATCCTCACGGGATCAGTTGCGGGAGCCCAGCTCCTGGCGCACGCGGCGCAGCTCCCGGCGGAAGGCCTCGGCGTCCGGCACGCTCGGGTAACGATTGAGGTAGGACTCACACTCCGCCGCGCCCTCCCAGAGGCGCCCCGCCTTGACCAGCACGGTGCCGCGGTCCCGCAGGTGCATGGGCATCTCGGGATCGATCAGCAGCAGCCGGTCGATCACGCCGAGGGCGCGCTCCCAGTCCGAGCGGCGCGCATAGATCGTCTTGAGGTTGCGCAGCATGCGCACGACGATCTGCCGCCGCGAGCACGGCGTCCAGTGGGCCTCCTCGATCTTGACGGGCCGGCCGACGGCGCGGGCCGCCACGTCGGCCGCCGACGACGGCGTCAGCACCGCGCCCCCGTGGAACGGGTCGAGGAGCACGGGACGGCCGCCGATGCTGGCGCTCACGATGAAGTGGCCGGGTAGCCCCACGCCGGCGATGTCGATCCCCACCCGGCGTCCCACTTCCATGGTCAGGACCGACAGCGTGATCGGGATGCCGAGCTTGCGGGCGAGGACGTCGTTCAGGCAGGAGTTGCGGGGATCGTAGTACTCGTCGGCGTTGCCGCGAAAGCCTTCCTCGTCGAACAGCAGCCGTCTGAGCCGCTCCAGCGTCTCGCCGGCCTCCGCCCGGCGGCCGGTGCCGATCCGCGCCGCCAGCGCGTCCAGGCGGGCGAGCTCACCACGCTCGTCCAGCTCGGGATACTCGATGCGCGCCACGGCCAGCGCGGCGCGGGCGAGGTCGACGGTGGCGTCGGCTCCCCGGAGCAGGTCGTGGAAGGCGCTCACCGCGGGGTCCACGGCACCCTCAGCAGCCCGGCGCGTGGTGAATCCCGGCCGTGGCGAGCGCCTTCTTCTGGAGCTCCTCGGCCAGCGCCAGCGTGCGCCGCGCCGCGGTCGCCGCCGCCGCTTGCGACTCGGGCGTGGTGGCCAGTCGCAGCAGCAGGTGGCGGCCGAGCTCGTGGTGGAAGCGCTCGTCCGGCTCGATCGTGTCGCGGTAGAGGGCCGCCGTGGCCTTGTCCCCCACCCGCTCGCAGAACTCGATGAACTGGCGGTTCTTGACGACCGCGATGGCCTCGCGGGTGAACTGGCCGGCCGCGATGCGCTCCACCGTCGTCGTGAGCGTGTCGAGATACTTGAAGAGCGGACCGTAGCCGCCGGCCAGCGGATCGAGCGCACCGGCGTCGACGCCGAGCTGGCGGAGGCGATCGGCGATGAGCCGGTAGTGCTTGGCCTCGTCGCCCACCTGCCGGGCCAGCGCCAGCTTCACCGCCACGTCGTCGCTGGTGACGAGCCAGCGCGCGGCGATCTCGGTGGCCTCGATCTCGTTCTTCAGCGCGACCTTCAGGAGATTGGGGACGTTGAGGGGCCCGTCGATCTCGGGCTTGAGCGTGGCGTCGGGCTCGAGCGCCCGCAGCAGTGTCTGGTTCTCGGCGTCGAGCGCGGCGACGAACTCCTCGGCCGTCACACCGCCACCCCGTCGCGCAGCAGCGTCGGCAGCTCCTGCGTCAGCGTCTCCTTGGTCACCACTCGCCCGCAGCGCGCGTGCCACGGCTGGCTCTGGCGGGCCAGCGCGTGCGTGGTGAAGCCCAGCACCGGTGGGCGCCCGGCCGCCTCCACGGTCTCGAACACGCGGGCGTAGTCGAAGCCGCCGGTGAGGTCGAGCAGGACGAAGCGGGGCCGGGTGGCGAGTGCGGTGGCCAGGTCCTCGGGAGTACGCGCGAACTCGAGCGGGACGCCGGCCAGGCGCGCGGTTTCGCGGATGCGGGCGACGAAGAACAGGTCGCGGACGACCGCGACCACTCGAGGGCCAGGGTCACTCATTTTGCTCGCGGATGCCCAGCCAGTGCTTGTTCCACTCGGCGATGTGGCTGAGGGTCCGGAGGTCGCTCATCCGGTCGACGTAGACGATCCCGTTCAGGTGGTCGGTCTCGTGCTGGATCACGCGGGCGAAGAAGTCCTTGGCGACAAGGTCCACCGGGTTGCCCTCGCGGTCGTAGCACTCCAGCCGCACGGCCGTGTGCCGCGACACGATCCCCCGCATGTCGGGAACCGACAGGCAGCCCTCCCAGCCGTCCTCCCGCTCCTCGCCCAGCGGCGTGACGACCGGATTGATCACCACGGTCAACGGAATGGCCGCCGCGTCGGGATACCGCGGGTTGCCATCGACCTCGATCACCGCGATCTGCAGCAGCGTGTGCACCTGATTGGCCGCCAGCCCCGCCCCGTCGTATTCCCGCATCGTCTCGACCATGTCGTCGATCAACCGCTGGATACTCGCCGACCCGATCTCGCCGACGGGCACCGGCTGCGCCTTCTGGCGAAGCACCGGATGGCCGAGACGAGCGACTTTCAGGATCGCCATGACGCACAAAAGTGTAGCACGCACGTCACGAGGTACCGCCGCGTCGAACGATGCTCGAGCGCTGTCGAATGGCGCGCGTGGCGAGAGCTATTCGCGTGGCGAGAGATACGGAGGAGTTGCGGGGGCTATGGGAGATGGACGACGAGCGTGGGCGGCGTGGGCGGGCGGGGTGCGAGTGGGGTCCGTGGACCCGTTCCCGTCCCGCGCCACCGTGCGCCCCCCGTGAGGTGGAGCCCAGCCAAGGCGGGTCCGAACCGGCCTCCCGCCTCGTGGTGCCACGGACCCCACTCGCACCCCGCCCGCCCACGCCGCCCACGCCGCGCCCCGCCGCGCGTGGAGCCCGACGCTACTTCTTGTCCTCGACGCGCCCCACCTTGCGCACACCCTCGGCCAGTCGCCGAGCGTCCGCGTCGAAGAAGCGCTGGAACTCTTCGCCCTGCTTGAAGGCGATCGGCGTCTCCATCTTGTCCATCGCCGACCTGAAGTCGGCATCGCCCACGGCCGCGCGCGTCGCGTCCCGCAGCTTCGCCAGCACCGGCTCCGGCGTACCCTTCGGCGCGAAGAGCCCGGCCCAGATGTAGAACTCGGCGTCGGGGTAGCCGAGCTCCTTGAAGGTCGGGATTTCCGGCAGCGCGGCCACGCGCTTGTCGCCCCAGCCGGCCAGCGCGCGCAACTTGCCCGCCTTGATGTGCGGCAGGATCACGGCCGGCCCCGAGGCGAGCGCGTCGACGTGGCCGCCCAGCAGCGCGGTCAGCGCCGGTCCGGCGCCGGCTGTCGGGATGTGGCGCAGCTTGACGCCGGCCGCATGCGACAGCAGCTCCATGGCCATGTGCAGCGTGCCGTAGATTCCCGAGGACGAGTAGGAGATCTGGCCCGAGCGCTTCCTGGCGTCGTCGAGAAACTCGCGGGCCGTCTTCCACGGGCTCTCGGCCCGCACGACGAGGACCGTGGGGTCGGCCGAGATCAGCGCGATCGGCGCGAACTGGTCCACGGTGAAGGCGGGCGGGCGGCCGAAGATCTTGTCCGCCTCGGGGATGATCGAGATCGACGAGAGCGCCAGCAGCAGCGTGTAGCCATCCGGCTTGCTGGTGGCGACGAACTGCATGCCCACCGCGCCGGCAGCACCGGTCTTGTTCACCACCGCCACCGGGTTCTTGAGCACCTTCTCCATCGCGGCGGCCACCGGCCGGGCGGTGAGGTCGGCCACGCCGCCGGGCGGAAACGGCGCCACCAGGGTGATCGGGCGCGAGGGATACGGCTCCTGGGCGACGGCGACGAGCGGCAGGGCCAGGGCCAGCGCGGCGGCGGCGGCGAGGACACGGCATCGTGTCATGGACTTTCCTCTCCCTTTTCGGCCAGGGCTATGCGGGTACGCCAGTCCGATCGCCGGCGGGCGAACGAGTACAGGTTCAGCAGTACCAGCGTCAGGCCCACCGACAGCAGCACGGCGGAAATCGGACGCTGCACGAAGATGCCGTAGTGGCCGTCGGACATCGCCAGCGACTGGCGCAGGCTCAGCTCGATCATCGGCGCCAGCACGACGCCCAGCACGATGGGCGCCGTCTCGAAATCGACCTTGCGCAGCAGCCAGCCGAGCACGCCCATGATCACCATGATCCACACGTCGACCACGCTGCCGTTGACCGCGTAGACGCCCAGGATGGAGAAGACGAGGATGGCCGGGTAGAGATACGGGTACGGCACGCGCAGGATGTTCACGAACAGCCCCACCAGGGGCAGGTTCAGGATCAGCAGCATGACGTTGCCGACGTACATCGAGGCGATGAAGCCCCAGAACAGCGCCGGCTGCTGCTGGATCAGCAGCGGGCCGGGCGACACGCCGTGCACCATCAGCGCCGCCAGCATGACGGCGGGAATCGGGCCCGACGGCACGCCCAGCGCCAGCATCGGCACCATCGCGCCCGAGGTCGCCGAGTTGTTGGCCGACTCCGGCCCCGCCACACCGGCCACAGCGCCCTGACCGAACTGCTCGGGATGCTTCGACAGCCGCTTCTCGACCGCGTAGGACACGAAGCTCGAGATGATGTGCGCGGAGCCGGGCAGGATGCCGATCAGAAAGCCCAGCACGGTGCCGCGGCCGATCGGCGCCGCCGATTCGCGCCACTCCTGGCGCGAGGGCAGCAGCTCGCGCAGCTTCGGCTTGATGACCGACGGCGGCGCCGGCTGCCCCGCGGTGGCCAGGATCTCGGCGACACCGAACAACCCGACGGCCACCGGGACCACGCCGAGGCCGTCGCCGAGCTCGACGACGCCATAGGCGAAGCGGAAGTAGCCGCTCATCTGGTCGATGCCAACCATGCCCAGCAGCAAGCCGAACGCCGCCATGGCCAACGACTTCACCATCGACCCCGAGCTCATGTAGGCCAGCACCAGCAGGCCCAGGAGCAGCAGCGCCAGGTACTCGGGCGGCCCGAAGCGCAGCGCGAACTCGGCCAGCGGCGGCGCCAAGACCATGAGGCCGACCACGCTGACGGTGCCGGCGACGAAAGAGCCCACGGCCGCGATGGCCAGCGCCGCCCCACCCCTGCCCTTGCGGGCCATCGCGTAGCCGTCGATGCACGTCATCACCGAGGCCGCCTCGCCGGGGATGCGCATCAGGATCGACGTCGTCGAGCCGCCGTACATCGCGCCGTAGTAGATACCCGCGAGCATGACGATGGCCCGCGTGGCGTCCAGCCCGAAGGTCGCCGGCAGGAGCAGGCTGATGCCGGCCAGTGGCCCCACGCCCG
>Ga0210377_10005613_pt1 | contig 10276 bp, 11 predicted proteins | sample PLM4_65_b1redo_FD_155480 | JGI IMG/M metagenome (GOLD analysis project Ga0210377, IMG submission 155480) | Groundwater sediment microbial communities from an aquifer in East River, Colorado, USA - PLM4_65_b1 redo | ecosystem: Environmental > Terrestrial > Soil > Riparian zone | place: USA: East...
GCCTCAAGCGCTACCTTGGCTTTGAACTGACTGCTGAAATTCTTGCGCTTTCTTTCACTCATTACCTGCTCCTTTTAACGGCAGGTTACCATCTTACACTATTGTCCGGAATTTGGGGTCCACTATACGGCACTTCCCGGTGATGGTTGACTACAGCCTTTTTCCCGATCCAGTCAAGCGTGGGCATACATTCCGTTTGTCATTTGAGGGATTAACTTGAGATTAAAAAATAACGTACTATAAACGGTAGGAAATGTAAAGGGGATTTGAAACAAAACAAAGAGATCACGAAGGCCCGAGCAATGCCAAGAAGTCATTATTTTTTCCAGGAATATTCTTTAGCGCCACACTTGCATTTCACTTTTTTATTGCCTTCGTCATAGTATTTTAGCGAAACGTATTTTTGACATGTGATACAATAAAATAAATTTTCAATATCTTGCGCGTCTTTCCACAAAGCCTTTAAATCACCCATGCTCGGCTTAAATGAACTGTCATGAGAATCTTTATTGGCTATAAATGTCGAGGCCAACATCCTATCGAATATAGGTGAATGGGTAGCGAAATCCGTGCTTGCTTTGGCTGCTTTCCCTTTTAACTCAGAAAGCAACTCATGACACATCCTATCTTCGTTTTTATCGTTAAATTGAAATTCAACTTTGACCTTTAAATTAAGAGCGATATTCTTTAGTATATGCTCAAGATAAACCCTTATATTATTGCCTAAATCGTCATCTATATTATTTGTTATTTTATATTCTATTCTTTGACGAAGGTTGCCAGCGCTTTCCTCAAGATGTGCGCCTTTAGCTTCGCTCCATTTGATTTCGTTAATTAGCCAATTCTTATTTTGAACAACAGACTTTACATAGTCAAACCACTGCTTTTCATGTGTCAGCAAAATAATTTGATACTCTGCAAATTTTTCGATCAAAAGGTCAGCAAATCTCTTTCTATGGTTTGCATCGAAACTTGATATCACGTCATCCATCAAGATAAATTTATTCTCTCTGTTAAAGGCCCTCACAGATGCGAGGAAAAAAGCTAATCCAAAACAATTGAGATGAGACTCACTAAAATATTTGTGCGGTGGAGAAACCTCGGAATCACAATATTTACAACTTACAGTCAAACCGACTAGCTCATCTTCATTTTCTATAGTTTTCAGCTTTATCTCTGTTATCTGCTCAGCGGGATTCATGAATTGATAGTATTCATTAATTATGCCTGAAAAATTATTAATGAATGATTCAAGTCCCGCTTTTTGCTTTTTTACAAAATCTGCATAAATAATCTCAAAAGTGACCTTTTGCTTCTCAAGAAGCTTTTTTTCTTTTTTGAGAGCCTCAATTTGCAAATATGCCGATTTTGACAGTTCGATCTTTACGACAATATCTGTTGTCTTATCATCTTTTATCTGTAATTTAAGTTGATCATATTTTTGACTACAAATTGTCTCAACTTCACCAAGCGAATTCGGCTTTATTTTTAGCTCTGCTGAAGTTTTTATCTTTTTGTCGGCTGCAATATCAACAATTAATTCTTGAGAATATTTCAACAAGGCATTTTTTACAATTTCAATTTTAGCCTTTAACTCCGCATTACTTGGGTCAGCAAAATACTTATTCTTCAATAGTCCATTAATATCATGGGCGTCTTCTTTTGTTGTGGTTTCAAATTGAATTTTTGTATCTGATAGTTTTTTCTGTTCAGCCTTTACTTTTTTAATGTCATCTATTCTTTGCTGTATCTCTCTGAGGAGATCTTTACTGTTTTTTGGCTGCAAACATAGTGGGCAACTACTATCTGTGTAATGACCCTCCTTTAATATCTTCTCTCCGGCGCCGAGAAGATCATTAAGAAAAATCTTTTTTAGGCTGTCTGCGTCACCAGAAAGTTTATTATATTGATTTTCGTATTCCTTGTATGCTTCATCAATTGAATCAATTTTTAGTTTAAAGTTGCCAGCATAGTCTCTAATCCCTGAATAAAAACTCTGCTGTTCAATGATCGTATTATCAGTTGGCTTTTTGATAGCCGTGACAACAGCGTTAATATCTGACAGTTTATCGATTTTCTTATCATGCTTGAGAGGCGAAATTAGCTCGTTTATCGCTTTGATGAAATGCTGTTCTGAGGTAATATTTTGGTTAAGTTGCTTCAAAAGATTACTCTGTTGAATATTAATAGAGCCGTCAAAATTTTTGATTTTCAATTCTCTTGATAGGTCATTCAATGCTTTCTTTAAAACTGTTCTCGTGCTAGTTACTTCTGCAAAGCCAATGATCTCAGATAGGTTTGCTAATTTTTCAGTCTTGGTGCTTAAAATGAAACCAACTAACTCATTATAGCGAAGGATTAAATTTTCCTTTTGCGATGCTTTGATGAATTCGAGGAATGAAGCGCTTTTATTTGTAGAATCGGTTTTGAGTATGCCTTTTTTAATTTCAATATTTTTAGAACAAGTTAAGCCATTATTTGAATATTTTATTTCTAATGAACCATCTTTATCATCCGGTAACGACATGTTTCGCAAAGCTTCTGTGCCTAATTTACCGATTTCTTCGCTTGATAAATGTGCAATTTTGCCATGGTAAAACCATTCTATGGCATCTGTGATGCTGCTTTTGCCTGTTCCATTGTCGCCATATAAAACAATGGATTTTTGGTCCAAAAGCAACATCAGTTCTTCTTTTACACCCCTTAATCCCTTTATATGAATATTTTTAATTTTTACTGCTGGCATTTTTTTCCCTTAATTTTACAAGTGCATTAGATATGTTTGTGCTCGTCAGTTTCCCTGCCTTGTACAATTCAAGAATTTTTTCGGCAATTTCTTTATCCACACCGGTTAGGCTTTTAATGTTGCTAAAAAAATCATCAAGAATTTCTTTTCCACTTTTTACATGATTATCCATAAGTTTTTATTTTTTAAAATAGTCCCAGTCAATTTCAAGGTTTACAGCAAGATTTATCTCCAAAATTTCAAAGCCCGTTTTATTGTTGCAAATAGGGTATACTCCATATTGTTTCACAAAATCAAGAATGAAATAGCTTTCCAAATCTTCTATCCTGTATTCCCAGACTGTCTTTAACATTTCAAAATTTAAGTAAGTAAAATTTAATTGTTCTACTTTTCTATAATTAGTTAACCCGATGTTGCCGGATTGCCCATCAAAATGACCGGCTAACCGACTTCCAATACTGTTTGTTCTCTTTTCACTCATTCCTATGTAGATAAGTTTTGAAGTTGCAAACGGGTAGGGAATTTGCGTGTTTGTCAAAAAGATAAAATATAATCCTATAATCCCTGAAAGTGGTTTAATATTTTGCAACTCAAATTTATTAGATTCTTCAAAAAATATTTTTAGATTGATATCTTCCATATGTTATTACTTCGACTGACGATCAGATATTGACTTCCACATCGACGCTATCTATGCATGTTTGCTTTTTTGAATGATTTAATGATGTATGCCACTGTCCTTCGCGGACAGACACGTCCATAAGTCCACTCACAGGGATACATCTCCAATTCTTTTCTGATCCTTGAATAATCGGGCCACTACTACTTTGGCCTGCGAACTGATAAAATAGACAGTGTTCTTTTCCATTTTTAAATCCTAACGCATGTGGGCACATCTCTCGACGATAACTGTTATAGCTTGCTATGACTTGCTGCTTCTTCAAGATAGCATTTTTTAATAAATTATATGTATCCATATTTGCTCCTTTTCGAGGATTTAAAAACGGTTTTATATACAACTTATTAGAACCAATAGGGCCAGACTTAACTTATTGAGTGTTCTTATGCGCTCCAGCATTGATACTGTTTATCAATAGATTAGGTCCGGCCCTTCATTTCGCCCTTTATTTCATTACGCTTTTGGGGGCTTGCGTGAAGTTGGCTTGCTGGTCCCGCCCTTTACGCTTCTCGGTGGTGGTGGCGGTGGTGGCGGTTTTTTTTCGGCCATGAGTATCACCTCCTGTGCTGTCGGATTCAGTAGAAATCAATTGTGTTTTATCGTTCAACTTCTTAAAGTTTGTCACTTCAACTTTGTACGTCTGGTTTCCCGATGATTTATCTAGATTGAACATATAAAACGGAACATATGCCACAAATGCAAGTATTGCAGCAATTGTCAATGATACTGTAGTTCTATAAATATTGTAGGATCTTCTATCGTTGTTCGTAGCATTGGTAGATGTAAACTCAATATAGTAGTTGAACAAAGTTTCTTTTAACTTTTTCTCAGTCAGTTCGTTTGAATTGTCCTGATCTGAATAATAGTCAATAAGCAACGCGCGATACTCATCAAGTGCTTGGGGCGTGGGTATTAGTTTATCTGTGTGACCGAACCACGAAAGGCGAAAATAGTATATTGCAAAGCATAACGCGGCAGTTGCGCAGCCAAACAGCAGCCAAAACATGACGACGCCAGCCCCATCAGAGTAATGGTTTACATTTTGCAGCATAAACGCAAGAAGTCCCGCAATAGCCACGATAATTGCAAATGGTATTTGCAAACGCGCATTTATTTTATCTCTTCGGCCATCTTCGAAATGATATTGGGATTCATAGAATTTAAATAACTCATCTTCTTTCATATTTCAAGCACCCATAAGGTCTTTCCTTTTGGCGTTCAAATATCCGGGATGTTGCAAATATCCATTGTGTCCTGCGTTACGTTCCATCATTTCGTGCATTACACTCCAGAATCCGGCAAAACCCCGCTCACGTTACTGATCAGATTCCGCAGGTTCATAATAGGGTATCAATATAGTAGGTTGGGTTGAACGAAGTAAAACCCAACAAAGGCCGTCGGGTTGCGTTACAGTTAGCCCAACAAACTTGCCTTGCCAGCGCCAATGAGCCTCGCGTTTCCCCAAGATTCGCGAGGTTTTTGTTCCTAAAATTAGTGTCCCCTACGTCGGAAATTAACAATTTTATTGCTTGTGCCGTCTATTATTTTGTCATCTTCCACTGCCCCGTTTTTCATAGCATGGACTTCGAGCGTTTCTTTTATCAACTGGGCGGGCACGTTCATTTCGGACGCAAGCTTTCTGTAGTCTATCGGTATCCCGTAAATCAATTCAGCCATTTGACTGATCATTCGTGGTTTTTCTAAGGGCACCTTTCCGGGTTCTTTTTTCCTCATCCCCTTCATGGACATTTGTTGCATTAAATATTTATATTGCCGTTGCGTTATTAGCTCAAGATCCCAAGCGCGGCGGATTAAAGCTTGAATAGAAACTTTCCATCGCATCTTCAAAGGAAGCAAATTAACTAGTGTTACCGGACGCATTATTTCTTTAAGCATCGCCTCTTTGGGCATCAAGAACTCACTCGCAAACGAGCTCGCTTCTCTCTCGATTGTAGCTATATCATTCTTTATTGCCTGATGCATAACAAGATGACCTAACTCGTGAGCCACACTGAAACGAAGTCTGTCCCCAGGGACGTTGTTATTGGCAATGACAATAACTGGCCTAAGACTGCTCCTGCCAACCCATGCTGAGAACGCATCAAGTCCTTCTAATACTTTTGCTAGCGCCATTACCAGGACGCCGCTTTTTTCCACCGTATTTATTAAGTTCGTAATAGGAGTGTCCGGAGATAGTCCGAGAGAAGATCGGGTTTGAATAGCTGCCGATATCGGGTCCTGATCAAACCGGGGAAGTCGAAGCGGAATTTTATCGATCTCGATTTCCATTTTCTCGGCAATTTCGAATATAGTTCTTGTATATTGAAGCGATTCACAACGCTCTCGAGCAGACACGGTTGCTCTTGCACGAAACAATAAAGAACCAAGAGGAAAGTCAACTGGTGCCGATTGTTTAAAAAATGACATCGGAAACCCCGTTGTTAGTATGATCCGCTGTAATACCTGATCACTGGGAGCTATTCTGCCGCTTTCAATCTGCGCAACAGCAGATTGATTTATCCTCAAATGTGTGGCAAATTCAGTCTGGGTCAAGCCCTTTAATTCTCGCACTTGACGCACTCGCTCACCGTTAATCAACTTTGCCCTCCGTGACGTTTTTGTCATGCCGCTTCAATGAAATCGGCAGGTCTTCCACAGCCTGAGCCGCAGGAACTAAATCTTCGAAGGGTTCGCCCATGAGAACAGCGAGAGGAATTGGATAGCTCCAATGAGCTTCGACAGTCTCGCGCTTGACCCCTCCGCTTTTCGGACACACCAAACAGACTTCACTAAGATTATATTGAGTTGCAACATCCCAGAGAAGGACAAGATTAAGCATTGTTACACCACTATCTTCTTCATCCATAAATTTGAATGGAATCTGGTGATAAAAATGTTGCCTGCTTTTTGAATGCCCGGGGACAGGAAGGTCGCCATTGCTCGCTTTTAAAATACGTATTTTATAATTACGATATGAAAGACATATCCCATTATTCGGTACATTATCCAGGTTCAACTCCTCATCAATGAGGTGACCTTGTTTCTGAAGCAGTTTTATAGTATGGTACCGAACTAAATTCGGAGCAAGAAAAGGATCTATTCTACCAGCTGTTTCGTATTGATCACAATATTCCTTAGCCTTGTATGTTCCATCCTGCAATGCTGAATAGATTGTCGGCAATAAATAGGCGAGATTCTTTAGCACAACTTCAGGCTCGGGGATATTTGACATTTGCATTCTCCTTGACAGTCAAAGGTAGCAGCTTTTTCTTGCTAATATTATTAGCACGAAAGGACAATGTTTGTCAAGAAGAATCCGCACGGGTGTTATGGCCAATATTATAATTACGGGTCAATTGCTTAACGAGGGCAAACCACCGGGGGCCAGGTCCTTTGTTATGGTGTCAGTACCACCGGCGCGGGATCTGATAGAAAAGACCCCCAAGGGGATTGTTGCACCCGTTGCGAAGTTGCCCTCACACTTTCCCCTACTTGGTTGCATCATAAAGATCGTCCTCTGCAAACGCGTCGAGAGAAGTCAGCGCGGAATTCTCCAAATATTCCTTTTCGGCTTTTTTCGCCGCCATTATTGCATCCCGTCCCTGCTTCGGCAGTCTTACAATAGCTATTGCGGATTTTACCTTCATCATTTTTTTATATGGTAGTTATCGACGTTTATCGTTTCGTAAATTGGATGCTCGTCTTAAGGCTGTTGGCCTTGCTGAAATGAATGGCCTTATCGTGCTGAAGTCTGCCGACAACTACACCAGCGGCAACGATCTTCGTGTGCAGGCATCCAGCGCCAAATGAGACATATAGGCGACTATGAGTCCTGGACCTACCCCGGCGGCAATCCTCAATAAAATTTCAAAAATGCCACTCGTTATCTCAACTTCTGGTGAACGCATTATTTGCCGCTGCTGGGCAAGGCGCTCGGCTTTCTCTCTAAAAAACATCGACCAGGCAGTTGCTGCTTCTATCGCAGTGGCTGAAATAGCAGTTCCTGCGGCAAGCGAATGCGCCACGGCCCTGTGATGAGGGTTATTTGCCGGTTCGAACACGTCGGGCAGCCTGCTTCCCCAGTAACCACCGAACAAAGCACCGATTGCTTCATAAATTTGGTGCTCTGGCTTTTGATCTTTCGACAAATATAATGATGTAATAAAGGCCGTACCCAAACCAACCGGGACATGCACGTCTCTACTTGGCATGAAACCTCCCCTTACGTCCGTTGATCTTCCTTTACGGCGCAATGTGCCGCGCAACAATCGGCCTGACCTTGCTCATGACATTCCGCAGGTGCGTGTAAGGCAAGGCTTCCTCGTAATGCAGCCGCCCCACGACGATTGCGGGATGGATGCCCGTGTCCTTTGCAAAGCTAAGAACAACGCTTCTCGAAAAGTAGGGCTTGTTTTTTGCCATGAAATTGCGGAACTGCGCGGGAGGAATGAGCAGGTCCCTTGTCTTTTGATTGACCTGCTTCTCGTTCGGGTTCTGCGGCTCCTGCATGATGTCTTTATCGAGATACCCCACCCCGCCGCGCCAGTCGTCCCGGATGTGCACCAATTCGTGGATGAGCGTGAACCAGAAGTTGTCGGCCCGGTCCATCCTGAGCGAGAGCGCGACAACCGGAGATTTTTTGTCAAGCCAGAATGCAGCACCATCAACCCGGGTCTGAGGAAGATGCTGAATGAACACGAGCCGAATGCCGAGCTCGCATAATTTGCCGGGCATTTCGGACATTGTTTTATCCTCCGCTGACAGGCGGACCAGTTCCGGCAGGGCATCTTTCAGCTTTGCAGGATCAAAAGACTTGCATGAGAGCTTTCGCGACTCAATCTCCGCTTTCCGGATCCACGCTATGAGCGACGGTGTATCAATGGTCCCTTTATCGGACTTCTTGAAGTTTGCGGCAATCGCAGGTTCTTCATCTATGTTGGAAATCCCGAGAAAGGTACACACCTCTGCTTCCAATTGCTCGGGCGACGAGGAGTGTTTGATCCAGCGTCTTCGAACCAGTTCCTTCACGGGCGCTTTACTGTACAATTTGGCCTTGCGGGTTACGTGGTCGGGTCCACGTTCTTCCTTGTGCAGCAGGTCGAGCCGATATGCGGATTCGAGGTTCAGCCAGAATTCCGGCGTCGTGCCGAGCGCCTGCGAGAAGAGGACTGCCGTCTCCGGTGTGATCGCCTTTTTCCCCATAAGCATTTCATTTACGGCCTGCAGAGGCCGTCCGATGATCTCCGCAAAGTCGCCCTGGGTCCAGCCCCGGGCTTCGAGCTCGTCCTTGAGGATCTCACCCGGTGGAACGGCTTTGTATGGCCTCGTTTTAGTCTCCATGTTAATCCCCATAGTGTTTGTTGATCTCGATGATTACGACGATTTTCCCGTCCTTGTCCTTTTCAAAGGTCAGTATGAGGCGCCATGCCTTGTTCAGACGGACGGAATATCGAACCTGCTCGCCTTTTAGCTTCTCAAAGTGGAGGCTTTTCAACGCCCTGAGGTCCCGCTCGTCGTTTGCGGCCTCGATCGTCCTCACTCGCGTAACAAACGCCTCTGCAATGCCTTCCGGATAGCCCCCGCTGCCGGCGCCTTGCAGATAAAGTCGTTCGAGTCGTTTGTCGGCAAAGCGGCATCTCAATGGCTTTTCTCCACAAGCATAATAGCAAAATCCTGGATACTTGTCAAGTGTAATTCACCCCATGGGTGAAATAGAGCTGTTCGGTCTTGGCGCCCTCGCACACGATCAGCACAAGATCATACGGTTCGCGCCGTTGACGCCGCCGTTCCAGCGATTCCGTTATCCGTTTCTTCTGCTTTCTCATAACTTGAGCGTCTGTTGGATAAACGGTATAGCGCCGTAACGGCCGCGTAGATAACCACGCTCCAGCGCCTCTTTCTCTCGCGCCTTGAAATCAGATAATGGATACAGTTTCGATGCTTTATGCTTGTCTTTCTCAATGAACCATACCTGGTCTCTTCGCATGATGTTTTGACTCAGGATTGTCGTGTCGTGCGTCGTGAATACGAGCTGCGCTTTCCCGCTCGACTGGTGCATGAGTCGCACGAGCTGGTGCACGATGAGCGGATGAAGGCTGGAATCGATCTCATCCACAAAGAGCACCTTGTCATGGCCGAGCACATCGAGCCAGGGGCCTGCAAAAGCGAACAAGTTTGTTGTTCCGTCGGATTCGTCTTCCGGATCAAAGGAAACCATCTCACTGGTTTCGACGTTCTTGTGCATGAATTTGACTTCACGGAGTTCCTTGCCCTCCAATTCCTTGCGATAATGCTCCTTGAGCGCCGAGGGCATGTCTTTCGGCAATTCATCGGGGGTAAATTTTTTCTTGATGACACGGATATCGGAAATGCTCAAGTTCGCGGCGTTCATGAATTTGATTACTTTCTTTTTCCCCTCTTCAGCCTCGCACACGCGCGCCGTATATCCCGGATCAAGAGTAAAGTTCGGCGATAACACACGCAGGCGTTTTTGGAACCAGTTGAAGACAGGCATAAGTTGCTCGCTGTTGAACTGCACGGCAACAGACAAAAACAGGGCGTTGCCGCGCGTGGCGCTCTTCCAGTCCTGCCGAAGACGCCCACCCATAAACCGCGGGCCGAACTCGTACGCATCCATTTTCGTTTTCCGGTTATATTCGCGGTCGAACCATCGCTGCGGCCGCCGTCCGGGATAGGCGATCAGCCATTCGCGCATCACGCGCGCCTTGTTGACCGCAAAACCGTACTGATAACGGACCCCGTCTTCAATAAAAAGGACCTCGAACTCACTCTCTTTGTCCTTGCTTGCCCGGTCAAGTTGAAAAGGATAAAAATCCAGTTTTTCTCCCGCT
>Ga0210377_10005614_pt1 | contig 10276 bp, 10 predicted proteins | sample PLM4_65_b1redo_FD_155480 | JGI IMG/M metagenome (GOLD analysis project Ga0210377, IMG submission 155480) | Groundwater sediment microbial communities from an aquifer in East River, Colorado, USA - PLM4_65_b1 redo | ecosystem: Environmental > Terrestrial > Soil > Riparian zone | place: USA: East...
GCGTTGGTGCAAAATCGCGGCGCGCGGGCAGCGAAGCGTTTCGCCGCCCGCGCGCCGCGCGAGGCAAGTGCGGCTAGTTGGGTCGCAACTCGACGACTGCGGCGCCGTTGCCGTAGACGGGGCCGTAGCCATGGACCTTGGCGCCCTTGAACGAGCCGCCGAGCCCGCCCAGGAGCCAGAACATGTGCTTGAAGCCCATGTCGACCTTGGCCTGCTTGGCGTAGTCGCCGGCGGCGTTGCGGATGCCGGCGGCGTCGCCCCTTTCCATCAGGCCGAGCATGCGCTTGTTCCACACGTCCTCGGCCGGATCGGCGATGCGGTCCTTGGCGACGTCGATCTCCTGGCGGAAGATCGAGCCCGACAAGAGGCCGATGCCGACGATGGCGACGCGCTTGCCTTGCGCCTTCGCCTTGGCCGCGGCCATGGCGCCGAGTTTCTCCGTGGTGGCGCCGTCGTGATAGAGATTGTTCGACGCGATCACGAGCGGCTTCTTGCCGTCGGCGTTGAGATAGGCCGACATCACGATGGTCCCGGTATCGATCGGGAATTCGTCATAGTCCACCGCTTTGGCGTTGACGCCGATCTCCTTCGACCCCGCGACGCAGGCTTCGGCCAGCTTCACGTCGGTGCGGATGTCGAATTTCAAGTCGCCGAACTCGTACCAGTTCTCGTCGACATGCAGGCCTTTGAGATGCGGCCGCGTCTGCCACAGCTCGTCGAGCACGGCGATCCACTGGGTCGAGTAGGCGAGGATGACATCCGGCTTGGACGCCTGGAGCGCGGCGCCGGCCGCCTTGAGGCCATCGGCGATCGGCCGCCAGGGCGGATTGTCCGGCTTGAGATAGGGCAGCGGCGAGCCCGGAACGAGGAACGCGGAAACGATTGTCATGGTGTGATTCCCCTCGGCCGGGTCAGGCCGCTTTGGCGAGCTTGGCCTTGACGAGGTTCCACTCGACCACGGCATTGCCGGTGCCGATCACCGTGCCGTAGCCGTGCAGCTCGCCGGGCAGCTCCGGATATCCCATCGCCGCGAACATCCAGGTGAACGCGCCGGATTTCACCTCGGCGAAGGCCTCCGCGATGAATTGCGGCAGGATCGCGAACATCTCCTTGGTCTTGCCGCGGCGCATCAGGTCGATCATCCGCATGTCCCATTTGTAGCCGGCGTAGTTCTCCGGGTGCTCGCGCGACATGTCCTCGGGAACCTTGGGCTCCTCGTGGAAGTGGTAGTGGCAGAGCGTGTTCGAGGCGAGCAGCACCGCGCGCCGGCCGGTGCGCTCGATCGCGCGGCGCGTGGCCTTGCCGAGCTTGTCCATCTCGCCCAATCCCTCCTCGGTGTTGAGGTAGTAGGGCGAGTTGTTGGCCGAGATGCCGACCACCGGGATGTCCCATTGCGGCCGGATCATGTGGAGCGTGGTGATGGTGCCGTAGTCGACGCGGAAATTCGGATTGCGCATCATCTTCGACACCAATCCCTCCTTCCTCGCCTCCTCGCAGCACGCCTCGGCCAGCTCGACGTCGACGTCGAGCGCGAAGGTGTAGCGGAAGAGGTTGGGGAAGATCGGATCGACCGATTTCCCGCTGAGCTTCTTGACGCCGAGGAAATGGTGGCCGAGCTGCGTCATCCAATGCGGCGAGTGGACGAGCAGCACGTCGGGCTTCAACTCGTCCAAGCTCTTGCGCGCCCGCTCGTAGGCCCAGCGCAGCTGCTCCCAGCCGCCCTCCGATCTAGGCTCGTTTTGCGGCGGGTTCTCGCCATAGACGAGGTGCGGCGGATGCGGTGCGAGAAAGCCCGCGACGATCTGACCTTTCGGCATGGTGTCCTCCTTCGTCTTGCAGGGTTGCCGGAAATTTCTACGGATTGAAGCGCGTGGTGAAGGCGGCGGCGGGAAGCTCGTCGAGGAAGCCCGCGCCCATCACCTCGTTGGCGAGATCGCGGAACTTCCTCAGCGCCGCGATGTCCTTCTCGGTCCACTCGAGCACGTAGTCGGCGGTGACGCGCTCGCGCAGCAGCTTCGCACCGGCGGCGTCGAGGCCGAGCGCCTTGGCCACCGGCTCGAACACTTCGGGATGCGCCTTGACGTAGGCGACCGATTCCACCCAGGCGCGGTTGAACGCCTTCAACGCCTCGGGGTGCTTGGCGATCACGTCGTCGTTGGTCGCGTAGCCGATCCAGAGGAAGTCGGCGCCGATCTTCTCCTTGTAGATGGCGGGAAGGTTGGCGACGATCCTGAACTTGCCCGAGGCGAGTGCCCGGACCGCGATCGGATCGAACAGCAGGATCGCGTCGAGGCTGCCCTTCTCGAGCAGCTCGGGCAGCAGCGTCGCGCCGGCATATTGCAGATGATCGGTCTTGCCCGGGTCGTAGCCGAAGAATTTGGTCGTCACCACGCGCAGCAGCACGGTGGCCGTGCCGGCGGCGCCGGCATAGGAGCCGATCCTCTTGCCCTTGAGGTCGGCCAGCGATTTCGCCGGCGAGTTCACCGGCACCAGCACGTCGAGCGAAACGCCGCGACCGACCGGGAAGATCATCGTGATCGGCGCGCCCTTGCTGCGGAACTGGGCGAACGCCGTCCAGCCGCCGAAGCCGATCTCGACGTCCTTGCCGCGGATCGCCGTGAACAAGCCGTCGAGCGTCGGATAGGTCACGTATTGCACGGCGATGCCGTGCTTCCTGTCGAAGCCTTGCTTGATCATGGTCTGCGCCGCGATCGCGTTGAGCGATTGCGCCGGATCGCCGAGCCGGATCTTGACCGGCTCCTGCGCCCAGGCCGTGGCGGAAAGCGCCGCGGCCGTTAGTCCCGCCAGGATGGCGGATGTCTTGACGTGCTTCATGGTGGTCCTCCTCTGCCTCGATCTGTCTTGCCTAATGCGCGCCCACACGCGGGGCGCTTTCCGTTTCGCCGAGCGGCGCCGCCGCGGCGTCGGCGTCCTCGGCCGGGCCGCTTTCGGCGATCTTCAAGAACAGCCGAACGACGTTGCGGTTGATCTCGAATATGGCCGGATCGTCGTAGTCGCGCGGGCGCGGCACGTTCACCGGAATCTCGGCCTGGAACTCGCCGCGCACCATCACGAGGATGCGGTCGGCGAGGAACGACGCTTCGAACGCGTTGTGCGTGACGAAGACGACCGTCTTCCGCGTCTCGCGCCAGATGCGCAGCAGGTCGACGCGCAGGCGCCGCGCGGTCAGCTCGTCGAGGCCGCTGAACGGCTCGTCCATCAGCAATATGTCGGGCTCGATGCAGAGCGCCCTCACCAGCGCCAGGCGCTGCGCCATGCCGCCCGAAAGCTGGTGCGGATAATAGGTGCGGAAGCGGTCGAGGCCCGTCATCGCGAGATAGCGGTCCTTGAGCTCGGCCCAGCGCGCGGACGGCACGCGGCACGAGCGCAGCGCGAAATCCACGTTGCGCTCGGCCGTCAGCCACGGCAGCAGGCGCGGCTCCTGGAAGAGATAGGCGATGCGCACCGGCGCGCGGCCGCCGTTCAGCGCGCGGCCGTCGATCTGGATCGTGCCGGAGAAGTCGCGATCGAGCCCGGCGATCGCGTTGAGCAGGGTCGATTTCCCGCAGCCCGAGCGCCCGAGGATGCAGACGAATTCGTGCGGCTGGATCGCGAGATCGAGGCCCTTCAACACGCGCATCGCCTCGTCCTCGGCGTGGCGCGGCGGGTAGGTCTTGGTGAGCTTCTGGATCTCGATCTTGGCGATGCTCATGCGGCCACCCTCGGCCGCCACGAGAACAGCCGGCGCTCGAGCTCCTTGAGCGCCACCAATTCGATCAGCAGCATCACGAGCGTGAACAGCAGGGTCCAGGCGAGCACTTGGGTCATGTCGGCGAGCTGATACCAGTAGAACAGCTTGAAGCCGACGCCGTTGGGCCGGCCGATCAGCTCGACGAACACCGTGATCTTCCAGATGATGCCGAGGCCGAAGCGCAGGGACGCCATGATGTAGGGCATCACCTGCGGCAGCAGCACGCGCGTGAGGATCAGCCGCCGGTCCGCTTCATAGGCGCGCGCCATCTGGATCAGCTTCACGTCGATGCCCTTGACGCCTTCCCAGACGTTGATCGCGATCGAGGGCGCCGCGGTGACGGCGATCGCGACGATGGCGGCGTATTCGTTGAGCCCGAGCCAGATGAAGCAGATCAGCGCGTAGCACAGCGAGGGGATGGTCATCGCGACCATGACCCAGATGTCGAGGATGCGCTCGGCGCTGCGGTGCACGCCCATCAGGACGCCGACGGGCACCGCGATCGCGAGCGCCAGCGCCAGCCCGCCGAACACGCGCAGCAGCGTGATCCAGAGATGGCGGAACACGTCGCCGGCGACGAGATTCTCCCACAGCACGATCGAGGTCGCGATCGGGCCGGGCAGGATCGAGGGCGGCAGCATGAGCGCGAGCAGCTGCCAGAACAGGAACGCCAAGCCGAAGGAGAGGAGCCTAAGCAGCACGGCGCGGCCCCTCGACCGGCCGGTAGCGCGAGGCGTCGATGCCGGTGCTCCGCATCGCGCGCGCGGCGGCGCGGTTCGCCTCTTCGATCAATCCGGCTTCGTCGATCGTGGTGAGGCGCCTATCGCGCATCACCACGGCGCCGTCGACGATGACGTCGCGGACATCCGCGCCGCGCGCGCTGTAGACCAGCGCGGCCTCGAGATCGAAGGCCGGCGTCAAGTGCGGTTGGGCGATGTCGATCGTGATGAGGTCGGCGCGCTTGCCCGGCTCGATCGAGCCGATGCGGCGGTCGAGCCCGAGCGCGCGTGCGCCTTCGATCGTGGCCATGGCGAGCGCGCGGCCGCGCGTCAGCGCATCCGGCGTGCCGGCCGCGGTCTTCGCGGTGGCGCAGGCGTATTTCATGCTCTCGAAGAGGTCCTGCCCGCAATTCGCGGCCGGGCCGTTGGTGCCGAGGCCGCAGACGAGACCGGCCTCGAGGAACGGCGCGATTGCGGGAAAGCCGGTGCCCCAGAACAGGCGCGTCTGCGGATCGAAGATCACCGACGTGCCGCTTTCGGCCAATAGGGCGATCTCGCGCGCGTTCACGTCCGCGACCGCGACCACCTGCGCGTCCCTGCCGAGGCAGCCGGTCTCGTGCAGCAGCTCGACATTGCGCAGCGGACGCCCGAAATGGCGCTCGATCAGGCGGTTGAACTCGGGCGACTCCGCCACATGCATGTGGAGCTTGAGGCCGAGCGCGCGCGCGAGCGCGGCCGTGGCGCGAAGCTCGCCTTCGCTCACGATCCACGGCAGCAGCGGCCCGATCGAGAGCCCGAGCCGCCCATCGGCGGCGCCGTGCCATTCGCCGGCGAGCGCCGTCACGCGTTCGGCCTGCTCGGCCGGCGTCTCGACGAAATCGGCATCGAAATTGCGCGCATGGTAGGCGCGCGCCACCACGCCGCGGATGCCGCTCGTCTTCATCGCGCGGAAGGCCGTGGCTTCGGGCGCGAAGCCGGCGCGGTGCGGCGTGAAGATGTTCTCGACCACCGTCGTGTTGCCGTTCTTGAGGTTCTCGACGCAGCCGAGCAGCTCGGCGAGGTAAAGCGCCTCTTCGTCGAGCGCGCGGATCAGCGGCATTTCGAGCCCGAGCCAGGCGAGGAGGTCGCGCTCGACGCCGATCGTGCGCCCGAAGATCATGCAGAGATGCGAATGGGCGTTGACGAGGCCCGGCATCAGCACGCGGCCCTTCAAGTCGATCTCGGAGTCCGCGCGCAAATCCTTGCGCGCGCTCGCCGGGCCCACGGCCGCGATCGTCGGGCCCTCGATCGCGACGACGCCGTCCTCGATCACCCGGCGCGCCGGATCCATCGTCAGGATCGTGCCGCCATGGAGGACGAGGCGCTTCATCGCATCGCGCTCAATGCCGCGCGGCGCGGCGCGCGCGGCGTTCGGACGGCTCGGCCGCGGCCGGTGCCGGCGACCACAGGCGCGCGATGGCCGCCGCCGCCGCCACGAGGCGCGGCGCATGGCGGCGCAACGGCGCGATCGGCAGGCGGAAGGCGGGGCCGGCCAACGTCAGCACCGCGATCATGGTACGCGCGCCGTCGAGCACGGGCACCGAGAGGCTGCGCATCCCGGCCTCCACCTCGCTGTCGCTCAGCGCGTAGCCCTGCGTGCGGATCGCTTCGAGCTCGGCGCGCAGATTCGCGGGCTCGGTGACGGTGTGCGGCGCCACCGCGTGGAGCGGGTGGCGGAGATAGCGCTCGACCTCGCGCGCATCGAGATAGGCGAGGTGGAGCTTGCCGAAGGAGCCCACATGCAGCGGCGAATTATGCGCGGCCTCGATGTCGACGCGCACGATCTGCGCGCTGTCGATCGAGGCGAGCACGCGCACGCTGGTGCCGCTGCGCTTGGTCAGCATCACCGATTCGCCGGACTCGGCGGCAAGCTCCTGCAGCACCGGCTCGGCGAGGGTTCCCAAATGCGCGTCGCCGCCGAAGTTGCGCGCGAGGCGCAGCACCGTGGGCCCGAGGCGGAAATGGCCGGGCACCTCGGTCTCCTCGATGAGGCCGCGCTTCCGAAGGATCTGGACGTAGCGGTAGGTCGAGCTGCGCGAGCTGCGGAAGGCTTCGGAAAGGCGCTGGACCGACAGCGGCGCCTGGCTCTCGCCGAACATCAACAGGATGTCGAGGATGCGATCGAGCGACGAATACGCGCTGCCCGAGCCGGCCATGCCCGCCTCTTTCCCTGATCCGAGGCCGCAATAAGATCACAGCCGGCCACGTCTGTCCAGAATGGCGGTACACGCGTCCAATAATGCGGTACAGTGGCGAAAAGACCAGAGCGGAGGGAGGGAGCCCCGATGGCGGTCGATCCAAACGACAAGCGCGCGATCGTGCTCACCGGCGGGCCGGTGCTGGCGATGGACGGAGCCTCGCCGCCGCACGAGGCGGTGGTCGTCAAAGAGGGCCGCATCCACGCGCTCGGCACGCGCGACGACATGCGCGCGGCGGCCGGCCGCGATGCGCGCATCGTCGACGTCGCCGGGGCCACGATCATGCCGGGGCTGATCGACACCCATCCGCATCTGCTGCATTTCGCGGCGCGCGAATACTCGCTGGTGAAGTTGTTCGACGCCAAGGACCACGACGACATCGTGGCGCGCATCCGCGCCAAGGCGAAGACGACGCCGAAAGGCCAGTGGATCCTGTGCTCGCCGATAGGCGAGCCGCATTATTTCATCCGCCGCTCCTATCGCGATTTGCCCGAGCGGCGCCTGCCGGACCGGCACGCGCTCGACCGCGCGACCACCGACCATCCGGTGCACATCCAGGCCTGGGCGCCCACCACGCCCAATGTCTGCGCGTTCAACAGCGCCGGGCTCTTCGCCATCGGCATCTCGAGCTTCATTCCCGACAAGGTGTGCGACGTCACGATCGAGAAGGACGATGCCGGCGAGCTCACCGGCCTGATGCGCGGCGCGGTCAACAATTACTACTGCTTCGATCCCTATTGGACGCAGATCCAATCGAAAATGCCGGGCCCGGCGACCTGGGACCTGCACGACAGCACGATACAGGCGATGGGCGAATACAATCGCCAGGGCGTCACCACCGTCTACGAAGGCCACAACATGCGCGCCGACCATGTGCGCGCCTACAAGCGCCTGCGCGAGGAGGAGGCGCTGACGCTGCGCGTGATGTCGGCGGTGGACGCCGAAACCTACGCCTATCCGCCGTTCCGCCCCGCCTCGATGGAGGCGTTCCGCGCCAATCTCGAGACGGGGCTCTCGCTGCTCGAGACGCGCGATGCGATGTTCCGCATGACCGGCATGAGCTTCTCGCCCGGCTCGCCGATGGGGCCCGGCACGATCCGCATGTTCGATCCCTATCGCGGGCCGTTCGGCGAGGAGACGCGCGGCATCACGTTCCTCTCCTTCGAGAAGCAGCAGGCCTTCATCGAGTTCTGCGCCGCGAAGGGCCTGCGCGCGAATTTCGTCGTCGCCGGGTACCGCGACACCGACGACGTGATCCGGGGCCTCGCCAAGATCGCGGGCAAGGTCGATCTCAAGGACCGGCACTGGATGATCCAGCACGCGCTGGTGATCACCGACGAGCAGGCGCGGCGCCTCCACGCGCACGGCTGCGATTTCACCACCTGCATCGGCTTCTGCTGGGCCAAGGGCGATCTCTACGGCGAGCGCGGCGGCCGCCACCTCTGGCGCGACCTCACGCCGATCAAGCGGCTGATGAACATCGGCCTCACCGTCGGCTGCGGCTCGGATTGGGGGCCGAAGAACGCCTGGGAGCAGATCCAGCTCGGCGAGACCCACGAATTCTGCGGCAGCGGCCACCGCAACGACACGCCCGACCACAAGCTCACGCGCGCGGAATCGCTGCTCACCTGGACGCGCGACGCCGCCCGCGTGCTGCGCTGGGAGGGGATCGGGACTCTGGCGCCCGGCAACCACGCCGATCTCATCGTCGTCGACCGCGATCCGCTACAATGCCGCCTCGAAGACCTGCCGGCGACGCGCGTTCTCGCGACGATGCTCGGCGGCCGCGGCGTGTTCGACGGCGCGGGATTGTTGGGGTAGGGAGCGTGGGCGGCGCGGCGGATCGCGATCTCGCGCGCCTGCCCGAGCCGCGCATATTCCTCCTCGCGGCCGATGTCGAGCTTGCGCCGCTCGGCCTCGAGATTCTTGGTCTGGATCGCGACGTCGGAATCCTGCTCGATTGCGTTGCGCTTGCGCCGCCGGTCCTCGATCTCGCTGGTCAGCTTCGTCAGGCCTTCGGCGTCGGCGGCCTCTCCGGGACGATCCTCCGCAGCGAGATCGATTTGCGCCAGGACCGCATCGCCGATCCGGCCGACGACGTGTGGAACCGACGCATGCTCGATCTTCTCGCCGCTGGCGACGTGAAGGCGGTGCTCGAGGCCCGCCCCGCCTATGCGCGCGAGGCGAAGGTCGATATGGGCTTCAAGCATTTTTCCTTTGTGCTCGGCGCGCTCGGCGGCACCTGGCAGCCGGCGATCGTGCATGGCTACGGCCCGGTCTATGGCGGCGGCGCCGCGGTCGTCGAGCTCAGGCCACGATCGTGACCGCGCGCATGCGCGGGCCTGCCACTCAAGCGGTGGAAGCCGGCCGAGGCCCGATCATCGCGAATTCGCGCGCGAGCAGCTCATAGCTCCGCCGCCGCACGGCTTCATCGTGCGTCCAGGTGACGATCGCGATTTCCTGCACGTCGAGCCGCGCCGCCAATTCGCGGATGCGGGCGGCGACTTGGGCGCTGGTGCCGACGAACGCCTCGCGGCGCATGCGCTCGATGCGCGCCTGTTCTTCCGCCGTGTAGGGATGCGCGGCCGCGGCCTCGGGCGGATCCAGCGGCGGGAAGATTCCGCGCTCGCGGAACAGCCGCCACTTCGCGCGCGGCGTGAAGTGATGCTGCGCGTCGGCCTCGCTGTCGGCCGCGAGCGCCCAGACGCAGAGGCCGGCATGCGGCCCCTTGTGGCGCGCGCCCGGGCGAAAAGTTCGCCGGTAGATGTCGACCGCCTCGGCGCCGCCCAGCCCATCGGAGAAGAACCAGGCGAAGCAGAACGGCAGGCCGAATATCGCCGCGACCTGCGCGCCGTAGTCGGAGCTGCCGAGGATCCACACTTCCGGCGCGGTATCGCCCTGGGGATAGGCTTTGATCGCGGCGAAAGGGTGGCCCTCGACCAGCGGCGCGCCGGTGACCCAGGCGATCAGGTCGCGAACGTCGGACGGGAAATGCGCGGGCCGTTCGTTGGCCATGGGGTCGAGCGCAAACGCCGTCCGGCCATCCGAGCCGGGCGCGCGGCCGAGGCCGAGATCGATCCGCCCCGGCGCCAGCGCATCGAGGACCCTGAACTGCTCCGCCACTTTGAACGGCGAGTAGTGCGGCAGCATGATGCCGGCGCTGCCGATGCGAATGCGCTCGGTCTTGGCCGCGATCGCCGCCAGCAACACTTCGGGCGCCGTGCCGACGATCGTCGGATGATTGTGATGCTCGGACACCCAGAAGCGCGCATAGCCGAGCCGCTCGCAATGCTGCGCCAGCGCGACCGTATCGCGGATCGACGCCCCTTGCGGGCGCCCGGCCACGGCGATGGATTGGTCGAGGACGGACAGCGGCAGCATTCACCATTCCAGGCCGATACGCGGCGTCGCAACGGAGCGCTGGCGTATCAATTATTCGAAGGCCCGCCAAGCATGGAGAGTGCAGGAGATTCGGTGCGCACCCGATATCCTTTCGCGCATGCCGCGTCTCTCATTGCCGCCGGTTGTCCATTAGTGCGCCAGCGACAGGTCGACCGTGCCCCAGGCCC
>Ga0210377_10005615_pt1 | contig 10275 bp, 6 predicted proteins | sample PLM4_65_b1redo_FD_155480 | JGI IMG/M metagenome (GOLD analysis project Ga0210377, IMG submission 155480) | Groundwater sediment microbial communities from an aquifer in East River, Colorado, USA - PLM4_65_b1 redo | ecosystem: Environmental > Terrestrial > Soil > Riparian zone | place: USA: East...
TTCATCCTTTATCCTTCAGCCTTCCGAAATTCTCGATGCGTTATCTCGTCTGGTGGATAAGAGTCTGGTAACGGCAGACAGGCCCGGGCGTGGAGAGACGCGCTATCGTCTTCTTGAAACGATCAGACAATATGCGCGTGAAAAATTGGGGGAGTCAGGCGATCTGGAAAAATCCAAAGATCGTCATCTAAATTTTTTCATTCAATGGGCTGAGAAGGCTGAACCGCTTTTGATTGGAGCGGAGCAACTACGAGGGTTGGGGTTATATGAAGCCGAGCATGATAATTTGCGCGCCGCGTTGGAATGGTGTCATGCTGATGATAAAAGAGCAGAAGCTGGTCTGCGGTTGGTCGCGGCTTGCGGCCGCTTCTGGCGATCGCATGGTTATATTAGTGAAGGGCGAATGCGATTATCTGCCGCGCTCGCGCGGTCAGGCGTGGAGGCGCGGACCCTTACGCGCGCGCGCGCTTTGACCTTTCTTGCGAATCACATCTACCTGCAAAGCGACTATCCCGCGATGCATCCACTGGCAGAGGAGGCGTTATCCATCTGGCGGGAGTTGGGTGATGGGGGCAAGGCAGATGCTGCATATACACTTGACCTGCTGGGTGAACTGGCAACTGAAGAAGGCGATTACGAGAGAGCACCCAGGCTGTTTCAGGAAGCTCTGGAAATTTACAAAGAGATAAATAATTTGAGGGGCATCGGTCAGATACACATGCAGCTTGGCTGGGCGGCGATGCGTACGGGAGACCTTGGGCAGGCGGAGAGTCACCTGGAGGAATTTCTAAATCTGGCGCGACAGGTAGGCGACAAAACAGGTTTGGCCTTTGCATTTTCAGGTCTGGGCGAAGCGGCGGTGCGGCAGAGGCAATATGAGCGCGCAATTTCCCTGCTCGAACAGGGCCTCGCTCTGAATCGCGAGCGCGGCGATAAATGGGGTGCAGCTACATTGCTTGGTTCGTTGGGATGGGTTGCCCTGCGTCAACATGATTTCAAGCGCATGAGAGCATTACTAGGTGAAAGTCTTCAAGTTCGAACCGAGACCAGTGATAAAGGCGGCATTGCCTGGTGTCTGGAAAAACTGGCCGAAGCAAAATATGTTCAATCCGAATTTCAAGAGGCAGCAAAAATATTCGGATTTGCAGAAGCGTTGCGCGCTCCAATTGGCTCCGTGATCGACCCGGCCGACCAGCCTGAATACGCCCGCATCATTTCCGGACTTCAATCTGCCCTCGGTATGGACGCGTTCGCGGCACTCTGGGATGAGGGCAAAGCGATGCCACTTGAGGAAGTCATTGATTGTGCCTTGGCTGAAACCGAATCCACACCTGATTCAATTCGAGCCGAAAAAGATAAATTCGGCGGGCTGACCGCGCGTGAGCGTGAAGTTGCGACTCTTATTGCTCAAGGCAAATCCAATCGTGAGATTGCGGAAGCCATGACAGTAAGCGTGAAAACTATTGAAACTTATGTCACGCGCATTCTCAACAAACTCAGCTTCGATTCGCGTGTGCAAATTGCAACATGGGCAGTTGAGAAGGGATTAGCCACATCAGTGCATGATAGAGGTGATCATCGATGATGAAACTGCTTGAACGCGATTCATTTTTGCACCAACTTGATGTGGCGCTAAAAGAAGCGATCGCTGGTCAGGGTCGTGTCGCGTTGGTGAGTGGCGAGGCGGGGATTGGCAAGACCTCACTTGTAGAGCACTTCACTCGCGCTCATCAAGACTCTGTCCGTGTTTTATGGGGCGCATGCGACTCGCTATTCACTCCCCGCCCGCTTGGTCCCTTGCATGACATTGCCATGCAATTAGAGGGACAACTTCCCACTCTCCTTAATTCAAACGCAGATCGGCAGGCCATTTTCTCCGCGTGTCTGGTGGAGTTGCAAAATCGCCCAACCATCGTTGTCTTCGAAGATGTCCACTGGGCGGACGAAGCCACACTTGACCTTATTAAATTTCTGGGTCGTCGGATTCAGCGCACACCTTCCCTGTTCATCCTGACGTATCGTGACGATGAATTGAGCGCAGAACATCCCTTGCGGCTTGTCTTAGGGGATCTGTCGCGCGCCGCAACAAACCGACTCCAATTGTTACCTCTCTCCGAATCGTCTGTATTTACACTTGCGAGGGCAGCAGATCAGACTGAGCGGGCTCATAAACTTTTTGACACAACGGGTGGCAATCCGTTCTTTGTGACAGAAGCGTTAGCGAGCAAAGATACAGGTGTGCCCTCGACTGTTCGTGATGCAGTGCTCGCTCGCGCTGCGCGGTTATCTCTTTCGGCACGAGCTGTGCTTGAAGCCGCAGCAGTAATCGGGTTACGTGCGGAGCCGTGGCTTCTGTCAAATATCGTTGGTGCAGAGTCCGTGAATGTGGAAGAGTGTATTGCAGCAGGTATGCTTCAATCTCAAGGCGATAATTATGCTTTTCGCCACGAACTTGCGCGGCAAGCCATTCTTGAATCGATTTCTCCGCAACGAAAACTTACATTACATCGCATGACATTGGCGGCGCTCAAAGAATCGCCCGAGACGCACAAGGATCTGGCGCGGCTGGCTAATCACGCCGAAGGAACAAAAGATGTGTCTGCGGTGCTGGAATATGCGCCCGCTGCCGCTCAGCAAGCCTCTGCTGCGACTTCTCATCGTGAAGCAATTGCGCTTTATGAGTTGACTCTGCGATTCGCCGATAGCCTGCCACCTGATGAGCACGCACGAATGTTGGAAGCCTACATATTTGAATTGGTTTTTGCGAATCGGGCTGCTGACACCGTAATTGGTCTCAAGAAGGCGATTGAACTGTGGCATTCGATTGGAGACCGCCCGATGGAGGGCGATAAATTGGCATTGCTAACCCAAGCATGTTATATGATTGGGCAAAAGGCCGAAGCTGAACAGGCAAGCCAGTCAGCGATCACGATCCTCGAGGAACTTCCACCGAGCGCAGCACTGGCGCGGGCATATAGGGGACGGTGTTTTATTCGAATGGAGGATCGAGATTGTGCCGAGGCTGTTATTTGGGGCGAGAAAGCCATCCCGTTGGCTGAGCGTTTCGAGGATACGGATACGCTTGCTAGCGCTTACAACTATATGGGTTGCGCAATGATGGTTATTGATTACGAGCGTGGCCGGGAACTCATGGAGCGCAGCCTCACCATCGCGCGGGGAGCCAACCTGCCATTTGCTCTGGCGGGGACGCTTGCCAATTTGAGCCAAATGTTAGTAGAACTCTATCAATTTGCGGATGTCGAGCGTTACCTGGCAGAAGGTATTGCTTATACCACTGAGCACGATGACGACTACCACCTTCAGGGGATGCTGACATTGCGGGCTTTGGTGCATTTATATGAGGGCCGTTGGACGGAAGCGAACGAAATCCTATTGAAGGTGCTCCAAACGCTGAATGTAACGCTGAATGTAGACACCACGATCCACACCTACGCTCTTTGGGCCCTTGGACGTCTGCGCGTTCGTCAAGGTGACTCAGCTTCATTGGCTATGCTACACGAGGCGCTTGCCCTGTCAATTCAAGTCGATGCCATCCCGCGCCTTGGTCCAACTCGAGCCGCCCGCGCTGAAGCGGCGTGGCTGACAAGCAATAATGACCTTGCAATTGAAGAAGCGCGCGCTGTCTATGATATTGCAGTGAGCAAAGGACATCCCTGGATCGCGGGTGAACTCGCTTTTTGGCGCTGGCGTGCAGGAGATGACTTCTCACCTCCCACGTGGATAGCCAAACCATTTGCCTTACAGATCGCGGGTGATTGGCGTGGCGCGGCAGAAGAATGGGAGAAACGCGGCTGTCCTTACGAACGGGCAATGGCGCTGATGGACGGTGATGAAGCCGCACAATTGGCTGCGCTGGAGATCTTCGAGCGGCTTGGTGCGAAACCTGCAATAGATAAACTTAAACAAAAGATGCGCGCACAAGGCATGCGCGGCGTCCCACGCGGACCCAGACCCGCCACGCGCGAGAATACTTTTGGTCTCACGGCTCGCGAAATGGAAGTGCTGGCTAATCTCGTTGAAGGCTTAAGCAATAATGCAATTGCTAAAAAACTAAGTCTCTCAACCCGCACAGTTGAGCATCATATCGCATCGATTCTGCAAAAGATGCAGGTCCAATCACGTAATGAGGCGGTTGTGCTGGCTTTGAAAGAAAATCTGATCCTGTCTGAGTAAGTACCTAAGTTTCCCCAACCTTCAGACCAAAATAGGTGGTGTCTTCTGCCAATATAGGTGGACTCACCGATGAAACAAATCGTCGGGGGGCGTACGATGTATTCAACATTTAGTCATTCCCAATATAAGGAGAAAATCATGTTGAACAATCGTATTGTTATTCTGTCTATTGTCTTAGTGCTCATACTCATGCTCACGGCTCGATTGGTAACCGCTAGAACAGTGGTGGGTTCAGCTCCTTCCAATGACCCCGCCGCAGTAATGGAAAATCAACATTCTACCAACCAGAACAAAGCACCCATCCCCTCGTACCGCTCTCCACTTGATGAATGCTTCGATGTCTCCTTGAGGGAGGTAGCTAATTGCCGTAGTGGGAGTCAAGTGACCGTTCAGTCCTATCGTTCCCCGCTCGACGAGTGCTTCGATGTGCCAATAAGGGAGATTGCGGCCTGTCGTAATGCCAGCCAGACGCTCGCCCCATAAATTGCTGGCACAAAATCAGGAGATGTGTGCTTGAAGAGACGCTTTTCACGTTTCTCCTCCAACAAGCACATGTCAGGCCCGCACCAGATAATGACTGGTGCGGGTTTTCGTTATCTAAACGAGTCCCACTTTTTTCACTGAATGAAATTGCCCCTTCGTTTGTTGAAAATTGTAGGGGCGCAATGTAGAGTTTTCCCTGACGACATACAACTCAGTCTCCTATATATTGTGGGCACGTTTGACGCGCGTCATCTTTTAGAACAACTCAGTTGAAAGGAGAAAATCTTATGCCTCGCTATCTTGTTGAACGCACTTTCCCGGATGGATTAGCCATCCCCATGACCATAGAGGGTGCGCAAGTCTGCCTGACGGTGGTTGGCAACAATGCTGTTGATGGAGTGACCTGGGTGCACTCCTATGTCACACTGGATAAGAAGAAGACCTTCTGCATCTATGACGCTCCCTCGCCCGAAGCCATCCGCACCGCGGCAAAGCGAAATAACCTGCCAGTGGATGAGATCACACAGGTAAGTGTGCTGGATCCATACTTTTATCAATGACATAAAGGAGAAAATATGAACCATAAAAAACTCATCGCAGCGGGCTTGATTGCAATCCTGGGCGCGCTCGCGGTGATCGTGGTCCAAGCTGCTGGCAGGGATGACCTCGCGAAGGTGAGAGGAGCAACAGATCAGTTCCATGAAACGAAAACGGCACAAGCCGCCGGATACAACAAGGTCGAAGGGTTGGATCATTGCTTCAACAATCCGGGTGTCGGCGACATGGGATTTCACCTGATAAACACAAGCATTCTCGATACTACGGTCGAGATGTTGAAACCCGAAGCCATGGTTTATGCGCCAGGTCCCAATGGTCAGCTTCAACTGGCCGCAGTCGAATATATTGTTCCAGCCGGTCCATGGGACGAGACATATTCCGAATTACCGCGGGTATTGGGTCAGAGTTTTCATCTGAACGAAAAATTGGGAGTGTATGTGCTCCACGCCTGGATCTGGAAGAATAACCCATCCGGTATGTTCGAGGATTGGAATCCGAAAGTATCCTGCCCGTAGCTCGAATCGAGAATAATACTTATGGAGAACCCGTTCATTTTAACGGGTTCTCTTTGAGTCTGGCTTTATGGCTCGGTGGGGCATGTCGCAACATGCAAATACTGCTGGCACTCTTCGGTTGTCAGTGTGCGGGTCAGACGAGACTTTGCCAGTGCCACCAAGTCATCTATTGGTAAAACAAATACGTACACACCCGGCACGGCGCCGACAGCCAGCCGTTTTCCATCAGGACTAAATGAAACACTGCCGGCGCGGCTGTCAACGGGCAAGGTCAACAAATTCACGCCGCTGGCCGTGTCCCAAACCCTGGCTGTGCCGTCATCGCTGGCTGTAGCGATGAGTTTCCCATCCGGGCTGAACATGACAGCATTAACTCTGCGGTTGTTTCCCCTCAAGGTCAACAATTCATTTCCTGTGAACGCATCCCAAATTCTTATAGTGCCGAATCTGTTCGCAAGCGCCAGGCGCTTTCCGTCCGGGCTGTAAGTGGCGCCAAAAATATTCAAGCCATCAAAAGATAGGGTGAACAACTTTTTTCCTGTGGAGGCATCCCAAATGATTCCAAGTCCCCATCCGTCGCCTGCGAAAATGTGCTTTCCATCCGGACTATAAGCCACCGATATGAAGTAGAGCCCCGGCTCCTCTAATGTGAACAATGCCTTGCCACTCGCCAGATCCCAAATTCTGACTGTGCCGTCAAAACCTGCGCTGGCTAAGCGGGTTCCGTCCTCTGAAAAATCCAGGCTTCTAATGTAGTCTGTGTGCCCAACAAGCGTGATCAGTTGTTTGCCGGTCTTGGCATCCCAGACGATAATGGTCTTGTCGTTGCTCGCGGCAACCATTCTGCCATCCGGACTGTAGTCAAGGAAGTCGGCGTGTCCTCCAAAGGTCAGCGCTTCTTTCCCGGAAATTGCATCCCATAGTTTTGCGGAATCTTCCTGCGGATAATCTGTGAGGATCCGTGTTCCATCCGGGCTATATCTAACATCAAAAGTCAGATCATTATCCTGGTCCTCGGCGGTTAAGTCTCTAAGGATAAATAGTGATTCTTTGGCTGGCGTAATATCCCACACCCGGGCGGTGCCGTCCCAACTGGCAGTCGCCAGCCGCGTGCCGTCGGGACTAAAAGCAACGCCGGCGACACCACTGATGTGGCCCGAGAGCGTGTACAACACCTCTCCGGTTATGGGATCCCAAACTTTCGCGTTGGGTTCATCCCCACCCGCGGTCGCGGCGAGTTTTCCGTCCGGACTGAAGGCAATGTCAACGGGAAAATCTTTAGTATGGCTGTGGCCCAGGTTGCTACTCAACAATACTTCACCTGTAGACGCATCCCACATTTTTACGGTGTAGACTCCATCACTTGCCACCGCTACGCGCGTCCCATCCGGGCTGAAGGCAACGCCGCGCACATCCGTTCCCCCCTCGACAGGTAGGGTGAGCAATTCTTTTCCTGAACCTGCATCCCATATCCTGACGAACCCATCATCGCCACAAGTGGCGATGCGCTCTCCGTCCGGGTTAAACGCGACGTCAAAATACTCGTGACTGGATAAAGTGAGCAATTCCTTTCCGCTTGTCGCATCCCAAACTTTTACGGTCTTGTCCCAACTTGTCGTCACCAGGCGCTTGCCATCCGGACTGAACGCGACGCGAAAGACCCAATCTGTATGGCCCGATAAGGTCAGTAATTCCTCCCCGGTGCTTGCATCCCACACCTTCGCAGTATGGTCGTCACTGGTGGTGGCAATGCGCTTCCCATCCGGGCTGTACACAATCCCGTTTACTGAATCAGTATGACCCGTCAGAGTCAACAATAGCAGTCCTGTCTCTGCGTCCCAAATTTTCGCGGTCTTATCCTGGCTGGCTGTGGCGATGCGCCTGCCGTCCGGGCTATAGGTGACGCTCCAAATTTGAGCATCGTGATGGAGGACAAGCAGGACCCGCGAGGCGAGGATGGAACGATGCAAGGCGTTTTGAGCCTCGATTGTGTCTGCGGTTGATTCAGCCTGTAACGCCAGGAGGAGGCTGCGTTCGGGATCGTCAGCGAGATTGGCGACGGACGCGGCGGCCAGTTCGCGCGAGGTGGCAAGTTGTTTTTCATTTTCTGCTCGTAAGCCGAACATTCCTGCCACCATCGCCAGAATGACCGCAATGCTTGCCACAGTTGTGATTACGCGGTTGCGTATCCGCAGTCGTGCGGCGGATCGACGTTGAGTCTCTGCCAGTTCTTTTGCGGCTTCGAGTTCGCGATGTTGTTGCGCTTCACGCTCCAATGCGTCATGTTGTTCCTGCTTGATGGATGCCGCGAGAAAGGCTCGTTCCGCGGCATTCAATCTTTCTTCGCTGGTTGAAGCCCATTCACGCGCCTGCGCCAGTCGCGCACCGCGATATAACTCGACTGGATCGTGCCCACGCACTTCCCATTCATGGGCGGTCTCTGTCAGATGACGATGCAAGAGGAGACCTTGGCGGTCTTGGGTCAGCCACTCATGCAGCCTCTGCCATTCGCGGATCAACGCTTCGTGCGCCACCTCGGCGCTATCCTCGTTCAACGTGATCAAGCGCGCCTCTGCCAGTGTATTCAGCACCGCGCGCAATTGAGTCGCTTCTGCAGATTGGCGTACCAGTTCGTTCAACGCCGCACGGCGACGCGTATCCTCCGTCCCTTCGCCTAATTCGGTGAGACGCAAGAAGACATCGCGGGCGATTTCCTGCTGGGTTTGATTTAGCTGGTCGGTGAAAACGCTCTCGGCCGTCTCTGCAATCGCACTGCGCACTCCGCCTGAGGCGTGATAACCATCCAGAGTAAAAGTGCGTCCGCGCCGGCGTTCCCAGGTGGCGAGCAGGGCATGGGATAACAAAGGTAAGGCGCCGGGTTCTGGTTCATGTGATCCGTGTGCGCCAATATCTTGCAACAAAACATCCACAAGTCCAGGTTCAAAGTCCCAGCCGCCTCGTTTAGCGGGTTCTTCAATGGCGCATCGCAATTCTTCCGGCGTCATTTGCCCGATGTATTCCTGCTCAGCCGCTACAGCTTGACGCAAGAGTGGATACTGAGCGCAGTGAGAGTAAAAGTCGGCGCGCAGGGCAATGACGACGGTGGTTTTTTTCGATTTATCCTGGGCAGATGAGAGAAGTTTTTCAATGAAGGCGATCCGTTCCATTTCATCGCGACATAATGTGAACAGTTCTTCGAATTGATCCACAAGGAGAAGGACTCGCTCTGAACCATTCGTGCGCGCAGGGTTGAGATTCGCCTCCAATATTCTCAAGGGGTTGACAGTGGGCGTGAACACGCGCGCCTCCCAGCCGGCGCGTTTGAGTGCGACGGCAAGTCCTGCGCGCACGAGAGACGACTTACCGCTGCCGGATGCGCCGACAACCGCCAGGAAGCGAGAAGAGGCGTCCATAGCGAGGTCCATAACATGTTTGGCAAGATGCGCAGTGAGGACTTCGCGTCCGAAAAAGAGTTCGGAATCCGACTCGTCGAAGAACAACAATCCCTTATAGGGTGAAAGGCCTGGAGCGGGCGCGTCCTCCTGCCGTGCAGATTGCGCCAGCTCCAAAAAGCGCGCCGTCAATTGGGGTTCATTTTCAAGATGCAGGGCGGGAATAAAGAGTGCCTTGAGGGCGGCGAGATCAGGCAAGCGCAGATTCTTTTCAAGACGGCTGATTTGCCCTTCACTGTAGCCGACGGTAATGGAGAGTTCAAGTTGCGTGAGGCGTTCGCGACGACGCAGATATTTCAGCAAATCCCCAAACGTAGTAAATGAATTAGGCGAGCTGGAATCGAGAGCTGGGTGCACGGAGGATCCTTTGCAAATTGTAGGCGAAAAATCAAGTCACATTCATTCTAAGCTCGTACATGTGCAAATTCAAGACTTTATTCATCAGATTTATCCTTTTGGCAAGAAATGTCATCTTTTCAGCCCGCGTTATGGCAAGGAATGTCATATCTTAGGTGGGCTTTATGGGTAGGATGGAGATAAGTTCAAAAAAGGAGACCAAAATGTTCAAAAACCGTTTTATTGTTGTTCTCGGTGTGGTGTCACTGTTGTTGGTGACGATGGCAGTTGCGTATCCCCGCCCGAATGCCTCTCTCGCGGCTGACCAAGCCGCCAGTGACTTCTATCAGCGGCACCCGGATTGGACGTGGGCAATCAATAATCAGAATGTTGTCATCCCTGTGACTGGCGACGCAGCCTTCCCTGACTATTACCAGCGTCATCCAGAGTTGAGTTCACCTGTGGAAGCCTCCATTGACACAACAGACTATTACTTCCGCCACCCTGAGTTGCGTTCGCCCGCGAAGTCGATTGATCTCACCGATTACTTCTTTCGCCATCCTGAGCTCAGGAGTCACTAAGCCCACCGGGACGTCGTGCTCGCAATCGCTTACTCCTCCGCGAGCATACGTCAGCCTGCGCCAGAGATCTCTGGCGCAGGTTCTTATTATCTCAAATTGACATCCATGCCTGGCTGATTTTCACCTTCGAGCGTTCCTAATCCTCCAGCGTGTAAG
>Ga0210377_10005616_pt1 | contig 10273 bp, 10 predicted proteins | sample PLM4_65_b1redo_FD_155480 | JGI IMG/M metagenome (GOLD analysis project Ga0210377, IMG submission 155480) | Groundwater sediment microbial communities from an aquifer in East River, Colorado, USA - PLM4_65_b1 redo | ecosystem: Environmental > Terrestrial > Soil > Riparian zone | place: USA: East...
CCTCGCGGCTCGGCTGCGTCTGTGCCCGCTCGGCGCGGGCGCGCTGGCCGGCACCACGCTGCCGCTCGATCGCGAAGAAACCGCCCGGGCGCTCGGCTTCGACGCGCCCGCACCCAACAGCATGGATGCCGTCGCCTCACGCGATTCGGCGCTCGAGTTCCTGGCGGCGTCCGCGATCGCGATGGTGCACCTCTCGCGTCTGGCCGAGGAGCTGGTGCTGTGGTCGACGGCCGAGTTCGGATTCGTCGAGCTCGCCGACGCCTACGCCACGGGCTCGAGCCTGATGCCGCAGAAGAAGAACCCTGACGTACCCGAGCTCGTGCGCGGCAAGTCCGGCCGCGCGATCGGAAACCTGGTGACGCTGTTGACGGTGCTGAAGGGTCTCCCCCTCACCTACAACCGCGATCTCCAGGAAGACAAGGAGCCGGTCTTCGACTCGGCGCGGACGCTGCGCGACTCGCTCGAGGTGATGGCGGGCGCGGTCGCCACGCTGCGCGTCGACGTCGCGCGCATGCGGCAGGCGGCCTCCGACCCGCTGCTGCTCGCGACCGATCTCGCCGAGGCGCTCGTGCGCGCGGGCGTCCCCTTCCGTGAGGCGCACGAAGCGGTCGGACGCATCGTCAAGCACTGCGTCGGGAAGGATCTCGATCTGCGCGAGCTCTCGCGCGAGGACTTGCGCGCCTTCCATCCAGCCTTTCCGGCGGCGGCGGCGGCGCTCGTGGATCTCGACGCTGCGCTCGAGGGACGCGCGCTGGTCGGCGGCACCGCACGGGTTCGCGTGGCGGCCGCGCTCGACCGCGCCGAGGCCGAGCTGCGTGCCGAGCGCGCGGCGCTCGACGCCGCAGGCGCGTCATGAAAAATCTCGCCGTTGCGGCTGCGCTGGCACTCGGCCTGCTCGCCGGGCTCGCCCTCGCCTGCGGGCGCTACGGGCCTCCCCAGCGCATCGAGCGTCGATCGGATCCGATGCCGAGCGTGCCGCTGACGGATCCAGGGGTGTCTCGATGACGCGGCAGCTCGAGTTCACGAAGATGCACGGGGCCGGCAACGATTTCATCGTGCTCGACGGCATCCGCGACGCGCTGCCCCCGCTCGAGCCGCTCGCGGCGCGCCTGTGCGACCGCCACTTTGGGATCGGTGCCGACCAGCTATTGGTCGTGCGTCCCTCCCGCAGCGCCGATTTCCGCATGGAGATCTTCAACGCCGATGGCTCGCAGGTGGAGATGTGCGCCAACGGGATCCGCGCCTTCTTCCTCTACCTGCGGGAGCACGGCCATACCCGCGCGGACGAGATCCGCGTCGAGACGCTCGGCGGCATCGTGACGCCGCGTGCCGCCGGGCCCGGTCGCGTGACGGTCGACATGGGTCGGCCCATCTTCGAGCCCGAGAAGATTCCGACCACGCTCGGCGGCGGGCGCGGACCCGTGCTCGACGTACCCCTCGACGTGGTCGGCGAGCGCGTTCGCGTGTCGTCGGTGTCGATGGGCAACCCCCACGCCGTGATCTTCGTCGACGATCCCGACCGCGCGCCGGTCGAGACGCTGGGCCCGCGCATCGAGCGCCACCCGGCCTTCCCGAACCGGGTGAACGTCGAGTTCGCGAGCCTCGTCGGCCGCCGCCGGATCCGGCAGCGCACCTGGGAGCGCGGCACCGGCGAGACGCTCGCCTGCGGGAGCGGTGCCTGCGCAGTCGCCGTGGTATCCATGCTGCGCGGCCTCGTGGAGCGCACGGTCGCGGTCGAGCTGCGGGGCGGTGAGCTCGAGATCGCCTGGCCGGACGACGGCGCGCACGTCTGGATGACCGGACCCGCGGCGGAGGTCTTCACGGGGCAGATCCGCATCGAGGGGGACTAGCGGTGTTCGAGGGAGTCTTCACGGCGCTGGTGACGCCCTTCCGCGATGGCGAGCTCGATGAGCCGGCGCTGCGCGAGCTCGTCGAGCTCCAGGTGGCAGCGGGTGTCGATGGCGTGGCTCCCTGCGGCTCGACGGGCGAGGCCGCGACGCTCTCGCACACGGAGCACGGGCGCGTGGTACAGATCGTCGTCGAGGCGGCCCGCCGCCGCATCCAGGTGCTCGCCGGAACGGGCTCGAACAACACGCGCGAGTCGATCGAGCTGACGCGTCATGCCAAGCGCGTGGGCGCCGACGGCGCGCTGCTGATCTCGCCGTACTACAACAAGCCGACGCAGGAGGGCATCGTTGCCCACTATACGGCGATCGCGCGCGACACCGCCCTTCCGCTCGTCGTCTACAACATCCCCGGGCGCACCGCGTCGAACATCCTGCCCGCGACGCTCGCGCGGCTCGCCGACGTCGAGCACGTGGTCGGCGTGAAGGAAGCCTGCGGCGACATCGCACAGATCTCCGAGGTGGTGGCGCTGTGCCCCGAAGCGTTCACGGTGCTCTCGGGCGACGACGCGCTGATCCTGCCGGTGCTGGCGGTGGGCGGCCGCGGCGCCATCTCGACCTCCTCGAACGTCGCCCCGCGCGAGGTGGTGGAGCTGGTGCGCGCCTTCCGGGCGGGCGATCACGCGCGCGCGTTGCGCATGCACCAGCGTCTGCTGCCGCTCTTCAAGGCGCTTTTCTGCGAGACCAATCCGATTCCGGTGAAGGCCGCGCTCGCGCTTCAGGGCCGGATCCGCGACGAGATCCGTCTGCCGCTCACGCGGCTCTCCCAGGCGAATCGCGAACGGCTGCAAGTGACGCTGAAGGAGCAGGGGTTCGTCTGATGGGAGCACCGCGCCGGGTGCTCGTCGTCGGCGCCTGCGGCCGCATGGGCGAACGCGTGCGCGCGGCGCTCGCCGGCGAGCCTTCGCTGCGGCTCGCCGCCGCGCTCGAGGCGCCCGGCCATCCGCAGCTGGGCAGCGAGCTCGCTCCGGGAGTGCAGCTGCGCGACGACATCAAGGCAGCGCTCGCGAACGCCGACGTGGCGATCGACTTCAGCCACCCTGCAGCCAGCTTTCCGGTGTTGCGGGCCGCGGCGCAGGCCGGGGTCGCCTACGTGATGGGCACGACGGGTCTCTCGGGCGACGAGCGCGCCGAGCTCGCGCTCGCCGGGCGGCGCATCCCCGTGCTCCACGCCCCGAACTTTTCGGTGTCGGTGAACGTGCTGGTCTGGCTGGTGCGCGAAGCCGCCCGCCGGCTCGGGCCCGGCTACGACGCCGAGATCCTCGAGCTGCACCACGCCCAGAAGCGTGACGCGCCGAGCGGCACGGCCCTGCGGCTGGCGGAGGCGATCGCCGAGGGGCGCGGGCACTCCCTCGAGGGCCATCTCGTGCTCGAGCGCGCCGGCGACACCGGCGTGCGACCCGCCGGTGCGATCGGCATCCAGGCACTGCGCGCGGGCGACAGCGCCGGGGAACACAGCGTGCTCTTCTCGGGCGAGGGCGAGCGGCTCGAGCTCGTGCATCGCTCGCAGACCCGCGATCACTTCGCGCGGGGCGCCGTGCGGGCCGCGGCCTGGCTCGCGGGGCGAGCCGCGGGCCTCTACCGCATCGAACAGGTGCTCGGTCTCGACAGCTAGTTTTCGGGTCCCGGCGCGGACATAGCCCACGCCGCCCGAACTCCGCTCGGCTGCGCCTCGCTGCGCGCTTCGCTTGCAGTCCGCCCGGCCTCGTCGAGCTGCGCTGCGCGCGGATCAGATGTCGAAGTAGAGCTCGAACTCGTGCGGGTGCGGGCGCAGTCGAACCGGATCCACTTCGGCTTCGATCTTGTACTGGATCCAGTTCTCGATCAGGTCCGGCGTGAACACGTCCCCCTTGAGCAGGAACTCGTGGTTGCCCGAGAGATGCTCGAGCGACTCCTCGAGGCTGCCGGGCATGGTCGGCACACCCTTCTTCTCCTCCGCTGAGAGGGCGTAGATGTTCTTGTCCAGCGGGCCGCCCGGATGGATCTTGTTCTCGATGCCGTCGATGCCCGCCATCGCCATCGCCGCGAACGCGATGTACGGATTGCAGGCCGGATCGGGGAAACGCACCTCGATTCTTTTGGCCTTGGGGCTCGGCGAGTAGGTCGGGATGCGGATCGCCGCCGAACGGTTGCGGCTCGAGTAGGCGAGGTTCACCGGCGCTTCGTAGCCCGGCACCAGCCGCTTGTACGAGTTCGTCGTCGGGTTGGTGAAGGCCGCGAGCGCCTTCGCGTGCTTGAGGATCCCGCCGATGTAATAGAGCGCGAGCTGCGAGAGCCCCGCGTACTCGGAGCCCGCGAACAGGGGCTTGCCGTCCTTCCAGATCGACTGGTGGCAGTGCATGCCCGAGCCGTTGTCCTGAAACAGCGGCTTCGGCATGAACGTCACGGTCTTGCCGTAGCGTCGGGCCACATTTTTGACGCAGTACTTGTAGATCATCAGCTTGTCGCCCATCTCGACGATCGGGCTGAACTTCATGTCGATCTCGGCCTGGCCGCCGGTCGCCACCTCGTGGTGCTGCGTCTCGATCGCGATGCCGCACTTCTCCATCTCGAGACACATCTCGGTGCGGATGTCCTGCTGCGTGTCCATCGGTGCGACCGGGAAGTAGCCTTCCTTGTAGCGCGGCTTGTAGCCGAGGTTCGGCCCGCCAGCGTCGTTCTCGCGACCGCTATTCCAGCGCCCCTCGATCGAGTCGAGGAAATAGAAGCCGCGGTTCGGGCCCGTCTCGAAGCGAGCCGAATCGAAAATGAAGAATTCGGCTTCGGGACCGAAGTAGATCGTGTCGCCGATGCCGGAGCCCTTCAGGTAGTTGGCCGCCTTCTTCGCGATGTAGCGGGGATCGCGCGAATACGGCGCCCGCGTGATCGTGTCGACGACGTCGCAGATCAGCGACAGCGTCGGGTGCTTCATGAACGGATCGATGATCGCGGACTTGGGATCGGGGATCATCAGCATGTCGCTGTCGTTGATCGCCTGCCAGCCGCGGATCGACGAGCCGTCGAAGCCGAAGCCCTCTTCGAAGGAGGACTCCTCAAGCATGTGCATCGGGTGCGAGATGTGCTGCCACACACCCGGGAAGTCCGTGATCTTCAGGTCGACCATGACACAGCCGGCCTTCTTGGCGAATTCCAGAACCTGCTTGGGGGTCATCCGAGATTCCTCATTGGAATGCAGTTTCGATCGAATGCGGGGGCCGCCCGGTCTAGACGGCGTCCGGCCCGCGCTCGCCGGTTCGGATGCGGATCACTTCCTCGATCGGCATCACGAAAATCTTGCCGTCACCGATACGCCCGGTGTTGGCCGCCTGGACGATGGCTTGCACGACCTTGTCGACCATCTCGTCCTTGACGGCGATCTCGACCTTGATCTTCGGCAGGAAGTCGACCACGTACTCCGCGCCGCGGTAGAGCTCCGTGTGCCCCTTCTGACGACCGAAGCCCTTGACCTCGGTGACGGTCATCCCCTGGATGCCGATGGCGTGCAGGGCTTCCTTCACCTCGTCGAGCTTGAAGGGCTTGATGATCGCTTCGATTTTGCGCATGCGGTTCACCTCCGAGCGAACGCGGACGGTCGTTCCCGGCCGCTGGACGTTACCACGAGCGACCCGGACGGACTCGCCCCTACCTGCGACGAGACCGCGCTCTACCGATAGCAAGGCCCGTGCCTAGATCGGCGCGATTCGGAGCACGCCCCGCGGCCCTGGGAGGGGATGGCGGCGCCCGAACCCCCGCCCGCTTGCTCAGGAAATCAGCAGAGTTTGCTCGAAAGCTGGGCACGAGACGCGTCCCGGGCGGCGGCTGAAAATGGAAGAGGCGCGGCACCGATGGAAGGCGCCGCGCCTCTTCGAGAAGCCTCCGGAGCCCGCGGGCAGCTCTAGAACTTGTACATCATCTGGATCAAGGCCAGAACCTGATCGTTGTCGTCGAACGCGGTCGGGCCATCGCCGCCGTCCAGGAAGAAGTTGTCCGGGTCATCCTGGATCTTCCCGACGTCGTATCGCACCTCGGCCTTGACGAGCAGGTTCTCCGTGAGCGTGTGGTCGACCGTTCCGGTGAGCGCCCAGAAGGTCAGCTCGGGCTTCGGCCCGCCGGAGTTGAGGTCCCACGCCTGGTACTCACCGCGCAGCGAGACTCCCGTCGCATCGCTGATCGCGTACCGCGAAGCCAGCGCGAGCGCGTGGATCTTGGTGTCCTCGAAGCCGGTATTTCCGCTCGCGCCGTTGTCCGAGTTTGCCGTCCAGTAGAAGTCATAGTTGACCCAGGCCGAGAAGCGGTCCGTCGGGTTCCACCACAGGATGTGGTCGCTGACGCCGATCTTGTCGCCGGAGCGGCCGGCGCCGGTCGGGGTGCCATTCGGAAAGCCTGCGAAGGCCCACGGCGTAAAGTCACCCGAGTCGCCGCCGTAGAACACGTTGGTCGCGTACGCCCAGGTCTCGCGCGACAGCTTGACGCCGCCGAGGAAGCCCTTCTCGTTGTCGCGATCCGACATCGTGTCGCTGTAGCCGTTCACCACGCCGAGCGCCCAGTCGATGCCGCAGCTGGTGCACCTGCCGCTCACCAGCAGGCCCGTGTGGTTCACGGGCTGGAGCGTCCAGGTGATGCCGCGCGTGATGTTCCAGTTCGCGTCCTGGCGGAACGACTCGGCGCCGATCAGGGTCGCGAAGCGGCCGCCCTTGACGGAGATGCCGTTCTCGCCCACCGGGGCCAGGTATTCGGCGTAGGCCTGGAACAAGTGCGGGAGATCGCCCGTTCCATGATCGTCCGCATTGTAGTTGGCGGGGGGCGTCGTGTAGAAGGTGCCCTCACGATTCCCATCGGCCAGGGCGCCATAGACGATGTCGGCGCGGAAGCCCGCAGGGCTCTCCATCGTCGCCGTCTTCCCGATCCCGAACCAGAGCTGATCGAGCTGGAAGCTGTTGCTGTTGGTGTGGCCGGGCGCCGTGAGGCCCAGGATGCCACCGTTCTCGCCCGCCACCGTCGTCGGCCCGGAGTCGCCGATGACGCCCGTCTGCGGAACGTCCTGGTCCTTCAGCATGTTGAAGTTGTAGTTGTAGCTGGCCGCGATGAAGCCATCGACCTCGACGCTGTTGAGGAATTCGGCGAGACCCGAGGCCGCGCCTCGAGACTCATCGAGCCCAGCCTTCTCGATCAGCTTCTCCTGCTGATCGACCTTCTGCTTCGAGTTCTCGAGCTCGTCGTTGGTGGCTTGCAGCTTGTTCTCGAGCTCCGACATGCGTTCCTGCATCTGGCGAAGCTGCGCTTCGACGTCGTCCGCGATCGCCAGCTGCGGAACGGCCAACACAGTGGCCGCAGCAGTGACGAGGATCTTCCAGCTCGGTCGCATCGCGTTACCCCTTCCTTCGTGTTCATTGCTGTCTTCCGGCGTCCTCATCGACCCGTTCGGTCCACACTTGCAAGATCGAGGCCCGAACGCGTCGCCCCGCTCGCTCCAACACTGGGTGAGAATTGCATCGGCCGTGATCGGCACGCCCAGCGAAGCTCGCACCGCTCCGCCCGCGGCTCCGCCCGAAAATCCCGAGCGGTCTACGTCATCTCACTTCGCACGTGCTGACCGCGCGGTGCGCTGAGATCGACACAGCGTGCCGTTTCAGGCACGGCGCCAGAACTCGTGATCGTCCAGATAGGCGAGCGTCGCCGGGCACAGGCGCGCGAGGCGCGGCGAACGCAGCACTTCGAGCCGCCGCAGGTCCGCGAGGGTATCGACATCGAAGCCCGGCTCGAGCAGGCGCGTGCTCAGCCCGAGGCGCGCGGCATTCGCGAGCGTGTCGGCGAGCACCGTGGCGGTGCTCATCGGATGATCGAAGAGGCCCGGCGCGGGTCGCTTCGATCCCACGAGCCCGTAGCCGCCGTCGCGATCGGGACGCAGCACGAGGTCCGCGCCGTCGAGCGCCGCGAGCGCCGCGCTCACGACCTCGGCGTCGATCAGCGGCGAGTCGCTGCCGCGAAGCACGACGCGCGGCGCTCCGGCCGCGCAGGCCTCGCGCACGGCCCACTCCATGCGCCGGCCCAGATCGGCACCTCGTTGCGGAACGACACTGAAGCGTGACGGAGCGCCGCGCGCGATCTCGGCGCACGCCTGCGCCGGGTGCACGGCGACGATCGCCACCAGCCCGAGCTCGTGCGCGAGCTCCGCCGACGCCGCGAGCACATCGGAGAGCAGGCGTGCGTAGAGCTCGGCGGCCTCCTGCGGCGTGAGGGGCGGGCACAGGCGCGTCTTCACCTCGCCCGCGCGCGGCGCCTTCGCCAGTACGACCAGGGCCCCTCGGCTTCGCTTCAAGACGTGCGCGACCGCGGCGCCACGAAGGGGAGCGCCGCCACCCGCGCGCCCCGTCCGTCGACCTCGAGCGCCGTACCTGGCGCCGCGTGGGCTCGCCGGACATACGCGAGCGCGATCGCTCCGGCGCTCGCCGAGCGAGCCGCGCTCGTCAGCTCGCCGACCCGGACGCCCCCTGCCGAGACCGCTGCGCCGGAGGCCGGCACGGATTCACCCTCGAGCGCGAGCCCCACCAGCGCGTGACTCGACTCGCCGCGCGTCGCCATCCGGGCCACGACCTCCTGGCCGGTGTAACACCCCTTGGTGGTCGAGATCGTCCACTCGAGACCCGCCTCGGCCGGCAGCACCGCCTCAGAGAGCTCGCGGCCGTAACGGGGCGTTCCCGCTTCGATCCGCAGGATCTCGAGCGCGTCCTCGCCCGCCTCGAGCAGCGCGAGTGAAGCGCCGGTGCGGTGCAGGGCCTCGGCCACGCGAGCGCTTCGACCGGCGGGCACGAGGAGCTGGAGCGCATCCTCCCCACTCACGCCCCACGCACCGGCCAGCACGTTCGCACCCGCGATCTCGAAGAAGTCGGCGGAGTCTGGGGCGAGACCCGGCGCCTGGCCCGTCGCCGCGGCGAAGATGGCGCTCGTGGCGGGTCCTTCGAGCGCGAGGCGCTCCCAGGCCTGACTGGCGTCGGAGAGGCGCACGTCGTCGGCGATGATGAACTTGCCCAGTGTCGCGAGCACCGGGGCGACCGCCTCGGCCTCGCTCTCGAGCCAGAAGGCGTCGTCTCGCAGCAGCACGTGGAGATCTGCGACGATGCGTCCAATCCGCGTGAGCAGCAGCGCGTAGCAGCCCGAGCGCTCGCGGCCGGCGGCCAGCCGGGCGACGTCGTTCGTGAGCATGCCGTTCAGCCAACGCACGCGGTCGGCACCCTCGACGACGACGAGGCCGCGCGCGCCCAGGCGGAAGAGGCCCGCTCCGCGCCGACAACCAAGCGCCAGCTCGGCGGCGCTCATGGCCCGGGGCCGAGCGCCGGGGTGCCATACAGCCGTTCGGCGCGCTCGGACTGCGCCTTGCTCCATTCCGCGAAGCGGAGCTTCGCGACGTCGTAGTCGTGCTCGTTGTCGATGTCGATGGCCGCGCCGCCGGCCTGCGTGACGACGAGGCGAAACGACGTGCGCAGCAGATCGCTGCAGCCTGCCTCGATGCGCGCGAGGGGGACGAAGCGGCGAAGCGCATCGGCGAGCCATTGGAGCCCGCGTCGATCGGCGACACCGGCGAAGTGCATGAGCAGAAAGTAGTAGAACACCCGCAGGCCACCGCGCTCGCTCGTGAGCAGCCGCCACGCGAGCGCAACGATGCTGCCGAGCTCGCGCTGAAAGCGATTGCGGTACATCTCCTCGATGTAGTGGCGGTTGATGATCCGCGCGGGCTTGACCAGATGCAGGTTGCTCTGCCGGAAACGTCCCTCCCGCAGGTTGAAGCTCGCCATGCGGATCCCGGGCTCGCCCGGCGCGCCGGGTAGGAAGCCCAGCATCGAGGCCTCGGTCACGAGCCCGAGCGCGTAGCCGCAATCGAGCTGGCTCGCCTGGCGCACGAAGGCCGAGATCTCCTGCGGGGTCGCAAACGGAAGATCGGCCGAGAGGTAGAGCACCGCGGTGTCGAGGTCCGCGGCCTCGGGATCCCGCCCGCTCTCGCCCGCCCCCGGCAGCAGGCGCCGGTAGGCCCCCCAGGCGTTCTCGTAGAGATTGCGAAGCTGCGGCACCAGGTGAAGCGGCTTGCACAGCTCGCGGCGCAGGGCCTGCGAGGCGAAGACGGCGCGCAGCCGCTCCTCGTCGCCGACGACCCAGACCTCGGAGACCTCGGGTACGCGCTGAAGCGCCGCGACCACGTGGGCCAGCAACGGCCGGCCCTCGATCTCGAGGTAGCCCTTACTCTGGCCATACACGGCCTTCGCCGCTCCGCGATCACCGGCGGTCACTACCGCGGGAAATCTCATCCGAACGCGCGCCTCTGCTGGAACGACCGTCCCGACGGCCACTCTAGTTCCGCGGCCCGGCCGCGCTCAAGCGCGGTCATGCAACGCGAA
>Ga0210377_10005618_pt1 | contig 10269 bp, 10 predicted proteins | sample PLM4_65_b1redo_FD_155480 | JGI IMG/M metagenome (GOLD analysis project Ga0210377, IMG submission 155480) | Groundwater sediment microbial communities from an aquifer in East River, Colorado, USA - PLM4_65_b1 redo | ecosystem: Environmental > Terrestrial > Soil > Riparian zone | place: USA: East...
CGCTCTTGGGCAGCTTCTCGAGCAGGTAGCCGGACTTCGCGTCCATCAAGAGGTGATCGCCGGTCTTGAGCCGGAGCTGGCGGAGCGGATCGGCGATGATGCCAACCTTCTCCTCGTCGGCCCGCAGCGTCACCACCGCGCGCTCGGGATCGAGCTGCTCCTTGAGGATGACGACGTCGCCCTGCACCTCGTAGCCGGCCGCCTCGACGACGTTGAGGCCCTCGTTGAGGATCAGCTCCTGGCCCGGCTTGAGCGTCTCGACCTTGATCGCGGGGTGGATGTTGACCTTCACCTTGCGGCCCTGCGACAGGATGTTGACCGTGGTGTCCTCGTTGGCCGAGAGGTACACGCCGTACGTGGACGGCGGCGCGCAGAGCTTGTCGACCTCTTCCTTCAGCGCGGTGATCTGCTCGCGCGCCTCGTACAGCGCGTTGACGAGCTTCTCGTTCTGATTGAACGCCTGCACGAGCTGGCGATTGGCCTCGCGCAGCTTGTTCTCGAGGACCATGAAATCCTTCGGCGTGTCCTCGAGCTTCTTGCGAAGATGCACGGTCTCGGCCTCCAGCGAGCGCACGTAGGCCTGCAGATCTTGAAGTTGGATTTCGTACTCGGTGAGGCGACGACGTGTGCTCGAGTCCGACATGGACGCGGGAAGGAACTTCGAGAAGCCCTCGCGGCCCGGGCTACTCTTTTTGTCGAACTCCTTCATAGCCCATCCCTTCTCTCTTGACCCCTCATGCGCCGCTCGTGCCCGAGCGCTTCCATGGCTGCCCGAGTATAGGCGGCGATCAAAAAGAAAGTCAAGGTTGTCGGGTCCTTCGGAGGCGTTCGCCGCCTCGGATTCGCCCGGTTACCGCGCGCGCGTTCATTGTGCCCTCGAAACGGTTGGCACCCACCGCAGGTTCCACGTATAACGATGTCGATGCGCGTCTCAGCGGTGCTGTCCGCGTGCGTGATCGTGTTCGCGTGCCTCGGCGGCCCTGCAGGATCTTCGGCCCAGGGCCCCGCAGGGTCTTCGGCCCAGGGCCCCGCAGGATCTTCGGCCCAGGGCCCCGCAGGATCCTCGGCCCAGGGTAGGAAGGAACTGCGCGTCGGCGTCGCCGGCGTACCCGCCACGCTCGATCCCGCCACCGCCCTCGAGGGGGCGACGCCGCTCATCGCCCGGCAGGTGTTCGACACGCTCGTGGTCTACCGCGAGGGTTCCACCGAGATCGAACCGGCGTTGGCGACGCGCTGGGCGGTGTCGCGTGAGGGATTGGTCTGGACATTCACCCTGCGCGAGGGCGTCCGCTTCCACGACGGCAGCCCTGTGACCGCCGCCGAGGTGGCGGCGAGCTTCCAGCGGCAGATCGGTACCGACGCTTCGGGGGCCGCGTGGGCGGCGCTCCTGCGCGGCCGGCCCGGCGTGGTCAAGGAAGTCCGCGCGTCCGACGCGCGGACCGTCCAGTTCATCCTGGCCCAACCTTACGCGCCCTTGCTCACTGTGCTCGCTCACCCGGCTCTCGCCGTCGCTCGTGCGAGCACTGGACCGGACGGCATCCTCCGTCTCGTCGGCAGCGGCCCCTACCGGGTGGTCGACGCGTCCGCCGGCCGCGTGGCTGTCGAGGCGGTGCCGAGCTACTGGGGCGGGCCGGCCCGAATCGAGCGGATCGTCTTTCTCGAGGTCGTCACCGACGACAACGCCGAGGCGGAGTTCGACGCCCGCGCTCTCGACATCTGGTTTCCGCCCGGACCCCCGCGGCGGATGGCCGGGGCGCTGTCCACGCCGGGCCTGCGCGTCGGCTATCTGGCGTTCCAGACCGAGAAGGAGCCGTTCTCCCGCAAGAAGATCCGTCACGCGGTGGCCGCCGCGCTCGATCCCGCCGTGCTCGGCGTCGCGCTCGACAACGGGGCCGTGCCGCTGCCCTCGTTCCTTCCGGCCGGCGTGTGGGCTCGCCGCGAGGGCAGCCCGGTGCTTGGAGGCACCCGGGACACGGTCCGAACGCTGCTGGCCGACGGCTGGCCGAAGGGGCACAAGGCCACGATGCTGGCCTCCGACGAGACGGGAGCGGTGAACATCCCCCGCCTCGCCGCCACCGTGGAGGCCGCCCTCGGCGCCGCCGACATCCCGATCCAGGTGCGCATCGAGACGGCCGACAAGGTCCGCGCGGCGCTCCAGGCGGGGGAGCACGAGATGGCGCTCGTCGAGACGATGGTCGTCGGCGGCGACCCCCACTTGTTCCTGTTTCCGCTGTCGACCAGCGAGGCGGCGTCGAAAGGGCCCCGGGCGCTGAACTACTCCTTCTACCGCAACCCCCGCCTCGACGACGTCCTCGTACGGGCCAGCCAGCTCTCGTTCCGGCCCGAGCGGGCCCGGCTCTACCAGCGAGCCCAGGCGCTGCTGGCCGACGATCTGCCGTGGCTGCCCATCTACGTGCGTCTGGTGTGGGGTGTCGCCCGGCCCGAAGTCCGCAATCTCCGATTGCACCCCACCGGCGTGCATCGCCTGCACACGGTGAGCCTCGAGGGCATTCCCGGACTGCTGCGGTAGAGGGCAACGCGCCCGATTTTCGGGCGGTCCGTCCCGCGCCGTCAGCGCCTCAATCTCCGCAACATCGTGAGGTCGTTCGCATTTCGGCTCTGGCGCCCGGGTTGCCATGACGCCCTTGCGAGGTCGTGGCCGGCCGGGCGGTGACGACCCGCCATGCGCCGCGCCCGCCGGCCGGCGGCTGCAAGCCCTGCGCGATCGCCTCGACGCCACCGACGCGCTGCCGATGGCCGTTCACCTGCCCCACTGACGTCCCCCGCGGCGTTGCGCCGCGGCGTATCCTCGTGCTAGAAAGGCCGACAAGCGCCCCCTTTCAGCCCGATGCCGTCGATCGCCGAGACCGTCACGGAGATGATCCAGTGGGTGTTCCCCGAGCACGCGGGCGCGCCCGGGCAGATCCACGGCGGACGCATGATGCAGTGGATCACCCAGGCCGGCACCATGGCGGCCGCGCGCGTCGCCCACGGCACGGTCGCGCTCGGCGCCATGGACGACATCGACTTCCTGCACCCGGTGAAGGTCGGCCAGATCGCGATCCTCCGCGCCCAGGTCGAGTACGTCGGCACCTCCTCGCTGGAGGTCGGCGTGCGCGTGTGGGGCGAGCACGTGGCGACCGGCGAGCGGACGGTCACGCTGAACTCGCACCTGGTGTTCGTCAGCGTCGACGCCGACGCCAAGCCGCGGCCGGTCGGCGCCAGCATCACGCCGCGCGATGCGAGCGAGCAGGCCCTGGTGGAGGCGGCGCGCGCGCGGCGCCAGCAGCGGCTGGCGCGCTTCGCCGACCGGGCCCGACGGGTCAGCGACGCCGACGCCGACGGCGACGAGGAGCTGTCGTGGCGCTTCGAGTCGACGCGCTCCGTCCTGCCGGAGGACGCGCTCTTCGCCAGCATGATGTTCCCGGGCAAGATGCTGATGGAGCTCGACGAGGCGGGCGGCATCCTGTCGATGCGCTACTGCAAGGGCTTCGTCATGACGGCGTGTCTCGACGCCATGGACTTCTACACCCCGATCTGGTCGCACGAGGTCGTCACGTTCAAGGCCGGCCTCAATCACGTCGGCACCTCGTCGCTCGAGATCGGCATCAAGGTGCTGGCCGAGAAGCCGTGGACCGGGGAGGTCCGTCACGCCTGCACCGCCTACGTCACGTACGTGCACCTGGGCGACGACCTCCGGCCCCGGCCCTGCCGCCCGTTCACGCCGGGCACGGCGGCCGAGCGGCGACGCTGGCAGGCGGCCCTGGTGCGGCGCGGCCGGCGGCTGGAGCGGGTCAAGCGGCTGAAGGACACCCTCGCCGCGGAATAGGGGACGACGATGTCAGGGCATTCCCGGTGGTCACAGATCAAGCGCAAGAAGGGCAAGGCCGACGTGCAGCGCGGCAAGCTCTTCTCCAAGATCCTTCGCGAGATCACCGTCGCCGCCAGGGGGGGCGGCGGCGATACCAAGGGCAACATGCGGCTGAAGGCGGCGATCGAGACGGCGAAGGAAGTGAACATGCCGCAGGACAACATCAAGCGGGCGATCCAGAAGGGCACCGGTGAGCTGCCGGGCGAATCGTACGACGAGATCACGTACGAGGGGTACGCCGCCGGCGGCGTGGCCCTCCTGATCGAGGTCCTCACCGACAATCGCAACCGCACGGCCCCCGAGATCCGGCACACGTTCGAGAAGGGCGGAGGCAACATGGGCTCGTCCGGCGCGGTCGCCTGGATGTTCGACCGCAAGGGCGTCATCCTGGTCGACGCCGACAAGATCGGCGAGGACGACCTGATGGCCAAGGCGCTCGACGCCGGCGCCACCGACATGCGGCGGACCGAAAAAGTTTACGAGATCACGACCTCGCCTGCTGAAATGGACGCGGTGCGCGACGCGCTCACCAAGGCGGGGGTGCCGATTCTGGAAGCCCAGGTGACGTACGTGCCGCAATCGACGGTCCGGGTCGAGGGCCGCCCGGCGGCCACGTCGGTGGTGCGCCTGATCGAGGCGCTGGAGGACTTGGACGACGTCCAGCACGTATACGCCAACTACGACATCCCTGACGAGGTCCTCGAGGCCATCTCGGCTGCCTAGCCTCAGGGTCCTGGGCGTCGATCCTGGGCTCGTCGGCACCGGCTGGGCGCTGCTCGAGCCGAAGGGCGCCGGCGTCGGTGTCGTCGAGACGGGCGTCATCAGCACCGCCGCCGATCTTCCGCTCGACGCCCGGGTGCGCCTGATCTACGACGGCGTCGACCTCGTGCTGAAGACGTGGGCGCCGGAGCTGCTCGTGCTCGAGGACCTCTACTCCGAGTACCGCTTCCCGCGCACGGCGCTCCTGATGGCCCACGCCCGCGGCGTGATCTGCCTGGCCGCCCGCCAGCGCGAGGTCACGGTGCTGGCGCTGGCGCCGGCCGAGGTCAAGCGCGCCATCGCGGCCAACGGGGCGGCGTCCAAGGCGCAGATCCAGACCGGCGTGCAGCGGCTGCTGGGGCTGGCGGCGCCGCCGCGCCCCTCGCACATCGCCGACGCGCTCGCGCTGGCGCTCACCGGGTTCTCGCGGCGGGGCGGGCGGCTGAGATGATCGCGACGCTGACCGGGCGCCTGCGCCGGCGAGCCGAGGACCGCGTGGTCCTGGAATGCGGGGGGATCGGCTACGAGGTGTTCCTGCCGCCGATCGCGCTCCGGGCCCTGGAGGGCGCCACCGCCGAGGCGGGCGACAAGGCCAGCGAGCTGCACCTCGTCATCTACTATCACGCCACCCGCGACCAGCCGCGCCCGGTCCTCATCGGCTTCACCTCGGACCTCGACAAGGAGTTCTTCGAGAAGCTCATCACGGTGAAGGACATCGGCCCCATGGTGGCGGCGCGGGCGCTGGCCGCGCCGGTTGCCGAGCTGGCGGCGGCCATCGCGCGGCAGGACGAGAAGTACCTGCGCGCGCTGCCGGGGATCGGCCCGCAGAAGGCCAAGAACATCGTCGCCCAGCTCCAGGCCAAGGTCGCCAAGTTCGCTCTCGCCGTCGCGGGCGCGGTGGCGGCACCCGTAGCCGGGGCGGCGGCGCCGGTCGACGCCGACGGGCTGCGCGCGATGGTCTGGGAGATCCTCGTCAAGCAGCTGGGGCACCGGCCCTCCGAAGCCTCGCAGCTCATCACCGATGCGCTGCGGCGCCGGCCGGATCTCGACTCGCCGGAGGAGCTGTTCGACGAGATCTACCGCGGGCAGGCGGCGGCGAAGACGAGGTCGTGAGCGTGGCGGCCGAGGAGAGCCGGATGGCGAGCCGCGCGGCGGCGCCCGAAGAGGTCCAGTTCGAGCGCGCGCTGCGCCCGCGCACGTTCGAGGAGTACGTGGGCCAGGAGCAGGCCGTGGCCAGTCTCCGGGTGTCGGTCGAGGCGGCCCGCCAGCGCGGCGAGTGCGTCGATCACGTGCTGCTGTACGGCCCGCCCGGGCTCGGCAAGACGACGCTGGCCGGCATCATCGCCAACGAGATGGGCACCAACCTCGTGCAGACGGCGGGCCCGGCCATCGAGCGGGGCGCCGATCTCATGGGCATCCTGACGAACCTGGCCGCGAACGACGTGATGTTCATCGACGAGGTCCATCGCCTGCCGCGGACGGTGGAGGAGCTGCTCTACCCGGCCATGGAGGACTACGCCGTCAACTTCGTCATCGACAAGGGCATGCACGCCCGCACGCTCAAGTACGCGCTGCGGCCCTTCACGCTGGTGGCGGCCACCACCCGGCCCGGCATGCTGTCGGCGCCGCTGCGCGAGCGCTTCGGCATCTTCCACCACCTCGATTTCTACTCGGAGCTCGAGCTGACCCGCATCGTCACCCGCTCGGCGGCAATCCTGGACGTGCGCCTCGACGCCGGCGGGGCCGGGGAGATCGCCCGGCGGGCGCGGGGGACGCCGCGGATCGTCAACCGCCTGCTGCGCCGCGTGCGCGACTACGCGCAGGTGAGCGGGGACGGCGCCGTCACCGAGGCCATCGCCCGCGACGCGCTCGACCGCGAGGGCGTCGACGGGCGCGGGCTCGACCGCCTCGACCGCCGCTTCCTCGGCGCCATCGTCGACGTGTACGGTGGCGGCCCCGTCGGTATCGAGGCGGTGGCGGCCACGATCAACGACGACGCCGAGACGCTGGCCGAGATCGTCGAGCCGTACCTGCTCAAGATCGGCTTCGTCGCGCGCGAGCCGCGCGGCCGCCGGGTCACGCGCGAGGGCTACGCCCACCTTGGCAAGCAGCCGCCGGCCGGCCAGGCGCCGGGGCAGGGCGCGCTGTTTGAGTGACGGAGCAGTGGTGAGCGACCTCGGCCGTACGCTGATCGTGATCGGGCTCGTGATGGCCGTGGTCGGCATCGTGCTGGTGGCCGCCGGCCGCGTGCCGTGGATCGGCCGGCTGCCGGGCGACATCTCCATCCAGCGGGGTCACTGGACGTTCTACGCCCCGCTGGGCACGTCGATCCTCCTCAGTGTCGTCATCACGCTGGTGCTCTGGCTGATCGGGCGGCGGTGACGCGCGCGACGACGGCGGCGACGGTGGCGGTGATCCTCGCCCTCGGCCTCGCGTGTCCCGCGGCCGCCTCCGGCCTGATCCGGGTCGCGCTGCTGGAGGGCGCCCGTTCGGTCGAGCTGCGAGGGGCCGACATCGACGTGACGGAGCTGGGCGCCTGCACGCGCTGCGCGCCGGGGCCGCGGCGCGCCGCGGTGGTGCGGGCCATCCTCACGAGCGACGGCGTGGACGTCGACGGCGTCCGTGCCGCCGGCTTCCGGCTGCGCAGCGATCGGCCCATCGCGCTGAACGGCCGCGAGTACACGGCGCCGCTCGACGTCGTGCGGAACGGCGACGGGCTGGCGGTGGTCAACGAGGTGCCGCTGGAGGAGTACCTGGTCGGCGTGCTGCGGGCCGAGGTCGGCGAGAAGTGGCCGCTGGAGGCGCTGCGCGCGCAGGCCATCGTCGCCCGCACCTACGCGGCCTATCACCGCACGCTGAGCGCCGCCAAGCCCTACCACATCGTGGCGTCCACCGCCCACCAGCAGTATTTCGGACGGGTGCCGGCGGCCTCGCCGCTGTGGGGCGCGGTGCGCGAGACCATCGGCCAGGTGCTGTTGTGGGAAGGCGACCTGTTCCCGGCCTTCTACCACACGGACAGCGGCGGCTATACCGAGGACCCGCGCACGGTCTTCGCCGCCCGCAACATGCCGGGGCTCAAGCCGGTCCGCTGCGAGTTCTCGGCCGGCTCGCCGCACTACTACTGGTCGCTCGACGTCAAGCTGGCCGACCTCGCCGAGATCCTGCGCCGCAACGACGTCGCCGTCGGCAGCGTCATCGCCATCGACGTCAGCGAGCGCACGCCCTCGCTGCGCGCCGCCACCGTCACCGTGCACGGGACCCGGAGCAGCCTGCGGCTGCGCGGCAACGAGTTCCGCCGGATGATCGGCTACGACACGTTCAAGTCGACGCTCTTCGCCGTCGCCGTCGACGCGCCGTGGGCCCGCTTTTCCGGGCGCGGCTACGGCCACGGCGTGGGCATGTGCCAGTGGGGCGCCAAGGGCATGGCCGAGCAAGGCCACACCGCCAAGCAGATCCTGGAGTTCTACTACCCGGGCACCGTCCTCAGCACGCTCGACCGCATCGCGCGTTGACTACTCGCCCTCCCGGATCTGCTGGGCGAGATAGTTGGCCTCGCCGGCCTGGGCGATGAGCGTGAGCTGGGCCTCGATCCAGTTCGCGTGGTCTTCCTCGGCGCGCAGGATGCTCTCGAGCATCTCGCGGCGGCCGTTGTCGTCGAGGCCGCGGCACCGCTCGATGGCGGTGTTGAGCGCCTTGATGGCCGCCTTCTCGACGTCCAGGTCCAGCCGCAGTTGCTCGGGCACGGTCTGGCCGACGATCGGCAGTCAACCTCACTGTTCTGTACACTTTCCCTCGTGGCCCTCGCCGACTTCGACTACGACCTGCCCGCCGCGTCGATCGCCCAGGCCCCCGCCGCGACCCGCGACGCCGCGCGACTGCTGGTGATCGACCGGGCGAGCGCCACGCTGGCCGACCGCCGCATCGCCGAGCTGCCGGAGCTGCTGCGCTCCGGCGACTGTCTCGTGGTCAACGACTCGCGGGTGATTCCGGCCCGCGTGCTGGCAGAGGACGCGGCCGGACGCCCGGTCGAGCTGCTCTTCCTCGAAGCCGAGACGCCGGGGCGGTGGCGGGCGCTGGTGCGTCCCGGCCGTCGCTGCCGGCCGGGGGCGACGCTGGCGGCCGGCGGTGCGCGGCTCACGGTGGTCGCGGTCAGCGAGGACGGCGCCCGCGTGGTCGAGCGTCACGACGGCACCATCGAGGAGCTTCTGGCCGCCCACGGGCTGCCGCCGCTGCCGCCGTACATCACGCATCACGCCAAGCCGGTCGCCGAGGATTGGGAGCGGTACCAGACGGTGTACGCGCGGACGCCGGGCTCGGTGGCGGCGCCGACCGCCGGCCTGCACTTCTCCGACGCGCTCCTGGACCGTCTGCGCGCGCGGGGGGTCGAGGTCCGCGCGCTGACGCTGCACGTCGGTCCGGCGACGTTCCGTCCGATCACGGCGGCGAGCCTCGACGCCCACGCGCTGCCGCCCGAGCGGGCGTGCGTCCCGGCGGCGCTCGCCGCCGCGGTCAATGCCGCGCGCCGGCAGGGGCGCCGCGTGGTGGCGGTGGGCACCACCGTCGCGCGGGCGCTCGAGAGCGCCGTCGGCGACGACGGACGCGTGGCGCCCGTGGACGGCCACGCGACGCTCACGATCCGGCCCGGCCACCGCTTCCGCGCCATCGACGCGCTGCTCACGAACTTCCACTTGCCGCGCTCCTCGCTGCTCGTCCTCGTCAGCGCCTTCGCCTCCCGGGCGCTGATCCTGCGCGCCTACCGCCACGCCGTCACCGCCGGCTATCGGTTCTACTCGTATGGCGACGCGACGCTGATCCAGTGACCTTCGACCTGCTCGCCACTGATGGCCTGGCCCGCCGTGGCCGGCTCACGACAGGGCACGGCGTGATCGACACGCCGGCCTTCATGCCGGTCGGCACGCGCGCCGCGGTCAAGAGTCTCAGCCCCGACGATCTGCGCGCGGCCGGGGCCCAGATCGTCCTGGGCAACACGTTCCATCTGCTGGTGCGTCCCGGCCCCGACCTCATCCGTGAGCTGGGCGGGCTGCACCGCTTCATGGGCTGGGACGGGCCGATCCTCACGGACTCCGGCGGCTTCCAGGTCTTCAGCCTGGCCCGACTGCGCACGCTGACCGAGGAGGGCGTGGAGTTCCGCGCGCCGGCCGACGGCAGCACGCACCATCTGTCCCCCGAGCGCGCGATCGAGGTCCAGCACGCGCTCGGCGCCGACGTCATCCACCCGCTCGACGAGTGCCTCGGGTATCCGGCCACGCGCGAGGACACCGAGCGCTCGCTCGGCCTCACGCTGCGGTGGGCGCGCCGCTCGCTGGCCGCGCACCGGACGCGCGGCGGCGCGGCGGCGCTGTTCGGCATCGTGCAGGGCGGCTTTCACGAGGACCTGCGCGCGCGCGCGGTGGCGGAGACGGTGGCGCTCGGCTTCGACGGCTACGCGATCGGCGGCATGGCGGTGGGCGAGCCCAAGCCGCTCATGCGCGAGCTGACCGAGGCGGTGGCGCGCGCCCTGCCGGCCGATCGGCCGCGCTACCTCATGGGCGTGGGCAAGCCCGAGGATCTCGTCGAGGCGGTGGCGCGCGGCGTGGACATGTTCGATTGCGTGCTGCCGACGCGCAACGCGCGCAACG
>Ga0210377_10005619_pt1 | contig 10269 bp, 6 predicted proteins | sample PLM4_65_b1redo_FD_155480 | JGI IMG/M metagenome (GOLD analysis project Ga0210377, IMG submission 155480) | Groundwater sediment microbial communities from an aquifer in East River, Colorado, USA - PLM4_65_b1 redo | ecosystem: Environmental > Terrestrial > Soil > Riparian zone | place: USA: East...
GTGAGGACGACGCCCAGCACCTGGGAGCCGTAGGCCTTCGCCGCCGACGCCATCAGGACGTCGGCCGAGGGGCGATGCAGGGCGGAGCGGGGCTCGTCGTCGAGCACGACCTTGATCGACTGCCCCCGCTTGCGGACCTTCATGTGCCGTCCCGCCGGGGCGATCAGCACTTGCCCCGCCTCCACCGGCTGGCCGTCCAGGGCCTCACGCACGGGCAGCGCGCTGCGCGTGTCGAGGCGCTCGGCCAGCGAGCGGGTAAAGCCCACCGGCATGTGCTGCACGACCAGCACCGCCGAGGGCAGGTCCCGCGGCAGCCTCGGGATGATCGCCTGGAGGGCGGGGGGTCCTCCCGTCGAGGTGCCGATCACGACCACCTCGGCCCGGGGCGCGATCCCGGCCCGCGCCGCGCCGGCCAGCGCGGAGCCGGGAGCCGGCGGCGGCCGCCGCCGGGGCGCCGCCGTGGCCAGGGCCCGCACCTTCGTCCGCAGCTCCTGCGCCAGGGCGAGCAGGTTCATGTTCCCCTGGACGCTGGACTTGTCCACGAAATCCAGCGCGCCCAGCTCCAGCCCGCGGAGCGTCACCTCCGCGCCCTGCCGCGTCACCGAGGAGAGCAGCAGCACGGGCACGGGGTTCTCGGCCATGATGCGCTCGAGGGCCTCGAGCCCCCCCATCCGCGGCATCTGCAGGTCCAGGGTGATCACGTCGGGCCGCAGCGCGCGGGCCTGCTCCACCCCCTCGAACCCGTCGGCAGCGAGGCCCACGACCTGGATGTCCGCCTCCGAGCCCAGCATGCGGGAGAGGGCCTGCCGGACGAAGGCCGAGTCGTCCACGATCAGGACACGGATGGGACGCCGCGGGCTCACGTCCGGGCCTCCGGCTTCTGGTAGATCATGGCCCCGGGGAAGCGGATCGGCGTGAACTGGTCGGTGATGCGCGAGAGGGACTCCGCGTGACCGAGGAGCAGATAACCTCCCGGGGCGAGGGCGTCGTGGAAGAGGCGCACCGCACGCAGGATCGAGGCATCGGAGAAATAGATGAGCACGTTGCGGCAGAAGATCGCGTCCAGGGGCCGCAGCTCATCGTAGCTCGCCGCGTCCAGGATGTTGCCCTGCCGGAGCTGCACCATCCGCCGGACCGCCTCTTTCACCTCGGCGCCGGGCCCGTGCTTCACGAAGTGCTTCTCGAGGAGGGCGCTGGAGAGGGCCCGGAAGGAGTTGTGGTGGTACGAGGCCTTCCTGGCCTTCTCGATGGCCTCGGCGTCGACGTCCAGGCCGTAGATGCGCACGTCCCAGTTCCAGAAGAACTGGCCGCTGTCGTAGACGATCATGGCCAGGGTGTGGGCCTCCTCGCCGGTGGAGCACCCGGCCGAGAGGATCCGCAACGACCGCTCTCCCGAGCGGGCCTTCTTCTCCTTGAGGCCCTTCAGCACGTGGTCGGAGAAGACGCCGAGCTGGGCCCCCTCGCGAAAGAAGTAGGTCTCGTTGTTGGTGAGGTGGCTGACCATGCGCTGAAGCTCGTCGGCGCGCTGGGGGGCGAAGCGCAGGTAGTGGTAGTAGTCCTCGAAGGAGAGGAGGTCCAGGCCCTGGAGGCGGCCCGCCAGCCGCGTTCGTAGCGAAGCCCGCTGGGAGTCCTCGAAGTGGAGGCCGAAACGCTCGTGGATGAAGTCGCGCAGGAGCCGGAACTCCTCCTCGCTGAGCTCGGCGTCGTGGTCCGAGGGACGGAGCAACGCTACCTCGGGGCGAGCTTCTTGAGGGCCCGGGCGGCCGCCTGCCTCACCGCGGGAGAAGGATCCGAGGCCTTGAGGTCCATCAGGGGACGCACCGCCTCGAGGAGCCCGGCGTCGCCCAGGGCCAGGACGGCCTCGGCCCTCACCGCGGCGCTGTCGTCGGCCAGTGCGGAGAGCAGCAGCCGCCGTCCGCGGCGATCCTCGAGGCGCCCCACGATGTCCACCAGCAGGCGCCGCACTTCCGGCGGCGCCGCGGGGAACGAGCGCTCCAGCTCCGGGAGGGCCGCCACGCCGAGGCGCCGGATGGCCTCCTGGGACGAGGCCTGCAGGCCGGGGTCGGCGAGGGCCTGGACCAGCCGGCCGGCGGCCCGCGAATCCCCCAGCTCGCCGAGGGCCGCCACCACGGCGCGGCGCACGGTCGCGTCCTCGTCGGCCAGGCGGCCCAGGAGCGCCGGGGTCGCCTTGCCACTTCGAATCCGGCCCAGGGCGGTGGCGATCGCGCAGCGCACGCTCCAGTGCTCGTCCTCCAGGCCCAGAAGCAGCGGCGGCACGGCTTGGGGGTCGCCGATGCTGCCGAGGCTCTCGGCCACGGCGCGGCGCAGGTTGCGGTCCGGGTCCGCCAGCACCCCGAGCAGCGGGCGAACGGCGCCGGCCGCTCGCATGGTCCCCAGGGCCTCGACGGCGGCGAAGCGCATCTCCTTCCTCGGGTCGCGCAGGAACGGGACCACGCGCGGCACGGCCTCCGGGTTGCGGATCTGTCCCAGGGCCCGGAGCGTCACGAACCGCATCTTCGGGTCCGGGTCCTCGAGGAGCGGCAAGAGGTCCGCGGCCGTCTCGGGATCCTGGAGCTTGCCGAGGGAGAGCACAGCCTGCTGGCGCACCAGGCTGCTCTCGTCCAGGAGCGCCGCGCGCAGGAGGTCCGACACACCGTGGGCCTCGATCTCCCCCAGGGCCCGCACGGCGGCGCGCCGCACGTTCTCCCTCGGGTCCCTCGAGAGCGCGATCAGCGCGGGTGCCGTCTCGGGGTCCCGCAGCAGACCCAGGGTCTCGGCGGCCCGGATGCGGACCTGCACGTCGGCGCTCCCGAGGGCCTGGACGAGCAGCGGCGTCACCCGCTCGGGGGGGAGCTGGGCCAGGGCCGTCATGGCGCTCTCCTGGATCAGCTCGGCCTCGTCGGCCAGGAGCTCGAAGAGCAGCATCCCGGCGTCCTCGTCCCCGAGGCGGCCGATGGCCGTGATGGCCTCGGCCCGCACGTCGGGGGAAGGGTCGTGGATCATCGGAGACACGAGGGCGATCCCCTCCGCGGGCGCGATCCAGGCCAGGCAACGGATCGTCCCCTGCCGCACGCCGTCGTCGGGATGGCCGAGCCCGGCGGCGTACGCCTCGGCGTCCGCGAAGCCGATGGAGACGAGGGCGTGGGTCACGTACTCCTGCAAGGGCGCTTCGGCGAGCAGGGCGATCAGGGGCGCCACCGCCCTGGGCTCCTTGAGCCAGCCCAGGGTGATGGCCGCGGTCCGGCGCGTCTGGGGATCGTCGTCCTGCAGGGTGAACAGCAGGTGATCCACGAGGTCCTCGCGCCGCAGGGCCTCCTGCACCTCGGGGTCCAGGCTCTCCCCCGCCGCCGTGGCCCGCTGCTCGATGGCCACCACGGCGCGGATCGCGAGGTTGCGGAGGGTGGGATCGGGGTCGTGGAGGTGCGGCAGCAGCCGGGGGAGCGCTTCCCGTCCCGCGATCTGGCCGAGGGTCTCGAGGACCGGCCCCCGGAGCATGTCGTCGCCCAGAAGCTCCAGCAGCGGAGCCGTGGCCCGAGGGTCCCCGATCTCCCCGAGGGCGTGGATGGCTGGGTATTGAAGCCAGGGCTCGGAACGCAGGGCCCCGATCAGGTGAGGCACCGCCTCCGGCGACCCGATCTGTCCCAGGCTGGAAGCGGCGGCGTGCCGCACGTTCAGGTCGGGATCCTGGAGGGCGGCCACGAGGGGCGGGACCATGGCCTCGTCGCCGACGCTTCCGAGCATCACGGCGGCGAAGTTCCGGACCTCCTCGTTCGGGTCGCCGAGCAGGGCCAGGAGCGGAGGCACCGCGGCGGTCCCCAGGCCCACGTAGATCTCCATGGCGGCGTTCCGCATGGCCGCGTTCTCGTCGTCCCGCAGGGCCGTCTCCAGGGCCGGCAGCAGCAAGGCGCGATCGAAGGCGGTGAGGTGCGCCGTGGCCCCCTGCCTCACCGGCCAGCTCTCGTCGGCCACGGCCATCAACAAGGGCTCGAGGGCCTCGGCCAGACCCGATCGGCCCAGGCGGTCCACCACCTCCCGGCGCACCGCCTCCTCCCCCGATTGGAGGGACCTGACTGCCGCCTCGATGTCGAGCGTCATGACTTCGCGGTGGGGGCCCTCACTGCAGGCGGAAGACCGAGATCAGCTTGGCCAGCGTCTCGGCCTGGAGCGCCAGGTTCGCCGTGGCCTTGGACATCTCCTCGACGGTGGCCAGGTTGTCGCGGGCGATCTCCGAGATGTTCTCCATGGCCTTGACCACCAGCTCGCCGCCGCGCTTCTGCTCGGCGGTGGCGTACGAGACCTGCTGCGTCATCCGGTTCATGCTCTCCACGGAGCGGACGATCTGCCGGCTCCCGTCGGCCTGCTCCTTGGTGGCGATCCCCACCTGGGAGGCGATCTTGTTCATGTTCTCCACGGCCACGCGCACCTGGCGGCCCCCGGCGGCCTGCTCCTTCGTGGAATCGGCGGCCTGGGTCATGATGGTGTTGATGTTCTCCATGGCCTGACGGATCTGCTTGGATCCCTCGGCCTGCTCCTTCACGGCCGTGGTGACCTGGTTGGTGGCGGCGGTCATGTTGGCCACGGTCTGGAGCACCTCGGTCGAGGCCTGGGACTGCTTCGAGGTGGCCGAGGCGATCTGGCCCATCAGCTCCCGGGAGCGGGTCACCGAATCGATGATCCGCCGCAGGGCGAGGCCGGCCCGGTCCGCGAGGCCGATCCCCTCCTTGGTCTCCCCGGCTCCGGCCTTGGCGGTGTCCACGGCGTCGGTGGTCTCCTGCTGCACCTGACGGATCACCTCGCCGATCTCCTTCGTGGCCTCCACCGAGCGCTCGGCGAGCTTGCGCACCTCGTCGGCCACCACGGCGAAGCCGCGGCCGGCCTCGCCGGCGCGGGCCGCCTCGATGGCGGCGTTCAGGGCCAGCAGGTTCGTCTGGTCGGCGATCTCCTCGATCACCTCGAGGATCTTGCCGATCTCCTGGGAGCGGCGCCCGAGGCCCGTGATCACCCGGGCCGTGTTCTCCATGGTGTCGGAGATGCGCTTCATCCCCTCGACGGTGCGGGCCACGGCCTCGTCGCCCGTGCGGGCGTCCTCGTAGGAGCGCTGGCTGATGCGGTCCGCCTCCTCGGCGATCTTGGCCACGTCGTTCACCGCGCCGGCCATCTCGGTGACCGTGTGGTTCGTCCGCTGGGCCGCGGCGCTCAAGGACTCGGCGTTCCGGGCCACCGAGGCGATGAAGGTGGTCATCTCCTCGACGGTGGCCGAGGTCTCGGTGACGGTGCCGGCCAGGTTCTCGAGGCCCCGCGCCATCTGGTCGATGGAGACGGTCATCTGCTCGATGGTCGCCGAGGCCTCGGCCACCGTGGAGGCCAGCGTGGCGCTCGAGCGAGCCACCTCCTCGATGGAGGCGCCCATCTCGGTGATCGAGCTGGAGGTCTCCTCCACGTGGGTGGCCAGACTCTGGGAGTTTCCCGCCACGGTCTGGATCGAGGCGGCCATCTCCTCCATCGACGTGGAGGTCTCCTCCGCGGCCTGGGCCTGGCTCTGGGCCCCCTGGGTGATGAGCTTCGCGTTGGCCGAGATCTGCCCGGCCGAGGAGGCGACCTGGACCGAGGCCTCCTGGATGTTGTCCACGATGCGCCTCAGGTTGGCCACCATGGCGTTGTAGCTCGAGGCCAGGCGCCCCAGCTCGTCCTCGCTATGGATGGCCAGGCTCTCGGACAGGTCCCCCTTGGCGACGGCAGAGGCCACCTCCTCCATCTTCTGGATCGGGCTCACCCACAGCCCCGTGAGGTACCAGCCTCCGGCGGAGCCCAGGACGAAGAGCAACACCGCCACGAAGAAGGTCTTGAGGACGTTGGTCCGCTGCTGCCGCTGCATCTCGCGCTTGCCGATGGCGACCTCGACGCCGCCCTTCTGCTCCTCCTGGCCCTTCGTCTCGCCGCCGCCGATCCCCATCTCGGCCGCAATGCTGCCCGACGAGACGGCGGTGACCGGGGAACGGAACAGCACCACGGCCTCGCCGGAGACCGTCAGCATGTCCCGCTCCTCGAGGGACGAGGCCGGGGTCGAGGGGAGGTCCTTGATCGCCTCGCCCTTCTGGGCGAGGACCTGCCCCTTGGCGTCGCGGATCATGGCGCCGGCCACGTCGGAGGCGCCGCCGGCCGAGATCGCCCCCTCCAGGAGCTGGGTGAGCAGCGGCTTGTCTTCCGTCAGGACGCCGTACTTGCTGTTGTAGGCCAGGTTCCCCGCGATGTAGCGGCCACGCTTGTTCATCTGGTCCCGGAGCAGCGAGTCGCTGTTGTACCAGTCGTAGAAGGCGGAGCCTGTGCCCACCAGGAAGGCCACCCCCGCCACGAGCAGGAGGAACTTCGTCCGGATCGACGAGACCCTGAGATCCACTAGAAGGGTGCCGAAAAAGCGACTTTAGCCAGGCGCTCGCGGCCCTCGGTCCCACATCGAACGCTCAAACGTCGGTGCTTGTCCATCCAACCTCCTGATCGAGTCCCGCGCCGCGAGCGCAAAGGAGACTTTTTCGGCACCCTTCTAGAACACCTTGCTGGCCGCGCGCCTGGCGTCGTCGGGGATCTCGATCTTCAGCTTCTGGGCGATCTTCCCGTTGATGACCAGCTCGGCCTTCGGGATCAAGAGCTCGATCTTCGCCCCCTTCTCCGACCCGCTCAGCCGGTTCACGAGCTCCCCGGCCTGCTCGCCGATCGAGGCGTAGTCCGGCCCGTCGCTCACGAGGGCCCCCTCGCTGATGAGCTGGGAGGAGAAGGCGTACACGGGCTTGCCGGCCTTCAGGGTCTCGGCCAGGATGTAACGACGGGCCTCGTCGCCGATCAGCACGGGGTCGGGCGGGATCCACACCGCGTGCACCTCGTCGTCGCCCTTGAGGAGGGAGCGCAGCGCCTGGGGCACCTCCTTGTCGGAGGCCACCGGCCGATCCACGATCACGAGGCGCACGACGGAAGCGGCCTTCTGGGCCTCCTGCACCAGGTGCCCCACGTTGTCGGCGTTGTAGACGACGCCGATGCGCGCGGCCCGGGGGTTCACCATCCGGAAAGCGGCGAGCTGGTTCTTGATGGGGATCTGGAAGGCCACGCCCGCCACGTTGGGAAGGCCCAGGAGCCCGGTCTTCGCCGGGTCCGGCACCATGCAGAAGACCAGCGGGAGCTCGGGGGCCTTCTCGCGGGCGAGCTGGGCGGCCATGGGTCCCATGGCCACCATCATCGCCGCCTTCCCCACCAGGGATGCGAGGACGCGCTCGCCCTCGGCCCGATCCCCCTTGAGGTCGTACTCCGTCACGTTGTGGGTCGAGGCCGTGCGGCGCAGGGCGTCGATGGTCGGCCGCCAGCCCGGCTGATCGCTGCTCTTCAGGAGCGCCAACTCGGCGGCTCCGGCGAGGAGCGGGCACGAGGCGACGACCATGGCGAGGACGGCGCCGAGCCGGCGGTGGGTCGTGAGCATCACACACTCCTCATGTCAGGAAGACGGCGTCGCGGAATCCTCGCGGAGCTCGAGGGCGAGGATCCTCGCGAGGTCGATCAGGATGATCAGGCGTTTCTCGAGCTTCGCCACCCCGCGGATCGAGCTCTGGTCGATCTCGACGATCTCCTCGGGGGCGGCCTCGATGCTCGCGACCGGGACCTTGAGCACCTGCGAGGCGCCGTCCACCAGCAGGCCGATCAGCCTTTCCCGGAGCTTCACCACCACGATCCGGGAGAGTCGCGAGACCGTCACGTCCCCCAGGCCGAGCTTCCGCTTCAGGTCGACGACCGGGATGATCCGGCCGCGGAGGTTGATCACCCCCTTCACGAACTCGGGGGCGCGGGGCACCTGCGTGATCTCCGTGACCCGGATGATCTCCTGCACCATGCGCACGTCCACGCCGTACTCCTCGTCGCCGAGGAAGAACGTGGCCAGGTGCTCCGTGGCCTCGACGGCCTTGCGCTCCTCCCGCATGGGGGCCGAGAAGAAGGAGATGCTGTGGACGGGCGACGCCGGGGCCTCGGGGGCGGCCGGCCGCGCCTCGAGGGCCGCAGGGGCCTGGAGCGCCGGCTCCACCGACGCGGCGTCCGGCCGGGCCAGGATGTCCACGGCAAGGCCCGAGGACGGGAGCGCGATGCGGGTCGGCGGAGCCGTCGCGGGCCCGTCGGCGGGGAAGGTCAGGGCCTCGTCGCGCGTCACCCACCCCGCGTGGGGCTCTGTCGGCGCGGCCGGGGGCTCGCCCTTGCGGCCCTGCTTCGCCCGCCGCCGCGCGTCGGTCAGGCGTCCCATCAGCCCCTCGCCCCCTGCAGGACCGCCGGGCGAGCCCCGGTCCGGCCCGGGGCCCGCGACTTGCGGCGGGGTCGCCTCGGAGCGGGACGCGCCGCTTCCAGGAACGGCTCGTCGGCCGTCGCCGCCACGGCCGCGTCCTCGTCCACGGTGCGGGCGCCGCGGGCCATGCCCTCGAGGAGGGCCTGGGTGGCCAGGTGGTTGAGGACCCGGGGCACGCCTCCCGAGGCGGCGTGCAGCGCCCGCACCGCCGCCGGCGTGAAGAGCGCCCGGCTTCCGCCCGCGATCTCGACCCGGTGGCCCAGGTAGGCGGCGGCGTCCGCCTCCGAGAGCGGGGTCAAGTGGAAGTGCGCCCCGATGCGCTGGGTCAGGGCGCGATGGGCGGGATGCCGCAGGCGCTCCCGAAGCTCGGGCTGCCCCACGAGGACCACGGCCAGGAGGTTGCGGTCGTCGAGCTGGAAGTTGGTGAGGAGCCGGACCTCCTCGAAGGTGGCGCGAGCCGGGATCAGGTGGGCCTCGTCCACCACCAGCAGCGCGCAGCGTCCAGCCCGGTCCAGCTCCAGCAGCCGCTCGTGGATCTGGTCCGTCAGCTCGTCGGCATGAAAGCGGGGGCTCGCGACACCCAGCTCCGAGGCCGTGGCCCGCAGGAACTGCCGGGGTTGGAGGCGCGGGTTGAGGATCAGCGCCGTCTCGAACCGCTCGCCGAGACGGTCGACGAGGGCGCGGGTCAAGAGGGTCTTCCCCGAGCCCACCTCGCCCGTGAGGAGGGCCAGCTCCATCTCCTCGACGGCGTAGACCAGGCGCTCGAGGGCCTCCTCGTAGACCTCGTTGAGGAAGAGGTAGCGGGGGTCCGGGGTCTTGCCGAAGGCGCGCTCCCGGAGGCCGTACCACTCGGCGTACATGGCTAGGCCCCCCCCTCGGCGGCGAGCGCGGGCCGGGACGAGAGTCGCGACACCCGCCTCGTGTCGAAGAGGGCGGCCACGTCCAGGATCAGCACCACGCGGCCGTCGCCCATGATCGTGGCGCCGGCCACCGCCCCCGACATGCCGGCGACGCCGGAGTCCAGGGCCTTGATCACCACCTCCTGCTGCCCGTCCAGCCGGTCCACCACCAGGCCGATGCGCTTCTCGCCCCGGCCGAGGATCACGGCATAGCGCCGCTCGGCGGCGTCCCCCTCGGGCAGGCCGAAGAGCGCCGCGAGACGCAGCAAGGGGACGACCTGGTCCCGGATGCGCAGGGCCTCGTGGCCCGCGATCCGCTTCACGTCCCCGGCCCCGAACTTGAGGCTCTCCACGACGGTGCCCAGGGGGATGGCGTAGGCGCGGCCCGAGACCCGCACCAGCAGCGCCGAGATGATGGCCAGGGTCAGGGGGAGCTGGATGATGAACTTGGTCCCCACGCCGTGAACCGTCTCCACCTCCACGAGGCCGTTCAGGCGCTCGATGGACTTGAGCACGACGTCCAGGCCGACGCCGCGGCCGGAGACCTCGGTGATGGCCTCGGCGGTTGAGAAACCCTGGGAGAAGATGAGCTGGATGGCCTCGCGCTCGGTCATGGGCTCGTCGCCCTTGATCAGGCCGCGCTGCGCGGCCTTCCGTTTCACCTGCGCCGCGTCGATCCCGCCGCCGTCGTCCATGATCGTGATCAGGACCTGGTTGGACTCCTGGCTGGCCGAGAGCAGGATGGTCCCGGTGGGGGTCTTGCCGCGGGCGGCCCGCGTCTCGGGGCTCTCGATGCCGTGGTCCACGCTGTTGCGGATCATGTGGACGAGAGGCTCGCCGATCTCGTCGATGATGGCCTTGTCCACCCGCGTCCCCTCGCCCTCGAGGATCAGCTCGATCTCCTTTCCCTGTTGGCGGGCCAGGTCGCGGACGAGGCGCGGGAAGCGCTCGAAGACGTGGCGGATCGGGAGCATCCTCACGTCCATCACGGTCTCCTGGAGCTGCGTCGAGACCCCGGCGATCTGGTGCACGGCCTCCAGCAGCTCCCGCCCCGCC
>Ga0210377_10005620_pt1 | contig 10267 bp, 3 predicted proteins | sample PLM4_65_b1redo_FD_155480 | JGI IMG/M metagenome (GOLD analysis project Ga0210377, IMG submission 155480) | Groundwater sediment microbial communities from an aquifer in East River, Colorado, USA - PLM4_65_b1 redo | ecosystem: Environmental > Terrestrial > Soil > Riparian zone | place: USA: East...
GGACGGAAACAAAATGAGTATCGGTGGGGGAGAATTGGCTTACGCCCCCAAGGGTGTGATTACGACTGGTGATCCTGGGTTGTGGGAAAGTTCTGTTGATCGTGTCGCGGGTCGGGTGCTGTTGTCCCATTACAAGTCAAGTGTTTTGGGCAGCACAGATTTCGACTTCGATACCAACCCGTCTGCCGCACCCGTGGAAGGATTAAGAACAAGCGCGGTCTTGACAACCGTGGATGCCGGAGTGGGAATATCCACAGGTCAACCCATTCTGAACGGAGTTGATTATTTTCTCGGGATTTCACTTCGGATCGTTGGCGCATACAAGTTCATCAAGGGTGGCATTTATCTACAATGGACTTTGGTTTGGATAGGAAACACAGGGAGCGCCACGCCCTTATTTGCCGCGATTGCTAACCGTGACAGCACCGCCGTCTCAAGATTTTTGCGCGTCGCGGACTCGTATATTCCTGTCCCATTTGCTTACGATACATTTGGGCGCGGGAATGGCGCACTCGGCAGTAGCGAGAACATAGGCCCGGACGGGCAGGCCGTCGCTGTATTACCCTGGACGGGCGCGACGTGGACGATAGTGACGAACAAGGCCGTCAACACTCCCGTCCCCGGCGCGGATGTCATAATTAATGGCGGATTCGGTGCAGATACGGATTGGAACAAGGGAGCCAACCAGACGATTGCGGCAGGAAAACTAACCGGGGCCTCCGCCACATCGGATACGGTGGCAACCGTTCCACCGCTGACGGTGGGGGTGTGGTATCAGTCTACATTCACGCAGACCGGATTTGGCGCGGGAACGATCAGGATGGTGCTGGGAACTTCCGCCAATGCAGGCCATACGGCCAATTCAACATTTACAGAAGTGGCAAGAGCCGTCTTTTCCGGGGCGTTTACGATCAGAGCACAAGGGGGATGGATTGGGAGCGTTGATGATGTATTGGTAAAGCCATTAACGCTGTCGGAACTCTTTGCCAGTGTTAATCCAGCGGCCTCAGCCGATGTTCATGCGCGTGTTTCCATTACGCTTTCCGGGCAGTTCAACAATCTGCCGGCCGGATTAGTTCTCAATCTTGATAACGCGGTTACTCCCCTAAATTTCATCCTGGCTTATCTGGATGGGAAGGGGCAGTGCATACTTGATGAATGTGTTAATGGGGTTTACACAAATAAGATCGCAGGGGCGATTACCTATAGCGCGGGGGCGCTCCTCTACGTCATCCGGCGCGGAAACTCTTGTTTTGTGTACTACAATAGTATACAGGTTGGAACGGTGCAGACAATGACTCCAAACACAAACAGATTATTTGGGATGTTCGGCCCGTCGCCGCTTAATCAACTTGACCAGTTTGAAGTCACGCCGGACGGATTGGGCGGATACCACAGTGAACTTGATCGGCTGTTGGGAAGTAGCGCATGACCACCCACTTTTTCATCCTGATCTTTACAGCCCTTTTTCTTCTCTGCCTGTGGCCGTGGCTGGCTTGTGCTATTGTCGCGTTCGTAGGGATGAAGCGCCGCACGTGGCGGCGGGTGCTTTTTGCAATTGCCCTCGGCCCCTTCGCGCTAGAGGTTGTGACGAGGAAATCGTCCTGATGCTCGCCCTTCGCGATCACGAGGAAAAATTGATCCTGCGGCTCCGACAATTAGAGGGGGTGGCAGAACTCATCGTTTCGCCAGCGGATTGTCCGCACATCGTCATTCTGGTACTGCCCGGAGAATGGGTGATCCGTGAGGCCAGCAAGGTCGTAAGGCTGGCAATTGCGCCCCCGGCAACGCTTGACCTCTCGGCCAAAAGCGCGTAAAGTTAACAACTAACCGCACATCTCGGCCTGACCACCATATCAGGCAAGCCTGGTCGTGATCCGGTGATGACACACGCCCAATACTCCTCTCGGGGAGCGTTGGGCGTGTCTCGTTATATGTCAAACTCTACCCCCCTAGACGCACAGTTTTACAGCCCGATTCTATCCGAATCGGGTTTGGCGTCCCTACTGCTTGACGTGGAAGACCAGATCGCCAAAGCCGCAGGTCTTTCGCGCCAGAGCGCCAATTCCCCCGACTTCATCATCAAATATTTGCGCACGCGCTACGATACCCTCAAGTCGCGTGAATTGGGCTGGCTCCTCTACCGCCGTCTTCAACGCGCAGACAGCGTGGCTCAACAGCGGCAGATCGCCAAACGCGAAGCGCATCTCGCTAAACTGCGCGAGCGGGCGGCGCGGGAAACCAACTTAATCCTGCGCACGATTTACTCTGAAGACTACGCATCGCAGGCGCACCAACTGGCGCTCGTGAAAATCAGGGACAGCGCGGGATATGCCCGCGAAGCCCTCAAAGAACAAGACACCATCACGCAGGCGGTTGCCCGCGTTGAGAAACTCATAGATCGGTTGGAACAAGAGGGTTGGTCAAGCGCGGCAGAGTGGCGACAGAAACTCAAGGCGGCAGGACCCGAGGGATACACCGAGGCCTTGATGGGTCTGGCGAACGCTCTCTTTCACAGCCCTAACTAAGAGTCGGTCGGCGTGTCAAAATCTCATAACAAAATCTCAAAGCGCCTCCCGCTTCCCTCTGGCCCCGCACGGTCACAGGGAAATGGTCACGCCCCGCGCCCGCTCACCAAACGCCTCTCCAAAGTCAGCGTAGCCCCGGCGTGGCTGGCGCAGGCCCGCACCTTCCTCAATAAATGGCGGAGCGAACTCTCTGCCGCCGAACAGCAGACTCTCTACGCGCCCGCCCGCGCTTATGACGAGGCCCGCGACGCGCAGACGATGGCGGCGGAGGCGGGCGATGCCCGCGCCCTCGCCAACGCACAGCGGAGCGTCCAGCGCGCCCTTAACGATGCCCGCGCAGATGTTTCAGCCCTGCTTTCTGATCTCGCGGCCTCGGCCTCAAAGTCGGCTGATCTGAAAGCGGCGGCGCAGGCGCTTCAAAAGGCGCTCGGCGAAACGCAGAAGCGCGATCAGGTAGTCACCGCTCATCGCTTCTTTAATGAGCAGGAGTTACGCGAGAAGGGCCAGCAGGTCGTGGACGATCTCCTGCGGCCTCTGCGGTCGGCAGTGGAGAGGGCGGGCGGTAACTTTGACCGCGATGTACTCGGCGTCTATCACGACCTCAACCGCAAGCGGGTCTCAGTGGACCTCGGTGATTGGGCCAGCCCTGCCACCGTCCAGACGCTCCGGCGCTACCTCGGCGTGGACAATTACGACTTTGAAGTGGGCGGGCCTCCGACCGCGGGCAAGTGGTTGAAAATCTGGCCTGATAAACAACGCAAGATGCAAAAGGAGTCGGCTCCTATGTCAAATGGCAACGGCGGCACAGCGACGGCGACGGTCACAACGGACTCGGGACTATCCCCGCACGATCTGGAAGGGCAGACCGGGAATCCCAATCCGCGAACGGTCGGGGGTGCGCTTACCGAAGCCGACCTCATCCGCATCGCCGCCGCCATGCAAGGAAACTGGCACGGCGACTTGTCGTTCCTCAACAAGGATGCCGTCACAGAGTCGGACAAGTACGAAGCCTGCGTGTTGAAGGTCAAGGAAGAGAACAAGAAAGAGGGGGCCAAGAAAGTCAATCCGTGGGCGGTGTGTTATGCGGCCCTCAGCGGCGACGAGAAGGCTGCCAGCGCGGGTCTGCGCAAGGGGGAAGACACCGACGTGCTTCCAGAATGGCACGGTTTCTACAAGTTCATAGGCAAGTCAGAGGAAGAGCGCATCGTCATCGGCATTGGCACGAGCGAGGCCATTGACGGTCAGGATGAGATCGTGGACTCCGGGGCCATCCGTAATGCCCTTGAGGACTTCATGAAGTGGGCGAATTTGCGCGAGATGCACGATAACCGTGCGGCGGGGGTGGTGCTGAAAGCCGAGCCTTTGGACGGTGAAGTAGAAGTGTCGCCCGGTGTTAAAGTCCTCAATCCCCTACGCGTAGAGGCGAAGGTCGTTGACGATCAGGCATGGCTCAAGGTCAAGACCGGTGTTTACAAGGGATTCTCCATCGGCGGTAAGGTGCTGAATTGGGTGATGGAGAAGTTGCTGGACGGCAAGTGGGTGCGCCGCATCACCGAACTTTTGCTCACCGAAATCTCCCTCGTTGACCGCCCCGCTAACCAGGACGCCCGCATTATCCTATGGAAGCGCGACGAGATACAAACCGCCGAACTCCCGACCGCGAAAGTGGGCAAGGCCGAGAAGCGGCACATGACCTGGGAGACGTGCATCGCGCACGCCGAAGAGAATAAGGCCGACGATCCTCAAGCGTTGTGCGCCTACATCGGTCGCCGATCAAATCTCAAGAATCAAGTGCGCGGCAAGGCAGAGGGCGTGAAGGCGCTGGCCCCGGACGAGTACAAGGTTGGGGATGACATCCCACTGGATGACAACGTTGACATTGACCAACTCATCCTTGAGGCCGCCGCCGAGATGAAAGCGGCCTGGCAGAGCAAGCAGAGCGCCGATGCCAAGCAGAAGTCACCGACGCCAGAGAAGAAGGTTGGGGATGAGACGGTCATTGACTCTGGCTCAAACAAGATTTCCAGCGCCTCGCTCCGCAAAGAGCAGGACGAGAAGGAAGTCGTTCGGCGCACCAGCGGCTATCTCTACCGCAATGGGAATCTGACCGTTCAGCAGTTCCAACAGAAATTCGGTTTTGATCCGCGCAAATACACGGGCCTATTCCGCGTGGGGACGGGCAACATCGTCACCACGACCCTGCGCTTCCGCACGATGTTGGAGGCGCTGGACAATCAGACATCGGGGAACTTTGGGGCCTTGGGTGTTACCAACCGCGCCACCCGCGCCCAATTCCAAAAAGCAAAACCAAATCTTGATTATCAGCCGCAGACCGACCGCGAAAAGCGGTATATCGGTTTCATTCAGCGGGGAACATGGGATCAGGAGAGTGCCGAGGAAAGATTGACTCTGTCCAGTGATTTTCTAGCCAGAGAAGAGAAGGCGGGGCGGGGTGAGGGTGCGCCTGCTAAAGATGCGCGTGAGACTGTGGAAGCGTGCCGCGCTATTTTGCGGGGTGTTTATGGGGTGAACAAGTTTCTCCGCGTTCCATTCCGCAAGGTTTCTAGCCGCAACACCGTGCGCCTGCGCTTGCTTCGACTCTCAAAGCAGGGCCAGACCTTTGAGGCCGAAGGCGACGAAGTAACGCTCAATTCCACCGAAGCCTTCTACAAATTTGCGGATGAGTACCCGTTTGTGAACGACCCCAATTTCAAGGAGGTCGTCCAGACGCTCATCAACTCCGACGCGGCGGGCAACACCGGGGAAGGCGAGCCGCTCAGTATGACGCTCAAGCGGCTGGCGGGCGACCGGGCCGAGGCGCGTTTCTCCGCGCAGGAAGGCGGCAAGCGTGTGGGTCTGCCGATCACGCTCTCGCTGGTCGTGATGCCGGAGGAGAAGGAAAAACCGAAGCCGGAAGAAGAATCCGTACCTGCAGAGGCCGAGACCGGCAAGATGGCGAAGGCCGTGCGCGCCGCCTCGCTCCGCAAGCACATTGACAAATACGTTGCTATGCCTCAACAGCAATTCGTTGAACTGCACAAAGACAAATTCGTGCGCTATAAGGGCAAGCGCAATATCGTGGGTATTACCTCGGATGACGGTATGGTTCAATGGCAACTGCCCCCGAACAGCCAGCGCAATGGCAGGCTGACGAAACAGCCCGAAGAGATTCTCAAGGAAATCCATCGCAACCTTGTCACGCATTGGGTTGACATGGTTATCGGCGCAGTAAACCCCTATGCCCCACCTGCTGAAAAAAATGCTGAAATGCCGCCCGCCGAGGTGTTGAAAGACTACCCCGACCTTGAGCAGAAGGTCAACTCGGTAAATGCGGGCAAAGCCGCCCGTGCCTGGCTTCGCAAGCAGGCTCCGAATTTGAACTATCAGCCCCAGACCGACCGCGAGGCGCGGTATCTCAAGTTCATTCAGAGGGGAACATGGGATCAGGAATCCGTTGAATCGAAGATTGATACTAGCCGCGATTTTATTTCAAGCCAGGAAAAAGCAGGACTCCCTGACAAAGAATCAACCCAGGATGCGCGCGAGGCTTTAGCGGCGTGCGTTGCTATTCTGCGGGGAGTTTATGGAGTAAGAAAGACTTCCCGCGCCTCGCTCCGCAAAGGCACGGTTGGAACCTACACCCCGGAGTCGGTTGGCTCCCGCGTCACCTTTGACGACCTGCGCGAAGCCAAAGATTTCGTCTCGGTGCAGGGCCTCAGCCGAACGTGGGATTTGAATGATCTCTTCCGCCAGTGGCAGGAAGCACACACCAACGGCGAGTCGCTCCGCATGATGTTCACCCGGATGCAGGCGGGATGCCAATGCGATCTGATTAACCCGCAACACACTGTCCTCGGCACGGCGCAAATCCGCATCGCCAAACTCGCCAAATTGATGAAGGGCGTTTATCCACCCGCCACGCTGGTCATGAACGCGATGGGCAATATCCACGCCTGGTCTGGCACGGTTGATCCGGTCAAGGTCGGCAAATACAACTGGCAGGTTGATGGCAAGGATAGCCCGGTCTACTTCCAGGTGGATACTGATGTGCGGGCGGTTATGGAGTCGCTCACGCCCGAAGAGCAGAAAGACCTTGACGGCGGTTGGACAGTTCACACTACCAACTTTGCAGACGACTACTTTGCCGCCGCGCCCGCGCCTATGCGGAAGGCGGATCAGTCGAAATTCAGCGGCCACTCCGACGATTTTGTTGACTACCTGAAAGATGTTGCCCCCTACGCGACCGGGATTTCACAGAACTCTTTTGTCGTGGAACTTGACAACGGAAAGATGTGGCGGGTCGCCCTCACCTCGCGCGGGCTGAACGTCATCACCTACGTCAATGGATACCAGCAAGGCAACGCCAATCTCGCCATCACCGAAGACGACTGGTATTTCATTGCGTCCTCCCTCGGCATCAAAGTGGACAAGTCGGCCCGTGCGCCCATGCACAAGGCCCTCGCCTCCGCTTGGAATATGGCGCGTAAGAGCAACGCCGCAACGCGGCTCCGCAAGTACACCATCTGGTCGCCAGAAGAGGCCCGCCAGACCCTTGCCATCGCGGGCGTTGATCTGAAAGACCCGGCCCTCGCCGAAGTCCTGAACAAGATCGCAGACGCGGCCCGCACGACCGAGAGCGGCCTGCGAATAGAAGTCCAGCCCCTTGACAACAAGAGCCTGCGGGTGTGCGTCTACGAAGGCCAGCAGGAAGTGTGCGCCGCCAATGTGCGCCGCACGGAAATCCAGAGGTCAATCATGCCCGGAATAAGTAAGGTTTCAGGCAAGGGCGAGATCGCTTCGTTGGATGCACTCCCCAAAGGCGGGCCGTATGAGTACGCTAATGAGGATGAGCATTTCTGGAGTCAGGCTTTCGCCGTGAGTTTTGCGGATGTGGGCGGCACTTGGTTCATCATCAACGCTGACAATGAACAGGACGCGGTAGATGCTGCCGCTGACGTGGCCGAAGAACGCGGATACAAAGGCTATTTCCTGGATCCCGAGGAAGAGTCCGAACACGAGGGCGATGTGACAAATGTGGGTAATCACGGCCTGCCCATTAAGGCCTCCGAACTTCACATCCAACAGTTGCCTCTCAACCGTGCCTCAGCGAAATCTATCTTCGCACAACTGCGCAAGGCGATGGATGCCCGTCAACTCGCGGAGGTGATCGCGGACATGCAACTCCTCCGCAACCAGGCGGAGGCGGATGGCGACCTCGACGGGGCCTATCTCTTCACGCAGATGATCGGCGTTCTGACGCAGTTCAAGGTCAAGGCTCCAGCGCCCGTCAAGGAGTCGCCGGAACACGAAGCCTCGGAGACACCCAAAGAGGAAACGGCAGAACACATGACCGACGCGGAAGCCCCGGAGGAAGAGAAACTCACGCTGGTCGCCGCACGTGCGCTCCTGACCAAGATTGATAAGGGGGCCAACGACGACACGATCTCTTCCTCACGCCCGCCCACCATGGACGAGATGGAGATAATTAATCGGGCGCGGGCTTTTGTCGCCAAAGCCGACGCGGGTGAACTTCCACCGGAGGAGATGGAGGAGCAAGTCCTTCCGGCTCCGGCCAACGTCACCGGCTCGCAACTAGACGACGCCTCGCTCCTGCATGGACTCATCCGGGCGCTCTCGCAATTCCTGGCTGAACACGGCGACGGTCTGGCGGCGCTCATCGTTCAGCAATACCAGTCGGGCAACGGGGGCGAGGGCGTTCCTGACCCGAGTACGGCGGTGAATGAGGCCGTAGACGCGGTGGACAACGGCATGGTGCTGGCTTCCGCCCGCGCCGGGAAACTCCGCAAGGCAGCGGCGGATCAGGGCCGCAAGGCGCTGAGAGCCATCAAGCAGGTGCGCGAACTCATGGGTCAGGTGCGGCTCCTCGTCGGGCAGGGCGGATTGAGCGAACTGACCTCCGACGATCAGCAGGCTCTTGACGACGCCACGACCGCCATCAGTGCCAAACTTGGAGAGATGGAGACCCGGCTCCAAGGCATTGTCGGCGCGGCGAAGGTCTGGCGACCAGACATGCGGAAGGCCGAGGTGCAGGCAGAGACGTTAGTGGCGCGGCTGGATGAAGTGATCTCCGACGCGCAGATGACCATCCTCAACTCCGTGAACACGCTGGAAGGCAAAGCGATTGAGGGTCTTGATCCGATCTTGGAAAAACTGCATGAGATCGTCACCGCACTCCGCGAAGCCTCGGAGTTAATGGACGACCTGCGCGCTGGCCCTGAGGAAGAGTACGAGGCTTTGGCCCGCACTCGGATGCACAAGGCTGAAAAACCATCTCGCGCTTTTGCCGAAGAATTGCTTCAATATCACGGCGGCGGTAGCAGTGCCGTCTATCAGATTGGTTCATCAATGATGGCAGGCAACATTGATGCGATCACGCCAGAGATGGTTAAGGAAGCGGTCAAAGAACTGCGCACACCCGGCAAGCATGGGTTTACGCCTGAAGAGAAAACAGAATTCAACCAGATCGCTGATCGTCTGGCGGCTATGTATAACGTACAGGCTTCGGCCCGCTCGCGCTTCCACAAGGGGTTGATAACGGATGCAGAAGTTGACCAACTGGTGCAGACCTGGCAGGGCTTTAATGCAGATCAGGTACGCCGCGTTTTGGACACTGTTGGAAAACAGATGACTGGATTTACCCCCGAGGACATCGCCAACGAATCCGGCCTTGATCCCATCAATGATCGCCGGCTGGTTGACAAAGTGCTGGACTATTTGATCGAGAAGGGGCGGGTGACGACCAGCGATCAAGGGAACTCCTATGCGCTTACCCGCAAACAGTCTCCGCGCTTCCACAAGCAGGACGAGGGAATTAAGCAAGTCAAAGAAGGCTCGCTTAAGGCCGTTGAGATTGGCAACGGTTATGCCCTGTACGGCACGACGCCGGAAGGCGCGGAAGTGTTCCTCGCCCACATGGGTGACGGGGTGGATATGTTCACCACCGAAGACGGGGAATCAATCCCCGCTGGCACACCGGAATTTGATGCCGCGCTCAAAGACTCAATGGAAGACGAGGGGGAACTGGCCGAGGCGTATGATTTTGAACTGGTCAAGCGTCTGCGCCCGCGCTTCCGCAAGGTCATAGACAGACTATTTGAACAGACCTTCACCTCGCTAGAGGAAGCGAATGCCGTTGAAGACAAAGCGGGCCGAACCTTTCTCGGAGATACTTATGCCGACGCGCTGAAAGAGGGCGGTAAGGTTGAACTCAGCATCCTGAATCATGTGGCGCAGTATGGCACAAAGCCCGAATACGATCAGTTCTATTTCAATCTGATTGCCTTTGATGCACAGGGTAATCAGACTAATGAAGACTCAGCCGTTGTAACCCGGAATGTCTTGGAACGCATGGGCTTGAAACCAACAGCCAAAAATCAGAGACCGCGCTTCCGCAAGGCGGGCAAGAACGGCACTTCAGCGCCGCCGCGCCGTTTCTCCCTAGCCGAACTTATTCACATGCCGACGCTGGCAACTGGGCAGATTGATGATCTCAAGTATGAAGACCTGGAGGGCGGCTGGCGTGTGTGGATTTCGCGCGGTACCGTGGAAGACGGCGAACCTTACGAGAACAAAGTCTCGGTGGAACACCGCACCCCGGAGGGGAAGTGGGAAACGTTGGATGAAGAGCAGTATGAGGCGAAGGCCCTGCGCCCGCATTTCAGCAAGGCGACTCTCGATCAACTAAAACCGGGGATGAAAGTCTCTCACCCCAGATATGG
>Ga0210377_10005621_pt1 | contig 10267 bp, 6 predicted proteins | sample PLM4_65_b1redo_FD_155480 | JGI IMG/M metagenome (GOLD analysis project Ga0210377, IMG submission 155480) | Groundwater sediment microbial communities from an aquifer in East River, Colorado, USA - PLM4_65_b1 redo | ecosystem: Environmental > Terrestrial > Soil > Riparian zone | place: USA: East...
ATCTAAGTCGCGTGTAATGGAGCGCGGTTTTAATCCTTCGCTTTCGATCTTGCGCAGCGACTCGCCGATGACGGTATCGCGCATATGTGGAATGCGTGCCTCGAGGAATTTCTTGACCTCCGGCTCCAGCTTGGAGAGATCGAGGTAAAAATGTTCGGTCTCGCGCAACTCGAGCGCACCGTCGCCGGTCTTGGCGCGCGGGTTGATCAGTTTCTCGGGCTCGAGTACGTTGCCGCAGCGGTCGCATTGATCGGAGCGGGCATTCTCGAATCCGCAGATATAGCAGGTCCCTTCCACATAACGGTCGGGCAGAAACTTCCTCGCAGTGGGGGAATACCATTGCTTGCTGAACTGCTTGAACATAAATCCGTTCTTTTGCAGGGCAAGGAAAATGGCTTGCGATACCTTGAAGTGATTTTCGGTATGCGTTGTGGTGAACAGGTCGTACGTGATGCCAAAGCCCTGGAACAATTCAATAAAACCGTCGTGATATTTCTTGTACACTTCCTCGACAGGTCTGCCTTCCTTGTCCGCGGCGATGACGACAGGAGTCCCGTGCGAATCGGTACCGCTGACGACGAGCACCTTGTTCCCTTTCAGGCGATGGTAGCGCGCGACGATGTCACCGGGCAAATGGGAGCCGGTGATGTTTCCCACGTGGATTTCTGCATTGGCATAGGGCCATGCAATGGCGATCAAAATATTTTCAGGCATTCGTGCCTCCTTCGGAGAGTTCAGCTATTAGCGTTTAGCTCTTAGCTGTTGGTTTTAGTTTTTGCTAATGGCTGATAGCTAACCGCTAACAGCTAATACAAACAAAAAGGCTGTCCTAACCATGGACAGCCCGTTACCTTCGGCAGGCAAAACTCACCTAACGTGCTATCCAGGCGCGACTCGACATGGTCACGAAGGGCATGGCCATGGTCATTGTCACCGTTGAGAAAGCAGGTTGGGTATTCATGACCGATATTTTAGGCTGTGGGATAAGGTTTGTCAATCCCGCTCCGAAGGTCAATATTACGCCATTTGGTTGCAAGATTTCAAAGCGGGTTATGTGTTAAACTTGATGAGTAAACTTAGCCACTTGGTGTATGTCGCTTTAAAAGTCTGAGGCTGTCATGAAATGGTATAAAGATAGCACATCTCGTTGGTACGTGTTGGGGGGATTTGGATTCGGATTGTTCATAATAATTGCAGCGACGCTCATAGAAATCTCTGGCAAACACCTTCCCTGGAGTTTTGTCTCCTTCATTGAGGTACAACGGACTCAACCGCTTGTGCGTTTTACCTATATCATCCCGCCCATTATGGCCTTCATGGCCGGATTGATAGGAAGCCAGAAAAGGCTTTCTGCTGTCATCAGTAGAGGCAAAAAAGAGTGGGAAGCCACCTTCGATTCATTCACAGACCTGATCTTCGTCACCGATTCCGAGGGGCGCATCATCCGCTGCAACCGGGCCGTCATCGACCGGCTCAATACCGGCTATAACAATATAATTGAAAAACCCATTTCCGAAATATTGGCTTCCGGTGAGCACGAAGGCGATGAAGGCTTCAAAGACAATTCCCAGGGATTCACGTGGTTCGACAGGTTCTACGATGTATCTACGCTTCCGATTGAGGTGGAGGGGCTGGAGCGCCGAAGTCTCTTTATCCTGCGCGATATCACGCGTCGCAAGCAGGTTGAAGATGAACTTCGAAAATCACGGGAGAAGTTCGAACGGATCGTTGTCACGATGCAGGATGTGGTGTATAGCGTGGATGCAGAGACGCGGGAGTTTGGTTATTTGAGTCCGTCATTTGAGAGGTTGCTCGGATATTCCATGGAAGAGATTCGAGAATTGGGCGGCAGGCAGGCTTTTTTAGCCCAGGTTATCACGGGCGGCAAGTTTGCTCAACAGGAAAATACTTTTGAACACCTATTTTCCCAAAAGACGGATGTCCCAAATTGGGAGGAATGGTGGCGTTGCAAGGATGGAACATTAATATGTCTCGAAGATCGCTCCATGCCCATCTATGAGGGTGGGCACCTGATAGGCACGCAGGGGATACTTCACGATGTTACCGAGCGAAAACGGGCGGAGGCTGAACTTCTCCGCGAGAAGCAGTTCCTTGAAATCTTGAACAAGACCAGCCCGGTTGCGATCGTTGTACTGGATGGGCAGGAAAATATTGTCTCGTGTAATTCGGCGTTTGAGAATTTATACGGCTACGCATCAGATGAGATCATTGGGAAAAATCTAGACTCTCTTGTCAATACCCAGGAATCGTTGGCTCAGGCTAATCTCTATACTCAACAATCCATGCTTGGCCCGGTTCATGCTCTTGGCAAACGTCGTCGGAAGAACGGCGAGCTAGTGAACGTGGAATTTTATGGTGTACCGGTGATTGTGGAGGGAGAAAGAATTGGGGCGCTCGCCATCTATCATGACATCACTGAATTGGATCGGGCCCGCAAAGAAGCGGAGGAAGCCAATCACGCCAAGAGCGAATTTCTTGCCAACATGAGTCACGAGATCCGTACCCCAATGAATGGCGTCATGGGCATGCTGGAACTGGCGCTGGAAACCCAGCTAACCAGCGAGCAAAGGGATTTCCTTGAAACATCTCTTCACAGCGCTGAGGCCCTGCTTGCCATCCTCAATGATATTTTGGATTTTTCGAAGATCGAAGCCGGCAAGCTAGACCTGGAACGGATCAACTTTAGCCTTCGAAATACGGTGGAGGATGTGGCGTACACACTGGCGGCCCGTGCCCAGTCTAAAGGTCTTGAAATTGCGTGCCTGATTCATCCCGATATCAGTTCAAACTTGCGCGGCGATCCCGGTCGACTGCGCCAAATATTGGTCAACCTCGTCGGGAACGCGATCAAGTTCACACATCAGGGCGAGATCGTGATTCAGGCTGAACCAATTGAAGAGGCTGACACCTATACGGTCGTACATTTTTCCGTCCAGGATACGGGTGTTGGCGTCTCGCTGGAGCGGAAAGCCGCAGTCTTCGACCGCTTTACACAAGCAGACGGTTCCACGACCCGCAAATATGGTGGGACCGGCCTCGGCTTGACCATTAGCAAACAATTGGTGGAGGCGATGGGCGGAAAAATCGGTGTTGAAAGCACTCCCGGGGTTGGCAGCACTTTTTGGTTCGATGTCAAATTTGAAAAACAGCCGCGCGAGAAACGGGGGACCACTGCACCGCTTTTCCTCTCCGGCTTGGTAAGCCTGAGCTCAGCGCGGATTTTGGTGATTGACGATAATCAGACGAATCGATTGGTGCTGACGAAGAACGTGGAAGCAATGGGTTGTCGGGTGGAGGCTGTTTCCAGCGGCGCTAAAGGGTTGGAGAGTCTTCGTAATGCGTATCGGGCGGGCGATCCCTATCATGTTGTTCTACTGGACATGCAACTGCCTCGAATGGATGGTGAACAAACTGCGCGAGCCATCAAGAGTGATCCGGCGATAAAGGATATAAAAATTATCATCCTCACCTCCATGGGCCATCGTGGCGATGCGGCTCGACTCGAGGCACTGGGCTGTGCCGGTTATTTGCTCAAACCCCTTAAGCAACAAATGCTCTTTGATGCTGTTATCACAGTATTGGGTCGTGAAAAGGAGGCACCTCCCGGGCTTGTCACGCGGCATGTGCTTTCTGAACAGAGAAAACTCAACCTGCGCCTCCTGCTTGTGGAGGATAACCCGATCAATCAGAAGGTGGCGGCGACTGTGCTGCAGAAGGCCGGTTACTCTGTGGACATGGTGGATAGTGGCGCAGATGCAGTGGCCAAAGTACAGGCAAATCCGTATAATGCCATTCTGATGGATGTACAAATGCCGGACATGGATGGTTTTGAAGCGACACAACAGATCCGCTCGTGGGAGCAGGCGCGCGGAACGCATATTCCCATCCTTGCCATGACCGCGCATGCCATGCAGGGTGATCGTGAAAAGTGCCTGGAAGCGGGCATGGATGATTACCTCACCAAGCCTCTGCAACCCCGTGTCCTATTTAGTGCGCTGAACCGCTGGATTCAAAATGATTTGTCTGATGCTGAAACGCCGAAGGAAGTTCAGGATTATTCCTCCGACTCGAATGCTTATGCAATGGACTTCGATGATGGCATGTTTGGCGAGCCCGCATCCGCTTTGTCCGGGACGCCGGTTACTGCTCCTGTTCAACTGGCAGTGATCTCCCCTGATGACCCGCCGATCGATATTCAATCTGCGGTCGAGCGCCTGGATGGGGATCGCGATTTCGTGTTGGAAATCATCGGTGAATTTAAAAACCATCTGCCCGAACGGATGACCGAGATTCACACTTCCCTGCAAGCGGGTGACATGAACGCGTTATGTCGTCACGCGCACAACCTAAAGGGCGTTGCGCTGAATATCAGTGCAGGTCCGGTCACCCAGGTGGTGCTCGATCTGGAATCGGTTGCGGTCCGTGAAGATCTGGCGGGCGCGGCTGCCCTTGTTGCCCAACTTGATTTTGAAGTTGCCCGGTTGGTAGATTTCCTTACCAATACCAATCACTAAAGGAGAGAAAACCATGACTCGTATCCTGGTCATTGACGATGAACCGATCAACCATCAACTGGTCGCCCGGGCGCTGATGCCGCTTCAATGCGAAATTCATAATGCTGAGAATGGCAAGACTGGCATCGCCCAGGCCCGTTCTCTGAAACCTGATGTTATCATCACTGATGTGATGATGCCGGATATCGATGGGTACGAAGTGACGCGCGTCCTGCGCCGCGAACCCCAATTTGCCGCCACACCAATTCTGATATTGACCGCCCAGTCTGGTTTGCAGGATAAGCTCAAATCATTCGAAGCCGGCGCAGACGACCACCTGACCAAACCTTTCGATGCTTCGGAGTTGGTTGTCAGAGTTACCTCTCTGCTCAGGCGGGTCGAAGCCGTTAAGTTATCAGGGCAAAAATCAGCCACACATGATGGGGCACAGATGATCGCAGTCCACAGCCTGCGAGGCGGAACAGGTTCTTCCACGTTGGCCGTTAATTTAGGGGTAGCTTTGACCAATTTGTGGCACGAGTCCACAATTCTGCTTGATTTGTCCATGACCGCCGGCCAGGTGGCGCTGATGCTCAATATGCCTTTGAAACGTACATGGGCTGATATTGCTCATTATTCCGCGAGTGAGTTGGATGCAGATTTGTTAAATTCAATCGTCAGCACCCATGAGAGCGGCCTGCATTTTATTGCCGCGCCAACTTTTCCATCTGAAGTAGATACCTTTCGAGGTGAGACCTTGGCAGCCGCATTGCAGATTTTCAAGACCCAGTATGCGTATATCGTGGCTGACCTGCCGCACGACTTTAGTGAGTTTGCCATTCAGCCCCTTGATGTGGCAAATGTGATTCTCATGGTCGCATCACCGGATATGGCGTCCATCCGCGCCGTGATCGCAGCAATAGACACGTATGAAAAATTAGACTATCCCAGGGATAAAATCAAATTTGTACTGAATGCCCCGTTCCCGCATTCCAGCCTGACCAAGGAAAAAATTGAATCTGGATTGGGAATAACTGCACTAGCCACAATTCCTTATGTGCAGGATGTTTTTGTAGATGCCATTAACTTGGGTCAACCGCCTGTCCATCAAAGATCGGGTGAGTCGATCTCGGGTCTGTTGGAAGACTTCGCTTTTCATCTGAGTAAGGATACACACAAGAAAAACAAACCTGAGAATCCCACCGACACCTGGAAGAGGGTTTATAAGCGCTATCAGGCGAAGAAAAAGTAACGAGCTGGTAAGGGCTGACTCTATGTGCGGATACTGAGTGGGGGATGACTACAGTAATTTCTGCAACGCTGCAAACGGTGAATCGTCCACATCCTGGCTGTGACCGCAGTCCTTCACATTCAAGTCCTGCCCGCATTCGATGCACAGACCTTTACATTCCGGGTCATGCAGCGGATTGATCGGTACTTCAAGCAGGGCATACTCACGCAAGAGCGGAGCCAGTTCAAGGTGTGCATCATCAGGGACCATTAATTCCGATTCACTGATCGACTTCTTGGTGAAGGCGTATAACTCTGTTACTTCCCAGCGGAGCCGAAAATCGAACTCATTCAAACATCGTACGCACTCAAGTTTTGTGTCCCCTGAAAATTTCCCCAGGACGATGAGTCCCTGCGGTGTACGACCGATCGTCACCAAACCCTCGAAATTTTTCAGTTCAAGGTCATCGAGTTTGACCCTTTCCAGCTCAAAAGGGATCTCGTGACTGTAGCCGACTTCCTCGTGCATGATGAAGCCGACATTGATGCGGAACGGTTTACGCGGATTAGGCATAACGACGACCTAGACTTTTCTATCCACAATGAACTTCGCCAGATTTTCCAGCGCTTCTTTCTCAGGGCAGGCCGGCGCGTCTTCCAATGCGGCGAGTGCGCGGCTGACAGCTTGGCGCGCCTCTTCCATGGCTTTCTCGATGGCGGCGTTCTTGCGGATGCCATCCACCAGTCTCTGTACACAATCAGTATCTTTCCAGCCGCCGCTGGGCAGGGACAGGACATCGGAATCGTTAGGATGCTCTTCAGCATAGTAGATGGCGGGCAATGTAACGAGTCCGTTCAGCAGGTCCGAGCCAATGGGCTTGCCAACCGCGGACTGTTCGCCGGTGAAATCGAGGATATCGTCCACGATCTGGAATGCCATGCCGACCTCATAGCCGAAAGTCTTCATCGAATTGCGCATCTCTTCATCTTCAGTGGATACCATCGCTGCCGCCAAAGATGACATTTCGAACAACGAGGCAGTCTTGGCATAGATGCGGTTGTAGTAATTATCTCGTTCGATCACGCCACGCGCCGAGAACATCTGGGTCAATTCACCGTTGACGATGGTCGCCAGCGTATCTGCGAAGAGTTTCATGAGAGGCAGGTAATCGGTCTCCGCGGCGAGTTTGGCGGCGCGGGCAAATAGGAAGTCGCCGGTCAATACGGTCGCGGCAGGGGACCAGCGCGCGTTCAACGTGGGCATGCCGCGGCGCAGGAGCGCTCCGTCGATCAGGTCATCGTGGACCAATGTCGCGGTGTGGAGCAACTCCACGGAAGCGCCGAGGGTGATGAGTTTCTCCTCGGGAGCACCCAGCATGTTTCCGACGAGCAAACCCAGGGTGGGGCGGATGCGTTTGCCTCCTGCAGCGAGTAAATGTTCCAGCGCGGAACGCAGATCAGGGTGATGTTCCTCTCCAGCCTGTTCCCGAATCCGTTGTTCGACGAATTGAAGTTGATCCTGTACCGATGTGAAGAAAGTAGTCGTGCTCAAAAGGTCAGCCTCCCCAACCGAACAGACGCGCGGCGTTTGCAGTGGTAATCTTTGCTATCTGTTCGAGGGTTGTCATGTGGATTTCTGCAATTTTATCAGCAATATGCGCCACGAAAGCAGGTTCGTTGCGTTTGCCTCGATGCGGAACGGGTGTCAGGAATGGAGCATCGGTCTCGATCAATAACCGTTCCAACGGCAATTGGCGGATGATCTGACGCTTCTCTTCCGCATTTTTGTACGTGACGGGACCTGTCACGCCGATGTAGAAATTAAGGGCGATGGCTTTCTGTGCGGTTTCCAGATTCCCGTTATAGGAATGAAGTACGCCGGGTCTTTCTACGAGTGGATGTGATTCCGTTTTCAATTGCGCGTGCCACTCTGACAGGATCTCCAGCAAGTCCACGGATGCCTGCCCGAACCAGGCGTCATTCTCCTCGCGCATGTGGATGATGACCGGCTTGTTCACTTCCTGCGCAAGTCGAAGCTGCTGTTTTAGCACATCGCGTTGTTGTGCTTGTTTTTCCGGTTCCTTGACCCAGTAGTAGTCGAGTCCGATCTCGCCTATGGCGACCACTCTATCCACAGATTTAGCAAGATTACGCAGATTATCAGTTGACGAATCATCCCATTTATCCAGATCGGTCGGATGAACTCCGACAGCCGCGAAAATACTTGGGTGCGCCTCGGCAAGTTTGATCCCTGCGAGACTCGATTCGTAATCAAGTGCCGGGATGAGGATTCGAGTCAACTCCGCATCCAGGGCGCGCTGAATTACCGCGTCGCGGTCTTCATCGAACTTGTTGAAATCCAGGTGGCAGTGGGTGTCGGTGAGCATATTCGGACAAAGATTGTGAAAATTATAACAGATAAATCTATTTGTAGGATATGAGCAACTTCATGGAAAATAAGGACAGATTATCCTGAAATTATTTCTCCCAAATAAAAACAGACCTCCGAGATTTCGCGAAGCAGATCTCGGAGGCCTGTTTGTGGACTGTATCATTCGCCTGCTTGCCATTGTGGGCAGGTGATACGATATTTTTCACCGGGGAAACTTTGCACCCATTCGGTCTGGGTAAAGTTGCGCCCGACCGCCTTGCAGAGAGTATCCGCCCAGTTTTTTGGCACCAAATCCCAAAGTAGGAGGGAACCGGCTTCCCCTCCTGAAGCCAATATTTCGCCGTTTGGACTGAAGGCTACCGAAAATTCGTTATCGTCATCGCCAATGGAACGGAGTAGCATAATTGGGCTGATTGGATCGTTCACATCCCATAATGTGATCGTATGGTCGTCGCTAGCTACAGCAAGACGAGTTCCAACGGCGCTAAATGTCACGCTGTTGATGCCTTCATAATGTTCAAGAAGCGTGGCTGATTTGATGGGGTTGGTGGGATCGCTGATATTCCATAAGAGTATTGTTCCGAGTGAATCACCGGAAGCAAGCAATTTGCCATCGTGACTGAATGCCACGCACCATACTTCATTGTTATTGCCGGAAAGGGATGTTATTTTTTGGGGATCCGTTGGATTTTTCACATCCCACAAAGTGATCGTATCGTCGGTGCTTCCCGATGCCAACAATGTACCATCTGGGCTGAAGGCAACGCTATAGACTGAATCTGCATGTTCCGCGAGCCTCGCAATTTTGGATGCGGATTTGGGATTGCTAATATCCCATAAAATGATGATGCCATCGTCGTCACCCGAAGCGAGTGTCTTTTTATCTGGACTGAATGCGACAGTGAGTACCCTATTCTGATGTTCGGCAAGTGGTTGACCAATGGGTTGACCGTTTTTTATATCCCACAAGGTGACGGTGTGATCGTCACTGCCGGAGGCGATGATATTTCCGTCCGGGTTGAATGCCAAACTGTTGATTGGGTCTGGTTGTGAAGCGAGTCGCTGGCTGGAAGAACTGCTGGAGGTGGCATTTGCGTTAAGTTCTCTTGACACATTCCATAACCTGATGGAACCCTCATAACCGGCTGAGGCGAGGGTTGCACCGTCTGGGCTGAAGGCAACGCTGTAGATGTTATCGGAGTGACCGGACAGGCTTGCGAGTCTGGATAAACTGATCGGGCGTTCCACGTTCCATAAGGCAACACTTTTATCTGAACTGCCTGATATCAATCGCTTGCCATCCGAGCTAAACGCAACGCTTTGGACGTAATCACTATGCCCTGTTAAAGTTGTGATTCTGACGGCGTCCTTTGGATCACTGACATCCCATAGGATGACTGTCTTGTCTGTGCCGCCCGAAGCAAGTTTATTGCCATCGGGGCTAAATGCCAGTGTGAAGGTGGAGCGTAATTGGGCGTGTAAGGTGAATAATTGGATTGGGTTGGATACATCGCTAACATTCCAAATGACAATGGTGTGATCGCTGCTTCCGGTTGCCATTAAATTTGTTTCATTACTAAAGGCAATCGCATTGGTTCGATCAGTATGCGGGTCAAGCGTTGCAACCACGGTTGGGTTTTCTGGGATACTCACATCCCAAAGCTTTGCTGTGCCGCTACTACTGCCAGTCGCAAGGATGTTGCCACCCTGGTTAAATGCCAGAACGCGAATGTCGTGAGTATGCGCCTGGAATCGGGTAATTTGCTTTACATCCTTCAGGTCACTTAGATCCCATAAGATCACCGTCTGGTCAGCGCCGGTGGAGGCCAATATTTTTTCGGTGGGGCTGAAGGCTACGCTCCTGACCCAATCCGTATGCCCTGTAAGGGTCGCAATGATGGATACCGACGTTGGATCACTAACATCCCACAAGATTACGTTGTTATCATAACTGCCTGAAGCGAGGGTGTTGCCGTCCGGGCTGAATGCCGCGCTGTTGACTCCGTCTTTATGACTCTTGAGCGCCTCACCGATGCGTTGTCCGGTAAGCGTATCCCATAAGACGATCGTGCCATCATTGCTACCGGAAGCAAACAGGTTGCCATCCGGGTTGAATGCCACACTTTTTACT
>Ga0210377_10005622_pt1 | contig 10266 bp, 3 predicted proteins | sample PLM4_65_b1redo_FD_155480 | JGI IMG/M metagenome (GOLD analysis project Ga0210377, IMG submission 155480) | Groundwater sediment microbial communities from an aquifer in East River, Colorado, USA - PLM4_65_b1 redo | ecosystem: Environmental > Terrestrial > Soil > Riparian zone | place: USA: East...
CTTCGTATCCAGACTGCGGCGATGGAAGCCGCGGCAAATGGCATCCTCATTGCCGACCCCTTCGGCAACATTTTGTGGACGAATCCCGCTCTCACGCAGATCAGTGGTTATACCGAGTCAGATCTCATCGGTCAGAGTACGCGCATCTTCAAGTCTGGCAAACATGAGGAGGATTTTTATCTTCGCATGTGGGCTACCATCCTTGAGGGGAAGGTCTGGCATGGGGAGACAACCAATAAGCGCAAGGATGGCAGTTTGTATGTGGAAGAGCAAACCATCACCCCGGTGCTGGGCGAGAATAATGAAATCTCCCATTTCATCGCCATCAAGCAGGATGTTTCCGAGCGTAAATTGATCCAGGCTCAACTTGAGGATTCCAATCGCGAGTTGACAAAGCTATCCATATCCGAACGCCGGCAACGGCTTCTCGCTGAAGGATTGGTCAAGTCCACATTAGCCTTAAACGAAAGTTTGGAACTTGATTCAGTACTTGATCACATTTTTGAACAAACCAGGCGAACCATACCCTATCTAGCGGCTGATGTCCTGCTTATCGAGGACCACAAAGCCCATGTTGCCCGCCAATGGGGCTTTGAGGAACATTTGGGAACCAGGGCGATTTACGAGAACCAGGATCTCCCCATCGATAAATTCCCAATATGGGAAACGATCTGTGCCACCCAATCCATCAAGTTAATCACGGATACCACACTCGAAGACCAGTGGAATACGTTTCCCGGCATGGGGTGGATACGTTCCTATCTGGCAGCGCCGCTGATTTATAACAGTCAGGTCGTTGGTATCATCAACCTTGGCAGTGACCGGGAGAATATATTCGACCAGGATATGGCGAATAGCCTGGGAGCGTTCGCCGCGTCGGCGGCAGTTGCAATCCAGAACGCCCGCATCTATGAAGCCGAACAGCAAAACCGGAAGATCGCCGAGATCCTAAGCGCTGCCAGCACAGCACTGGCTCAGACCCTGGATGTTCAAATGGTGATGGAGACCATACTCGACTATATCCAATTTGTTATGCCGTTCGATGTTGCGTTTGTAATATTGAGCGAAGGTGATGAACAGTTTAGAATACGCGCTATCAGTACCACTGAGGATCATGGACTTCGTGAAGCGCTTCTGAATAAGTCCATAGATCTGCTCAGCGAACCGATCGTCCGGGCCTATTTTGAGAAATATGAAAGTACATACATTCCGGATTCCCGTGGATTGTCAGATTGGAATCCACCTCCTGAACTGGCATCCATGCGATGCTGGCTTGGTGTACCTTTAGAATCGATGGGAAAGGTTCTTGGCATTGTGGTGGCCACACGTACTGGTCCAAATTCTTTCAGCAGGAACCAGATCCAATTGGTGGAAGCTGTGGTCAGGCAAGCCGTGGTTGCCATGCAAAACGCATGGTTGTTCGAACAGGTCCGTGCCGGGCGGGAAAGGTTGCAACAACTATCACGGCGTCTGGTGGAAGTCCAGGAAAATGAACGGAAGTATATCGCGCGTGAATTGCATGACGAGTCAAGCCAGGCGTTAACTTCCCTCAAGATGGGTTTGCATGTAATTGAGCGGGAAACAGCCGATCAAAAAAATGTAAAGGAACATACAGCGAACCTGATCACCCTGACGGACGAGATCCTCGAAAGCCTGCACCGCCTTGCCGCAAATCTTCGTCCAGCGAGTCTGGATCATCTTGGATTGGTTGAAGCACTAACAAGCCTGACTGAAACAGCCGGCCAGCGTTCAGGATTAACTGCTCGATTCAAGAGCCTCGGCCCTGTTCAAAGAAACAGGATCACTGAGGATATCGAAGCATCGATCTACCGCATTATTCAGGAAGCGTTGACGAATGTGATCAGACATGCCAAAGCCAGCCGTGCCGATGTGCTTCTCGAATGGCAGGACGAAAAAATTGTGATCATTATCGAAGATGATGGAATTGGATTTGATATGGAAACTGCCAGAAAAAGCGGCCGTCTTGGTCTGGCGGGTATGCAGGAACGGGCGGAAATGCTGGGTGGGAAATTAGTTATTGAAAGTACCCCACACGCGGGTGCAACATTAATTGTGGAGATCCCTTATGACCATTAGAATACTCATTGCAGACGACCATGGTGTGATCCGCGCAGGACTTCGTGCTTTACTGGCAGGGTTCCTGGGTATTGAAGTTGTGGGCGAGGCCGTTGATGGTCGTGATGCCCTTAAAAAGGTTGTGGAATTGAAGCCGGATATTGCCCTGATGGATCTCAGCATGCCTGAAATGGGGGGAATCGAGGCAACCCGGCAATTGTCGAGGATCGCGCCGAATGTCCGTGTCCTGATTCTGTCTGTTCATGAGGATGAAGGGTTATTAAAGGAAGCCATTCGTGCCGGAGCATCCGGCTACATCATCAAACGCGCTGTGGAGGCGGAACTGATTCACGCCATTCAGGTTGTCGCCAGGGGGGATATGTATGTTCATCCCTCCATGACACGCGTACTACTCAGCGACCTCTCCCCCACGCCACAACGCGTAATATCTGAAGTTGAGACGCTCACGCTGCGTGAGATCGATGTGCTGCGTCTCCTGGCACGCGGATATACAAACCGGCAGATTGCCGAACAGCTCAGCTTAAGTATCCGAACCGTTGAGGGGCATCGGGCAAATCTTTCCAGCAAATTGGGGCTTCGCAGCAGAGTGGACCTGATCAATTACGCTGAAGAGCACGGACTGTTGAATAATAAACAATAGTGACCTTCCCATGTTTGTAAGCCAAAATCCAGCCTGAGCGCGTATTAACTACTTGCGTCTCGTATTCGGGGGTGAAAAACTACTTATTTAAGACCGTAACTTCCCCTTGTTTGACCACGAAAACATTGTTGGTTTTTGCGCTTTTGTAAACAGTCTCTTGTTTGTAAACTGAGATCATATTTGAGAATATGATCGAAATGACAACTCCCATATTTCCACCAATTCCAGAGAGTACTGCGCGTTCTGCCAGGGCAATTTATGGCAGAGGGAATCCATATCTCTATCTTGGGGACCGATTGGACACGATTCTTTCAATATTTGAGCCCAAAATGCTTGGCACTGAGTTGTACGGGAACACGCTGGCGTTCCTCGCCCTTCTAACCATTATTCAATTTGCAGAAGACCTGGCTGACAACGATCTTGTTGAATCGGTTCAAAGTCGCCCTGACCTCAAATATGCACTTCACCTGCCCGATCCATCTTTAAGGTTGTCACCTCTCCCCCTCTGTGTATTTCGGCAAAAGGTTTTATCTGATCCCAGTTACCGGAATTTGTTCAAGGAAATATTCATCCACATTTATCCGAACCTGCACTTTCGCAGGCTCGATGAAGATGCCGATATCAACAATGTCGTCATCTCGATTTGTATTAACACGATACACGCCTCACTCTTTGACGCAATGCTCCGGTCTGTCGAAGCTCTTTCAGCCGATCAATTCGTATGGTTTCGCCGGATCGCCAAACCTTTTTGGTACGAGAGGTATAGCCATACAAAAAGTATTTTCAACACCGGGAGTTCGATCCGGTATCAAGGGTCCACACTGGAAGATATAAAAGCGGATATTCAATACTTACTTCAAAGTGTTGCTCAACTGGATTCACAGGAGGTCAACGAAATTGAAGAAATAAAGATCCTTAAACGCATGTGGGACAAAATGTCATGCTTTGAATTTGACAATAATTGTCATACCTGTCTTCTGAATACTAAATATTGAAAGGAGGAAAGGACCCGGAAATTCTGATTTGGTTCGAATGGCGACACTAATCACAACAGATTTGCATCAAACAATGCAAAAGGAGTTATAAAATGTTCAATCGCAAGTTTTTCAATATGATGCTCTCGGTCATGATGATTGCCTCCCTTCTCTTCGGGGGCAACACCAATGCCTCGGCCATGCCGATGGATCCCACCGACGAGACGAAGGTCCCGCACTATTTTGGTCCAAACCCGAACTGGGCACTCAGCCCACTGCGGCAGGCCGATGTGGTTGTGAACCTGACAGGCGGCGATGGCACAGGCGCAGCGGCGCAAGCCACTGTTGACCCCCAAACGGGCGCCATCACCGCGATCACCGTCACCAGTCCAGGCAACGGTTACACCTCTGCCCCCGCGGTCAATATCACGGGCCTGGGTAATTCTGCCGCGGCAACCGCGGTGGTCGATTATTCCGGTGTTGTTACCGCCATCACTGTGGATGTGACGGGAGGCGGATATTCGGCTCCTGCCGTGACGATTTCAGGTGGCGGCGCGACTACGGATGCCACTGCTACTGCCTTTGGCGGTGTTGACGCGGTTACTGTGGCTGACCCTGGAACCGGGTATACATTCCCCACTGTTGAATTTGGTCTACCAAATGATCCCAATGGTGTTCAAGCCACGGGGCATGCTGACATGAATGGCAGCGGTGCCATTACAGCAGTTATAGTAGATACTCCTGGCTCCGGTTATTCAGCAGCCCCGGCTGTAACTATTCATGATTGTACTGTCGCCGACCCTTGCGCTGGCGCGACTTTGGCTACCGCCACAGCTACACTTGCACTACAAAATGTAGTTGTTGACACCTTTGGCTCCGGCTACACGTCTGTTCCAAATGTGGCATTTGCCGATACGGGTGCTGGAACCGGCGCGTCTGCCACGGCTGCCATCACCACCTCCGGTGGTTCGGTCACGTCCATCACCATCGACAACCCCGGCTCCGGTTACATGACCCCTGGCATCAAGAAATTTGTCGATGCATTGCCTGGGCTGTGCGTCCCGCCAGCTTGCCCCGACTATCATGTTGATCCGACAGCGAAGTACGTCCCGCTCGCCGTGCCCGAAGCTAAAATGTACAACGGCGTTGAGGCGGATGAATATGTGATCGGCCTGGTGCAGTACCGCAACTACTTCTCCTCTGCCATGCCAAACGGCGCCCTCGTGCGCGGTTATGTGCAGTTGGAGACCGCGGCGAATGCCGGCATCAGCCAGCACTATCCGCTGATAAACGAAATGATCGACGGCACGTTTGTCGACACCGGCTACTTCGGTGTCACGCCACCGCAGTATCTGGGACCCATCATTGGGGCTACAAAGAACAAGGCGGTGCGCATCGTCTTCCGCAACCTGCTACCGACCGGCTCCGACGGCGACCTGTTCCTGCCCACCGACTCCACCCTGATGGGCGCGGGCATGGGTCCGATGGCGATGGCCGACCCGGTGGACCAGGGCTCCGTCATGGACATGGTCCGTAACCCGATGTGCAGTGAATACCCGAAACCCGATGACTGCTTCTCAGACAACCGCGCCACGCTGCACCTGCATGGCGGCATCTCTCCGTGGATCTCAGACGGCACCGCCCACCAGTGGATCACGCCAGCCGGCGAGTCTACCCCCTGGCCTCAAGGCGTCACCGTGTCGAACGTGCCTGACATGGGCGCTGCCGCATGCGATGGAGACCGGGACGGCTGCATGGCGTTCTACTACACCAACCAGCAGAGCGCCCGCTTGATGTTCTACCACGATCATCTCTGGGGTGCCACTCGCCTGCAAGTCTACGCGGGCGCGGCCGCCGGTTACTTGATTACCGATGAGACGGAACAGTCGCTGATTAACCGTGGCCTCATCCCCGGCGCTGCCGACACGATACCGCTCATCATCCAGGATAAGACCTTCGTGCCAGCGGATTCGCAGATGTACAATGTGCTCAACCCTGACGGCACGGTGAAAAGCTATGGCCAGGATCCGACCTGGGATTCAACCCGCTGGGGCGGCCCAGACAGCCTGTGGTATCACCACGTGTATATGCCGGCCCAGAACCCCGGCGACCCAAGCGGCATGAGCGGCTATGGACGCTGGATGTATGGTCCCTGGTTCTGGCCGCCTGCCACCCCACCGCATGGGCCAATCGCCAACCCTTACTACGATCCGAACTGTAAGCTCGACGACCCGACCACCTGGCAGTACCAGACCGATCCGTTCTGTGAACCCCAGCAGATCCCGGGAACACCGCTTATATCGGTCGGCATGGAGCAGTTCAACGACACGCCTCTGGTCAACGGCGTCGCCTACCCAACCGTGACCCTGGAACCGAAAACCTACCGCTTCCGAATGCTGAACGCGGCCAACGACCGCTTCTTCAACTTCCAGTGGTATGTGGCTGACCCCACCACCGGTACGGACAGCGAAGTCGCACTCAATGCGGCGGAACTGTTAGCCGCTCAAACCAATCCCAACATCTCCCCGAACCCCGACATGGCCATCAGCCCGGCTGGTCCAGACTGGATCCAGATCGGCTCCGAGGGCGGCTTCCTGCCGGCTCCTGTGGTTGTTGACGGCCAGCAGTTCACCACCTGGATCACCGACCCGACCCGCTTCGACGTTGGCAACGTGGACCTGCACTCACTGCTCCTGGCGCCCGCCGAGCGCGCTGACGTGATCGTTGACTTCTCGCAGTTCGCTCCGGGTACGACGCTGATCCTCTACAACGACGCCCCGGCGGCTTTCCCGGCCCGCGTGCCCAGCTACGATTACTATACCGGCAGCCCGGACCTCAGCCCCAGCGGCACTGCGTCCATCGTGCCTGGTTACGGCCCTAACACCCGCACCGTGATGCAAGTCAAGATCGCTGGCACAGCAGCCCCCGCCTTCAACCTGGCGGCGCTTGAGGCTGCATTTGCGCACCAGGCGGATGGTTCCGGTGTGTTTGAAGAGGGTCAGCACCCCATCATCGTCGGCCAGGCCGCCTACAACTCAGCCTACGGCTCGAGCTTCGCCGCCGGCAGTAACTGCAACGCGCCCGGCAGCACGCTTCAGACTTGTGACGGTTTCCTCCGCGTGAACGACCATACCATCTTCGGTTTCAATACGCTCCTGGGGCAGGCCACCAAGATGACCATGGATGTCCAACCCAAGGCCATTCACGACGAGATGAACGCGGTCGCGTTCGACGAATTCGGTCGTATGACGGCCAACCTGGGCGTGGAAGCGCAGCCGCCGACACCAGGGACACAGAACGTTGTCCTGTACCCATTTGTGAACCCGCCGACCGAGCTCATCGACGGCACCAACCTGCCAAAGGTTGCCGTGACCTACGATGCGAACGGACTGCCTGTGAGCGATGTCAAAGTCACGGCCATCTCGGACGCGGAGGATGGAAGCCAAATCTGGCGCATCACGCATAACGGCGTGGATACGCACCCCATCCACTTCCATCTGTACGACGTGCAGGTGGTGAACCGGGTCACCTGGGACAACATCATCATTCCAACCGAACCCTCAGAGCTGGGCTGGAAGGACACAGTACGGATCAGTCCACTCGAAGACACCATTGTCGCACTGCGGCCAATCATCCCGCAGGTGCCGTTCGAATTGCCCAACGCCATACGGCCGCTGAACCCGATGATGCCGCTTGGCTCCACGGCGATGTTCAACAATGTCGATCCTCAGGGCAATCCAACCAACCCGATCGTCAACCAGCTGGTGAACTTCGGCTGGGAATACACATATCACTGCCACATCCTCAGCCATGAGGAAATGGATATGATGCGGCCGGTGACCCTGGCGCTCCCACCCATTGCACCTGATGGACTTGCAGCTACCAGCACTGGAAGCGGCAGCGGCATGCGTTTGGTGCTCACATGGAACGACAACTCCATCAGTGAGACGGCCTTCGTCGTCCAACGCTGGAACGTGGATGGAACCTGGACGGACGTGGGAGTAGTTCTCTCCCCGCTGGGCTCACCAAATATCCACGAGCTGCGCTCCTTCACAGTGCCTGGCACGTATAACCCGGCCCTGGGATTCCGCTACCGGGTCGTGGCACAGAACACGGTCGGCTACGGCTCAGAATTCCCATCCATGACGGTCCAGTCGATGTCAGGCGAGATTACGGTGGGGACCGCCCCCTTAGCGCCCACCACCCTGGCGGCAGCCCTGCAAGCTGGCCCGCAAGTCAGATTGACCTGGCGCGATAACGCGGTGAATGAGACCGGCTTCGCCATCGAGCGTTCTACCGACGGGATCAATTTCACCCGGATCGCTATTGCGCCGGCCCGCAACAATACCGGCAATACATCCTACACCGATACCAGCGTGCGAATAGCAACCACGGACATGACGTATACGTATCGTGTGGCCGCGTTGAATCCGGTGGGCCCATCCGCCTACTCGAATTCGGTCGCTATCTTCGTCCCTGTGGTTGTCCCGCCTGCTGCGCCTACTGCCATGACTGCAGTACTGCAAGCCGGCCCGCAGGTCGCCTTAAGCTGGATTGACAACGCCGACAATGAGACCGGGTTCGCGATCCAGCGCTCGACCGACGGCATCAACTTCAGCCCGATCGGCACCTTACCGGCATCCAGCGGCACCGGATCAATGGTAGTCACCGTAGATGCAACGGTAACGCCATCGTTCACGAACGTTACCTACACCTATCGCGTAGCGGCAACCAACAGCGTGGCCACCTCCGCCTTCTCCAACAACGCCTCCGCAATCGTCCCGGCGCTGCCTGTCGCTCCTAGCAACTTTATATTAGTGAACGGCCCGAACAAAAACAAGGCACGCTCGGTGGTCCTCGTCTGGAGTGATAATTCCAATAATGAGACCGGATTCACCATCCAACGCGCGACCAACTCCCTCTTCACACAGGGACTCACCACTGTTAGTGTCGGAGCCAATGTCACAACGCTCACGCAGACCGGTCTGACTCGAAATACGCAGTACTGGTACCGCATCCGCGCGAACAACGGCACCATCATCTTTACTGTCTGGGTGAACGCGACTCCGTTCCCTATAGTCACAAATCCATAATCAAATCAAGCCATATGCCTGGCGCCAGTCACCGACTGGCGCCAGGCATCTTCACAAGGTAATATCTTGATCGATATTAATAAAAGTAAAAATTTGTTTCCACAATCTCGTTGCAGGAATTATTTGACGTAGTTGCATGAGCTATGGCTAATACCATTCGATAACCCTGCACAATGGCAGGGCATTCCGGAGGCCAAATGATATCCAAATCACTTCGAACCATTTTGATCCTTTTGATTACTGCTGGTCTGGTGTCATGTGGTAATTTTCCCGCCAGTACCCAAACACAACCCTCGATTGATAAAACAGATCTAGGGATCAACGCCGCGGACGTTCTGATGGGCCCCATTTATACCCAGCCTGTCGACCCAAGCGGTAGACTTTTCCTTTCTTCGTGGTTGGACCCGGACGGCAGCGATTTCGATCAGTATGTCTGGGACAATTTCACACTCCAGTCGAACGAGACGATTACCGAGATTGACTGGTTTGGCGCCTATGATCCTATGAGAGCCGGCCTTGGCGGACCTGTGCTTGACTTTACTGTCGCCATCTATCCATCCATAGCCGCTGGCACAGAACCAGCTGTGGCTAATCCACCTCTGGTGGAATATCAAACCGGAGGGAATGCAGGTGAAACTTCGATTGGTCTGGTAAATGGAATTCCAATGTATTCCTATGCATTCAGCCTGCCGACACCATTTAATGCCTCCTCAGGTGTCAAATATTGGGTGTATATTGTGGCTTCCCAACATGGCAGTAGCCCTGATTGGAGTATTGCCGCAGGCATAGGCGGAGATGGGAGTCATTATCGCTGGGGTAGTGGCGCCGGGGGGGATAGCGGATTTAGATCTGTGCCGGGTGATGCCGCTTTTACATTGCTGGGACTACTCCCTGACAAAGCCACCCCCACCATTACCTGGGCCAACCCGGCTGACATCACCTTTGGGACCGCCTTGAGCGGAACACAATTGAATGCCACGGCCTCGGTGGTAGGCACCTTTGTGTACACCCCGCCCGCAGGCACGGTCTTGAATGCGGGTGCAGGGCAAACTCTCTCGGTTGATTTTATTCCAACCGATACGGTTAACTACAACAGTGTTCTCGGCACCACCGTCACCATCAATGTCAATAACAAAGCCACCCCGATTATTACCTGGGGTAACCCAGCCGACATCATCTATGGGACAGCCTTGAGCGGAACACAATTGAATGCCACGGCTTCGGTTCCAGGTACCTTTGTATACACTCCGGCAGCGGACACGGTCTTGAATGCGGGTGCCGGGCAAATCCTTTCGGTTGATTTTTTTCCAACCGATACGACCAACTACAACAGTGTTCTCGGCACCACCGTTGCCATCAACGTCAACAAAGCGACTCCCACAATCATGTGGGCGAACCCGGCTGATATCACCTTTGGGACCGCCTTGAGCGGAACACAATTGAATGCCACGGCCTCGGTTTC
>Ga0210377_10005623_pt1 | contig 10265 bp, 12 predicted proteins | sample PLM4_65_b1redo_FD_155480 | JGI IMG/M metagenome (GOLD analysis project Ga0210377, IMG submission 155480) | Groundwater sediment microbial communities from an aquifer in East River, Colorado, USA - PLM4_65_b1 redo | ecosystem: Environmental > Terrestrial > Soil > Riparian zone | place: USA: East...
ATATTCTGCGGGATTATTACGGCGTGATCCCTCTTTGGATATTGTCCGCATACAGGGTGTTGGGTTAACTCATGCGCCTGACACCGTTGTTTTGGAGTGGGCCGCGCAGGAAAACAGGGTGTTACTTACCCATGATCGAAATACCGTCACGAAATTTGCTTATGATCGCGTAAAGGAAGGAAAGTCAATGCCAGGTGTAATTGAAGTAGACCGTTCCGTGCCGATGAGTGTGGCAATTGAGGATATTCTCCTGCTGGCAGTATCGAGTAACAAGGGAGAATGGGAAGGCCAGATCATTTATTTGCCGTTGAGGTAGACCTCGCACATTCCCACTACGAAGTCCGCATCGATAAATTGCCTGTTGACCAGGAGTTGATTGCGCGGGAGATTTGGGAAAGGGAAGAGAAGAAAGAAATTTAATAGATTGAGCTCGTGAGGTGAATCAATGGCTGATCCAGAACAACTCCAGATACTAGAACAAGGTGTCGAGTATTGGAACAAATGGAGAACAGAAAACCCTGACGACATGATAGATCTCAGCGGAGCCAATTTCTTTGATGCCGATCTTAGTGAAGCCAATCTTGCAAACGCCAACCTTTTTGAGGTTGTTCTTGTTAACACTAGACTCTTTAGAGTCAATCTCAGTAAAGCTAATCTTGTTAAAGCCAATCTCAGTGTAGCCAATCTCTATCAAGCCAATCTCAGCGGAGCCGACTTGAGTGATGCTGATCTTACAGGGGCTAAACTCTTAGAAGCCAATCTCAGTGGAGCCAATCTCGGAAAAACCAACCTCAGCGGTGCTATTCTGGTCGATGCACAGCTACGCTATACAAGTTTGGTAGAGGCAAGGATTGACAATGCAATTATTTCTGATAGTAATATATATGGTATTAGTGTTTGGGGTTTAGAAGGTGAATTCAAAGAACAAAATGGGTTAATTATTACTCCACCTGGAGAATCGGCGATCACAGTTGATAATATCAAAGTTGCTCAATTCATTTATCTGATATTGAACAATAAAGAGATTCGGGATGTCATTAATACGCTTACATCCAAAACCGTCCTGATTCTGGGTCGTTTTGCAATTGAAGAGCGCAAGGCAATATTAGATGCCCTAAGAAATAAACTTCGTGAATATGATCTCTTGCCGATTGTGTTTGATTTTGACCGCCCAACCGACAAGGATTTTACAGAGACCATCAAAACGCTGGCGGGTATGTGTTATTTTGTCATTGCCGATGTGACCAACCCTAAATCATCTCCGTTGGAGTTGCAGGCAACGGTTCCTGATTATCAAATTCCCTTTGTGCCGATCGTTCAGGAAGGTGAAAATCCATTTGCGATGATGGTGGATTTACAAAAGAAATATGACTGGGTGCTTGATACTATCTCGTATAGTTCCGCTGACCAACTTATCCGCATATTGAAAAAAGGAATTATTGATCGTGCAATGAAAAAGCATGATGAGTTAAGATTGATCAAGGCAAGTGAGCCTACAGTTATCCGAGGTGCTGATTTTGAAGAGGAGATGCCGTAAAACTGATCCTGATGTCTCCGCGAAAGCGTGACAGACATTCGCCAAAGTTTATGGCGCGGGCCGAAAGCATAATTTTCTTCTGTAAGAATAGTCTTATCTATATTTGTCCGTAGGGAATCTCGGAATTCTCAACATGCGTAAAGTTTATCCCTTTTTGATAAAGCAAACCTAGAAGCGCTTGTTTTGATAATTCAGGTTCGGGCGTAGGTCCAATGACGATTGAGGTGAGCGCGTCCATTATACCTATATTGAATTCCCAATAGGGAATTAGCGAGTAATTTCCTGAACGAAACTTGGCGTTTTCATATTTCAAGCTCAATGGAGAACTAATAAGTCGCCATTCTTGTTCCTCTTTAAATTTTTCCGATTTGATCATTGGGGCGAGGAATAAAACTGATTGCACAAATGTCCAATCATAAAACGGCGGCTTACCGTAATTTGGATGTTGGAGGATATTTACTACAGACACAGACGAATCTACAAGCTCTTTTGCCATAAGCCTGTGATTTTCTTCTTGGTATTCACATTCAGCCAGATAATACTCATTCTTATTTTCAATCAACTTTGTCAGCAATCTTTGGCTATCGAAACCTAACGAATAACCAGTACCGATATTACAATAGCCACGCCATTGACTAAGCTGGTCACCCTGACTTGAAAAAGATGCGACACTTACGTTGGTTTTTTGGCTCGCCAAAGTTTCAATCACTTCTTTCATGTCGACAAGTTCTTGATCGCTTCGCATTTTGTCCTTTCCGCTCAACTGGTCGTCAATCTCCTTGTTAAGATACTTTAATGCTAGGCTCAATTCCGATTTATCGTTTAGGTACTGTATTTTTGTTGTCCATATCTTCCCAGAATCTAAAATTCCACAAAGTCCTTTTGTGTCCGTATAGTGGAACAATGTCTTTGGAGCATCTGTATTCAGTTTCCGAAGAATAATGCTTTGTTTTGTCATTGGCATCTAGAATCTACATCCGAGGCAAAGATTATATTTCATTATAAAACCTAACATTTCTCTGCGAAAGCCCGACAAACTCGCGTCTTTGTCCACGCGTGGGTTATGGTTGTCAGTGGCGTGGATGGGACATGTCAGGTCTCATCATATATCGAGTACAATCCAATGATGTTCGCTCTGTGGGACTATTCTCGTCGAACATTCAACTCACAAACTTAGGAGAAGTTCCATGTCTAAAATCTTTACTCGTACTTTCCGTGTGCGTTGGGGGGAGCTGGATCCCAGTGGGACTGTCAGCCCTGCGAATTATTTGCGTTATCTCATCGAAACCGCCTGGGATTGGGGCGTTGCCGCTGGCATGGCTGAGGACTATAGTCAGAACCCCGATGTATTCTGGGTCATCCGCGAGACCGAGATCCATATATCGCATCCGTTGCGGCATAACGATGAATTCGGTCTAACCATTTGGATGGTTAACTGGAAAAGTGTCCGTGGGACGCGCTGTTTTGAGTTAAAGTTCAAAGACAGCGAGGAGGTGATTGCCCAAGGCACACAACACATCGTCTACATGGACGCAAAAACAGGAAGACCAACAAATTTGCCTGAAGAAGAGATCAATAAATTTCGGCTTGAAGACCCGCGCGTGTTTACGTTTGAGCGCTTCCCGAAAATCGCGGCGGTTGAAAATCCATTTATTATGCAACGGCAAGTGGAATGGATGGACTTGGACACATACGACCACGTCAATAACGTGATCTATGTCAATTATGCGGAGGAAGCCGCCGCACAGGATTTTTCGGCTCGAGGGTGGAGTCCTGCCCGATTGGCAGAGGCGAATCTGACGATTGCCACACGCCGTGTGCATATTCAATACCTATCCATTGCATCATGGGGGGAGACCCTGAACACTTTCACGCATCCGCTCGAGGTCAAAGACACGGGTGGCTCACGGTATGTTGGTATCACCCGCGCGGATGGTTCTCCCGTGGCTGAATGCATCCTTGATTGGGAACTGGTTGACCGCCAAAGCGGTGAAGCGCGACCTCTGCCAGATGAGTTGTGTTGACGATTTCAAGCCTGAGTCAGGTGACTGATGGTCACCTTTGTTATCGAAAAGGACTCTCAAGGCTTCAGGCCAGAGAGTCCTTGTTTGGTAAGACCTGACATTTACTCTGTTTGAGAACGCAACCAAGCAATTACATCGCCAGGTGTGCCAATATTGAAAGGTAAATCATTTAATGCTTCATTACCTACAAAGTGTTCTTTATCGTGGCTGACAAGCCAATCGGGTTTTGCCGAAATGGCTTGCGCGAGAACATTTGCATCTGGCGTATACTCAATTAGAGATTTCGCTTGTCCCAACTGTTTTGAGGTCGGCGCTTTGCCAACTTCAATATTTGCCTCATCAAGTAGTTGTGCCAACAGACCCAATAGATGCGGCGCTTTGCGTAGTAAGACCTCTTCAGTTTCCTGTAATATCCCTTTTCCCACCACCAAGCGAATTGATTCTGCGTGAGAAAGATGAAACAATAGACGCGCGCCACCTGTTGGCGACATGACCGCGGCAATAATCACGCTGGTATCCAAAAAGATTTTAGGGCTTTTTAGCGGCATATTCTTCCCGTACTTCGCGCAGTGTCTTCAGCATGGATTCCAATGATTCACCGCGGGATTCCAAATCCAGGCGAATTTTATCGGCAAGTTCATCTACATGCGAACGGCGGGGAGATAGCAAAAACGAACCGTTGCCCAAGTCAATAATATTAAGTACCTCGCCTTCCTCCAATCCGTATTTTCTGCGGAACTCAGGAGGCAAGGTGATCGTCCCTTTACTGCGGATTTGAATAGTCGTTACCATAATCTTTTCTCCAGAAAATCGGATGGCCCGGATTTCTGTCGGGATTATACACTCTTTCTTAATCGGTCATTTATCGTTGAAATTCAACAAGAAAATCTCTCAAATTTTCAAACCCGAAGGTCCTTTCAATTAAGGCCTGCTTAAGGCAAACCATTCCCTGTATCAGATAGGTGACAAAGGCCCTATCTGATACTCGATTATCTATAATCAGTGACAACTTACCAACCGCATCTTGGTACAATTGGGGAAATCAAAGGAAATCACATGAACAAATTTGTGGGCTATCGGTGTTCGCTATGCGGAGAGGAATACTCTCCCGGTGATGTGACCTACACCTGTCCGAAAGATGGCGGGAATCTGGATGTGGTGCTGGATTACGATTCCATCAAAAGCAAGTACAAGCCGGAGGATTTGCTCTCCCGGTCAGACCCGTCGCTTTGGCGGTATTTGCCGCTGTTGCCAGTGCAGGAACCGCCTGGAGAAGCAACACCGCTGCATGCCGTGGGTGGGACCCCCGTGTTCGAATTGCCGCTGCTGGCTGGCAAACTCGGCATCCGGAATTTGTGGCTCAAGGATGAGTCGCGCAACCCGAGTGCTTCCTTCAAAGACCGCGCCAGTGCGGTGGTCATCGCGCGTTCGTTGGAGATCAAGGCGGATGTTGTAGTCACGGCTTCCACCGGGAACGCAGGCGCGGCGCTGGCGGGCATGGCCGCCGCAGTTCAACAGAAGGCTGTCATCTTCGCGCCCAAGTCTGCCCCGCAGGCGAAGATCGCGCAGTTGTTGATCTTTGGCGCGAAAGTCATTCTCGTAGATGGGACTTATGACGACGCATTTGACCTGACCATCAAGGCCTCCAACGAGTTCGGGTGGTATTGCCGCAATACAGGCTACAATCCTTTTACGGTGGAGGGAAAGAAGACCGCTGCCTTTGAGATCTGGGAATGGTGGGAAGAGACTCATCGTCAGTGGCATGAAAAGGTCGGTACCGACATTGACCACTCCGCGCTGACGGTTTTTGTCCCGGTGGGGGATGGCAATATCATCTCAGGCATTCACAAAGGTTTCAAAGACTTGTACCAACTCGGTTGGATGCCGCGCATCCCGCGCATCATCGGCGTACAGGCCGAAGGTTCTGCCGCGATCTCGAATGCCTTCCATGGGAACACCGAGACGATCACCCCTGTCTCAGCCAAGACGATCGCCGACTCGATCTCCGTTGACCTGCCGCGTGATGGAGTCCGTGCGGTGCGCGCCGTGAAGGAAACGGGCGGCACGTACGTTAATGTATCAGATGCGGAGATCATCAAGTCCATTGCGGAGCTTGGCAGGGTCGGTGTCTTTGCAGAACCGGCCGGGGCCGCCGCGTACGCGGGTTTGGTCAAAGCGGCAGCTACCGGCTTGGTGGGAAGCGAAGATCCCATCCTGGTGTTAAATACCGGTAGTGGACTCAAGGATGTCCGCGCTGCGATGCAGGCTGTTGTCGAAGCTCCGATCATCGAGCCAACTTTGGAGGCAGTGAAAAAGTTGTTATGAACAATAATACTCAATGGAGTCTATCGTTCCGTTATATAATGGGAATTGCATTCCTTGCGGGGTTGATCGCATTCCTTTTTTATGCGCACGATGCGGTAAGGAATCTGGTGATCGCCGCCTTCGTGGCCTATCTGATTAATCCGGCCGTGGTTTACCTTTCGACGAGTACACGACTGTCGCGTGCCGCCGCAGTGAACGTCGTATATTTTTCTGCAGTGATCCTTCTGGTGGGCCTGCCAGCCACGTTGACGCCGATCTTTTATGATGAGGCGCAGATCGTCATCCAGGATCTTCTGGACCTTTCGAATCAACTCAGCAGTATGCTCTCGCAACCTGTGCAGGTTGGCAACCTGGTCTTTCATCTCGAGGAATGGGCGCAGAGTCTGTCGCAGGTGCAGGGCGCATTCCTGACCCCTCTCCCCGAAGAAGCGCTGCAACTGCTTGAGACGACATCTGTCGGCATTTTGTGGTTTCTCATCATTCTCGTCAGCGTGTATCTGTTTCTGTCCGAATGGCCGCGCATGCGCGAGAGTATGTTCTCCTTTGTTCAGCCGCCATATCGCGCCGAAATAGAGGAGTTGTACAAGCGCGTGCGGCGGGTTTGGACTGGCTACCTGCGCGGCCAAATCGTATTGATGTTGATCGTGGGTGTTGTTTTCACCATCGTGTGGCTGATCATTGGAATTCCCGGTGCGCTGGTCCTGGGTGTGATCGCCGGGTTATTCACCCTCGTTCCGGATGTGGGTCCGTTCATTGCGGTCGCGCTTGCGGCCGGAGTGGCGTTGCTCGAAGGCTCCACGTGGATCCCTCTTTCCAATTTCTGGGTGGCGGGAATCGTGGTTGCGGTTTATCTTGTTTTGATCAACCTGAAAAATTTTTTCCTGCGCCCGATCATCATGGGCCGCAGCGTTCACATGAACGAAGGTCTAGTCTTTATTGTGATCGTGATTGCGACCATTCTCGAGGGCATCCTCGGCGCGTTACTGGTTGTGCCTGTCATTGCTTCTGTAGTCGTGATCGCCGAATATATACAACGAAAAGTGCTTGACCTGCCTCCATTCGAAGATGATGGAAGCATGCAATTTGTTGCACCGCCTGATAAGATCAAGCCGCCTCGTCGCGGGATCAAAAGCATAAAAAACAGTAATGTGGATGAACCTTCAGCCGCTTCGTCCTCACCCGAACCTGCCTCTTCCTCAAAAGCCAACACCCAGCCCCGGCAGACTCCTGCTCGAAAGAAAACTGACAAATGAAGATCACCTATTCCATTATCGCCCCCATCTATAACGAAAGGGACAATCTCCCCGAACTCCATCGCCGCGTCACAGAGGTGATGGACTCCACGCGCGAGCCCTGGGAACTCATCCTGGTGGACGATGGCTCCAGCGACGGCTCGAGTGACATCATCCGTGAACTCGCGAAAAAAGATAAACATATCCGCCCGGTTATCTTTGCCCGTAACTTCGGACATCAGGTTGCCGTGACTGCCGGTCTCGACTATTCACGCGGAGATGCAGTCGTCATCATCGATGCGGATTTACAGGATCCACCCGAGCTCATCCTTGAGATGGCAAAGAAATGGGAGGAAGGCAACGAAGTGGTCTTTGCCGTGCGCGCCGAGCGTGAGGGAGAATCCTGGTTCAAACTGTGGACGGCATCCCTGTTCTATCGAATCATCTCGCGCATTACGGATGTAAAAATCCCCCTCGATACTGGCGACTTCCGTTTAATGGACCGCAAAGTGGTCAGTGTGATGAACAAGATGCGCGAACGGCATCGTTTCCTGCGCGGCATGTCTGCCTGGGTGGGCTTCAAACAGGTCGGTGTGGAATACAAACGCGCCGCGCGTGTGGCAGGCGAGACCAAATATCCGTTCAGGAAGATGTTTCGTCTGGCGATCAATGCAATTACGGGATTTTCATATTTTCCTCTGCAGGTTGCAACATTCTTCGGATTTATCTCCGCGGGTGTTGCCATCCTCGCGATACCCATCGTCATTGCCATGCGTATTGCCGGCAATGGAGCTTTTACCGGTCAGGCCACCACGTTGATTGCAGTGCTTTTCCTGGGTGGCGTGCAGTTGATCTCATTGGGTATCCTTGGTGAATACATTGGGCGCTTATACGACGAAGCCAAAGGCAGGCCCTTGTATATTGTGAGAGAAGCGCCGGAAGATTAGATTAAACGAAAGAACCTACAAAGAAAATACCCTGAAGGTTTTTCCTTCAGGGTATTTTATAGATAACAATGTTCCTTTCCTTCGTCCGCGATAAAGACTTCTTCCGCGCTATGCTGGCATTAGCTGTACCTGTGGCCTTCCAGCAATTGATCACGGCTGGACTCAATATGATCGACGTGCTGATGGTCGGTCAATTGGGAGAGGCCTCTGTTGCCGCGCTGGGGCTGGCAAACCAGATCTTCTTTCTGCTTATCCTGTTTCTCTTCGGGGTCACGAGCGGTATGTCCATTTTCACCGCGCAGTATTGGGGGAAGGGTGATACGGAAAACATCCGTAAGGTATTGGGGATTTGTCTCACGCTGGCAGTCTCGGTCGCTTTACTTTTTTCACTGGCGGCAATCTTGATCCCTGAAAAGTTGATGGGCTTTTACACGGAAGACCCCGAAGTCATCAAACTTGGGAGCAGTTACCTCCGGATAGTAGGGCTGAGTTATGTTCTTACAGCAATCTCCGTCTCGTATATTTCCATTCTGCGGAGCATCACGCAGGTGACCATGACTGTGATCGTATCGGTCTGTGCCCTTGTCCTGAAAACCGCTCTTGGCTATACCCTGATCTTTGGCCATTTTGGATTTCCCGCGCTGGGTGTGCGCGGTGCAGCGATTGGCACAAGCGTTGGCTGGGTTTTTGAAAGTTTGTTACTGATCGTTTTGGTTTATGTTTTGAAGACTCCCCTTGCCGCAAACCCGTTGACCTTCTTTCGTTTCGACCGCACCTTTGTTGCAAGAATATTGAAAACATCCATGCCCGCCGCGTTGAATGAAGTGCTCTGGTCGTTTGGCATTACAACCTATAACGCGGTGTATGCCCGTATAGGCACAACCGCCATCGCGGCGATTAATATCAATGCCACCATTGAGGAATTGATGTTTGTCCTTTTCATCGGGTTGGGCAACGCGTGCTCGGTGATGGTCGGGAACAAGATCGGAGAAGGCAACAAGGATGTTGCATTTGAATACAGCCGGCGCATCACGATAATTGCTGTCTTTCTTTCCCTGGTAGGGGGTGTTGTGGTATTTTTTGTGCGCGACCTTGTCTCTCAACTCTATGAACTATCCCCGGTCGCTCTGCATAACTTAAAAATGATCATGATGGTCTATGCATTATCTGCATGGTTGCGCGTCTTCAACTTCATGCTCTTCATCGGAGCATTACGCGCGGGCGGCGACACGCGCTATGCCATGTTCACAGAGTTGTTTTCGATCTGGTTGATCGGTGTCCCCGCCGCGTTGATCGGTGGATTCGTATTGCATCTCCCCGTATATATGGTTTATGCGATGGTTTTGCTGGAGGAAGCCGTCAAGGCGATCATTATCTTTCGACGTTATCTCTCGCAAAAATGGATTCACGATCTCGTCAATGTCCCTGTGGACGAAACGCCCGCTTCTCTTTCCAGACCCGAAGCTGTCTCTTGATCTCTGCAAACCTTCCCTGGCTGACGTTTGCCAGCAGAAGGGTCATGCCGAAGACGATCAGCAGACCGACAAGATCACAGCCGCGCACAGCAAATCCTTCCATTTTGCTTCGGGACTTCTCCCTGAAGAAAAGCGTTCCGCGGTCCGTGTCTTATACGCCTTTTGCCGGACTATGGACGATATTGTGGCTGAAGATCAAATCGTTATAGTTAATTTCCATCAAGGAAGCTCTCCTGGATAATAGCAAGTGCATAGTCATGACGATGCATTTGCTTATTTGTATTTATAATTCAGGCATCCCTCATTATGACTGAATATCAGAGATCCAAACTCCTCAAGATTGGTTTTTTCTTCAAACCATTTCTTGTTCACTCATCCGGGGTGGATCTTGCTCAAACAAGACTTCACCCTGATGAGGAGTTAATTCTCTTAAATCGCAAGGATGAATCCCGCGTATTTCTGGCAAGAGAGATGGCATATCATCATGTTGCGCAGGGGAAGTTGAAAGGAGAGCCTTATTTGGTCACGTTCTGAGCGCCATGCAACAGTGGTGTCGGTCTGACGCCAATTGTGAATGGGAAGGTGCATCATTTTAGCCCATTTGGCCTGTTGAATGGATTAGTGATTCTCATTGATAAAGAAACACATTCCCTGTGGGATCATATTACAGGGCGGGCGATTGATGGTCCGCTCATGGGTTATCAATTGGAAGCTTGGCCGGTCCA
>Ga0210377_10005625_pt1 | contig 10265 bp, 12 predicted proteins | sample PLM4_65_b1redo_FD_155480 | JGI IMG/M metagenome (GOLD analysis project Ga0210377, IMG submission 155480) | Groundwater sediment microbial communities from an aquifer in East River, Colorado, USA - PLM4_65_b1 redo | ecosystem: Environmental > Terrestrial > Soil > Riparian zone | place: USA: East...
CGTGAGCGCGCCGCGCACCGCCATCCTCACCGGCGCATCGTCGGGCATCGGCGCGGACACCGCGGCCGAGCTCGGCCGGCTCGGCTACCGACTCGCGCTGGGCGCGCGCCGCGTCGCGCGCCTGGAGGAGACCGCGAAGCGCGTCGAGGAGGCGGGCGGGCGCGCGTTCGCGCACCCGCTCGACGTGCGCGACTCCGCGTCGGTCGAGGCGTTCTGCTCGGCGGCCGAGCGCGCGCTCGGCCACGTGGACGTGCTGATCAACAATGCCGGCGAGAACCGGGCCGGCCTGATCCACGAGGCGACGCCCGAGGACCTTCGCTCCGACGTCGAGGTGAACCTGCTCGGCGCGATCTACATGACGCGGCGCACGCTGCCCGGAATGCTCGCGCGCGGCCGCGGCGACGTGGTGTTCATCGGCTCCGACAGTGCGAAGCACCCGCGCCCGTACCAGGGCGCGTACGCCGCGGCCAAGTGGGGCCTCGAGGCGTTCGCCCGCGTGTTGGAGATGGAGACCGAGGGCAAGGGCGTGCGCTCGATTCTGGTGCGCGTCGGCCCGACCGGGAGCGAGTTCGGCAACCAGATGCCGAAGGCGCAGATCCCGAAGATCCTGGAGTCGTGGAAGTACTGGGGCGTGCTCCGGCATCTGCACTGGATGCCGGGCACGAGCGTGGCGCGCGCGATCGCGCGCGTGGTCGAGATCCCGCTCGAGGAGTCGTATCCGACCGTCCTCGAGATTCAGCCCGGCGGGCGGGCGAAGGAGCAGTCATGAAGTACGACGGAATCGCGGGGAAGGTCGCCATCGTCACGGGCTCGGGCGGCGGCATTGGCGAGGCCTACGCGCGCGCTCTCGCCGAGCAGGGCGCGAAGGTGGTGGTCGCCGAGATCGACAAGGACCGGGGTGAGGCCGTGGCCGAGGCGATCCGCAAGAGCGGCGGCGACGCGCTCTACGTCGAGGTCGATGTCGGCTCGCCCGAGTCGACGCAGGCGATGGCCGAGCGCGTGATCGCGGCGTACGGCGGCATCGACTTCCTGGTGAACAACGCCGCGATCTTCGGCGGCATGAAGATGCAGGGGCTGCTCGGGGCCGACTGGGACTACTACCTGAAGTTCATGAACGTGAACATGAACGGCGCGCTGCTGTGTACGCGCGCGTGCTACCGCTCGATGCGCAAGCGCGGCGGCGGCGCGATCGTGAACCAGTCCTCGACCGCGGCGTGGATGGGCGCGAGCTTCTACGGGCTCGCGAAGCTCGGCATGAACGGGCTCACCTTCGCGCTCGCGCGCGAGCTCGGCTCGATGAAGATCCGCGTGAACGCGATCGCGCCCGGGCCGACCGACACCGATGCGCTGGCCAAGCAGGTGCCCGAGGCGTTCCAGAAGCAGATGGTCGCGCAGCTGCCGCTCGCGAGGCTGGGCACGCCGCAAGACATGGCGAACGCGTGCCTGTTCCTGTTGTCGGACGCCGCGTCGTGGGTGACCGGACAGATCTTCGCCGTCGACGGCGGACAGATCGTCCGGGCGTAGGCGCGATGGCCCTTCCAGAGCTCGCGCCCGAGACGCGCAACCTGATCGACGGCAAGCTCGTGCCGGCTTCGAGCGGCGCGACCTTCCCCAACGTGAATCCGGCCACCGAGGAGGTGATCGGCGTCGCCTGCGACGGCACGCGTGAGGACATGCTGCGCGCGATCGCGGCGGCGCGGCGCGCCTTCGACGAGACCGACTGGTCGACCAACGCCGAGCTGCGCGCGCGCTGCTTGCGCCAGCTCCACGCGGCGCTGCGCGAGGCGAAGGAGCAGCTGCGCGCGATCGTCGTGGCCGAGGCGGGCGCGTGCGTGTCGCTCACGCCGTTCATGCACGTCGACGACCCGATCGAGATGATGGCGTACTGGGCGGAGCTCGCGGCGAGCTACCCCTACGAGGAGCGCCTGTCGGACGTGCCGTACCTGGGCCGGCCGCAGGGCCGCATCCTGCGCCGCGAGGCCGCGGGCGTGGCCGGCCTGATCACGCCCTGGAACGTGCCGCTGTATCTGAACATCGCGAAGCTCGGCCCGGCGCTGGCGTCGGGCTGTACGGCGGTGCTGAAACCCGCGCCCGATACGCCGTGGTCGGCCACGCACCTGGGCAAGCTGATCGCGGAGAGGACCGACATCCCCGCGGGCGTCGTGAACGTGGTCGCGAGCTCCGACCACTCGCTGGGCGAGATCCTCTCGGGCGACCCGCGCGTCGATCTGGTCAGCTTCACGGGCTCGACCGCCACCGGTCGGAGCGTGATGGAGCGCGCGTCCGCGACCGTGAAGAAGGTCTTCCTCGAGCTCGGCGGGAAGAGCGCGAACGTCGTCCTCGACGACGCGAACCTCTCGGCCGTGCTGCCGATGAGCGCGTTCACGTGCGTGCACGCGGGCCAGGGCTGCGCGCTCACCACGCGCCTGCTCTTGCCGCGCTCGCGCTACGCCGAGGGCCTCGAGATCGTGAAGGCTGCGTTCCAGCGCTGGAAGTACGGAGACCCGACGAACCCCGCGCACATGCAGGGCCCGCAGATCTCGCGCCGACAGCAGGAGCGCGTGCTCGCGTACATCGACAAGGGCCGGCAGGAGGGCGCGCGGCTGGTGGTCGGCGGCGGCGTTCCGAAGCAGCTCGCCAAGGGCTTCTACGTGGAGCCGACCTTGTTCGCCGACGTCGACCCCGACTCGACGATCGCGCAGGAGGAGATCTTCGGCCCGGTGCTGTGCGCGATCGCGTTCGACGACGACGCCGACGCGGTGCGCATCGCGAACCGCTCGAGCTACGGGCTCTCGGGCGCGGTGCACAGCGCGAGCACGGAGCGCGCGCTCGGCGTCGCGCGCCGCATCCGCACCGGCACCCTGTCGGTGAACGGCGCGCAGTGGTTCCACGTCGACAACCCGTTCGGCGGCTACAAGCAGAGCGGCGTCGGGCGCGAGAACGGGCGCATGGGCTTCGAGGAGTACCTGGAGACCAAGCTGATCGCGCTGCCGAGCGAGGGGAAGTCGTGAACGCGTCGCTGCTCTCCGGTGGCTGGCCGCTGCTCGGCCACCTGCAGGAGCTGCGCAAGCACCCGATCGAGCTGTTCTGGCGCGTGCGCGAGGAGTGCGGCGAGATCGGCGAGCTCAACTTCGCGGGCAACCGCGTGGTGCTGCTCACCGGCGTCGAGGCGCAGGAGGCGTTCTTCCGCGCCACCGACGAGCAGCTCGACCAGGCCGCGGCCTATCCGTTCATGACGCCGGTCTTCGGCCGCGGGGTGGTGTTCGATGCCACGCCCGAGCAGCGCAAGCAGGGCCTGCGCAACCAGTCGCTGCGCGACTCGTTCATGCGCGGCCACGCCGAGGTGATCGCGCGCGAGACCGAGCGCATGATGGCGAAGCTCGGCGACGCCGGCGAGCTCGACCTGCTCGACTTCTTCTCCGAGCTCACGATGTACACCTCGAGCTCGTGCCTGATCGGGAAGCAGTTCCGCGAGGAGCTCACGCCCGAGTACTTCAAGGTCTTCTACGAGCTCGAGAAGGGCACCGACGCACTGGCCTACGTGAACCCGTACCTGCCGCTGCCCGTCTTCCGGGCGCGCGACCGCGCGCGCCGCCGCATGGTGGAGCTGCTCACGGGCGTGTTCGAGCGCCGCGCGCGCTCGGGCGCGGCCTCCGGCGAGAAGCGCGAGCTCTTCGACGTCCTGCTCTCGATCAAGAACCCCGACGGCACGCCGCGCTTCCCGGTCGACCAGATCACCGGGATGTTCATCTCCATGATGTTCGCGGGCCACCACACCACGTCGGGCACCGCGGCGTGGACGCTGATCGAGCTCTTGCGGAATCCCGAGTTCGGCCGGCGCGTCGTCACCGAGCTCGACTCTCTCTACGCCGACGGCGGCGAGGTGAGTCACCAGGCGCTGCGCGAGATCCCCGAGCTGGAGAACGCCATCAAGGAAGCGCTGCGGCTGCATCCGCCGCTGATCCTTCTGATGCGCAAGGTCGTGTACGACTTTGAGTACAAGGACTGGGTCGTGCCTGCGGGAAAGCTCGTGGGCGTATCGCCCGCGGTCTCGAACCGCATGCCCGAGTGTTTCCCCGACCCTGACCGCTACGATCCCGACCGCTACCGGGAAGGCCGCGAGGAGGACGCGCAGCTCTTCGCCTGGATCCCGTTCGGCGCGGGCCGGCACCGCTGCGTCGGTGCGGCGTTCGCCATGATGCAGCTGAAGGCGATCTTCTCGACGCTGCTGCGCGAGTACAGCTTCGAGCTCGCGCAGCCCGCCGAGAGCTACCGCAACGACCACTCGAAGATGGTGGTGCAGCTCGCCAAGCCCTGCCTCGCGCGCTACCGCCGGCGCGACCGGCTCGCGGAAGCGCGCCAGGCGGAGGCGCGGTGAAGATCCGCGTCGACAGAGATCTGTGTCAGGGCCACGGCGCGTGCGTCGAGGAGGCGCCGGAGGTGTTCGCGCTCGACGATGCCACGCACCAGGTCGTGGTGCGGAACGAGAGCCCCGACGAGTCCCTGCGCCCCGCCGTGAAGGCGGCCGCGAAGTACTGTCCAACCCGGGCGCTGCGCCTGGAAGATTGAAGGAGCCCCGCATGCCCGCCTTCCCCCGCGACGAGCTCGAGGAGATGATCCGCCGCTTCGTGGCCGCGAACGACGAGGCCGGCGAGACGGGAGACTGGTCGAAGATGTCGCGCTTCTACGCAGAGGACGCGATCTACTCCTGGAACACCGGCCCGAACTGGGAGTTCGTGGCGCGCGGCCGCCAGCAGATCCACGAGTGGGTGTTCGGCACCGAGATGGCGGGCCTCGAGCACTGGGTCTACCCCTACGTGCGCACGCTCGTCGACGACGAGAAGGGCGAGGTGATCGGCGTCTGGCGCCAGATCTCCCCCGACAAGGACGAGACGGGCAACGCCTACGAGATCGCCGGCACGGGCGGATCGTGGTTCCGCTACGCCGGCAACTGGCAATGGGCGTGGCAACGCGACTTCTTCGACCACATCAACGCGGGCGTCGTGTTCGGCGCGATGGCCAAGGCGCAGAAGCTCAAGCCCGCGATGCTCGAGCGCATGAAGCGCGGCTCGAATCAGCCCGGCTGGACGCCGCGCGCGAGCTTCGACTGGTACGCGACCCTGGTCGATCGCGAGGACTGAGCAGGATCCGGGCGCGGTCGGAGGCGGTGACGAAGCGCCTCACGTTCTCTTGCGCCTGAATCGCTAGCGACTCGTTTCGGGATCGACCCGGGACTGCGAATCGATCTCGCCTCGGCCCGAACCGGAGAACTCGGCCCGCTGAAGACCTGATGCGCGGCCCCGATCTTGCTTCAGCTCCGCTCGTGTTCCGGGAAGGAGGACGAAGAAGGTGAGCAAGACCGCTCCGCCGGTGGACATCGACCTGAGCTCCCTGAAGTTCTGGGCGCGGCCGTACGCGGAGCGCGAGCGCGCGTTCCATTGGCTGCGCGACCACGATCCGGTGTCGTGGCACCGTCCGCCGGAGCCGCTGGCCCCCGGCCTCGAGAACGCGAAGGGCTTCTGGGCGATCGTTCGGTACGAGGACATCAAGGAGGTGTCGCGCAACGCAAACGTGTTCTCGTCTGCCCAGGGCGTGTTCCTCGACGACTTCCCGCAGCTCGAGACGATCCTCTCGTTCATCGTCATGGACGATCCGCGCCATCAGGCCCTGCGCAACATCACGCAGAAGGCGTTCAGCCCGCGCAACATCCGCCGCATGGAGCAACAGATCGACACGATGGCAACGCGGATCGTGGACGAGGTCGCGCCGCTCGGGAAGGGGGACCTCTGCGAGCTCGTCTTCAAGCAGCTCCCGGGCCGGGTGTTTGCCGAGGTCTTCGTCGGTCTCGAGGACGTGCATCGGCGCGAGGTCCTCATCGAGGGCGCCGAGCAGCTCGGCGCCTGGGCCGATCCGAGCTACGCGCACATCGGACCGCCGCTCGCGGTCTTTCAGGACGCCGCGCAACGGATCATGAAGATCGCCTTCGAGGAGGCCGACCGCTGCCGTCGCGAGCCCGATGACAACCTGATGTCGTGGATCGTGCGCGCGCAGCACGAAGGGCAGGCCATGAACGAAGCGGAGCTGGGCGCGTTCTTCACCTTGCTCGTCGGCGCGGCGAACGACACGTCGCGACACGCCATGGCGCACGCGGTGCTGAACCTCCAGCATCATCCCGACCAGAAGGCGCGGCTGCTCGAGGACTTCGACGGGCGCATCGACGGCGCGGTCGAGGAGTCGTTGCGCTGGTCGCCGCCGCTCATGCATTTCCGGCGCACGGCGCTCGAGGACTTCGAGCTCGGCGGCGTCACGATCAAGACCGGCGACAAGGTGGTGCTCTGGTACTGCTCGGCCAACCGCGACGAGCGCGAGTTCCCCGAGCCCGATCGCTTCGACATCCTGCGCTCGCCCAATCGCCACCTGAGCTTCGGCCACGGCCCCCACTACTGCATGGGCGCGGCGCTCGGCCGCCAGATGGTCAAGTCGATCCTCCGTCAGTTCACGAATCGCATGCCCGACCTCGTCGTCGGCGAGCCGGCCATGCTGCTCTCGAACTTCATGAACGGCGTGCTCAGTCTCGAGGGCACGTGGACGCCCGGCGCTTCGTCCAGCGGCGCTCGGTGATGTCCGCCCCCATGAGCACGGCGGGAACGGCGAAGCAATGGATCTGCGAGAACTGTGGATTCGTCTACGATCCCGAGCTCGGCGACCCCGACGGGGACATTCCGCCGGGCACCGCGTTCGAGGACATCCCCGATACCTGGTTCTGTCCGATCTGCGGCGCCAGCAAGCGCGACTTCGTTCCGCTGGGCTGAGCCTCGCAGCGGAGGTACCGACGGGCCCGAGCCGCCGGTCGCCGAGCTCGTCCTCGACGGCCGGACGACAGCAACACCTTCACGCTTGAGTGGCCTTCCGCGGCGGGGCGGCCGCGACGAAGCGCGACACGTCGTCGATGAGCGCCTCGAAGCGCGGCCGATCGAAGTCGCTCCCCGAAACGAGCCAATCGACGTGCGGGGGATGGTGCGCCGCGTCCCCGAAGTGGCCGAGCGCGTCGAGGTGGTCCGCGACGGCGGCGTGGATCACTTGTCCCCAGGCCTGGGAGAGCGTGGGCACGATGCCGTCGCTCGCATCCGCCGATGGCGTGGTGCGGTAGGCTCGTCTCAGCGCTCGTGTCTGTCCGGGAGTGAGTCGCCCGGCGCCGCGCTTCGGCGCGGTGGCGTTCAACTGGTAGAGGCCAGCGTAGACGGCGTGCATCACCTGCGCGGCCGGATCGAGACCTACACCGAGCGTGGCGCGAAGGCTCGGTCGCGCGCCCTGCGTGACGACCGATCCGTAGCGGATGCCGGCGCGCGGCAGGACCGAGGCGTTGAAGACCTCCATGGCCTCGGGCGTGAGCTGGAGCATCAGGGATTGGTCTCGGACGACCTCGCGCAGCACGGCCCGCACGGCGCGGCGCCGTCCTACGGTGAAGTCCTCGAGCAGGCGACTGAAGAGCTCATCGAGCAGCTCACTGTTCACGACCAGCTCGCCGAATCGCAGAGCCATGCCCCCCATCCACAGCAGCGCCGAGATGGGCAGGTGCCCGAAATGCAGCACGTAGATGGTGTTCAGCGAGAGAACCTGCAGCAGCTGCTGGCCGCGAAGCGTCGTGAAGAAGGCCGCGAGGGGGGTGCCGTGGTGCGGCGTCGACACCGTGACGACCGTGCGAACGCGGCCCGCCAACCGCTCGATGTCGACGCCAGTCGGGAGCCGCACCCCAGGGGCGGTGAGCAGGCGCACGTCGAGGCCTCCGCTCGAGTGGCCGATCAGGTGCAGTGCAGCATCGCCACGAGGCGCCGTCGCGGCGATCGTTTCGGCGAGGCGTGCGGCGCGCGCCGGGAGGGACGCGGTCGGCGGTGTCCGCACGACGTGGATCCGCGCGCCGAAGCCCAGCGCGGTGAAGCGCTCCGCGAGGGCTCGCCGCACGTGTCCGAAGTAGGTGATCCGCCCGAGGTTCGCGAACCCGAGGAAGCCCGGGACGAGATAGACGTGGTGAGTAGGGTCCGCCTGCGCCGTGACTGCTCCCTTCTGCCTCATGGGTGGGTCGGACTCGCTCATCTCAGTGCGCTTCCGTCCGGCCTCGGCAAGACGCGCGCTGGTATCATCCTTGCACACCGAAGTGCGTGAAGGAGCGATTCATGAGCTTGGGCACGGTTCTGATCATTGTCTTGATCCTGATACTGCTCGGCGCGCTGCCGACCTGGCCGCACAGTCGGGAATGGGGGTATGCACCGAGCGGGGTCCTGGGCACGGTGCTCATCATCTTGATCGTGCTGTTCTTGCTGGGGCGGATTTAGGAGCGCATGGAATGACGACCACCAGGCGGCGAGCGAGCGCGGCGGTCTCACGTGAGAAGCGGGCCGCTTCCGACGAGATCAAGCGAGGTGTGAAGCACTTGGAGAAGTCGATCGGCGAGATCCAGAAGGGCTTGCGCAAGGCGGAGCGGCAGATCGAAGCCGATGCGCGCGCGAGAGTTCGAGAGCTGCGAAAGGATGCTCGCGCCCAGCTCGCCGCCGTGAAGGGGAGGCACCGCGAGGTCGTGCGCATTCTACAGAAGGTATCTGCCGCAGCGGAGGGATCCTGGCAGCAGGTGAAGCAGTCGGCGGACGCGATCCTCGCGGAAGCGGTGGGCATCGCCGCGTCGATCGTGGAGCGACTGAAGAAGGCCTTGCCGCGCTGAACCCATGCTCGGCTCGGCGGCGGCTCCGAACGGCGGGGCCGACGCCCGGCAAAGCTGCGCTGACTTCGAGAAGCGCTCCAGGGTCCCTTCGCTACCTCACCGGAGGAAGCGAGATCGGATCCGGCGGCTGCGACGCGGGCCAGGGCTTGTTGTACTTCGCCATGATCTCGTCGACCGCGCGCTCCCAGCGCTCCTTGCCGAAGGCCTTGTAGGTCTGGAACGGATTGCAGTACTCGCGCATGCGGAACGCCCGCCCGTCGCGCACGGTGATGAGCGAGAAGTAGCGCTGCGTGTAGCTCCCGCCGTCGACCGTGGGTCCGCCGCCGTACGACTCGATGATGGTCGTGTTGGCGTCGGAAGTCGGGTAGGCGGCGACGAGCGTGGTGGAGAAGCGCGGGACGACGCTCAGCAGGAGCTCCATGAACCGCCCCGTTGCCTCGCGACCGATCACGCTGATCGGGCGTTCGAACGTCGGTCCCTCCCAGATCGCGTCGTCGTGAAGCGCATCGAGCCAGATCAGGCGCTGCTCCTCGAGCGTCGTGAGCTCTCCGCCGAACGCGTCGGCGATCGTCTTCTTCACGGCCAAGGGTACCTCCGAGTGTGCCGATGATACGGCGAGTCCCGCTCCGGTACACTGCCGCGCGCGAGAACGGCTGGCGAGGGAGGGGACGGATGCGGCCGCGGGAAGTCGAGCTGGTCGAAGCGGTGCGGGACCTGGCTCGGAAGAAGTTCGTGGAGCGGGCGGCGGGCTACGATCGGGAGCGGCGGTTCCCCCGCGAGAACGTCGACGAGCTCGTGCGCTGGGCGTCCACGCGCTCATCCTTCCCGAGGCGTCGGGCGGTCTCGGCATGGGGCCGGAGGCGATGGTGCGCGTGATGGAGGAGATCGCGTGGGCCGACGCCTCGACGGCGGTGGCGCTGAACATGCACCTGCTGATCGCGCACTTCCTGCGCTTCCTGCCGTTCCCCCACGGCGCGAGGGTGATCGAGGACATGGCGCGGAACGGAACGCTGATCTGCGGGCCGGGCTCCGTGCCGACGGGCGATCTCGACAACCGCAAGAGCGGCTTCCGCGTGCGCGACGCCGGCGGCCGCTGGGTAGTCGACGGCAAGGCCGGCTTCGCCTCGATGAGCGAGGGCGCCACGTACGTCATGCTCGGGGGCTGGATCGAGGGGAACGAGTCGCAAGAGCCGCGCGCGCTGATCGCCATGCCGCGCATCGACAGCCCCGGCATCCGCAATCTGCGCAACTGGGACGCGATGGGCATGCGCGCGACGGCGAGCCACGACATCGAGTGCGAGGGCCTCGAGATCCCGCGCGACGAGGCGTTCGTGGCGCCGCTCTCGCTGCTGCGCGAGGGGCAGCGCAGCCTGGGCGTCGAGGCGCAGAAGGTCCGCTCCTGGGGCGCGCTCGGCATCCTGGGCATCTGGGTCGGTCTCGCGCAGGCCGCGTTCGAGTTCACCCTCGACTACACGCAGAAGCGTCACGGCTATCTCGCCGGACAGAGCCAGGCCGGCGGCGAGATCGGCTACCGCTCCGACGAAGCCTG
>Ga0210377_10005626_pt1 | contig 10265 bp, 4 predicted proteins | sample PLM4_65_b1redo_FD_155480 | JGI IMG/M metagenome (GOLD analysis project Ga0210377, IMG submission 155480) | Groundwater sediment microbial communities from an aquifer in East River, Colorado, USA - PLM4_65_b1 redo | ecosystem: Environmental > Terrestrial > Soil > Riparian zone | place: USA: East...
AACGTCCGATTTCCGCTGACTACTCAGGCACGGATGAAATAGTCACGATGGTTTGTCTTAAGGCGCGTTTGTTATCGCGGCATAATGAGCCCTTCTCCGATTTCCCTTGCCAGCAGCCTTGCGCATTCCGGTGATGGCGAAGCGTCGTTCGCCATGCGGGACCAAACTGCCCTGTTGAACACTCTGGTTTCCACAATGAGCGCTCCCGGACCTCGAGACCGAGCTTGAATCTCCAATCCAATCTCTTCGTACTTGTGAAAGTTTGTACTAAGGATTCCCCGCCGTTCCGCCTTTCCAAGACGTCCTCCGGGGTGCCGGAATTTCGAAAATTCCCCTTCCCTTAGTCAATTTTTCCTTGACACGTCACGTTCCTGGTGATAAGTGGAAGACAGTCTTTCGCCTAAAGTCCAGATCGCGGTTCGGTTCGCCCGCTCAGGGCGGACGGAAGGGGATGCGTCGGCACGTAAAGGGGCTCCTATGGCCCACTCCCGGCCCCGGCCTGGAGGAGGGAAAGGAACCATCTCGCCGTGTCACCTCAAGAGCTAAGCAGTGTCGCGACAAGAACTTCGCGTCTCTTCGGGGGCTCCGTGTCTCGGATTCGTCCCGGCAAGAGAGAAGGTCGACCCGGGCCGGACGGGTTGCAGAAGGGGAGGTGAAACGGACTGAGGATGGTACGGAGCGATCCATTAGGGGGGAGAAAAGCCGGATTCGAGCAGGCAGTCGGCCGGATTCCCGGCCGATGGTGAGGTCGATCGGTGCGGAATAGGACGAGAGTGAAGTACCTCGCGGATGTCCGCGAGGGGGATTTCATCTCCTACAGCAGGGAGGACGGTTCATGAGAGGAGCGAGAGTGCGACGAGACGCGTTCGTGGGACTGGGGGGGGGCATCGCTTTGATACTGACCCTGGGAATCGCAGTCGTCGGAATGCCGCCAGGCGGTGCCCTGGCCCAGAACAGTGTTCGGAGCACGGTAGATATCAAGGCCAGCAACCAGCCCAAGACCATCAGCCCGGAGGACCTCTGCGCGGACTTGACGGGCAGCTGTCTGAACGGCTGCGTGGAGATCGGCGGAAACGGCTACTGCAGAGATTTGACCGGGGAAATCTGCAAGAGCGGCTCGGAGGTGGTGGACGGGCGGACCTACTGCATCATGCGCGGGAACCTGGGCGAGGATGCCGCCAACGGCAACCGGCCCTTTGCCCTGGAGATGGACGACACCGATGGCGCTCCGCCCAACGGGACCGAAAACGGAGTCGCCGACGCGAACCTGCGCCAGGGGGACACCCCCAACGATCCGGATTTGCCTGCCCTCAGCGTCGCGGCGACCTACATCGACTGGGCGAGCCTTTCCATCTCGAACCTGCCCAGCCCCGCACAGTTCCCGGTCGGTTTAGTGGAAGACCACCGGATCCTGGACTGGACCGCCAGCGCCGACGAAACGACCGTAGCCGGGAGCTGCCTTGAAAGGGGCAACGCGAACGGAAAGGACGACTTCACCCAGACCTACATCGCAAACAACAACGAGTTTCTGTACTTCGGGCAGGAGCGGCGCACCAACAACGGCAACGCCCGCGTCGTCTGGATCCTGAGCAAGCTGCCCCCCATCACCGTAGCCGTGGGCGGTTGCGCGATCGACGCGGTCGACCCGAACACCGGCGTGCCCAACCATAAGGGGGAGCTCCAGTTCAAGCTCTCTGACGGTGACGTGAAGCTCGAAGTGACATTTCCCAGCGGATCGGACATTAATATCACCTCGGGCGATTACGATATCCTGAAGTACAACGGAAATTCCGCCGGCTACGCCGCCGCCGCCGCCGCGGTCGCGGATGCGAACTGGGGCGCCAGCACGGTCTCGATACAGAACATCGCCATCAACTCGGACGAGGCGTCCCTCGGGCACTCGGGGGATGACAGCTACGCTCCCTGGGGGGGCATCAACGCGCAGGGCAAGACGGCCGCCTCGGGCACCTTCACCAAGGCCCAGTTCCTGGAGTGGGCCGTGCCCCTCACCGGCGCCAACAGCATATTCGGTGATGCGGGTCTCTGCGGCCAGGCGCTCTTTTTCACCGGAATGACCTATGCATCCTCCGGAGGGTCGGCGTCCCTGAAGGACGCGATCGGTCCCAAGCTGTACAGCTTCGGGGGAATCACCCCAACGGTTCATCTCGAAAACGTCGGCTGCGGAGACTCGTTCAGGTACAGCGTTGAGGTTCTCGGCATCGACGGGAATCCGGTCACGCCGGACAGCGTCGAATGGGAATGCACCGCGGCTGTCGGCGGCGATCCCACGGACCACAGTACCGAGCTCGACGATGGCGAATCGATCCTGGGGACCATCTGCACCGCCGATGAGCCTGATACCTTGACCGGCGAAGGGATCGGATGCGTCGATCGAAATGCCGACGGCACGCCGCATGAGGTCACCTGCATCGCGACCGTGACCGCTCAGGGGTGCGAGGGCATCACGGCAGAGGCCACCGTGACGGTCGATGGGTCGCTTCAAGCCATCGACGCCGCGCTGACGTGCCAAACCCAGTCCTGCTCCGCTCCTCTCTCCAGCGTGGGATCATCCAACGGGAACATCCTCCCGAGCGGATTCACGTTCAGTCCCATCCTCAGCGGCGGGACCGGCGAATACGAGCTCACGTGGAATATCGTACCTACCACTCTCGGGATCAGTTGTCCTGCCGAGAAGATCTGCTCCCTGGACGAGGCCGGCTGTCACGCCAGCCTGACGCCCTGCGCGGTGAAAATTCCGGACAACGTCTACTGCGCCACGGCCCTGGTGAACCTCGTCATCGTGGACCACAACAACAGGCAATGCGCCCAATTCAGCCACGATTTCGGGTTCATCAAGAAGGCCACTGTCTTCCAGTTCACCACGACCCCGCCGAGCGGGGCGCAGAACAACCTGGTCAGCTGCAGCGCCAGCGCCGTCTCGCCGGCCTGCACCGCCCCGTAACGGGACGGCGCGCGATCGCGCCCCCGGCTCCACTCGAAGAGGCCTGCCGAGGCAGGCCTCTTTTTTGTGGTGCGCCCAGCATGAGCACTGACCAGGAGGTGCAAGTCCTCTGGGGAACCTGGTCGCAGGGACCCCGAGCGAACCGCAAGGCGACCTCCCGTGAGGGGGCGCTGAAGGAAGCGGGGAGCGCAACCGCCAGCCGACGAACAGGAACCGGATAGGAGGCGCTGCCGACCGGGGCGAGCGGGCCACAAACCGCGAAGCTCTTGCGACCAAGGGGAGGCGGCGTAGATCCGGCGGTTGGGCGGGGAAGGTCAGGACTCTTACCTGGGGAGGTCTCGCCTTGCGCCTGAAAGGGCGACGCCGCGAGGCGGAGCGAGAAGTCAGCCGAGGCCGTAGTAGCACCGCGTCGCACCGCGGGGCGAAGGGCCGAACGGAAGGGAGAGCGTACTGACCACGAGTCTCGAAGGGGCCAAGCGCCAGAAGTCCAGGCAACTGGAGCTCCCGCTGGGAGACAGGGGTGAAACCCCGACGGCCCGGCGAAGCGGTGAAGCCCCGACGGCGGCGAGAGGAGACAGACGTTCAGGAAGCGACCGTCTTGGGCCGTGACCTCAACCTTCTGAACCGCCGGATACGGACCCGTACGTCCGGTGGTGTGGGAGGGGAGTAGCGGGAATCAACCCGCTACCCCCTATCCCGATCGCCCGGCATGGGCACGGACCAGGAGGTGCAAGTCCTCCGGGGAACCTGGTCGCAGGGACCCCGAGCGAACCGCAAGGCGGCCCTTCGCGAGGGGGGCGCTGAAGGAAGCGGGGAGCGCAACCGCCAGCCGACGAACAGGAACCGGATAGGAGGCGCTGCCGACCAGGGCGAGCGGGCCACAAACCGCGAAGCTCTCGCGACCAAAGGGAAGCGGCGTAGATCCGGCGGTTGGGCGGGGAAGGTGACGGCTCTTACCTGGGGAGGTCTCGCCTTGCGCCTGAAAGGGCGACGCTGCGAGGCGGAGCGAGAAGTCAGCAGAGGCCGTAGTAGCGCCGCGTCTTACCGCGGGGCGAAGGGCCGAGCGGAAGGGAGAACGAGACGACCGTGAGTCTCCGAGACGCCGGGCGCCGGAAGTCCGGGCAACTGGAGCTCCCGCTGGGAAGCAGGGGTGAAGCCCCGACGGCCCGGCGGAGCGGTGAAGCGCCGAGGGCGGCAAGCGGAACGGAGCGCTCGGGAACCGACCGCCTGATGGAAGAGGTGGTCGAGCCTCGCAACATCCGGACGGCGTTGAGGCGCGTCCGGCAGAATCAGGGCAGTCCCGGCACGGACGGAATGAGCGTGGGGGAGTTGCCGGAGTATCTGGCCGAGAACGGGGAGGCCATCCGGGCACAACTCCTGGAAGGCACTTACCAGCCGAAGCCTGTGAAATGGCAACCCATCCCGAAGAAGGGCGGAGGGGTTCGAGAGCTCGGGATCCCGTGCGTTCTTGACCGGCTCATCCAGCAGGCGATCCTGCAAGTCCTGCAACCGCGATTCGACCCGACCTTCTCGGAGCACAGCTGGGGTTCCGGCCTGGACGCCGGGCCCACGGCGCGGTGGGCGCGGCGCAGCGGTACATCCAGGAGGGACGCCGGTGGGTCGTGGACGTGGACCTGGAGAGGTATTTCGACCGGGTCAACCACGACCTGTTGATGGGAAGGCTGGAGAAGCGCATCGCGGACAAGCGGATGCTGGGGCTCATCCGGCGCTACCTCGAAGCCGGCAGGATGGCGGACGGGGTAGTGCAGGAGCGGCACGAAGGCACGCCTCAGGGCGGGCCGCTCTCGCCGCTCTTGGCCAATGTGCTCCTCGATGAGGTGGACAAGGAACTGGAGCGACGCGGTCACGCCTTCGCCGCCCCTCGCGCCGGCCGCTCCGTTCCAGGAAGACCCGGAGTCCAGGGACATTCCCTCGGGGACCGAGCCATGAAGGCCCGTGGCCTTCGGGCCGATCAGCCCGCATGCTTACCACCCGAAGCTGACCGGGATTCCGACCCCTCCCTCAGCGGCCCAGGAGAACTCCTCCCTTAAGTCCCGCACCATCCCCCGCGGCCCGCCACCGCGTTCTTGAGCCCTTGATTTCCTTGCCGTACGGGACCAGAATGCCCTGGCTTGGACTCGCTGGTTTCCACAATAACCGCTATCGGAACTCAACACCGTGCTTGAATCGCCTATCCGCTGGCATCGCACTCGGTATGCCGATGTCGTTTGACCACCACGACAAGTCGCCGGTTGCCTTCAACGGGACGACACGCAGGAGACTTGCATGAGCATGGATTCCACACCCGTTTTGCTCCTTTTCGCCGCAACAAGCATCGTCGTGGCGATGGCCATTGAATTGGGATACAGGATGGGGTGTACCGCCCACCGGACCTCGGAAGATGAGAAGGAGTCTCCGGTCTCCGCCATTTCGAGCACCATCTTAGGCCTGCTGGCGTTCATTCTGGCGTTCACATTTGCGATCGTCTCCGACCGGTATGACGCCCGGAAAGGGCTTGTGCGCGATGAGGCCAATGCCATTCGGACGGCCTATTCGCGGTCCGAATTCATACCGGAGCCGGACCGGAGTGAAGCGACCGCGCTGCTCAGGGCGTACGTGGATGCCCGCCTGGCCGTGGCACGGGCGGTTGCCTTCGATAAGCTGCCGGCTCTGCTGAAAGAGTCGGACCGGATCCAACGTCAATTGTGGGACATGGCGGTCGTGAATGCTCGCAAGGATATGAACTCGGATGTAGCCGCCCTCTATGTTGAAGCGCTGAATGAGGTCACCAATCTTCATTGGTTACGAGTGGCCATCGGGGTGCAAGCGCGGATTCCCACCGTCATCTGGCTTGTCCTCTACGCCCTTGTCGTTCTCGGAATGATGGGGGTCGGATACCAGACCGGTATTGCGGGCTCCAGGAGAACATGGGCAATGCTGATCCTGACACTGTCGTTCTCCCTGGTAATCGCGCTGATCACCGAGCTTGATCGCCCCCAGAGCGGCCTGATCAAAGTGACGCAGCAGCCGTTGGAGGATCTCCAGGTTTGGATGGCCGCAGGTCACGAAATCCCCTGAGGCTGCGTGGACAAGCCCTGATGAAACGGGGCCCATACGGAACCAAAATGCCCTGACTCGGAGTCGCTGTTCCGCAATAATCGCCATTGTGGCTCAAGAGCGTGTTTGCAGCTCCTCTGCACTGGCCGGTTGCGGTTGAGGTTCGTGATATCCTTGCCGCGAAGCGGAACGGGCCGGAACAAGCAGATCCGGGCGACGCCTTCGCCCACTCCCACAACCGAGTCTCTGGAGGTCCCGTGCAGTGAACTTGGAACCGGGCCAGATGCTTTCCCGCTACCGCCTCGTGGAAAAACTGGGCGCAGGCGGGATGGGCGTCGTCTACAAGGCAATCGACACGAAGCTCAACCGGCAGGTGGCCATCAAGGTCTTGCCGCCGACCCTGACAGCCGATCCCGAGCGCCGCCTTCGCTTCCAGCGTGAAGCGCAGACCATCGCGGTCCTCAGCCATCCCAGCATCGCCGTCCTCTATGAGGTCGGTGAGGTCGAGGGTGTGGATTTCCTCGTGATGGAGTTCCTGAAGGGGAAGACGCTCCGGGAGGTCATCGGCGATCAACCGCTCCCGTTCCGCCAGTGGATGAGGATCGGCCTGCCGATCGCGGAGGGCCTTGCCCACGCCCACCGGCATGGCGTGATCCACCGGGATCTTAAGCCCAGAACGTCATCCCTCACCGATGAGAGCCAGGTCAAGCTCCTGGACTTCGGTCTGGCGAAGCTCGTCGCTCCGGAAGAGCATCCAGGCGCCACAGGATCCGACCTCCACACTCGACTCGAAACGATCAGTCGGGAGCTGACGCAAGCGGGCAAGGTGTTCGGCACGGTGGCCTACATGTCGCCCGAGCAAGCTCGTGGGGAGACGCTGGACCACCGCAGCGACCTCTTCTCGTTCGGCATCGTCCTCTACCAGATGGCGAGCGGCCGGCTCCCGTTCAAGGGGCGCAGCGAGATCGAGACCCTCCACGCGATCATCACCGAGGAGCCGCCGGCCCTCTCGCACCTCTCCGGCGAGCTCCCGCCGGAGGCCGACCGGATCGTGCGCAAGGCGATGGAGAAGGAGCCGGAGCGGCGCTACCAGGACGCCGCCGACCTGGCCACCGATCTCAAGAATCTCAAGCGGGACACGGACAGCGGGAAAGTATCCATCTCGACCGGTCCGGCGGCCCTCCCGAAAGCCGGGGAGGCGCCGGGGAGGCGACACGGGCTTCGGCGGGCGGGGGTGGCGATGGGCATTCTGGCGGGAGTGGCTTCACTCGCCATCGCGCTCTTCCTTTACTTCCGGGCGCCGAAACCGGCCCCCGAAATCTCCGCGCATCCCCCGGTGGAAAACTCCCTGGCCGTTCTTTATTTCGAAAACGTCGCGGATCCGGAAGATCGGAATCGCTTCAGCGAGATGGTGCCGAGCCTTGTCATCACCGATCTTTCGGAATCGCGGATCCTCAAGGTTGTCAGCCGCCAGAGGCTCTTCGACATTCTCCGCCTCCTGGGGAAGGCCGAGATGAAATCGATTGACCGGAAAGTCGCCTCGGACGTCGCTCAAAAGGCCAACGTGAAGTGGATGATGACGGGGCAGATCCTCCAGGTACAGCCGCGGATTGTTCTGACCGCCGACGTCTCCGACGCGGCGACCGGAGAGGTCCGGGCTTCCCAGCGGGCCACCGGAGAGGCGGGGGAAGACCTGTTCGCCGTGGTGGACAAGCTGGGCGCGGAGGTCCGGAAGGACCTCACCCCGTCCGGCGAAGGGAACGATGTGGACCGTCCGGTGGCCGATGTCACGACCCACTCCACCGAAGCCTACCGTTCCTACCTGGAGGGACTGGATCAAGTGGAGCGGTTCGAGATGGTGGAAGCCTCGAGGAGCTTTTCCAGGGCCTTGGAGCTGGACCCGACCCTCGCCATGGCCCATTACCGGATGGGGATTCTCTCCACGACGCCCACCGAGAGGCGGGAGCATGTGGAAAAGGCCGTTCAGTACATCGACAAGGTCAGCGATCGGGAGAAGTTCTACATCCGGAGCGCGCAGGCCTTCCAGGACAACAAACCCTTGGAGGGCGTCCGTGAGCTGGAGAAGCTCGTCGAACGGCACCCCGACGAGAAGGAGGCCCTCCAGAGGCTCGGCAATCTTTACCGGAACACGCTCCACAACCCCCAGAAGGCCATCGCGGCCCTCAACCGCATCATCGAGGTCGATCCTCTCCACAAGAACGCCTACAACTCCCTCGCCTACGCCTATGACGACCTCGGGAACTTCGCCAAGGCCCTCTGGGCGATCAACCAGTACATCGCCCTCGCGCCGGACGAGGCGAATCCCTATGACTCTCGGGCGGACCTGTACGCCCGCGACGGAAAGCTGGACGAGGCGATCGATTCCTACAGAATGGCCATCACCAAGAAGCGAGATTTTACCCAGTCCTGGGAAAAGCTGGGGCACATGTATCTGTTCAAGCGGGACTACGCGGAGGCGGAGAAGTGCTACCGGGTGCTCGCCTCCAGCAGCGAGAAAGAGATTCGATCGGGAGGCAGGGTCGATCTTGCCCGAATCCCTCTTTACCAGGGCAGGTTTTCGAAGACGCTGGAGGTCCTCGACGAGGGGATCGCCTCCGACCGGATGGAGGGATTCGAGGGCCAGCCCGCACTGAGCAAGAAGGGACTCAAGGTCCGCATCTTCGGCGAGAAGGACCCACGCAAGGCGGTGGCCGAAATGGAAGGATTCCTCAAGGACTACCGGAAGATGCAACCGTCCGGCGCGCTCTTCCCGCTGAGTGGTCTGGCGTGCAATCTGGCCAGGAATGGGGAGTTCGAGAGAGCCCTGCGCAAGGCGGACGACCTGAAAAGGGACCTGGAGAAGTTCGCTCCCACCCGGTTGGCGAATTACGACGCGACTCTCGGGTGCATCGAGCGGGAGCAAGGAAGATATGAAGCGGCCATCGGGCACTACCGAAAGGCTGTCGAGGATTTCCGCAACTGGGGGAACCGGTTCGAGCTCGCCCGGGCCTACCTGCTGGCCGGACGGCTGGGGGAGTCCGTGACCGAGTTCGAGCAGCTCCTGTCGAACTTCGAGGCGGCTCGCGCGTTCAATGCGATCGAGGCCGTGAAAGCCTACTATCTCCTGGGCCTGGCCTACGAGAAAACGGGATCGCGGGCGAAAGCGATCGAGGAGTACCAGCAGTTCCTCGAAATCTGGAAGGACGCCGATCCCGGGATCCCGGAAGTCGAGGACGCGAAGCAGCGGCTCTCACGCCTCAAAGCCGGTTCCTGAAGCCGCCCCTCGCTAGTTCGAAATCTCCGGACGACCATTGCCAGGCTTCGAATCGCTCGGGGTGCAGGGTGAGGCCGAGCTCGGCGGCGGAGGCGATGATCGACTCCCCCCCTGGCCGCGAATCGGGCTTCTCGATCTGCTTTCTCACCTGACCCATACGGGACCAAATTGCCCTGACTCGGAGTCGCTGGTTTACACAATACCGGCCGTCGGACCTCAAGACCGAGCTTGAATCTATGCACCCGTGAAATAGCCACGCTCCGTGCCGGCTAGACCGGCCTTCTTCCCCTCCTCCCGGAAAATCGGGATAGGGGGGAGCCTCACGGCTCCTCCCCTCCCACACCACCGGACATACGGGTCCGTATCCGGCGGTTCGGAAGGTTGAGGTTACCCCGCAAGTCGCGGAACTCCCAGACGGTCGTAGAGGGCTGCGGGCAGAGCGATGTTCAGGGCCATGCTCGCGTTCTTCCACCAGCGGCGGGTGTTCCCGGCCACTCGGGCAGCCGCGTCCGAGGACAGGCCCCGCGCCCGCAGTTCCCGATAGACCGTCGAACCCCGTTTCCACTGTTTCAGTTGTAACGCGCGCAGGCGGTGGCGGACCCATCCGTCGAGGTCCCCGAAGACCCTCGGGGTCTCGGCCAGTTGGAAGTATTCCTTCCATCCTCCGAGATACTCCCGAAGCTCCCTGGCCACCGATGGGATGCTCCGTCCTCCGGTCCGGCGGGTTATCTTCCGGACCCGGTCCTTCATCGCCTTCAGGGCCTCCGGGGCCACGCGCCGCCTCACCTGCCGTCCCGGGGCCACCCAGAAGCTGTAGCCCAGGAACTTTCGGCTCCAAGGACGCGCCACCGCGCTCTTCGCTTCGTTGACTCGAAGCCGGAGCTTCGCATAGAGACGCTTCAGCGTCTCCATCACGTCTCGTCCGGCCCGCTGTGACCGCACGTACACGTTGCAGTCGCCGGCGTACCGGGC
>Ga0210377_10005627_pt1 | contig 10264 bp, 13 predicted proteins | sample PLM4_65_b1redo_FD_155480 | JGI IMG/M metagenome (GOLD analysis project Ga0210377, IMG submission 155480) | Groundwater sediment microbial communities from an aquifer in East River, Colorado, USA - PLM4_65_b1 redo | ecosystem: Environmental > Terrestrial > Soil > Riparian zone | place: USA: East...
ATAGTTGAAAGATGTCAAACGTTACGGCAAGATGGAAGATGTGGGCGCGGTCCTGTCTTTGACCGGTAAGGTCGACAAAAGCAACGGCAAGAAAAAGGATGAAGAGCCCGCATCAGACTCAGGGGAGGCTGAGGCGACATCTCAGGCTAGAGAGGTCGCTTTAGAGGGAGTCTCCTTTATCGCGCGTCCCGGACAGTTGATCGCATTGGTCGGTCCATCCGGCGCGGGCAAAACGACGATGACGTATCTCATCCCAAGATTGTATGATCCCACGAGCGGTGTCATCCGCATTGATGGGCATGACCTGAAAGATCTCACGCTTGAATCGCTTTCATACGCGATCGGCATGGTGACGCAGGAGACGTATCTCTTCCACGATACCATCCGCACGAATCTGACGTATGCGAAAATGGAAGCGACCCAGGCGGAGATCGAAGCCGCAGCGCGCGCCGCGAACATCCATCAGTTCATCATGGACCTGTCCGATGGCTACGACACGATCGTGGGCGAGCGCGGCTACCGCTTGAGCGGCGGCGAAAAACAACGCATCGCGCTGGCAAGGGTGATCCTCAAAGACCCGCGCATTCTCGTGCTCGACGAAGCCACGAGTTCACTCGATAGCGAATCCGAAGCGCTGATTCAAGATGCCTTGAAGCGCGTCATGGCTGGACGGACTTCGATAGTGATTGCCCATCGGTTGAGCACGATCTTAGCCGCTGATTTAATTTTGGTGATGGATCGAGGAAAGATTGTTGAGAGAGGCACACACGAGCAATTGCTTGCGACGGGCGGGTTATATGCTCAATTGTATGAAACGCAGTTTCGAGGGGAGAGGGTGTAAGAAATATTCTGTCATTGCGAGGGCGCTCTTAGTCCGAAGCAATCCCCAACACTGTGACGGAGATTGCTTCGTCGGGAAGTGCATCCGCCTCGCAATGACGAAAACATGCGGCACGCACGATGAGTTGATTGCGTTGAATGGCTTGTATGCTCAATTATATGAAACGCAATTCAAGAGAGAAAGAGTTTAACCATGGATAAACATGGATAAGAGTAGGGGCGGACCACGGTCTGCCCTTTTTGATTCTAGATTACTTCTTTATAAAAGTAACTTCTATTTGGCGAGCGACCGTCGATTGTTGAACGCATAAGATCGGAGGGCTTCACAAAAACGATTTCATCATGGCTGTAGATACAGATGAAATAGATGGATAAATGAAAACGACTGGCTTTTATTTGCCCTGGGGCAGTGGAGGCAGCGATGGTAGATATAACCACACAACGGCCTAGCCATGCAATTTGATTCTTGATTTCTCAAGCACCCATCCAATTGCCATCCCTCCAGCCAGCGCTCCGCCGATACTGCAAAACAGCATAAGCTTGAGCATTCCATATTTTCCAGGGACAGGTTCCCCCACTTCCCAACCGAAGCCGTATAACAATATCAATCCAATAGCCAGGAATCCCAGCGCTGCCGCAATCCCTGCATACATTCCCGCTGATTTTCTCAATTCTTTGAATCCCAAATTGCCTGTCACCACATATGCATTGATCGCGGCGATAATGCCGGTGACAGGGACAAATATCAAGAGGAAGTTGTAGTGAGTAGAATGGCGAAAATAGGGCAATATGTTAATTCTGGAAAACCCACCGAAAGCAAGGCCCAAGACGATCACCACGATTAGGAAGGTAAACACTGTAGCGGTCCATGAAAGCGCACAGGCTTTCACCATTGATTTGGCATCTGCATTCATCAGGCGGGCGATCCCCAATCCCCAAAGTCCGCCCCCGCAAAGAAAGACTGTAAGAATCGCAATTAGGTTCACCATGCTGTTATCCGACCGAATGATGTCCAATCGGGTAATGCTGTTTGGTCCCGCGAGGGCAAGGAAAGCCCAAACGCTTCCGGCAAGCGTAAGCGCAGTCCACAAGCCCAACACAACAACAAGGGTGATGGATTTTAGCTTCATGATGAGCGACTCCTTTCGGCGATTCCCGATTTCACCAGCATTTCTCAGAGTTGTATTCATACAGACCTCTTTCTAAAGAAATCGATTCACTCTCCCTGCGGAAGTGCAGGCAGCGATTGCAGATAAATCCACACAGCCTTCAGCTCATCATCGGTCATCTGGCCGAAGTATTTCCATGGCATGACTTCCTTGAGTTGATGACCACTGGGAGTCACGCCAGTGCGCATGGTTATCATGAAATCCTCTTCAGACCAGGCACGTAACTCACCACCCGGCGTCAGGTTGGGCGCCAGATACTCAGCATCCGTTGTTATCATTCCCCCATTGAAGTCAGCCTTATGACACAAAGCACATGTGCGCGCCAGGTATTCGCCGTATTCCACGGTCACACCCGGCTCTGGCGCGATCGGGCGTGGACCATCGTGGTCAATCGAGATAACGTCCGGAACAAGATCCGGCGGTAACTGCCCGAGCGTCAGCATCACGCGGCCCAGTGGACCAAGTTCTGTTTTCGGAAGTTCGTTGTCCACCGGCGATAGACTCTTCAGGTAGGCGATCAGGTCAGCCAAATCGTCATCGCTAAGGTAGTACCAAATCCGTGAAGGCATAAGTATCAACCCTCCATCATCATGACCCACACCATGGCGGATGGCGCGTACCCAATCTTCGACTGTGTTGGTTGTGCCAACGCCGCCTGTGCCCGATGTCAGGTTGGGAATCGATAAGGTTATCAAGCCCGGTACGCTGTCGAATTGACCGCTCAAATCCTCAGTATGACAATCTCTGCAAATGCGGATCGTTGCGATGTGCTCACCGCGCGCTATGGAGGCTGGGTCTGTGGGGATGGTGATTGTTTCGACTGGCACATCATACTTTCCATGCATCCTGCTCCACTGGACCGAGCCGATGATATACAGAACAAGGAAGGCTAGCACGAGCAGCCCAATCAGGCTGCCCAATAGGATGCCAACCCACTTAAGAATTTTTCGAATCATGTTGGGGCATGCTCCTTTCTGCCTCCAATCGGATCCCCGACGTGCCAAAGGATAATAGTTTCACAATGGCAGTGCGTGTCTTATCGGTGAGTTGCCAACCCCTGGACATTGTTGGGGTCAGATTGGCTCAACAGCCAAACCAATGCGGCTCCGGTGATTGCTCCATAGCCCACCCCAAATTAGCTTACAGAGTGCCGCATAATTATTTAGACTCAGGCTTTGAATTTCAGCCTAAAAACGTAGTAGAAAAGTTTAGTTACGCATGTAGAACATACGTGAGACGAGCGGTAGAATTTATATACAGCACCTATGCTGAAGCTGGGGGAGGCGCGAGCTGAACATCCGCCTCCGCCATAAGCGTGATTCCCAGACCCATCCAGCCAAGACCCAATAGCACAAACACAGCAAAGGGGATCACGTAATCTCCAGGGTTCCACGGATTCCAAGGGTTTCGTCCCTGGCTCAGCGGCACATAATAGATCAGCCAGCCCGAGATACCCAGTATGGTGTCCAGCAAACCTAAGCCCAGCGGCAAGCCGCGCCAGCGAGGCAGAGTTTTCGCACGCAAGCTGGCGATGCCAAGCATCGCCACCCCGACGCCCAAAGTGACAAATGCCAACATGATGGTTAAGACTGCTCGGGCTACAAGAACTGTCTCTCTTTCTATACGCGAATGTAGTTCCGTAGACGTTGAACCTGATAAGAAGCTGAAAAACCACCACAGAGTTGCAAGCATCAGAACCGTGCCTATGACACCGAAGGCAAAGCCTGCCAACCCCAACCTTCTGCCTTGGCCCGCCTGCCGGGAATACAGGCCGACCAGCCCACCCAGCCCTAGTACTAGGGCTAACACAATGGCTGCCCCTCCGCTGGACGGCGCGATCCCCATCATCAACCAGAACACACCGCCAAATACGCTGGCCAATCCACCCCACAGCACGACTTTTGGAGAGAACATATACTGACTCCTTTCCATCATGTGCTCCATCAGCGCGGTGAAAACCAGATCAGCGAAGGTATGAAGCCACAGGTCTATCACACCGGACACCCCATTACGATGATATTCATACCGAAATGAATCTCGAAAAACCTGCACCAATTGTGTTTCGTAATCTTCGCGAAACTTCTTTGGGTAAGCCACAAGCAGGGCGCGGTAGACACGCACAGATACCGATAACGAGTTCGTCAGAGGAAAACTTTTCATGATTCATTCTCCTGCGTATTGCTACACAGACCTGGGAGTGCGGAGCAGCCGCTTCCCGCGCGCAACATTGACCAACTGTTCCAGGCGCTCCGCTTCAGCCTGCACCAGCTTCAGGCCCACTCCGGTGAGGCGATAGTAGCGCCGGCGTTCATCGTCAAGCTGGGGATCCGGACGCTCATCCGATTCTTCGATCCAGCCGTCAGCCAGCATGCGCTTGATGGTTCCATAAAGTGTGCCCGGGCCGAGACGCATTTTTCCGTGCGTGTGCTCCGCCACTTCCCGCATAATGGCGTAGCCGTGATTTTCACCATCCACCAGTGCAAGCAGGATGTGGAAGGCCGCGGGCGTTAGTGTGGTCTTCGGATTGGATGCAGTTTTATCCATAAAAGCTCCTATATTGTATGAATATGTCTATCGGGACGTGATATATCAGATTTCGATATATTAGCATGGTAGACGCGGATTGTCAAGCCCTGTAGTCAATGCTTGATAATCAGATAGACGACTACAAATTGCTAAAGGCATTGAGCCGTGCACTTAGGGTGATTCTCAAAAACCCGCGCATCCTCGTGCTCGACGAAGCCACCAGCCACCTCGACAGCGAATCCGAAGCGCTGATCCAGGACGCCTTGAAGCGCGTCATGGCAGGGCGGACGAGCATCGTGATTGCTCATCGATTGAGCACGATATTAGCCGCTGATTTGATTCTGGTAATGGATCGCGGAAGAATCGTCGAACGCGGCACGCACGAACAGTTGCTCGCGACGGGCGGGTTATATAGTCAGTTGTACGAAACGCAGTTTAGAGGAGAGAGGGCGTGAAACATTCCGGCGACCTTCCGTTGTATAATAAAAATGTTGAAGCCAAAGATTGCTCTTTATGTAGAAGGAAAATCTTATGTCTACACCTAAAATTTTAGAGGCGCGTTCGCTGGACGGCTACAAAATCTGGCTCAAGTTTGACGATGGCATTTCTGGCGAAGTTGACCTTTCCCATCTTGCAGGAAAAGGTGTGTTTGCGCTTTGGAACAACTACGAAAATTTCAAAAATGTTTCCGTTGAAGAGAACAGGCGGCTCGCCTGGTCAGATGAGATTGACATTGATGCCGCCTCGCTTTATATGAAGCTGACCGGAAAAACGCCCGAAGAACTCTTTCCCGCCCTCAAAGAAGAATCCTCTTATGCCTGAGATTTGCCGCTTTTACGGCATCATCATCCGCATGTATTATGATGATCACAATCCACCCCATTTCCACGCGGTGTACGGCGATGACGAAGCGTGGGTCAATATCAACACACTGGCGGTGTTTCATGGCAGTCTTCCCTCACGCGCATTAGGCTTGATGATCGAATGGGCGTCCATGCACCAGGATGAACTTCGACATGATTGGGAGCTTGCCAGAAATCAGGAAAAGCCTGAAAAGATTGCACCCTTGAAATGATTTGATGATTGATCGCGGCAGGATCGTCGAACGCGGCACGCACGATGAATTAATTGCTTCTAAATGGGTTGTATGCCCAACTTTATGAAACACAATTCAACAGGGAGAAGGGTTGACCCCCTCCCAGCCTCGCCCAAATCCGACGATTTAACCGTTGCATGCGCATCCTAAGTTTTTGTCGTCGTATTTGAGGGAGGTGCCCGTTACTGCCTTTAGCCTTATCAAATTACGTGCTCTTTCCTCATTCATCACGAATGATTGACAGGAACACATCCACGATCTTTGGATCAAATATCCTGCCTGCATTCTCTTGAAGATAAGCGACGACTTTTTCTTTTGGCCAGGCTTTGCGATAAGGGCGGTCGGAGGTCAACGCATCCCATTGATCGATCACAGTAAAGATGCGTGCGGCAAGCGGGATTTCCTCTCCTTTCAGCCCATCTGGATATCCTTTTCCATCCCACTGTTCATGATGGTGATGTGGAATACTGAGCGCAGGCTTTAGGAAAGGGATATTTGCGATCAGACCGACAGCCAGGGTTGGGTGCTGTTTCATGATCTGCCGCTCATCTTCGGTCAACGAGCCGGGCTTTTGCAGGATCGAATCTGGCACGGCCATTTTGCCAATGTCGTGCAGGATCGCGCCGCGTTGGATCTGGGTAAGCTCATCTCCAGTGATTCCGAGGCTCCGCGCCAGTGTAACAGTCAAGCCCGTTACTCGCTGACTGTGGCCCGCGGTCTCTCCATCGCGATACTCGAGAGCCTTGGCCCAGCCCTGCAATGTCAGCTCATAAGATTCGCTTAAACGCTTCAGATTGGTTTCCCAGGTATCGCGCGCGACCCACGTCACCAAGGCCATGGAAACAAATAGGAATGAAATAATAATGACGCGATAAAGGCTTGCAGGGTACCTGGAGGTATAAACTCCATTGACTTGAAGTATATAAATCGCAAAAAGCGAGAGAATGGATAAAAGTGTGGCAATCAACAAACCGCGTCTTTTGCCGAATAAAAATGTCACACAAAGAACAAAAATGGGATAAGCCACAATACTCCCGTCATATAACCCTGCGCCAAAGTACATCAAAAAACCGATCACAATAAACATCGATCCGCTCATGGCAATTGCGGCCGCCAGGTAATATTCATTGGAGTTAAGTAGGAAACCAAGCAGGCAAATACCGGCAAGCACCAGGAGAAAAAACGTTTCATATGTCCACCCCCTCAAAAGGTTTCCAATCCCCGCAAGAAATGAGCCGCAAAAAACAGCCAGCAGCATGTAATGCAACAATTTTGCTTTTTGAGTTTGTTCGTAACTTGAAGATACAGGAGGAACCAGGAAATTGGGAAGGGAGATTCTCATGGAGAGCATCCTGATACAGATAAATTGACAGTCCGCAGCCTCATTGCCCGGCTTATCATGTTCCTGATTTATCTGATCGAAGAAGATTATAGCACCCAGCCTGATATGAACACGCCCTCGCAGGGTGGATCGCCCCTCTCCGCCCTTCGGACATCTCCTCCAAATTCGACGATGAAAATTTGGGGTGCGAAGTTTGCGATCAACTCATCGGATTTGCCCGCAGGGTGCTTCGCGAGGGGGGAACAAAAATTAGGTGTTACCTTTTGATTGCTCCCATAATTGACGAGTAATCTGGATCTGACCAAGGTGTAGTGTGGCATGGTCGAGTGCATGGAGTAATGCCCACGCCACGGTGTATTCACGTCCATTGGCTGATGTGCGCGTTATTTCCAAATCCTGGATGGTCATCTTGTCCAGCACGTTGCGTGCATATTCCAGATTATTTGCAAGACGTTTTTTCAAAACGTCCATCTCCACGTCATGGACTCTGAATTCCGCATCCCGGTCCCGCTCGGTCGGGTCTTGCGCCGCGATATCTCCGATCCAGTACCGCTCCGCGCCTGTGAGATGAAACACCAGAACGCTGATCGAATTCATATCAGATCCCGGAGTCCAATCCAGCGCGGCTGGTGAAAGTCCCTCAAGTGCCTCAAGAATACCGTTGTGACAATCTTGCAGGAGGATTAAATATTCTGTGAAGAAAGTTTGCATGGATCACTGATCCTTTCCGGGTAACGTATGATAAAGGACGTGAAATTGATTGACATCAAGGCGCGCAGTTCCAGACATAAGTCGGTTTATTTTCTGAATAAGGATAATTGGGAGATGAAAAGGATGTACCAATCTGCGAACTTTCAGGGAGGAAAACACAACTCAGATCTTTTAACTCAGCCGCAACAGGAATGTCAAATCGAATCCAACCGTCCGCTTCCTGATCCGGGAACAGGATCGATCCCAACGTCGAATAATCCTTGTATCCCTGACGATGACCGTAGGTTGGTTTAAGCTCTGTTGCAGCATACAACACACTATAGTTTTCAAGCTTTGGTACATCCATCTCGATCTGTCCCATATTTTTTAGTTGAATATGCACCCACATAAATTTCATTCCCGGAGATGGGTTTCTTGTGGAGCCAAATTCGGTAATAAATTCCTCCGTGGCTTCAATTTGACCCAGGGTCACTTGCAGACCCCGCCAGGTAATTGAATCGCCGGGAGAGGCGGGCGTAGGGAGTATCCTGACCTGGGTCGCGGTAGGTTGTGGAAACAGCGTTATCGTCACAGGTGTGACAGATTCGCCAGTGGAAGAGCAGGCTGTCAATATTAACAACCCAATCAAATTATTTACAAAGTGCCGCATAATTATGTAAACTTGAAGTTTAGATTTTGGCTTACATAGCCATTCAAAAAGTTTACTTATTAATGACACAAGCGGTAATAGAATACCTGGAAGTTTTTTCATACAGGAAATAAAAATATTATAACACCCGACATCAATGTCAAAATCCCGGCATGGACACGCTCTCGCCGAAGGTCTCCGCAGGGGCGGAGTGGGGGCATGAGCGGGGATAAGTCCGCCCACTTAGTGCATGGAAGCCACTTCGACAGGCTCAGTGCACCACCTTCAGGCTGGCGCAACGAGTCCGCTTTGAGTGGACTTCCACGAACTGAGGCAGGAATTTATTCCGTCCGATAAGCGAATTGCCGAATTTTGGCACATCTCTTTTACTCTTTCTGGACCTCATTCAAAGCAGAGAGAATTGCATCAACAGTTAATGCCTGTTGTTGTTCCCGGCTTATGGTAGCCACGTTGTCGCCCAATTGAGAGCCATAGTAGCCGAATTGTGCATGGTTCCCACCTTCGATCAATACCCAGTTTGTATCATCTGGCAAATAACCTGCATTTGCTTCGACTTCCTCCGTACTGGCGAGTCCATCGCTTGTCGCGTAAATCTTTGTCACTGCCAGAATTGAGGTTGACAAGTCGAACGCCTTCTCTTTGGGATGTGATGTCCCGATCAGGATCAGGCCATCAAAAGCGTTGCCATGCAGAAAAGCAAATCTTGCGGCGATTGCCGCTCCTCGTGAATGCCCGCCCACGACCCAATACTGGATCGATTCGTTTGCATCCATGATGTTTAGGGCTTGTTCCATGACACTGGTCTCTTGTGAGTCGAGCGGTGCGGACCCGAACGGTAGTTTGACGATGAATACGTTGTATCCTTTTTCGGATATCGCTCTGGACATTGGCGCGTATGCCTCCGGCGCGACCATCCCACCGGGAAAGAAAATGAAACCCGAGGGCTGTTGATTATCATTGGGTTGAAAGTGGATGAAATGGTTTGTCAAATCAACGGTAACAGCTTGATCACTTTCAAGGATCAATTTGTCAAAGCCTTGAGCTTGAAAAGAATTCACCATCCAAAGGAAAAACAGAACGCCAAAAGTAATCCAGATGATTCGAAGGATTTTCCGAAAATCAGCCATGATGTTTATCAAAATATTATAGCATCCAGCTAATAACAAAATCTTGGTATGGGCACGCGCTCGCCGAAGGTCCCCGACAATTGCACCCCGTTCGGGCCGGGAGCCCGTGATTTGCTAAGCAAATCAGGCGAGACGGCCTGGCCGCAAGTGCAGGTGAAGGGGCGGGGTGGGGAGTATTCGGAGACCTGACATGTGAATGCATTGAACCAACCAAAAGCAAGGAGACCATTTATGGATGGTCCCTTTTCGCAATGCTTTCACTTTCAGCAGTTCTTATTTCTCTGGCGGTTGAACCTGAGGAGTCTCTTTTGTCTCTGAGCTTACTTGTGACTCTTGAGATTGGCTGGTCTTTTTTACCTGCTTGAGCTTTTCCTTCTGCTCTTTCTTCCGTTTCTTTTCCAATTCCTTCTGACGCTTTTCGTATTGATAATTTACTTTGGCCAATTTGGCATCCTTTCATTGTGCTGGACTGGGTGAACTTGTGAAAATATTATAGCATCAGTACCAGGTACTCGAAGCCTGAGATCGTCACGCGCTCGCCAGAGCGAAATGTGCCTCATTTGCACCGGTGTTAATCGAAATGATCGCGTGGGTATAGTTCACGATAATCAGCGTCTGGCGTATATATGTCAGGTCTCTTTAACAAAAAAGCGAGTGGAAATTTCCACTCGCTTTGTCTTATGGATGATGTGATTGGTTTAATTGCCTGTCGCGGCAAACCAGGAAGTGCCCGCCGAGTTGGTCACAAAAATGATCGGTGCGATGCAAGGCTGGGGCAAGGTCAAATCCGCCTCGATCTTGGCG
>Ga0210377_10005628_pt1 | contig 10264 bp, 6 predicted proteins | sample PLM4_65_b1redo_FD_155480 | JGI IMG/M metagenome (GOLD analysis project Ga0210377, IMG submission 155480) | Groundwater sediment microbial communities from an aquifer in East River, Colorado, USA - PLM4_65_b1 redo | ecosystem: Environmental > Terrestrial > Soil > Riparian zone | place: USA: East...
ACGAAATTTTCCCCTTTATCGCAACAACGTCTTCCTCTTTCTCGAAAACGCCGTGGATCTCATGGGTCCCCTTCACCAGCAGGAAGAGCCCGCCGCCCATCATAATGATATCCCGTATGGAGATCTGATTGCCCAGCACGCCAAAGAGAGGGGCTGTGAGGCTTGCGAGCCAGACAATTCCCAGAAGGAGCAGGATCCGCGTTATCAGCGCCAGACTGATGCCGATGGACCGCGCTTTCGCCCGCTGCGCCCGGGGAAGCTTCTGGGCAAGGATCGAAATGACGACGATGTTGTCGATCCCAAGGATGATCTCGAGGAGGGTCAAGGTCGCAAGGCTGATCCATATCTGTGAATCCGTTATCCATTCCATGTTTCTCTCCCGCGGGGTCTTGAAGTAAGCGTTACGATGAATATCCGTAAATACCCAGGTCAATCTTAAAAAAACAATTTTAAAGTATTCCGCTTCATTCTTGAAGCGGGACTCCCGAAACCGGTGAATTTTATGCTACTGTTTTTGAAGGAAAAACCGTATCCCGTACGTCGCTGGAACCGCCGGCCGTGCCGTAAAAAATACAATGAAACGGTCTAAATGTCAAAACAATTCAGGCGGGGTGCGGATCCCGCGCACGAGCCCGCCCACCACCTTGTCGTCGGGCACCTTCTTAAAAAGCGCCGCGCTAATGGAATATTGATCTGATACCCCAACACCGCGTTCCCAATGCCCTTCTGATGGTCGCCCGTCGGCAATAACAGCGAGTATCTCGGAGCAAGCGCATACTGGCCGGTCATGCGCAATTGATATCATCGCATCGGCGCCTTACCGCGCCACCGGGTTTCCGTTGACAAGTATATCAACATGACTGACGCCTTTCATGTATGTCGGTATCCGCGTGGGAAACGTTTTATACTGATACACCGGCTTGAATTCCAGCGTCTGAGCTTCGCCTTCTTTTACGTTTATCACGACTTCCCGATAGTAGTCATCCTCGGGCGATCCAAAGAATAGCCTGTGCGAACCGGGGCGGAGCCTGATCTTCTTGTTAAGAACATACTTTATGCCCTCCCCGGTTTCGGGGTCTCTGCTCGTTTTCCCGTCCTCATAGCTGGGAAGCTCATGCCGCTTCCCCTCGGCCTTCCAGAGAGCCGCCTGTCCGTCGATATTGATCAGAAATGAATAGGCCCCCTTGCCGTGTGCGGAGTTCTTTGATTCTCCCAAGTAATATCCTTCAAGATGTGTCTTGATGCTTGCCGTTATGAGCACGTCCGTATAGCCCGAGGGCGCCGCCTCGTTTCCCACAACTTCCGTGAAGACATCCGATCTTTCACTGGCCGATCTCGCTGCAATCGTTCTTGCCGCTGCCCCGCAGCCCGAAAGCACCATAATCAATAGAACAACCGAAACATAAACTGTGTATCTCTTCATTGCAATCCTCCTTTTAATACTTATTTCCTTCTACAAGGTGAGTTTTTTTCTTTCGAATCTCCGATATAAGACCGGAAGCACCAGCAGCGTCATGAGCGTCGAAGTGATGAGACCGCCGATCATCACTGCGGCCAATGGTTTCTGAACCTCGCCTTAATTCTAATATTCCTCATGCAGCCTCCTTCTACGCTTTCGCCTCGCTCCCTGGTCTTGATCCTGACCGCAACGGCGCATCAACTGACTACCGCACGTCATATCGCATCTCTTCCCCTTTCATTTGTTCTTATCTTTACCGCTTCTTCCACATTTATCACAAATATTTTCCCATCGCCCGTATTTCCCGTATGGGCAACTTTCTGAATCACGTTGACAACATCATCAGCCATCTCATCATGTACAACAACTTCTAATTTTATTCGTGGAACAAATTCCACCATCTCATAGACGATCTTGTCTTTTGCGTTCCTGGCCCTGCTTTTGCCGAATCCTTTGATCTCCGATATAGTAATTCCCGGCAAACCGGCAATTTCATGCAATGCTTCCGTCACTTCCAGTAATCTGAACGGCCGTATTATTGCTTTTATCTCTTTCATCGTATTGCCTCTGTCCTTTCATTGATATATTCGAAAAAAGGCTACATCCACCGCAGAGACGCCGAGCCGCGGAGAAAAACATCTTTAAAATACTGAAGATGTTCTCCGCGTCTCCGCGGTTAAATTCAAGTTCTTACGAGTCCATCTTTATTAAATTGATGGAGGAGAAGTCATTCGCTACATTTCTGCTTCGACCTCTCTCTTTTCAAACCAGCTGTAAACTGAAGGAATGATCAACAACGTAAGCAGCGTTGAAGTAAACAACCCTCCCACAACAACGGTAGCCAATGGTCTTTGTATTTCAGAACCGGTCCCGCCTGCCAGCAGCATCGGCAGTAAACTGAAAATCGATATTGATGCCGTCATCAATACCGGCCGCAACCGGTCAAGGCTCCCCTTTCTGATCGCCTCCCGCAGATCAAGTCCTTCTTCCCGCAATTGCGAGATGCGCGATACCAGCACCAGCCCGTTCAGGACCGCAACACCGAAAAGAACGACAAAGCCGACCGACGCCGGCACGGACAAATATTGCCCGGACAGGAAGAGAGCGAAGACCCCGCCGATGAGGGCAAAGGGCAGGTTGGAAATAACCAGCAAAGACAAGCTGATTGATCGGAACGATAGATAGAGGAGAAGCATGATCAGGCCCACGGCAGCAGGTCCGATGATCATCAGTTTGTTCATCGCCCGTTGCTGGTTCTCGAATTGCCCGCCCCACGTAAGATAATAGCCGGCCGGCAGTTTGACCTGCTCCCTGATCTTCTTTTTTGCTTCGGCGACAAAACCGCCGATGTCCCGGCCCGTGATGTTCATCTCGATGCCGATCCTGCGCACCCCGTCCTGGCGGCTGATCTGGACGGGCCCTTCGATCATCTTCACTTCAGCCAGGTGTTCGAGCGGGATATTGATGCCCGTTTTCGTGGTGATCATCAGGTTTTTGATCGCTTCAAGTGAGTTGCGCTTCTCCTCAGGCAGGCGCACCGTGATGGGGAAGCTGCGGTTTTCCTCGTACAGCTGCGATGCAGCCTTGCCGGCCACGGCGATCTCGATCACCTTCTGAACATCGCTGATGTTCAGGCCATAGCGGGCGATCTTCGAGCGGTCGATATTGACGGTCAGGTAGGGCTGTCCGGAAACCTTTTCCGCATTCAGATCGGCGCCCCCTTTGATCGTGGACAGCACCTTGGCGATCTTCGCCGACCGTTCGCTCAGCACATCGATATCATCGCCGAACAGCTTGACGATCAGCTGCGCCCGGGTGCCGGCCACCAGTTCGTCGATGCGGCACTGGATCGGCTGGCTGAATCCGAAGGTGATCCCCGCGATCGACTCCAGCGACTCCCGCATCTCATTGGTCAGCTCTTCCTTTGAGATGTCCCGCTTCCATTCGCTCCTCGGTTTGAATATCCCCACGTAGCCGGTCTTGTCCGTGCCCCGCGTGTCCAGGGCGACGCCGGTCTGGCCGATCCGTCCCACGATGGTATCCAGTTCCGGGAACTGCTTCAGTTTGTCCGCTGCCTGCTGATTCAGATCCATCGCTTTTTCCAGGGAAACACCGGGGAGCATGGAGATATCCATATCAAAGGCGCCCTCATCCATGATCGGGATGAATTCCGTGCCCAGTCGGGTTGCCAGAAAGAGCGAAGCCAGGAGGAGCGCGCCTGCGATCCCCAACACCACCCTCTTTTTGTTCATGGCATAGTCGAGCAGCGGCAGATAAAGCCTGTTCGCATGCCGCATGATGAAGCTCTCTTTTTCCGGGTGCGGTTTCAGGAACAGGATGCAGAGCGCCGGTATGACGAATACCGAGAGGAGCAGCGAGGCAAGCAGGGCGATGACAACCGTGATCGCCAGGGGCCCGAACATCTTTCCTTCGATCCCTTCCAGCGAAAGGACCGGGATGAAGGTGAGCGCAATGATCAGTTCGCCGAAGATACTCGGCTTTCTGACCTCCATGACCGCCCTGAGCACCGTAAACACTTTGGGGTGCCGCGCCCCCTCGTCACTCAGGTGCCGCTGGACGTTCTCGACCTGGATTATGGCCGTGTCGATGATCATGCCTATGGAAATAGCCAGCCCGCCGAGAGACATCAGGTTTGCGCTGATCCCCGCAAGCTTCATGACGATGAACGTAGCCAAAAGCGACAGCGGCAGCGCGATGAGGACCACCATACTGCCCCGGATACTGTTCAGCAGCAGATAGAGCACGATCAGGACCAGGAGCGATCCTTCGATCAGCGCCTTGTTAACCGTGCTGACGCTCGCTTTCACCATATCGCTTCTGTCGTAATAGGGGACGATCCTGATCCCGTCGGGGAGCGCGTTGTTCTCGTTGAGCTCCTTGACCTTTTCCGCAACCCTGCGCACCACGTCGCGGCTGTTCTCGCCGCGCAGCATCATGACGATGCCGCCGACGCATTCATCCTTGCCGTTCTTTATGGCGGCGCCCATGCGGACAGCCTCGCCGATCTTCACCCGGGCCACGTCGCGGATAGATGTCGGCGTACCGCCTGTTGATCTCAGGACGATGTTCTCGATGTCGCTCACATCTTTGATCAGCCCTACTCCGCGGACAATGAACTGGTCCGCGCCCCGTTCCAGGAGGTTTCCTCCGACGTTTTCGTTGTTATTGCCGATCGCCGAAAACACCTCTTCCACCGTTATGCGGTGCTGCAGCAGCTTTTCCGGCGACACGATCACCTGGTACTGTTTGAAATACCCGCCGAAAGAGTTGATCTCGTTCACCCCGGCCACACTCTTCAGCTGCGGCGTGATGATCCACTCCTGAATGGTCCTCAGGTTGGTCAGGAAGGCGATCTTCTGCTGCGGGTCATCGGGCATCGTGCCTTCAAGGGTATATTGATAGATCTCCCCCATGGCCGTGCCGATAGGCCCCATGGCGACCTCGACCCCTTTCGGGACCTTTTCCCGCGCCTCGGCCAGCCGTTCGAACACCAGCTGCCTGGCAAAATAGATATCAACGTCGTCCTTGAAGACGATCGTCACGATCGAGAGCCCGAACTTGGTGACCGAACGCATCTGCTCGATATCGGGCAGGCCACGCATTGCCATCTCGATCGGGTAGGTCACATTCCGTTCGATCTCTACTGCCGAAAGCCCGTCCGCATGGCTCACAACTTCCACCTGGATGTTCGTAACATCCGGGAAAGCGTCAATCGGCAATTTCCAATAGGAGTACAATCCGATTATTACTATCAGAAGCGAAAGAAATATGACCATCCCTTTCTGCTTCAGCGTATATTCGATAATTCTTTCCAGCATGATTTATGATCTCCCGTCGCAACAGCTCAGGTTAGCCGCAATAGAACGCATAGAACTCAAAGAAAATCCCAAATCCAGAACTTCAGTTTTTATATCTCTTTGCTTTCTCTGCGATCTTTCGCGGCTCCCTCCATTTTATAAAAGGCTGATTACTTGCCATGTCCATGTTCATCGACAATCTCGCCTTTTTTCAGCTCTGATTTGAGAATGAACGCGCCCTTGACGGCAACCGGCTCTCCCTTCTCGAGTCCCTGGATCACTTCCAAACGCTTCCCCAGCGTCCGGCCCACCGCTACCTCGCGCATTTCGAACTTCTCCGGAGCGGTTTGAATGAATACATAGTTTTTGGAACCGTCAAGGAAGACCGCCTCTTCGGGAACAGCGATAAGCCGTTCGGTCCCACCTGCAGCCTCGATCTGCACGGTCGCGAACATGCCCGGCTTCAGGAGCCTGCCAGCATTTTCCACAACAACGCGCGCCTTGACCGTTCTTGTCGTCTCATCCATCACGTCGCCTACGTAGGAAATAACACCCTTGAAATTTCGGTCGGGATAAGCGGTTGTCCTTACCTTCACCGCGGTCCCGGCCCGGAGGCGGCCAAGGTCTTTCTCGTAGATATCGATGAGCACCCAGAGCTTTGACAGGTCGGCCACGGTGAAGAGTGTTTTGTCAGTGCTTACCACTTCTCCCTGCGTGGCCGTGCGCTCGATGACCGAGCCGCTGATGGGCGAGGTCACGGCAATAAGGGGATGCTGATCGCCGGTCTGATTTTTCCCGAATTCCTCGATGTTGATCCCGAGCAGATGGAACTTCTCCTGCGCAAAGGCGAGGTCCGCCTCGGCCTCGGCCAGCTCCTGCCGCGCCCTGATCACGTCCTTTTCCGGTGATATCTTCTTTTCGAACAGGGTCTCCTCTCGCTGCAGGCTCTTCCGGGCGAGCTCGGCCCGGCCTTTCGCCTTCGCGAATTCGGCCCAGGCCTGCCCCAGCTCAGGACTGTCGAAGTACGCGAGCGCCTGACCGGTCCTTACCGCATCGCCCTGGGACGCGGATATCTTCACGAGTCGCCCCGAAGTGCGCGCACTGATCTTCGCCACGCGGTCTCCGTTCAGCTCTATCGCGGCCGTCGCCTCGATGGGGGCCGAAAAAGGCTCAAGCGCCGCGGTCATGACTTCGACACCGGATGCCTTTTGCGCTTCTTCCGACAGATGTACAACCGCTGATTCCTCGTGATCGCCGTCCTCGTGATCTGCTTCCGTGTGTGCTGCTTCCTTGTGTGCTGCTTCTTTTCCGTGTTCTTCACCATGCTCTTTTGTTCCCGTCAATCCATAGAACAACAGGACCGCGACGATCAGCGCGAGCGCGCCAACAGCCATGAGCGTGGTTTTGTTATTGCGCCGCACTTCCTCTTCTATTTTTATCCACATATCCCGGATCAGTTCTTTCGTGACCTTCATTTCAGGCTTCCTCCCGTTGCTTTTTCCCATGCGTTCAGCGCAAGCTGCAGCCGCACCTGCGACTCCAGATAAGCGAACTGTGCGTCGATGGTATCCTTCTGCGCTAACCGCACTTCAAAGAACCCGAATTTCCCTTCCTTGAAGGCAAGGTTCATGAGACCCAGATTTTCCATTGCTTTGCCGAGAACATCTTTTTTGAAAAGAGACAGCTCTTCCGCCGCCGCTCTAAGGTTCGCATGGGCTTCCTCGATCTCCCGATCGATGGACCGCTCAAGGGACGCTTGTTTGACGATGGCCTGCCCTGCTTTTGCAGCAGCCTCCTTCCGGTCCGCCTGCTTCCGGTCAAAGAAGGGCAGGGGAAACGACAGCATCACACCGCCCTCGTTCAGCTTGTCATCCTGGTTATAAAAACCGGACACCGTTACGCTCGGGATCGCCTCGCGGCCCGCCAGCTTCATAGACGCCTTCGCCTGCCGGACCTCGGCGGCGGCTGATTGTACATCAGGCCGCTGCTGTGCGACATTGTCCGGAATCTTCTCCTTCTCCGGAATAACCGGCGTTTCCGATGGAAGCTCACCTTCAATAGAAAAATTTACGGAAGACTTCACACCGAGGATCTCTTGCAGGCCGAGCAGCGTTTCCCGTTGTTCCCGCTCCGCTAGCATGCGATCCCGCCTGGATTTGCCTAGCTCCACATCCGCCAGATTCTGTTCGAGCGCCGAAATATCGCCTGTTTGGAATTTGATCGTGGCTGAGGCGACCAAATCCTCTTGGAGCTTTACCGCTTCCCCGGCCAACGATATTTTCCGCTTCGCGGCAAGGGCCCGCGCAAAGGCGTCCTTGACCGCTGCGACAAGGACGCGCTCCCTGTCTCGAATGTCCAGGAGCGCCTTCTCCCGGCCGCTTCTGGCGGCGTCTACGCGCAGGCCTCGTTGTCCCGCCAGCTCGAATTCCTGGGACAGCCGCAGTCCATAGTTCTTGACCTTCTCGCCGCCCTCCGGCAGCGTGTCTTTCCTGGACACACTTCCTTCGATGACGGGATTGCTTCGCAGCAATAGTCCAGCCTGATCGAGTCTGCCTTGTGCTGCTCCCTCCTCCAGCCTGACGGCCTGGATCTCGGGATTGTTTTTCAATGCGGTTTCGACCGCGTCGCTGAGCGTCATGGCATACGCAGATTGCGCCAATAGTGAAATCCCGCACGCAACGATAATCATTCGCGTCATAAACACACCTCACTCGATTCAATTAATGGAAAAAGGGGCGCGAGCGCGCAACCGGACGCCGCGCGAACAAGGGTCGCACGTGTACGCTGCGGCTGCGTGAATAATGCTGTGGGGGGTTAGGTCTGTGGCGGCTTGTTAATCGGGTAAGAAGGTGCTGACAAAGCAATCAGCTTCGGAAGAAGGTTCCTTTGACTGATCATAGACGGAGCGCCGCAGCATGCATTGCCCATGGCAGCGGCCATATTGGCGCAAACAGGGCAAAGGTCCTGTGCTGTGCCGTTTTCCTGCGGAGCGGTATGACCGGCATCAGACGACAATAGATTGCTATCTGAATAGTCCGCTCCATTTGTCAACTGCTGTTGCATCTCGGGAAGCGGAATGACATCGTTGCAGTCGTCGCAGGCAAGAGCGTCCACGATGGGAGCGGCAATAACGATCACCAGAAGGGACACTATGAGGAGCACATTTAGTCGCATAACGAAAACATAGTACGTCAATATTCCTCGCAAAGCAAGCGCAAATTCGGACGGAATTATGATCCCATGAACCAGCCCAGTTATTTCATGACCGCACTTGCAGTAATGTCATCACCGTATTGCTTTGATAGCCGGGATTCGCGGCAACAAGCCAAACCTTTCCTGAAGAGCTAACCGGAGATCGGCCTTGCAGCTGCTTTTCTCTTTATATACTTCTCAATCTCGACAGCGATAAATACAATGGAAGACATTACCAGCGTTATCAGCAACTCGTTCAGGGTCAGGGGCTCGGTTTTGAAAATCGGGTTCAGGAACGGCACGTATACGGTGGCCATCTGCAGAATGAAGGTCAGCAGGACGGCTCCGAGCAGATAGATGTTCGAGAATAGTCCGATCGTGAACAGTGACTGTTTTTCGGACCGTATGGCAAGAACATGTCCGAGCTGCGTAAGGCAAAGCACCGTAAATACCATGGTCTGCCAATGAACGTGCTCCGTTCTGATGGACCATGCTTGCACCAGCAGAACGATGCCGCCCATCAGGAGGCCCACCCATATTGCGTGAACGCCCAGACCATGCGCGAAGATGCTCTCTTTGGGGTGCCGGGGAGGCCTGTTCATAACATCTCCCTCCGCAGGTTCCGCGGAGAGCGCGAGGGCGGGAAGCCCGTCTGTCACCAGATTGATCCAAAGCAGATGGATCGGAAGGAGGGGTATCGGCAGGCCTGCCAGAGGCGCAAGGAAGAGGGTCCATATCTCTCCCGAATTCGTTGTGAGGAGATACTTGATGAATTTTCTGATGTTGTCGTAGATCTTTCTCCCCTCTCTCACCGCCTTTACGATGGTGGAAAAATTGTCGTCCAGCAGGATCATATGGGCGGCTTCTTTTGATACATCCGTTCCGGTGATGCCCATGGCAACACCGATGTCCGCCCTCTTTAATGCCGGCGCGTCGTTTACCCCGTCCCCGGTCATGGCGACAAACTGGCCCTTGTCCTGGAGTGCTTTTACGATTTTCAGTTTTTGCTCGGGGGCGACCCGTGCGTACACCCGGATATGCTCGACCCGTTCCTCGAATTCCTCTAATGATAACTTCTCCAGTTCTTGTCCGGTCATGAGCGCTTTTGAATCATCGTCGATGATGCCCAGTCGCTGGGCTATTACCCGCGCGGTGATGGGATGGTCGCCGGTTATCATAACAGGCTTTATCCCCGCTGCCTTGCACAGGGCGACCGCTTCCCTTGCTTCTTCCCGGGGCGGGTCCAGCATGCCGGTAAGGCCGATGATCGTCAGGCCGGTCTCAACATTCCCTGAGGACATATCAGCAGGCAGGGCGTCCCACGTTCTCATTGCAATACAGAGGACCCTCAGGCCGTCCGCCGCCATCCGTTCATTCACCCTGTTGATCTCCTGCTTATCAACAGCCCTCAATTCCTTTGATGTTAAAATATTTTCCGACTTGTCAATAAGAACATCTATCGCCCCTTTGGTAAAAGAGGTAAATCCTCCTTCAGGGCGCGCATGAAAAGTCGTCATGCATTTTCTGTCAGCATCGAACGGAATCTCCGATACTCTCGGGAAATCTTTTTCCAGTTCCTTTTTCTCAAAACCCTGTTTCTTTGCAATATCATACAGCGCGATTTCCGTGGGGTCGCCCAGGACTGATCCATCAGCACCCGTCTGCGCATCGTTGCTGAGCGCAAGAGCGGTCATGAGAAGCGAATGCGGATTGCGGAATGCGGATTGCGAAATAAACACATTCGGCTCTTCGTCCTGTTCACTCCGAACTCCGAACTCCGAACTCCGAACTACTT
>Ga0210377_10005629_pt1 | contig 10262 bp, 10 predicted proteins | sample PLM4_65_b1redo_FD_155480 | JGI IMG/M metagenome (GOLD analysis project Ga0210377, IMG submission 155480) | Groundwater sediment microbial communities from an aquifer in East River, Colorado, USA - PLM4_65_b1 redo | ecosystem: Environmental > Terrestrial > Soil > Riparian zone | place: USA: East...
CGTCTTCATCCATCCAGGTTTGCACACGCTCGGTGGGGGATTGGTAAACGGGATTGGACATCAATAAACTCCCTTGGTCTTGAACTGCGCCATCTCATCGGCCTGCAGGCCGAGTTCGCGCAAAATTTCCTCGCTGTGTTCACCACGCTTGGGCGCGGCACGCGCAATGGTGCTGGGTGTGCGCTCCAACTGCACCGGCTGCCCCACCAGACGCTGCGGCCCATGGTGGGCCGACACCACGTCCTTGACCATCCCCAGGTGCTGGACCTGCGGTTCCTCGAAGATTTCTTTCACGTTGTTGATCAGGCCGCAGGCCACACCGCCGGCGTTGAAGCGCTCGACCCAGTAGGCGCGGTCCTGCGCGGCCAGACGGCGGTTGATCTCGGCGTTGAGCGTGTCGCGGTTGACCGAGCGGCCCATCTTGTCCTTGTAACGCTCGTCGCTGACCCACTCGGGCGCGCCCAGGATGTCGCAGAAGCGCTCCCAGATCTTGGAGCCGAACACGGCGATGTTCATGTAGCCGTCGCGCGCCTTGTACACGCCGGTGGGGATGCTGGTGGGGTGGTAGTTGCCGGCCTGGGTGGGCACCTCGCCGTCGATCAGCCAGCGCGAAGTCTGGAAGTCCATCATGTAGATCATGGATTCCAGCAACGAGGTGTGCAGCCACTGCCCCTTGCCGGAAGTCTCGCGCTCCAGCAGCGCCACCAGGACGCCCTGCGCCGCGAAGATGCCGGCACACAGGTCGGCGATCGGGATGCCCACGCGCATGGGCCCTTCTTCGGCCAAGCCGGTGACCGACATCAGCCCGCTCATGCCCTGCGCAATCTGGTCGAAACCCGGGCGCTGGGCCAGCGGCCCGCTCTGGCCGAAGCCGGAAATGCTGGCGTAAATCAGGCGCGGATTGTCTTTGCTCAAGGTCTCGTAGTCGATACCCAGGCGAAACTTCACATCAGGACGGAAGTTCTCCACCACCACGTCGGCGGTGGCGATCAGCCGCTTGAGCAGGGCAATGCCCTCGGGCTCCTTGAGATTGAGTGTGATCGAGCGCTTGTTGCGGTGGGTGTACTGGTAGTCCGAACCGTCCTGCCCGCCCAGCGTGTCGTCGCCACGCATGTGTTCGGGCATCTGGACCTGGATGACATCGGCGCCCCAGTCGGCCAGTTGGCGGCAGGCCGTGGGGCCGGCGCGCACCTGGGTGAGATCGATCACCCGAAAGCGGGCCAATGCGGAGGAGGCGGGTAAATGTGGCATGAATAGATGATATGCAAGCTGGTCAAAACGCCGGCAGTGTCTTCTGAAACAAAAAAAGTGTCAACACTTTTGTAAAAATAGGAAACACTTTAATGGTTTTCCCTGATTCATCTGCGGCAACGGGTGATACCATCCTTCATCTCATCTTGTGACACCGCAATCGCCCTCATATTCCATGGGAACCACCAAAGAAAGAAGCGAACAGGGCCTCCCCCCCGCGATTGCCGAAGAACTCAAGCGCCTGATCTACAGTGGTGAAATCCAGCCCGGCGAACGCCTGAACGAAGCGGCGTTGGCCCTGCGCATGGGCACCAGCCGCGGCCCGATCCGCGAGGCCATCCGCATGCTGACCGGTCTGGGACTGGTGACGGCAGTTCCGAACCGCGGCGTTTTCGTGCGCCAGATATCGGTGCGGGAAATGCTGGAGATCTACGAGCTGCGGGCGCTCATCTTCGGCTTTGCTGCCGAACGGGCCTGCGAGCACCTGGACGACTCACACCGCGCCAAACTGGAACGGCTGCTCGGCAAGATGGATGCCGCCTGCGATGCCGGCAATGGCACGGCCTACTACGAACTGAACCTCGGCTTTCATGCCCTGATTCTCCAGCTCTCTGGAAATGAGCGCGCGCACCAGGCCTATGACGATCATGTCAAGGAACTGCATCTGTTCCGGCGCAGTTTTTTCAACTCCCCCGGCAACATGCGCCGCTCGAACGCAGAACACCGCGCCATCTTCGAGGCCATTACCAATGGAGATGCGCGCCGGGCACGCACGCTGGCCGAGCGCCACGTCCTGTCCGGTCGTGACAGACTGCTGGCCCGGCTGGATCGACCGGCCTGAGTGGTCGCGCCTCTTCGCCAGTCTTTTGTCGCGGGCGGCCGTCATTTGTCCGGACATGTCGGCGAAAGCCGGACCGCTGACAAGAACGTGAGGTTCGAAAGATAATCAGGCATGTCCAACGTACCGTCCGAAAAACCCCTGTCCGATCTGGTGCAGGAGCTGCGCACCTATCAGGCCGAGCTGGAGTCCCAGAACGAGGCGCTGCGCTACAGCCGCATGGCCGCCGAAGGCGCCTCCGAACGTTTTGAATCGCTGTTCTCCAAGGTGCCGCTGGCGCTCATGGTGGTCGATGAACTGGGCATGGTCGTGCAGAGCAACGCCATGGCGCTGCGCCTGTTCCGTCCGCAGGAAGGCGATCCGCCGCTGAACTTCCTGCTGCCCCTGGTGGACGAGGCGCACCTGGAGCGTGTGGGGCGCACGTTTGAAGCAGCCCGCAATCAGGGCAGCAGCGAAGTCACCGAGGTGGTATTCCTGCGCGGCTCGCAAGGCAAGCTCACCGGCGACCTGCACATGGCACGCATCGAGTATTCGCAGGACGAGATGGCGCATTTCATCTGCGCCGTGATCGACCAGGATCCCGTGCTGGCCGAACGCCACGCGCTGCAGGAAAGTGCCGAGGCGCTGCGCCAGCGCAACGAGGAACTTCACCTCAGCGAAAACCGCCTGGCGGCCATCATCAATTCCTCGCTCGACGCCATCGTGTGCGTCGATGCGGCACAACGCATCACGGTCTTCAACCCGGCGGCTTCCACCCTGTTCGAATGCCCGGCCGAAGCGGCGCTGAACACCTCGCTGGCGCGCTTTCTGCCAGAGACGATGGTCGCCCTCGCCGCCACCCAGGTCGCCACCCATGCCCTGCTCGGAGAACAAGCGGGCCTGACCGCCAGCGGCAAGCCGCTGGCGCTGGAGGTGAGCATCTCTTGCGAGCGCCTCCCGCTGGGCAACATCACCACCGTGTTCGCCCGTGACCTCACCGTGCGCAAGGCCATGGAGGCCCAGTTGCGCCAGTCGCACAAGATGCAGGCGGTCGGCACCATGGCGGGCGGTATTGCCCACGACTTCAACAACATCCTGGGGGCGATCCTGGGCAACGTGGAACTGGCCCGGCAGGATGCCGGGGCCGATTCACCCAGCCAGGTCAGCCTGACCGAGATCGAGAAGGCAGGCCGGCGCGCCCGCGACCTGGTGCGCCAGATCCTCACCTTCAGCCGCAATGAGCCGCCGCGCCGCCTGCCCCTGCAACTGGTGGAAGTCCTGCGCGAAACAGCGCGCCTGCTCAAGGTCGCCCTGCCGCCGGCCATCAAGCTGCAGTTGAGCGTCGATGACAAGGCGCCGGCCGTGCTGGCCGACGCCACCCAGGTGGAACAGGCCTTGCTCAATCTGTGCACCAATGCCATCCATGCCATCCATTCCGTTGGCCGGGTGCGCGGCACGATCAGCATCGAGTTGGGGCAGAGCCGGCTGGACGCGCGCACGGCCGAGACGCTCGGCCTGGCTGCCGGCCACTACGCCACGCTGACCGTACGCGACACGGGCAGCGGCATTGATGCGGCCACGCTGCAACGCATTTTCGAACCCTTCTTCACCACCAAGCCGGTGGACCAGGGCACCGGCCTGGGTCTGGCCGTGGTGCATGGCGTGATGCACAGTCACCTGGGTACGGTGGATGTGCAAAGCACACTGGGGGAGGGAAGCGTCTTCACGCTCTACTTCCCGGCGCTCGACGGCCAGGTCGAGTTCGCCAGTGTTGCGCCGATGCGCAGCCACGTGGGCAGCGGCGCCGGCAAGCACGTGATGTACGTGGACGACGACCAGGCCCTGGTGTTTCTGGTCAAGCGCGCGCTGGTCCGGCGCGGCTTCAAGATCAGCACCTTCACCGACCCGCGCGCGGCCTTGGCCGCGCTGCGCGAGCGGCCGCAGGATTTTGACCTGCTGGTCACCGACTACAACATGCCGGGTTTCAGCGGCGTGGAGCTGCTGCGCGAGGTGCACCAGATCTACCCGGATCTGCCGGTGGCGCTGGCCTCCGGCTACGTCACGCCCGAGATCGAGCAGGAAGCGCTGGCCGCAGGCGCGCGCGCCCTGATCCACAAGCCCAATGACGTGGGTGAGCTGTGCGACATCGTGCAGAGCCTGGTCCAGGGTGAAGCAGCCGGCTGAACCCGCCAACGACCGTGCCGACCGACCCCGTCATCCAGGGTATTGAAGTGCTGCACGCCGATGCGGACCTGCTGGTGCTGGACAAGCCCGCCGGGCTGCTGGCCGTGCCCGGGCGCGGCGCCGACAAGCAGGACTGCCTGAGCGCGCGGGTGCAGCAGCAGTTTGCCGACGCGCTGATCGTGCACCGGCTCGACATGGCGACCTCCGGCCTGATGCTGATGGCGCGCGGCGCGGCCATGCAGCGCGAACTGAGCCGGGCCTTTGCCCAGCGGCAGGTGCACAAGCGCTATGTCGCCGTCGTGGACGGCCACCTCGATGCGCCAGCCGGTGACTGGGGCGTGATCGATCTGCCCATCCTGGCGGACTGGCCGCGCCGGCCCCTGCGCATCATCGATGCGCGCGGCCAGGCCAGCGTCACGCGCTGGCGCGTGCTGGCACTGGAGACCGGCACTGGGGGCCAGCCGCAGACCCGGCTGGAGCTGGAGCCGGTGACCGGCCGCTCGCACCAGTTGCGGGTGCACCTGCAGGCCATCGGCCACGCCATCCTGGGCGATGCGCTGTACGGCAGCCCCCAGATCCAATCCCGCAGCGAACGCCTGCTGCTGCACGCCAGCGCCCTGGCACTGCAACACCCGGTGAGCGGCGCGGCGCTGAACTTCAGCCGGGCGCCCGCTTTCTGAGTGCGTTCGGCATTCGCCAACATCGTTCTCAAACATCGAACTGGAGCCTCCCCATGGCTGGACCGCACCTCTACATTCTCACCGGCGCCTCGCGCGGCATGGGCCTGGCGATGGCCGAGCAGTTGCTGGCTTCGGACCATGCGCTGCTGTGCATCTCGCGCAAGACCAACGATTCCCTGGCCGCACAGGCCGCCCAGGCCCACTGCCGGCTGGAGCAATGGCCGCTGGACCTGGAGCACAGCCGCGAGGCCGCGGCCATGTTGCGCCAATGGCTGGGCCGCCCGGGTGCGAGCTACGCCAGCGCCACGCTGATCAACAATGCCGGGGCCATCCCGCAGCGCATCACGCCGCTGGACGAAGCCGACGCCGACGATCTGGCCCGTGTCCTGCGAGTGGATCTGGAAGCGCCGATGCTGCTGTGCTCGGCCTTCCTGCAGGCCAGCGCCGACTGGCAGGTGCCGCGCAAAATCCTCAACATTTCTTCCGGCCTGGGGCGCCGCCCCATGGCGGCACAGGCGGCCTACTGCGCGGCCAAGGCCGGCATGGACCACTTCACGCGCTGCCTGGCGCTGGAACAAGCCCTCAAGCCCGAGGGTGCCCGGGTCTGTTCACTGGCGCCGGGTGTGATCGACACCGACATGCAGGTGCAACTGCGCAGCGCCGATGCGGCAGGCTTTCCTGACTTGGGGCGATTTTTAAAGCTCAAGGCCGGCGGCCAGCTGAGCTCACCAACAGAAGCCGCAGCCAGCGTGCTGGCCTACCTGAACCGGCCCGATTTCGGCAGCGAGCCGGTGGCTGACGTGCGCGGCTAGGACTTGCGCAGGATCTGCGTGATGTCGTCCTTGAGCTTCACTCGCTGCTTCTTGAGATCATCCAACTCCTGCTCGGTCATCACCGCATTGCCCATCTCGACCTTGGTGATGGTGCGATTGACCTCGTCATAGCGCTCGTACAGACGCGCGAACCCGTCGTGTGACGTTTTCAGGGTCTGGATCCGGTTTCTGAGTTCCGGGAATTCGGTCTCGATGTTGTGCCTGAGCAGTTCCATTCATGAACCTCCTGATTCCCAACCACCTGCATCAGTCTAGGCGCTTGGCCGGGAAATGCAACGGGGCTGGCGTCCGCTCAATGCATCGTCAGCACCGGGATATGGGCGTGGGCCAGCACGCGCTGGGTCTGGCTGCCGATGAACAGCCGCTCTAACAGCCCCAGCCCGCGGGTGCCCATGACGATGAGATCGGCGCCTGAAGCCTGGGCCGCCTCCACGATGGCGAGATAGACCGGCTTGTCGCGTACCAGCAGGCGCTGGTGGCGGATACCGGCTTTTTGGGCCACCTCCTCGGCCAGCGCCAGGCGATCCAGGGCCACCTGCAGGCCGGGTTCTTCTTCCTGGCCTTCCTGCGGCCGGTAGCCACTGCCCATGATGCCAGCGGGGAAATGCTCCAGTGCGGTCATCACCGTTACCTGCGCGCCCAGCTGCGCCGCCAGTTCGACACCCCGGCTGACCGCCCGCATGGCGGCGTCCGATCCGTCGGTGGGGAGCAGGATATGCTTGAACATGGAAGACTCCTGAAGCGAAAATGAAAGCTGGACGCCTTCAGTCTAGGGCGGGCGTACTGCCCGGTCATGATCCAGATCAAGTTTCCGGCAGGCTGGCCGCCGCCTTTTTGGAGCAAACTACGCCTTTCGTCCCGAAGACTGACTTATTCACCAAGCCGGCATGACACATCACAAACACTGGAGTCTGGGCGCCAAACTGGCCTTGGTGGGCCTGCCCTTCGTGCTGCTGGCGTTTCTGGCCACGGCCGCCACGCTGTGGGTGTCCTGGCAGCTTGACGGCGGCGCGGCGGCAGTCAACGAGGCCGGCCGCATGCGCATGCAGGCCTACCGGATGTCGCTGTCGCTGGGTACGGGCGAGACGGATGCCCTGCCGCAACAGCTGCGCGAATTCGAGGGCAGCCTGGCCGTGCTGCGACAGGGCGACCCCGAGCGGCCGTTGTTCGTGCCCTGGGACGACACGGTGCAACAGCGCTTCAATATCATCGAGCAGGACTGGAAGGAATTCCGTGAACTCCAGGCCACCCTGGCCAAGCCGAGCGCTCCATTGCATCTGCGCAACCGCACGATTGCCTTTGTCGAACACATCGATGCCTTTGTCGCCGGCATCGAATCCCATATTTCGCGCTGGACGGCCATCCTGCACCTGCTGCAAACCACGTTGATGGCGATGGTCATCCTGGGTGCCTTGGTGCTGCTCTACACCGGGCACCTGTTCGTGCTCGAACCGGTGAGTCAGCTCAAACGGGCGATCGAGAAAATCCAGGGCGGGGATTTCAACGCCCGGGTCGAGAAGGTGACCAGCGACGAATTCGGCACCCTGGCCGAAGGCTTCAACGGCATGGCCGAACACCTGCAGTCCATGTACCGCAACCTGGAAGCCAAGGTCGCCGAGAAAACCGCCGAGCTCGAAGAAAAACGGGAACGTCTGGCCAGCCTGTACGAAGTCACCGCCCTGGTCGCCCGGGCGACGACGCTGGACGAACTGGCCCAGGCTTTTGTGGGCAGCATCAAGCGCATCGCGCGGGCCGATGGCGTGGCCCTGCGCTGGTCGGACCAGAGCAGCCAGCGCTACCTGATGCTGGCCGCCGATGGCCTGCCCGATGACATGGTGCAAGCCGAGCAGTGCATCCACAAGGGCGATTGCGAATGCGGCAGTTCGGCGGCGGCCTCGCCCGGCTTGCGCGTCATTCCCGTGCACGCGCTGGGCGAGACGGTGCCGCGCCACTGCGGGCGCGCCGGGTTCGAGACCATCGTCAACATTCCGGTGATCCTGCATGACCGCCTCATGGGCGAGCTGGACCTGTTCTTCCACGCCAAGGCCACACCCTCTGCGGCCGAACGTTCGCTGCTGGAAGCCCTGAGCAGCCACCTGGCCAGCGCGATGGACAACCTGCGCCTCAATGCGCTGGAAAAGGAAGCCGCTGTGGCGCAGGAGCGCAACCTGCTGGCGCGCGAACTGCACGACTCGATTGCCCAGTCGCTGGCCTTCCTGAAAATCCAGGTCCAGCTCATGCGCGATGCCGTGGCCAGCGGTGACCCGCTGGCGATCAAGCAGGTGCTGGAGGAAATCGACGCCGGTGTACGTGAAAGTTATGGCGATGTGCGCGAGCTGCTGGTGCATTTCCGCACCCGCACCAACGCGGAAGACATCGAGCCGGCCCTGGTCACCACGCTGCACAAATTCGAGTTGCAAAGCGGCCTCAAGGCCCACCTGCAGATGCAGGGCCATGGCTTGCCGCTGTCGCCCGACCTGCAGATCCAGGCGCTGCACATCGTGCAGGAGGCACTGTCCAACGTGCGCAAGCACGCGCGCGCGTCAAGGGTCTGGCTGGACGTGGCGCAGCAGCCCGAATGGCGCTTCGAGGTGCGCGACAACGGCATAGGATTCGACTGCGACGACGGCTCGATCGACGACACCCATGTCGGCCTGCGCATCATGAGCGAACGCGCCGAGCGCATCGGCGCCCGGCTGGAAGTGATCTCCACCCCCGGCGCCGGCACGTCCGTCGTGTTGACCCTGCCCGCCCAGCTCGTGGCCCGTGCCACGGCGCCGCAACTCGCTACTGCCTGACCCATGTCAAGTGCCGCGCCCAAATTCGTCCGCATCCTGGTGCCGGCGCGGCCGGACCGCCCTGCTCTCGCGTGACCCGTATTTCGAAGTGGTGGGCGACGCCGCCGATGCCGGCGAGGCATTGCGCCGCGCACAGGAACTTCAACCCGACCTGATCCTGCTGGACAACCACCTGCCCGGCGTCAACGGCGTCGACGCCATTGCGACCCTGTGTGAGGTCGCACCCCAGGCCCGCATCCTGATGCTCACGGTCAGCGAGGACGAAGAGGACCTGGCTGCTGCGCTGCGGGCCGGCGCTGCCGGCTACCTGCTCAAAACCATCGAAGGCGATGCGCTGAGCGCCGCCATCCGGCGCACCATCGGCGGCGAAAGCGTGGTGGCGGTAGAGATGACCAGCAAACTGGTCTCGGCCTTCCGAGGCGCCTTCAACAGCACAGCGGCACCAGCCCCTGATGAAGCAGCCGCTTCGCCGGCCCCGAATGCCGGCCTGCTTGAGAGCCTGTCACCACGCGAACGCGACATCCTGCGCGGCATCGCGCGCGGCGCCAGCAACAAGGAAATCGGCCGCGAACTGGGCATCGCCGAGACCACGGTCAAGATCCACGTCCAACACGTGCTGCGCAAGCTTGATGTGAGCTCGCGCGTGCACGCGGCCGTGATCGCGACCGAAGCTGGCCTAGTTTGAATTGTCCGCTACGGACACCATGGCGTAATGGCTTTAATCGGCCAGGAGCGGTCGTTTAGGTTCCTTCATTCAATGACCGCCGTTGGGGCAACCGACGTCACGGCGACTCATGCGGGTTGCGAATCTTGGAAATCTTCGTCGTCGCTGGAAAAAACCGGGCCGAGCAGCGAGTCCCTGCTCGGCGAATAGCGGAACCCTTCCGCTTTCATTTGCAGGAGCTGTTCTTCGCTGTATCCCTTCTTCGCCATCTGCCTCATAACCTCAGGTGTCATCTCGATGGTGTCGAGCTGGCCGATAGTCTCCGCCATCCTGATGGCGACCGGCTTGACTTGCTCCAAGGCTGGACGCAGCACAGAAAGAGGGTATCCGCCGATCGCTCTGTTGCCGATCACCCCGCGGTTGCTTTCGATGTGGAAGAAGTCCCCTATCAACTCGTAGCCGCCGTCGAAGCCGATCTCTAAATTCAAGGGATCCTCGCTGAGAGCTAGATCGACGCGCTTGTGATGCAAAACCAAGCACATGGCGGTTTGGTCATACGGGTCCAAAAGCCAAGCGTCTCCGATGCCGGTGGAGAAGAGCACAAAGGGGCCGGCTCCGACCTCGGGGCCGGTCGTCATGATCTTGATTTGGCCAGCGAGCTCGGCGGTGATGATTGCCCCGCACTCGCGACGCAGCGCAGCCATGCAGACTGCGGCCTTGCCTCGGCCGTTGCATTCGACGACATGGTGCCAATGATCGTAGTTCGCCTGCTTGGCGACCCTGTCCAAAAGCTCGGTGTGCTTACCTCCGAGCTTGCGTTGTAGCTTCTTGGCTTGTTTGCGAAGTTGTTCGACTTTATCGTCGGACGTGGGAATGTAGCGCATGACAGACTCCTTCTGCACGCGAATCGCGGGTGCCCACTGCCAGGATTCGCCTGCAAAGGGAATCAGGGATTGAAAGTTTGAATAGTCGTCCCGCGAGGGTTTGCCGAGGTGGGCAGCAGGCACGGACCGAGCGCCAGCGCAGATTTTCCGT
>Ga0210377_10005630_pt1 | contig 10261 bp, 10 predicted proteins | sample PLM4_65_b1redo_FD_155480 | JGI IMG/M metagenome (GOLD analysis project Ga0210377, IMG submission 155480) | Groundwater sediment microbial communities from an aquifer in East River, Colorado, USA - PLM4_65_b1 redo | ecosystem: Environmental > Terrestrial > Soil > Riparian zone | place: USA: East...
ACATCAATCGAGATTCCAACGGTTGCCGGAACTCCGTTCCCAGGCGCTGTCCGTGTTCTAAACGACATAGAATCCACGCTGCTAAATCATGGTCTTGGAAACACAAGGCCGCGCCGAACGTCCATCATTGACTTGCCTCCAGAGGATGTTCCAAAGGAAACCCGACGCGAGTACGAGAGGCTTGTTGGCGCGAATGTGAAGCAATTTGTCGGAGACCTAATCAAGACTGAAGAATTCAAATCCCTTCCATTTGAAGTGCGCCGTCAGGTGTTGAGTGAATTTCTGGAGGCATCCAGAACCGTTGCCAAAGGGGAAATTGCACAGAAATACGGAACTGGAATGAAGCCGGTGAAGTCAACGCCTATAAACATTGAGCGTCTGCCAACACGCTTACGATAATTCACCCCGCCTTTTCCGCCTGCCAATGATGCAACGCATCGGCCACAGCTGTCTCCACAGGACGCATGGTCACTCCCGCGCCTGCCAGTTTGATCGTGCTCAACACGCAATTTGACCTCGGCGCAATCGCTGCCGTGGAATAAAATTCAACATCGTTATCAAAGAATTCCCATTCCCGGTCCAGATTCAACATGACGTGCATCATCATCACAACCTGTCGCGTGGTGACGTAACCCGGATTGGTCATGTTGTAGATTCCGAACGGGGCTTTCTTCTCCCACAGGTCCAGCGCGGCCTTCACAAAATCGCCGCGATGCGAGATTGAGTTGGTTGCCTCGTAAACCTTGGAATACCGCTGGAGCTTGGAGAGATAATTTCGCGGCCCGTCGCATTCGTCGAACGGCAGGCGCAGGCGGCAGATGTAGCACTGCCCAATACCAGCAATGCAATCCTCGGCTAGCGCCTTGCTGCCGCTGTAAAAGCTGCACGGCGGATGATCGAACGAGAAGTTGGGAAGATTGTTTTCTGAAAACGGTCCCGGACCATTGAAAATGCACCCGGACGAAACATGGAGCCACGGAATGCCTAGTGTGGCGCACGCATGGGCGATTCGTATGGGAAGGTGCACATTTCCGGCCAATGTCGCCGGCTTGTTCTTTTCGCAGGCATCCACGTTGGGCTTGCCCGTGAAACCAGCGCAATTGATGACGAACTCTGGCTTGAGCGTCTTGAGATAATTCAGCAGCACATCGAACTTCGTGTAATCCACCCAGCGGCGCGGCGGGGATTCAAACTTGATCTTGCGCCGGTGAAGTTCGGCGGCGAATGCGGAGCCGATGTTGCCGGATGCGCCGAGAAGGAGAATACTTTGGGCATCGTCACTGACACGAACATGGCGGATAAAATCACCACAGGAAATCGCCTGAGCAATGGCATCTCCAACCTGTTTCTCTGTCAGGTTTTCAATGGCGAGATTTCTGGAGGAAAGAATCTTCTTAACGGCCATCTGAATTGCCTCACTCTGCCAAATAGGAGGCTTGAAGTCACTGAATCCAACTTGAGGCGCATTATGAGCAGCGGAGGTTGTCGGGTTGGTGTTCATAAAGTAATACTCATACTTACGTTCGAGAAACTTCGCGTGGTCTGATTTTGAGATCATACAATCTCAATCTTCTTCCCCGGAATGATGAAGCGACCGCCAGCGTCCAGATAGTTCTGATTCTTGCGAATGATCTCGTCTCGGAAATTCCAACTGAAGATGACCGCATAATCAGGTTTCCGGCTCATCAAATAACTCTCATCCACAATCGGTATGTCCGTCCCCGGCGAGTAAGCCCCCTGTTTCTGAGGCGTGCAATCACAGATGAACTGGATGTGTTCCCGCGTGAATCCGCACGCGGAAATCCAGACGGTGCTCTTGGCCGACGCGCCGAATCCGCAGACCGTGTGCCCTTCATTGACCAGTTCCCGAATCTTGAATGTTAGGAGATTGATGCTGGTGCTCGCATAGTTTCGGAAATCTTCCCACATAGATGCGGTGACTCGCGCATAACCACAGGCACCACAGGCTTTGGGCTTGATGTTGGAATCATTCCGCCTCAGCAGCAATACCATCGCCCCGCCATGAATCGGGAAGTGCCGGACATCGTGAATATGAAACGGCGTATGCTCCAGCAGCACGCGGACGGACTCCACCGAGACATAGCTTAGATGCTCGTGATAGATGGTATCGAGTTCGGCGTTCTTCAGAAGGTCGGTCACGTCGGGCACTTCAATGACGATCAACGTCTCCCTGCCGGCCAGCGTATCGAGGTTCTTGATGAATCCATGCCAGTCTTCAATGTGGGCGAACACATGCCGGGCCACGATGACATTTACCTCCGGCATGGCCGTGCGAGCGATGCTGGCGCTGGCGGCGTCGAACAGACCGCAGATCGAGATGATGCCGGTCGCGTTGGCTGATGGTTTCAGATTCTCGGCGGGGTCAATGCCCATGACTGCTTCCGCGCCGTTCTCCTTGCAGAACTTCAGGAAGTGTCCGTCGTTGCTTCCAATCTCCACGATGGAATCCGACGGCCCTTGAGCCTTAATCAAATCCCACAGCGCCTTGAAATGAGCTTGCATCGTGTCGCTGCGGCTGGTGACGTAGGGATAATACGAATAGAGAATCTTCGGATCAACCACGACGGATAATTGAGCGAGTGTGCATTTGGGGCAGAACATCACCTTCAGCGGAGCGTAGCCGGGCGACTCGGCCCCGGGGACGCTAAAGTCATTGGCCAGCGGTTGAACGCCCAGATCGAACACTGGCATGAGTGGAGTATGTTCGCAGGCGCGGCAGATGGTATGGAGTTGATACATCAGGATTTTTGGATGATGGCCAGTTGCCGGGTGTAATGAATGCTCTTGATGCCGCGCTCGCTGCGGTTGATGGCGTCCAGCATGTCCTTCACGAAGTCCATGTGGTTTTGCCATCCGTCCCTCCAGAATTCCGGGTAGTAAGCACAGTGCAGGTCCTCGATGCAGTAGAGTCCACCTGACTTCAACGCTGGCCAGAGATGTTTGAACGTGGTGATGATGTGCTGCGAGACGTGGGCGCCGTCGTCCATCACCACGTCCCAGTTAGTTCCATGATTGGACAGGAAACTCGTCCAGAAGCCCTCATCCGACTGATCTCCCTGATTGAAAGTGTACCGACCGTCTAGCACGTCTCCTGGGATGTTCCACTCATTGGTGTCATGCACAATATCCACCCCCACAATTCGCGTGTCTGCATGGGTGAAATACTCCATCCAAGTGAGTATGGATTCTCCGCTGCCAACTCCGATCTCCAGAAAATTGATCGGTTGATCGCGCAACGGATCAAAGAACTTTTCGTAAACCGGCGTGTAGCTGTGGCCTTTTCCATTTCCGACAATAGGATGGGAAGTGGCCTTGTCCGTTCCGTGAGAAATGGCGATTTGGTCGAGCGTTTTCACATTAAGGACAGTTCCCGATGCCTGCCGTGCAGTAATCCTTGGTCCTAGGCAGTGTCGGTCCAAGGCCGATGTAATGCTCGCTTTCAAATCGAGCATCCCAATGACGGATGCCATGCTTCTTCACAAGCGGAGTCTCGCCCATCGGCGTGCGTGTGGCGAAGAAATCGGACGTGACCCAGTAGAACATGCCGCCCCAGATGTTGTCCGCTGAATTTTCTCCGACATTGGCAAGCCAGTGGCAACCCACCGAATCGTAAGTCTCCAAATCGGCCACGCATGTTCGCCAGTTGTAGATGCAGGCGTTGACCATGCACTTGATCCAGCGTGATTCAAACTCAATGTATCCCGCATACTCTGGCATGTGATGCGCGAGTCCCTTGGAATGGAAGATCAGGATGTTCCAGCCGGGATGGGCGATGGCGAATTCCCTCGCTTCCACCATCATCAGACTGTTGCCCTGACAGTCTATCCCATTGAACCGATGCTGCGCCTTGGGTAGATAGACCTTCGCATAGACTTCACTTTCCTGACCACCGTTGATGACGGCCACGAAATGAGACTGGGCATCCATCAGTCCGCTGTCCGTCAGGTCCTTCATGTACTTCTCGTTGAATCGAACGCTCCACGGGAAGGGAGAACCGTCCTTCTGGAAGAACACGGTGGAATACCAGATGGCGATTTTCTTCATGGCTGGCACGTTCCTATCTTGGAAGGATTCCACATTGGACCGTGGTAGTCCTTCACCTTCGGTGGCCGTGGCCCGTTTCCAATCCAGACCTCCGCCTCGTAACGTGATTCAAGGCTGTCAATTCCGGACACCTTAATCCTATCTCGCTCCATAATGGAAGGCAGAGTTTTCAGGAACGACGCCTTAGCCCACCAAAAATTGCCGGCGAATATGAACTGTCCGGGCGGCGTGGCCGGCGGCACCATCCAATGCACGCCGACAGCTTCAAACACCGAATCCAGATCAGCCACACATTGACGCCAATTGGTCACAACGGTTCTCTGCATACAACCTCTCCACCGTGTTCGCATGGGATCGCCGGCAGGATGGGTGCAGCCTTTCGCGTGGAATGACAGCACGTACCAATCCTCATGCCCAGGCAACCATTCCTCGATCAACCTGATGGTCCGGCACTCGTTCCGGCACTGCAACCCGTGCATCACCACCTTGGCCTTGGGGGGGATCAGCAGGTTGGCAAGATCGCGGGACTCGTCCCCGCCATTGATACCCACAATGAATTCAGACGCGGCGTCCAGCAGACCACTGGATTTCAGCGCGTCCATCTGTTCGCGCACGATGTCCACGGCGTTTGGAAGGACCGCACCGTTCAACTCAAATAGACAGTGGTAAAAGATACAGACTGGGTTCATGGCACAGGATGATGCGGTGGTTCCGTTAATCTGTCCCCGAAAAGCAACGCGGATTGGTCCCCCTTGTGATAGCCGTTCGGAACTGTGTCCCAGTCTTTCCACTCGTATTCTCCCGACCAGCCAACGAGCCATACTTTCAGACCGCGTTTGTAAACCCAACTGGTGAGGCAGGCCGGACCATGTTCCCAGGCATACCGCTGATCGGCCCGCGTGACGCGCACCGGGTATTGATTCATCAGAGCCGAGGACAGCCAGAAGCCGGTGCTGCGGACGTGCGGGTGGACATGGTAAGCACTCACCCCGCGATTGGCGTGCCCGCCATACAATGCCTCGCCGTGCTTGATTTTCGACTGAAGCATCCGCAACAGCCAGCCGGGACCTTTGAAATAGGTTGACGTGCCGAAGAACGCCATCAGGTCAGACGGGAACTGTCTCGACGCCGCCTGAAAACCTCCAATGTCATACCCCGAATTGTCGTGCTCCAGGAACTTCACGTTTTGCAGCGATGAAAACAGGCACTCGATCTCCGTGGTGCGCCGGCAACCGTTGAGCACGATGATTGAGTCGTGGGCGATGGCGGGAGGATTCTCATTATACGATTTCACGAAGCGAAGGGCATACTCGGTGTACTGCGGGCCGGCGTTGGGAGGGTAGATGTAAACGATGGCAACGGTCATCGGTATGCCCTATCAGCCGACATTGCCCAGTTGCGTTTTCGAGTTTCGTCGGCTTCTTGGTAGGCTTGAGAGTGGTTGCAGTGCCAGAGCAAATTTGATTGGTCGCCCCGCCATAGGCAGTTCTGCGGTAGCCGCCACTGGCCCGGTGCCCAGTCCCCATCCCACGTCACCAGCTTGACGGGAATGTTCCGCGCGTGCAGCCGGCGCCAAAGGGATCGGTCCCCGTGTTCCAGGGCATAGCGGGATTGCCTGTCTGTTACCGGAAACGGATAGCTGGCCAGTAATGAAGGCGTGATGAAGAAAGCCGTCGTTTGAAGATGCGCCCGGATGACATGGGTTGCGAATGGACCGTACATGCCGCTCGCGTATCGCTCGCGTGCATCCACCATCCATTTCAGCCAACCTTCTTTCCAGAAGTGATTCGATTCTCCCAAGCACAAAAGCATGTCGTAATTCTTGCAGATCGTTTTGGATGCTTCGATGTAGGCGCCGAGATCGCGCGCCCCGTCGTTCACCCGCGGCCAGAACCTCGCGTTGAGCCCGGCGAACAACAGCGCCGTCTCGGTGTCGAGGGGACCTCCCTGGCACGCCACGATCAGATCGCAGTCCGCACCGGGAGGAAAGCTGTGCCATGTGGAACAAAATCGGGCGCAGAGGTCGAAGGTCTTGTGACCGTGTGTGACGGCGATGTAGATGGCACATATTTTCAGGACATCACCAAGGGATTAAATTTATCAATGAACTGCCGGTTTCCGCAGAAACAACACTGAAGCTCGTAGGCCGTACCTGGGGGTCCAATCATTCCAAACACTCTGAATTTTCCATTGCGACAATTTGGGCACAAGATTTTTGCTTCGCTGAAAATTACCCGATTCCGGAATGTCAGTTTCATCCACAAACAGATGATCGTATTGTTAATACGCTTGATCCACAGTCGAACGATTTGGGAACGTACACTTCTAGCTGATCTTGCGTAGCTCATAATTGATCTTTTCTGGCTATCCAGCAATTCGGTGGGAATTCCGCCATGATGTGCGGCTTGGTTTTGCTGAGGATGAATTCAAGAGGCGTATGGACTTTCAAAACCAAGAGGCAGCGGCACACATTGCAGGATTGCAACTTGTCGTCAAACGGTGTGGCCAGTGTCAAATCCTTTCTGGCTTCCAGAGTTTCCTTGATGAGTTGAGCCGGGGCGACGGTGTACCACGACCCCGGTTGGTTCTGTGGACACGCAACGCAAATCTCCGCCCGTTTGTTGGCGAGTTCCTGAGCGACGGGATTACCGCCACTACGCAACCAGTCAATCACCACGGCTGTTCCTTGCGCGGCCCGCTTCAATCCGGAGATGCTATCACCCACCGCAGCAGCCACCCCCGCGCTTCTGAATTGGCTGTGCGGTTCCGAGAAAGGGACGGGGGCTACCTCCGATAAGCCCAATCTTTTGCGATTGAATTTGATGACCTCCGACTTCACGACCTCGACGTTTGTGGCCAGTTTGAATTTGGCCGTGATCGCCGGATTCTTTTTTCTCATGGCGACGAGATTGTTCGTCGTCTGAGTGAGTGTGTTTGAAATGGGATTAGGCGCGCGCCAAGTGGTTTCCGGCTGATAAAACTGCCATCCGCCCGGTGGTATGTTGTGCTCGTTGAAGTCGGATTCGTTCATAGGTCATGTGTACTTCAATTCGCCCTTGCTTGCCAGCTTTCGGTGCGCGGCCATTTCCTTTTCCAGCCAGTTGTCATGTTCCTTTTCCGCATCACGCACGGGAATTCTGGCGATGTCGAATCCCAACCGGCGCGCGCCTTCCAACGCAATCGCCGTCGCGTCAGCCTTGTTCGGCGAGTAATGGCAGCGCAACTTGAAATCCTCTTTCGTTTCCAGTTCGTACTTCGTCCCTCGCGCCCAAATCCATTCGCGCTCGGAGAACTCCTTGACAACGCTCGCGGGCAGTTCGCGGGCCTGCTTGCATTCGACCAGCAGCCGCACCATGAACCACATTTCCGTAATGAACTTGCTATAATGTTCGTCACAGCGTTTCAGGCGTTTAGCGCCAAAGCGCGTTTCATCATCCACAAAGAGATCGCTGGATACGGGCCGTTCCGTGGCCGGCCCACCGGCATTTACCGCGTTGACTTCGTTGCCCAAAATGCGCGCAAGGCTGATGGCCAGCGTTGCCCTCATGCCCGCCTCGAAATACACATTGGAGAAAGGAACATTCAATCGCTGGCACATCTTCTTGGCGCCATTCGCAATTTGATCCTCTGGCGTGGAGGGATCGTTCAGGTTGATAGGAATGATCTCCGGTTCGTGAAATTTTACCACTGGATTCCCAACGGCGCTCTGTCCGAACTGGATGAAGATGGTTTCGCAGGCATCGCCGCCGTAGCCCGCGTCAATGCCCAGCACGTTGGTCAGGTCCTCGTGTCCCCACAGGCATTGATCGTAAGCCCCGTTCACCTTGCACATTTCCGGCGTGAGAACGATGCGCGGGTTGAGTCCGGATTTCCGGACGCCCATGATCTGGCTGTAAAATTCGATGGAATCCTTGCCAAACCGTTTTTCAACGCGCCGGGCGTCATCCGCGTTGATGAGGTAGTCGTAATCCTTGGGGCGTCCGATGTCGAAGTTGGGCGAGTCGGTGCCCACCAGATTGATCGTTACGCCATCAAACTTATTCCGCCAGGTGGCTGTCTTGGTCGGTTCGGGGAAATTCGCCCAGCCACATTCCGGTTCGGCCACGCGGTCCAGCGCCTTCTGGCCAAGCGGATTTCCCGTGAAACCAGATTTGAAATCTCCCTTGTCCACATTGGCCAGAATGGACAGGTAACGCGCGGGTAGGAATTGAGCTTCATCGCAGATCACCCGGCGCCGTTTCTGTTTCACGCCTACGAACTTTTCCAAAAGTTTAGTTTCGTTTCCCTCTGAATCGAGCACGGGCACACAGTTATGCACGATGATACCGTTGACTGAGTAGCTGGGGTGTCCTTCAACTTCGAGATTGTAAACGCGATAGCCGCCTTTACTCGGCTCATATCGTGCGTCACCTGCCGATTCGAGAACCTTAACACTTTCCACCCAAGTCTGTTTAGTTCTTTCGTTCGTTTCGAGTCGTGTCGCCGCTTGGCGGTGATGTTGTGAATCCCCCCGTCCACTTCCACATTCAGGAGTATCGCAGGGAAGGCCAAGTCCATGATGTAACGATGCCTGACGTTCCGCTTCAGTTTTCTCCCGGTGTAAACTTTCAGGCCCAACACCGCTTGTGGAAATTCCGCTGCCAACAGGCGTTCGTGTTTCGTTGCCTGCAAAGAATAGCGGGCAATTTTTCGATTCGTGAATTTCCGCTTGCAGGATGGACCGCAAAAGCGCGTTCTCGGCCTTGTTTTGGAAGGTTGATGCGAAAGAAAACCCCGATGACATTGACAACAATTGTCTGACATTTGGTGATCTCGGCAAGCATGTGAGCAAAAATCTTGATTGGGGTGAACCATCCGCATTGGCCGATTGCATCTCGCGCACCGCTTGTTGACCCGCTTCGCCAGTTTTCCGTTCTGGGAAGCCCAATGCGAAGCACAGGCGGTACTGCAAAATAACCCCTGACCCATCCTTGATTTCTTGCGCCACGGATGAAACATCTTGTGGCATTGTTTGCACAATATCTTGGGTTTGAAGATACGGCAGAATTGCGAACAGTATTTCCGATTCGGGTAGCCGCGTCCAAGTGGTTTCTGACAGGATGGACATTGTTTCATACGCAGAGAATACCTTGTCGTATTTCTTCAGGTCAATGGCTTTAATCCAACCACATTGCGTAAAAAAAGGATGCTCTGGCGTGCAATCTAGGAATTCTCCGTTGGAAAGACTCACTCTGACTATCTTCGGTGCGTAACTAACTCCAACAGCTTTTATCCTACCACTGCCACAAGCGTTCAATACTTCAGTTCCTGGCTTGGCATTTTTTATCTGAATCTTTCCGGTTGGGGTATCCACCCACGTCTCAGGAACGAAACAAATTATCCCCTTACGCATGTCCCGGATGTCGCCAGTTTCGTCCAGGGCATCGGTAAAAATGCCGTGCTTGGAATCCACGGGGTTGCCCTGAAGCCAGTCGAACTTGTCCCGGTTGCGGTCCCAAAGGTCCTTGATGTCGCCCCATACCCTCAGTTCCAAGCCGCGAACGTCCGTCGAGGAAATCAGAAAAAGAGTGTTGTGCGGGAAACACCAGTAATCTATCAAAGCCCATTTGACATACGTGCGCGTTTTGCTGCTATCGCGGGAGCCTTGGGTGACGGTCAGCCGTTCCTCCAGGATGGTTTTCAGGATCAAATCGCTCCAGCGGTGATGATCTTCCTCTGGCCATCGGATTGTCTGTGCGTTCCGGTAGTGCTGAAACAACCCCTCGCCATATTTCCTGCCCTTGCGTTCGATGACGCCGCCGTGCTGGATCATTTGAAACTCGATCTCCAGCGGGGAGAGCCACGGATCCCATTTAAGGCCGTACTTAAAGATGAGTTGGTCAGCCATAATCAGCAATCCAGCGGGCTTTTGACCGACAACGCTTCGGCGTGGCAATAGCGTGCGGTGGTTTCTATTTGCGCATGGCCCATCGCTTCGGCCAGGGCTTTGAGGTTCGTGCCGCGATCCAGGCAATGGGTCGCGTAGGCGTGCCGCAGTTCGTGCGGCAGGACCATGATGCCAAGCTTGCGGCGCGCTTCCTTGACGCCCTGTTGCACGTTCGCTTCGTGCATCCGGTAGCGGACCAGTTCGCCGGTGCGCGGATGTTTGCAGGGATGCCGCTGTGGAAAGAGCCACGCCCACGGCCAAGCGAATTTG
>Ga0210377_10005631_pt1 | contig 10261 bp, 9 predicted proteins | sample PLM4_65_b1redo_FD_155480 | JGI IMG/M metagenome (GOLD analysis project Ga0210377, IMG submission 155480) | Groundwater sediment microbial communities from an aquifer in East River, Colorado, USA - PLM4_65_b1 redo | ecosystem: Environmental > Terrestrial > Soil > Riparian zone | place: USA: East...
CTTTAGGGATAAAACGCTATGCGTTAGGCCAAGGAAGCGATCAGATGACTGGTATGTCCCTGCGGATGTCCCCGGACGAAGCGCTATCAGTAACCTTCCGAAAAGACTGGTGGTTGGCGCTGAAAATTCCGGTGGCGGGCTATTTGGCGTGGTCATTCTTTCTACCTCAGCTATGGAAGGTCGGCGTGCTATTGATTACATCGCTCCTCTCGACCTTCATGATCGGCTCTCCAGTCGAGGCCAATGTGTCCAACTTCGACCTCTATTTCATGCTTGTCTCAATGTCGGCTTTGGTCTATGGAGTCTTCTGGTACACGGTTTACGTTTTCGCCTATTTGGTTCGCCCAGGTATGGCGAACCGTGCGGTCGGAGTCTTCGGCGTCCTGATCTCTCCCATCTTGGTCATTGGAGTTGCGTTGCTAATGGGCGGACTGGGCGCCCTTTTCCGGGTACCACAGGAAGAGTTTTGGGCCTACCTAGACAGCTGAACGCCGGTGGAGGCATGGAGAGTCATACGGCGATGATCGCAAGCCGTCTACCTCGCGGCTACACCGAGGGCACTCGCGTAGTGTCGGTAAGCGGGCAACCCGTTAGGCACCACACCAAATCAGGGAGAACGGCTCGTTGACTGAGCAAGAGATCATCGAATCGATTGACGAGGTGTTCCAGGTCTGCGCTCGCCTTGATCGGAGGTCACTCTGGAATGCCGTTGTACCAACCGACGCCAAGCTCGAACATGAACTTCCCACGGGCCAGAAGACCGTGACTTATATACCAAGCTTCGAATTCTTTGAAGTCGAGGCATTCATTGCGCTTATTGATAGCTTGGCAAGTAATCGGTCATTGCCCGAAAAGGACAAGATCCGTCTAATACTCACCAGCTATTGTCGGATTATGGAATCGGATCTTCCACTTGCGATTGTGTGGAATCTGTTGCGGGCTGCCTCTGGTGATCCTGGATCGTGGACATTTACAAAGATTTCAAAAGCAGGTGATACGCTGACCTGCGAGTACCCACGCGAGAAGATCGAGGAAATCTGCCGTTTGTCGAACAGCCTATCGATGAAGATCGGGGGTGTGCTGCACGGGATTTGGGACCCCTATCTCCGAAATTCCGTCAGCCATTCGCAATATTTCTTGACCGATGACAGGTACTTGCCATCAGGTGGGCTCTCCCCGATCTCGCGGAAGCAAGGAGGAAACCTTGCCGTAAAGGGCCGCTCGATGACCTTTGCTGAAGTGAGAGCCCTCTACGGGTTTGCGCGAACGTTCGTCACTAACGTGGCCAGTAGGTGGAGACAGGTGTGCGACGGTCTTAATCGGCCAGGCACGGGAGAATGATCGTACCTGACACATGAGAGATGTGCCGGGCATGCGTTTCTTTTGGCCTAACCCTCGGCTTGAGATCGACGCCGGAAGCGCGGCTCAGCCTTGACGTTGAGGCTGTAGAAAAACCCCTTAAATCGTAGACAGGTCGAGGATCAGATCTTGCAATTCAACGCATCTTACCTCTGTAGACAGAAAAGCCTGGACTAGAAGAAAGACCCAGTCCTAGCAAATGGTGTGCGAGCGAAGAAAGGGATAAAGGGTAATTTGCGTCCGATAAGCTCATGTCTTGTCGGTGTACCTTTGGATGTCCTATCGCATCAAAGCTGGCGCTTCTGCCTCAGACTGTTTTCGAAATCATTGAGGATTTCCGGCATATCCAGGGCAGCGGATTTTCACCGTCCCTAAATTGTGGACTCCTCAATAATTGGTCGTGAGGTTAAATCCAAACGATCTTTATCTCCTTCTCCACAGCCCGAAACTCCGGATCACCAGTATAGAGATCGGCCTTTTTCTGCCGGGCGAGGGCGGCACAGAAACAGTCGGCCAGGGACATCTTTCTGGCAGCCTTCAATTCACCGGCCTGTTCGGCAAGCTCTTGGTCCGCCGCAACGATCTCGATGGGCAATCCCAAGAGCCTAGTGCGCGTCTCCTCCCAGCGGGCGAGTCCTACCTTCCGCTCCACTTGATAGCGGACCTCGGCCCAGTTTGGGGCTGCGACGAGCACCGCCTGGTCTGCTGCGGCAGCCTTTTCCAGCACTTCCGAAACCTTCTCATAGCCCGACTCCTGGAATAGAAAGGCCAGAACCGCGTAGCTATCGAGCACGGAGTTTTTCAAACTTGGCTTCCTCCCGTTCCTTGTCCCTCGCCCTCTCTTCTAGTAACGCTTTGGTCATTGAGGTGTCGCTCTTGAGCATCCCGCAAACACTCCGGATGTATTCATTAGTTACGGGCTGAAATATAATTTCGTGGTCACGCTCAATAAAGCAGATCCTAGTTCCGGGTTTAATCCCATATTTTCGCCGTAACTTGGCGGGCACAACCAGCTGTCCTTTGCTAGTAACGTGTGAAGTCTCCATAAGTCCTCCGTTCAGGAATTATCTTACATTATTAATAACGTAAGTCAATACTTTAATTGGCTTCCGATAACCCAGATTTCAGAGCCTGATGAAGCTACCATTAAGCTATCGTGGATCAGTTTTCTTTACAGTGGAGACTCGGTGCCGGGCATGATATTTGACGTCCTCATACATTAGGTGTTCTCCAACGAATCAATCCGGGGGTCGAGGGTCTTGCAACTCAACATATCTTACCTCTGTAGATAGAAAAGCCTGGGCTAGAAGAAAGACCCAGTCCTAGCAAATGGTGTGCGAGCGAAGAAAGGGATAAAGGGTAATTTGCGTCCGATAAGCTCATGTCTTGTCGGTGTACCTTTGGATGTCCCATCGCATCAAAGCTGGCGCTTCTAGCCACGGTATGCTCTCAAGAGCCGGTTCCATCTCTCACGGACCTCTCTCTCCCTGTTGGGGAGGAACTTAGTCCAACCAAAGTACCTTGCCCAGGCTGCAAGTGCCGTTAGTTCTTGGAGTTTGCGCCAAAGGGGCATTCTTCGCCGCTCTTCCCTTTCGACAGCATGGATATCTTTCCAGCGTTTTTTAAACGCCCGCGCCTGACCTTTACTGACGCCATTTTTCATGATTGATCCCCTGTTTAGAGCAGAAAGCGTGTCAGTAGAGCAGAAAGCGTGTCAGGCATGATATTTGACATTCTCACACGTTAGGTGTTCTCGTGCGAATCAATCCAGGAGCTTGCCGGCCCAAAGTTCTTTGAGAAAATAGGTTGGCGGCATGATCTCCGTGCCGTCGTCGGCCCTGCGCCGCATCTTCTCTCCGCAAATCACTATCTTTCTTTTCAGTCGCACTTCCTCGCCTAAGGCGCTAAGTCCTTTGTAGTCGCGTGGCGAAACCCGATTTTTGGATTTTACCTCAATGCCGATCTCGTCTCCCACTAAAAAGTCCACTTCGAACTGGGAACGGCTGCGCCAGTACGTAAGCTCATGGTCCAATCTGCGGTAGTCGAGAAAGCTTCGCAGTTCCAAAAATATAAGATGCTCCAGGGCTCGGCCGTAGGCGTCGGAGCCCTCTTCGATCACAGGCGTGCGCTTCAATGTGTTGGCAACTCCGACATCGAAAAAGTAGAACTTGGCGGTGGCCACCGGTTTGCGCTTGGAAGTCTTTTGATAGGCCGGGAGCTGGTGTCCGACCAGCGTGTCCTCAAGAATCTGATAGTGCTCGCGCACGGTTCTCGGCGGGAACCCGGCATCGTCGGCGACCGCGCTAAAGTTGACCTGCTCCCCACTGGTGAGTCCGGCTACCTCAAGGAAGCGAGAAAAGTTCTCAATGGATCGGGTCAAACCCTCAGCCCTGATCTCTTCCCGGAGATAAGTGCCCACGTAGGCTTTTAAGTCTTCCTTGTAGTGCTCGGAATCAATGACGGCCGGCAGGCTACCGCGATTGAGGCGATCCAGTAGCCTCCGGTAATCCAACTCGGCCGACACGAGCGGATGGAGGCGGCAGACCCAGGCGCGTCCGCCGAGAAGATTGGCAGCGCCCCGTTTAAGCTTTCTGGCGCTGCTCCCCGTGAGAATGACGCGCAGCTTCTTGTTGCGCTCGATCAATAGCTGAATCTCATCCAGGAGAGCAGGGAGTTTTTGAATCTCGTCGACGATAACCAATGGCTGCTGCGGGCTGAGCGTTTGCCGCAGGTATTCCGGACGAGCGCTGAGCTCGCGGAAGGTATCGGCTTCGAGAAGATCGTAGAAGGCGGCATCCGGGAAAGTCTGGCGCACCAGAGTGCTCTTGCCGGTCTGGCGCGGGCCAAAAAGGAAGACGGACTTATGCTTGATGATCTCCCGGAGGTTGAGAATCCGTTGATACATATCGGCAATCATATTGCCGGATTTCATGTAATTTGGCAAGACCATTGCCGATTTGCATAAACAGTCGATAGGGCCAAACAGGATTTTAACGCAGAGAGCTAAAAGCGAGGGCCGCCGGGGTCTTTCGTTTCTAGACAATCCTGCCAACAGGGGGTCCGGTGTAGGCATGATATTTGACATTCTCACACGTTAGGTGTTCTCGTTCGAATCAATCCAGGAGCTTGCCAGTCCAAAGTTCTTTAAGGAAATGGGTGGGGCACGTTCTTGTAATTCCGAAAAAATGAAAATGGCAGCAAATGGGTAGAGTCTTGTTCCAGGAAAGTGGTATGATACAAGTCGATAACAGATGAGGCGCAGGATTACAAAAGCGGAGGCTCAGGCCTTTCGAAGGCGCTGGGAGGCCGTCGAAGCTGTAGTGCGGCAAGAGCTGCGGAAAATGCCGGTCGCGCGCAAGCTCCAGCAATTGAATGCGCTCCTCGCTTGGGGAAGATACTTTGGCTGGACGGGGCCACGGGTGGACGGCGCGGCGGAAGTCCGAAGGAGATGGAACCGCCTCTTCCGAGTCTACCGTGGCTAAAAGGCTTCTGACCCTGCCTCCAGAGGGCGGTATCGGGGGTCAGACCCTTCAATCTTGACTAATCTCAAGCACTAATTAACGTTGGCGAGCCAACTCCGCCGTCAAGTCCGCTTAAGAAGCCGCAAGGCGTTGCCGCTGTAGATCTTGCGCCGATCGGCCTCCGGGATGTCCAGGGCGTCCAGGCTTGCAATAGCGTCCATGGTGAACATCTCACCGTTTTTTGGATCCATGGGCGCATCGCTCCCGAACAGGAGGCGCTCCGGGCCGAAGAAGTTATACGCGAGCCGAAGGAGCAGGGGCTCATTGCCTTGCGTGGCGGTATCGCAGTAGAACTTCTTGAAATGTTCTATATAGGGCCTTGAAATCGTTGTCGGCTGTTTGACGCCGGTGTTCTGCTCGAAGTAATCCCAGCCCACCTGTATGCGCTTCGCGAACAGCGGGATGAGCGCCCCATGATGGTGGATGACCAGCTTCAAGCCGGGGTGTCGATCGTACACCCCGCTGAAGACCAACCGAACCATAGCAGTGCTGCTGTCCATGAGCCACGAAAGAGCCTGCCACACCTGGAATTTGGACACCTTTTCGTCGACGTAATCAGGATAGTCGGGTGGGCGGGACGGGTGGAGCCAGAGGGGCACATCGAGTTCCTCAGCCCTCCGGTACAAGATCTCATAATCCGGATGGTCCGGTCTTTTCACGGTCGGTCCGACGGCGACCTCCGCGCCGACGCACTTGAGATCGCGGATGGCTCGTTCGAACTCGGCCATCATTACATCGGGATTCGTCGTCGGAATGAGGGCTACCCTGGGGAATCGATCGGAATAGGGAGCCATGATTCTTGCGAGCTCGTCATTGAATAGCCTAGCTGCTTCCGCGCAGAGCGCTGGATCGCCATGGACCGTGGGATCCGTTTCAAGCCAGGGGAGGGGGACCAGCACACTGATGTCGATCCCGCACTTCGCCATGAGCCTGAGCCGTGCGTCAACGTTTATGAGCGTCGGCGTATTCGTAAAGAGGGCTCGGAATAAGTGTGGTCGCTTGCCGCTCTTCTCTTCGAGGAAGTCGAGGAGGCGGAGCGTAGAGAAGTGACTCCACGCGTCTATCTTTTTCGCCGCGGTGCCGTGGCCCTCGATGGCCCGCCCGGCCGTGGCTTCGGCGGATTGGTTGGCTGCCGCCCTACCAATGGATAGACCACTGGCCGACAATAGACCGCCCGCTATCAGGGCTTGCTTCAGGAAAGCTCTCCGCTTCATTTGTCACCTCCTGGCACTTGAGCTGGATGATAGTGAACTAGCGCAGCGAAAGAAAAGCGAGACGGCTTAGATCCAGCGCAGCAGCCGGCAGAAGCCCTAGATAAAGCGTTCCGATCACACCGATGGCAATGGCCGCGTAGAGAAGCGGCGCTGTGGCAAATGACTTTCCCTCGACTCCTCCCTCCTCCATGTACATCATCACGATAACCCGGAGGTAATAAATCACGGAAAGGAGACTGTTCAGGGCGCCGATGACAGCGAGACTGGTGTACCCCGCGACAACTGCCGAGCGGAAAAGATAGAACTTGCCGGTAAAGCCTGCCAGGGGCGGAAAGCCGGCAAGGGAAAGCATGAAGAGCGACATCGCTATACCCAAGAAAGGCCTCTTGAACCCTAGTCCGGCGTAGTCGCTGTAGGCCTCATAGTTCTTCTCCCCTTTCTTCAAGACCATGACGACACCGAATGCCCCGAGGGTCATAGGCGCGTAGGTCAAGAGATAATAGAGCAGCGCCTGGCCACCATCCTCCTTTCCCGCGACCACGGCGATGAGCAAATAGCCCGCATGGGCGATGCTCGAATAGGCAAGCATCCGTTTCACGCTCGACTGCGTTATAGCAAGCAGATTGCCCATGGTCATGGTCAAAATCGCCAGGACCCATAACGGGTACGTCCACTCACTCTGGAGCGGCGCGAACTGCGAAAGGAAGATGCGGGCCCAACCGGCAAAGGCGGCAGCCTTTACCCCGACCGCCATGAAGCCGGAAACGGGCGTCGGGGCGCCATCGTAAACGTCTGGCACCCAGAAATGGAACGGGACGGCCGCCACCTTAAAGGCCAAACCGATGAGCAGAAGAAAAATTCCCGCATAGAAAAAATGCGGCCACGGATTTCCAGGCTGGGTCAGGGAAGCGGCGATGCGGGAGAGATTGGTGGATCCCGTAGCGCCAAAGATCAGCGCGATGCCGTACAGGAGAAAGCCGGTGGCAAAGGACCCGATGATAAAATATTTCATCGCCGCCTCGCTGGCCTCGCTCCGCTCCCGCCACATCCCGGTCAAAACATAGACGGCGATCGACATGGTCTCGAGACCGAGGAAAAAGAGGATGAGATCGTTGGCCGAGGCCATAAGGATCATCCCGAAAGTGCTAAAGAGGATCAGGGCATAATATTCCCCTTGCCGGATCCCGGTTTCTTTGAGGTAATGCGCCGAGGAAAGAACCGTGATCAAAGCGACGCCAACAAAAAACTGGCTAAAAAATAGGGAGAAGCCATCCAGCAGGTAACTGTCCTGAAAAGCGCTCTCCTGGCTCCCCCATAATATAACGATTATGCCGGCGGCGATGGCGAGTCCCAAAACGCTGATCCAGGCAAGCAGCCCTTTTTCTTCCTCCCGGAGAAAGAGGTCCAGGAGCAGGACGGTGAGAGCCGTCAAGAGCACCTCGGCGGCAGGGAGGAGCGGGGTAAAATTAATTTCCATTCAGTTTCCCCTCTGCGCTCTGGGCCACTCCCCGGACCAGGGGCATAGCCTCCTTTTTACTTTCAATCCTTTGAATAATGCGTTCGACCGCAGGCTGCATCCGGGCAAGGAACGGGCGCGGGTAGATTCCCATGAAAAAGATCAAGATGAGAATAGGAATCAATATGGCGATCTCTCTCGCCCCGATGTCTTTGAGATTTTGATTCTCTGGCCGGCTCAAGGGACCGAAGATCACGCGGCGAAACATCCACAGCATATAGATGGCTCCCAGGACCACCCCGCTGGCAGCTCCAGCCGTCCAGAAAGGAGAGGCCTGGAACGAGCCCAATAGGATCAGGAATTCCCCGACAAAGCCGTTCAGACCGGGCAGGCCGATGGAGGAGAGGGTGACGACGAGAAAGAAGGCGGAAAAGATAGGCATTTGCTTCCACAGCCCGCCAAAGTCATCGATCATGCGCGTGTGCCGTCTCTCATAGATCATGCCGACGATGAGAAACAACGCGCCGGTGGATAGACCGTGATTGAGCATCTGGTAGATGGCGCCCTGAATGCCCTGAAGATTAAACGCAAACAGCCCTAGCATGACGAAGCCGAGATGGCTCACCGAAGAATAGGCGACAAGCTTCTTCAAGTCTGCCTGCATCATGGCCACCATCGCCCCGTAGACAATGCCGATCACCGCCAGGGCGATGATGAACGGCGCCGCCGCGAGCGCGGCCTCGGGAAACAAAGGGATGGCAAAGCGTAGAAAACCGTAGGTCCCCAGCTTGAGCAGGACGCCTGCGAGGATAACCGAGCCTGCTGTGGGCGCCTCCACGTGGGCATCCGGAAGCCAGGTATGAAAGGGGAAAAGAGGGACCTTGATGGCAAAGGACAGGGCGAAAGCCAGAAAGAGCCAAATCTGTTCCTCGTATGGAAGCTGCAGATTATAGATCTTAAGAAGGTCGAAGGTGAGAACCTGTGTCACCTGGGAGTTGCGCGTGGCCAGATAGATGATGGCGACCAGCATGAGGAGGCTTCCGGCCATTGTAAAGAGGACGAACTTCAGTGCCGCGTAAATACGCCGTGGTCCCCCCCATACGCCGATGAGAAAGTACATGGGGACGAGCATTACCTCCCAGAAGACATAGAAGAGAAAGAGGTCCAGGGCCACGAACGCGCCCAACACGCCGGTTTCCAGGAGCAACATGAAGAAGAGATATTCCTTGACCCTTGCGCTGATGCTCCACGATGCCAGGATCACGATCGGTCCAAGAAACGTCGTGAGCAAGACAAGGAAGAGACTGAGGCCGTCCACGCCGACAAAATAATCGATGCCGTATGCGCGGATCCAGGCAAAGCGCTCGACGAACTGCATCTCCCCCACGGCCGGATTAAAGCGCCAGAGGAGTCTAAGCGACCAAAGAAAAGTCAACGAGGTGAAAAACAACGCCGCTTGAAAAAGGAACTGTGTCCGCCCGCGCGGGATCCAGAGAAGCGCCAGCGCCCCCAGGACGGGAAGAAAGATGAGCAGGCTCAGATCTCGAGAAAAAAATTCCATCATGTCTCTCTACCGGTACAGATAATAGGCCAGGATCACCACTGTCCCGGTCAAAAAACCCAGGAGATAGTGCTGGATGTTGCCGCTCTGGAGCCGGCGCCAGAAGAGGCTGCTCCCCCTGACCCGTTCCGCCACGCCGTTAACGATGCCATCAATGACCGCCAGGTCGAAGATCTGCGCCAGCCATCTAGAAAACTTCGTAAAAGGGAGAACCAACAAGAGATTGTAGATCTCGTCGATATAGTATTTGTTCAGCAGCCATTGATAGGGGATGCCTCCGGCCCAGGAGGAAATCCGCTCGGGAAACGTCGCACCCCGGCAATAGGAAAGATAGGCCAGATAGAACCCTGCCCCGGCAATACCCAAAGTAACAAGCATGAAAAAGATCTCCTGGCCCACCGGCTCTTCATGGATCGCCTTCGGGACAGCGAAAAGCGGCCCTAACCAATGATCCCATGCGCTGCCCCATATAAATTCCGGCGGCCCCAGCCAACCTGCAAAAATGGCCCCGATGGCCAGCAGGACCAATGGCACGGTCATCACATGAGGAGACTCATGGATGTGAGCCCGCGCATGCTCCGCCACTCGGCACTTGCCGTGAAACACCATGAAGAATTGACGAAACATGTAAAAGGCGGTGAGCCCGGCGGTGATCCATGCCGAGAGCCAAAGCCATCCGGAGCCGTTCGGACTGGCGTAGGCCTGCCAGAGAATTTGATCCTTGGAAAAGAAGCCCGCCGTCAGCGGCGCGCCAGAAATCGCCAAGGCAGCGATCAGATAGGTCCAGTAGGTAGTGGGGAGATAGCCCCTCAGTCCTCCCATTTTTCTCATGTCCTGTTCTCCTTGGAGGCCGTGGATGACGCTGCCGGCGCCCAAGAAGAGGCACGCCTTAAAGAATGCGTGGGTAAAGAGATGAAAGATCGCCGCCGCGAAGGCCCCTACACCTACGGCAAGAAACATATAGCCGAGTTGGCTTACGGTAGAGTAGGCCAACACACGCTTGATGTCGTTTTGCGCCAATGCAACAGTCGCGGCGAAAAGAGCGGTCAGCGCGCCGATCGCAGCGATCACGGCTAGGGTCGCAGGGGCCAGAGAGAAGAGAAAGTGAAGGCGCGCAGTCATGTAAATCCCCGCGGTCACCATCGTGGCG
>Ga0210377_10005632_pt1 | contig 10261 bp, 8 predicted proteins | sample PLM4_65_b1redo_FD_155480 | JGI IMG/M metagenome (GOLD analysis project Ga0210377, IMG submission 155480) | Groundwater sediment microbial communities from an aquifer in East River, Colorado, USA - PLM4_65_b1 redo | ecosystem: Environmental > Terrestrial > Soil > Riparian zone | place: USA: East...
TCACTCCCGCCTCCTCAGAAGAGCATGCCTAGCTCGAGGAAACCGCGGGGGCCCTTGAGGTCGTCCCCGGCGTCGTACTCGAAGTCCCCTTGCAGGTATACCCGATGGCCCAGCTCGGCCCGGCCCATGAGCCGCAGCCACTGGGTCGTGCGGTCCTGCTCGGTCAGCTTCATCCGATAGAGCGAGTGGCCGAGCGAGAGATCGAGCATGTGTCCCCCCTCGAAGCGTCGTCCGACCCGCGCCATCACGAGGCCGCCGTCGGTGTAGCCGTTCGAGAACCCCGAGCCGTCGATCCCCGCGGAGAATCCGGAGGAGAAGAGGTTGGCGTGCCGGACGCCGGCATTGAACGAGTAGGCGTTTGCGATCTCCAGCTCGGGGTTGCGCGGGTCTGGCTCCTTGAGCGACATGCCAAAGCCGGCCGTCGCGCCGAAGCCGCCCGCCCGCGAGACGTTCACCCCCGCCCGCAGGCCCTGGTGGAGCAGGTCGTCGAACACCTCTTCCGGAACGACGCGGTTCAGGTAGTAGCGGTAGTTCCGCCGACCGTCGTAGGAGACGAAGGCCCACGCCGACGAGGCCACCCGAAGGTTCCCGGAGAGCGAGACGTTCGAGAACTGGTAGCTCTTGCCCGTGACTTCCTGCCGCCAGCCGGTGTTGAGATCGAGCTCCGCGCGCTCGAAGAGCGACCAGCGGCTGCCGTTTCCGAAGCGGCTCTCGAGGCTCAGGTACTCGCGGCTGACCTCGCCGTCCGCGTTCTCGCGCACGAACGCGAGGGTCGCGTCGTAGCCGCCGGTCGCGTAGCGCCCGCCCGGGGCCAGGCGCACGAAGCCTCCGAACTTGCTGCCGGTGCCGCCAAAGCCCAGCGTTTCGATGTCGGCGATGCGACCGGCGAAGGCTCCCACCTGTACCGCCGACAGCGGCCGGAAGCGCCCGAGGACCCCGTCGAGGTAGCCGATGCCGACGAAGCGATAGATGCCGATGCGCCCGACCTCGACTCCAAACTGGTCCGACGGGGGCTCGTAGCGCAGCGCAACCTCGTAGAGACGGTCGGTGCGCTCGCTCTTCGGCGTGCGGTCGCTGAGCGAGCGCGACCTGATGTCCTGCCGGCTGCGCCCGCGCAGGGTGAAGCTCAACGGCTGGCCACCGATGTCGTAGAGCCCAAGGTCCAGCCGCCCCGTGCGCTCCTGGAAGTCGTAGGCCGACTCCGTCTGGTCCCACGCCTGGTAGTAGCCGAACGAGGCGCTGCCGCGTACGCGGGCCCAGGGGCCGGCGGGCCGGGCGCCGGGAGGCGCGGGCGCAGCCCCGGTGAGGCTCGTCGTCGAGAGGGCGGCCGGTGCCGCAGCCACAGCCGTCGGGGGCGTTGGCCCTGGCGGGGCCGGGCCACGCGAAGTGAGCCGGGCGACGTCGCCTGGCCGCACCGGGCGCTTCTCCGAGAGCAGCTTGCTCGATGCCGACATCTCGGCCACGTAGACGATTTCGAGCTCGGCGACGACCGTCGCGTCCACGACCTCGAGCCGGTCGCCCACGCGGAGACCTTGCGCCCGGCCCGCGTCGAGGTAGACGTTCGCGGCCGAGCGATACTTGACTCTGAACGAGGCCCCACTCGCTACGGCCGCGGGCGCGGGACGGGACGCCAGGGCCGCGAAGGCAGGGGCCGGGGACGGCTCCGACACAAAGGTCGCTGCGATTGGTGGGGGCGCGGGAGGGCGGGCCGGCGCGGACGACACCGTCGGTGTCGGAGTGGGTGCAGGCGGTGGCGTCCGCGTGGGTGTCGGGACCGGGGTAGACGCGAGTCTCGGCGTCGGTGTGGGTGTCGGTGTGGGTGACACCGCAGCCACGCGAGCCGGCGCCGCGACCTTCGGTGCCGGCGACAGGGGGACGACGACGTCGCCGGTCGTGATCGGGCGCGTCAGTGAGATCGTCCGGCACGACGCCCACCGCTCGGCAACCGACACCACCTCCAGCTCAGCGATGGTTCGCTCCCCCGTCACCACGTGGAGCCGGTCGCCCGCCTTCACTCCCTGGACGCGACCCCCGTCGATGGAGACAGTCGACAGCCCGCGGGACGTGACGACGAACCTTCTCTCGTCGGAAAAGGAGGCGCTCGCGGCCAGGGCCAGGGCGAGCGGCAGCACGACGCGTCTGAGGATGCCCATTGACCCCCTCCTCAAGGCAGTCGGCGGACGCCGCCGGCGGAGCCGGCGCGGCCGTTCCGGTGGCACTGGTAGCAGGCGGAGCTTGCGTACACGTAGGCCCTCTCCCCCTGGTGATCGCTATCCACCTTGGCCTTGTTCGAGTGCTGGTGGCAGAGGATGCACTCGAAGGCCTTGTAGCTGCCGGCGCTGACGTGGCACTCGCTGCAGCTCGTCCACTTGCCGCGGTGGGCCCCGGAGTAGATCGGGAAGTAGCGCCCGTCGTGGTCGAAGCTCGCGGGCCTCCAGGCGGTCGTGGTGTGGCAGTCCTGGCACGAAACCGGGAAGCCGGCGGTCCGGTGGTTGGGGTTCGTCGTCGCCGCGTAGTTGGCCTGGTGGCACGAGTTGCAGTCCGTCGGCGTCCCCGTGTAGCGGCCGCCCACGTGGCACCGGGCACAGTCGACGCGCTGGTGGGCCCCGGTGAGGGGGAAGCGCGTCTTGTTGTGATCGGAGGTCGCCGGCCGCCAGGCGCTGGTGGTGTGGCACGTCTGGCACTGCGTCGGGAACGCGGAGGCCTGGTGGTTCGGGTTCGTGGTCCGCGCGTAGTCTTGCTGGTGGCACGAGTTGCAGTCCGTCGGTGTCCCCGTGTAGCGGCCGCCCACGTGGCAGCGGGCACAGTCGACGCGCTGGTGAGCCCCGGTGAGCGGGAAGCGCGTCGCCTGGTGGTCGAAGTTCGCGGGACGCCAGGCGCCCGTGTTGTGGCAGTTCTGGCACTGGGTCGGGAAGCCCGAGGCCTTGTGGTTGGGGTTCGTGGTGCGGTCGTAGTCCGTCTGGTGACAGGCGGAGCAGTTCGTGGGAGTCCCCTTGTACTGGCCGTTGGCGTGGCAGCGCGCGCAGTCCACGCGGCCGTGTGCACCGGTGAGCGGGAAGCGCGTCTGCTCGTGATCGAACTTCGCCGGCCGCCAGCTGCTGATGGTGTGGCAGCTCTCACAGGTCGTGGGGAAGCCGCCGGCGACGTGGCTCGGGTTGCTGGTCGCGGCGTAGGTGGCCTGGTGGCACGAGACGCAGGCGCTCGAGGTCCCGGCGTAGTTGCCGTTGGTGTGGCAGCGCGCGCAGGCCAGGGCCGAGTGCCCTCCCGCGAGGGGGAAGGTCTCCGGGTGCGAGAAGCGCGCGCCCCGCCAGGTTGGAGAGGTCACGTTGTGGCAGTCCTCGCACCGCCGGGAGAACCCGGACTGGACGTGGCTGGGGTTCGTGGTCCCCTGGTATGTCGAGAGGTGGCAGTTCCCGCACTCCGCGGGTGTGTTCTTGTACTGGTACGGCTGCTGGCTTCGGTGACAGGCCGTGCAGTCGAGGCGGGAGTGGGAGGCGAAGAGCGGGAAGCGGGTCCGGTTGTGGACCTGGAACATCTCGCGCTGGTTCGTCCAGGTCGTCGGGGTGTGGCACGCGTCGCACTGGAAGCCCATCTCGCCCCGGTGAGCGTCCTTGTGGCAGTCGGCGCAGGCGGTCCCCACCTGGTTGAACGCCAGGGTCCGGTGGCAGTCGCGGCACGAGACCTGCGCGTGAGCGGACTCCAGCGCGAGCCCGGTCGTGTCGTGGCGGAAGGTGGGTGGCTTGCCGACCGGGACCCACCTCTCCGGGTTGTGACACTCGGCGCAATCGAGCTTCAGGTCCCCGTGGGGCTGTTCCTTCGTGCTCTGGCCGTAGAGGACGAGCACGGGGAGGAGCACCAGGGCTGCGGCTCCGGCGGCAAGCATCGGGGCTCTCATCGGCGTTCTCCGTTGGCGGGCGGCTGGCTCCCGCCGTGGCACCCGCGGCAGGTCGTGGGGAGAGGCTTGTAGCGGACGAAGGTCACGCCGTTGCGGGTCTCCGGCCGGTGGCACGCGGCGCACGCCAGCTGGACGTGGGCCCCGTCCAACCGATACGTGGCGTCGCGGGCGTGGTCGAACTTCGAGGCCTTGAGCTTGTCCATGGTGTGGCACCGCTCGCAGGAAACGGCGGCGGCCCTGACGAACTGGCCCTGGTGCGGGTCGCGATGGCAGCTCTCGCAGGCCTGGCTCAGGCCGGCGAAGCGCAGCTCAGCCGGGCGGCCCGCGGCACTGCGGAGGTGACAGGGTGCGCAGGAGACGCGCGCGTGGCCTCCGACCAGCGGGTAGTTCGTCAGGCCGTGGTCGAAGGCCACCTCACGCCAGCAGTCCACGCGGTGGCAGCTCTCGCAGCCGCCCTTGGCGACGAAGCGGGCCACCTCGCCCCGGTGCGGGTCCTTGTGGCAGTCGGCGCAGCGCGAGGATGCGAAATGCAGCGCCACCGACGCCCGGCTGGTGCCGGAAGCGACCGGCTTGTGGCACTGGTCGCAGGCGACCGCGAGGTGCGCACCGGCCAGGGGGTAGGCGGTCTTCGCGTGGTCCTCGGGACCGAAGCGGGCGGGGCGGAAGCCGTTGACGTCGTGGCACGCCTCGCATCGCCCGCCGTCGGCCCGTTTCGCGAGCTGGCCGGCGTGCGTGTCGGTGTGGCAGTCGGTGCAGCGGTCGTGCTTCAGGCGCATCGGACGGCCGGGGACGTGGCACTTCTCGCAGCTCACGCCGGCGTGGCGCCCGGTCAGCGGGTAGGCCGTCTTCGAGTGGTTGAAGCCGGCGGTGACGACGGAGCCCTTCCAGCTCGCCGTCGAGTGACAGCTCGAGCAGCTCGTGCCCAGGCGGCCCTTGTGGGTGTCCTCGTGGCAGCTCGCGCAGTCCTTCCCGGCCACCGCGCGGAAGACGAGGTAGGAGACTGCGGTGTTGGCGGGGTCGGGCCGGCGGGTCGTGTGGCACTTCTCGCACGAGACCGGGGCGTGGCGTCCCGTCAGCGGCCAGGTGGTCCTGGCGTGTTCGAAGCCGGGCGCCGGCTTCCACGCCTGCTCCGTGTGGCACGAGGAGCACGCTCGCGCCGCGAACTGCCCGCGGTGCTCGTCCTTGTGGCACGACGCGCAGTCGGCCACGTTCCCGAGGTAGGAGCGGGTCTTGTGGCACTGCTCGCAGGAGAGCGCCTGGTGCTTCCCCGCCAGCGGGTGTCCCGTCTGCGCGTGGTCGAAGGCCTTCTTCCCCGCTTTGCCCCACCACACGAGCTCGTACTCGGCGCCCTGGTGCTCGACGTGGCAGGTCTTGCATTCGCGGTACTCGGGGCGGGCGTGCAGCCCCTTGCCGGCCGTCGCGCGCGCCTGCAGGGGCCTGTGACAGCCGAGGCACTTGTCGGCGGCCACGCCCTTCTCGGGGTCGTGGCAGTCGAGACAGTGCGTGTTGCTCTCGAGCTTCGCGTGGGCCCGGCTCAGGGGGCCGGGCGAGATCTGCGCCCGGAGAGGAACCGCCGCCAGGGCGACAACCAGGGCCAGGCCACACCGAACGCCCGCGCGGGTCACGACCGGCCGACCCATCCGTACCCGGTCACGAGCGCCACGGCCACGTGCACGATCATGAAGAGGTACATAACGACCGCGAACGGCTTGTGCAGCACGTGCCAGTAGTGGAAGAGCTCGTGCACGCGATCCCACAGCAGGATGCGGCGGTGCACCTGGGCCTTCTGCCGCACCACCCGCTCGAACTCCCTGAAGACCGGCGCGGGAACTGACCGGCAGCTCTTCGCGAAGGCGCGCAGTCCCGACCTCAGTCGCAGGTCGTCCGTGACGAGCCGGGCGAAGCCGCCGAGAAGACCGACTCGATCCGGGACCGCCACGAGGGCGTCGAGCCGGGCGATCTGGCCTTCATCGAGGCGGAAGCGCGCGCGGAGCTGCCCCGAGAGCTCGCGGTCCTCCGCCTCGAGCTCCACCAAGGCCCTCTCCTCGCCGGCCCGGGTGCGCGGGATCTGCAGGTAGAGGTAGCGGCCGAGGACGCCGCTCGTGGCGACGATCACCATCGACCAGAAGCTCAGCGCCACGAGGCCCTGGACCTTGAAGCTGCTGTGGAGCACCACAAGTAGCGGGCCGAAGACGCCCAGGTAGATGTGGATGTCCAGCCAGCGGCCGAGCGACCCCAGCCGGCGCAGCGCTCCCACTCGCTTGCGCACCGAGTAGAGGAGCATGAGGACCATCATCGAGGAGCCCACGACACCGAGCTTGTGGCCGGCGGAGCCACCCGCCTTCCACTGCCAGTACCCGTCGTGGTGGGCCCGCTCGAGAAGCGGCGTTCGGTAGAAGTCGAAGCCTCCGGCGAGCAGGGCGAGAACCGCCGCGGCGGCGAGCAGGTAGAGGAGGATCAGGCTTCCACGCCAGGGCCCGACCCGATGGGGCACTTACCCTCCGCGGCAGGTCATCCAGTTGAGCGTCTCGGGCGCCCCACCGCTGAGGCTGAACGGCTGAAACCCGCCGCTTGAGTTGATTGCCCCAATGTTATCGAGAGGCCCAGCTTGGGGCGGTGCTCCGGGTCACACTCGGAGCGTGATCCCGATCACGCTCAAAATCGCCCAAACCGCCGAATCGAATCAGAGGTCGCGCGTCTGGAAGAACCGCAGGGCGACGGCGAGCGTGACCAGCACATAGCCTATCGCCCACCCCACCATCGCCGGACTCGGCACCGAGATCGGCGAGAAGGGCCCGATCCCCAGGTCGCGCACGATGGGGGGCTGCATGTGGTGCGAGGCCAGCTGCCAGAGCGACTCGCTGGGGACGAGGAGGCTCGCCCCGATCCCGATGTAGCGCGCGGTCGTGTTGCTCGCGAGCGTCCCGATCTGCTCCATCCAGCCGCCCACGAAGGCGAGCCCGTAGAGGCCGAAGACGGTGACGCCGTTCGCGAGCGTCGAGAGACGCGTCCCGCCGGCGAGCGCCAGCGTGAGCAGCACCGTGCCCTCGAGCAGGAGGAGCGGGAGGCCGCGGACCGCGTTCGGCGGTGTGTAGCCGCCGACGACGCGCGCCACGAGCAGTACGCCGCCACACAGGAGCGTCGCGTACAGGGCCAGGATCGCCCAGCAGCCGAGCCACTTCCCGAGGGCTACGACCCATCGCGGCACCGGTTTCGTGCAGAGCGTCTCGATGACGCCGGAGCCGATCTCCCCCGCCAGCGTGTCCACCGTGATCAGCACCGAGGTCATCACGATGAGGAAGTTCGCCGCGTAGAGCGCCGCCATCACCACGAAGCTCATCATGAAGCGCTGCTCCGTGGGCGAACCGTGCGTCCGGATGTCGCGGGCGATGAAGTGGAAGCCGACGCCGAAGAGCAGGACGAACGCCGCGCCGAGGAGGAGGGCGGCGGCGAGGATGCGCCGGCGGCGCGCCTCGGCGAGGGTCAGGTGGGCGATCGTGAGCACGGCCCTCACCGCACCACCTCCAGGAACACGTCCTCGAGCGAGCGGCGGCGGGCGGCCAGCTGGTAGAGGCCGACGCCCCGCGCGGCCAGCCACCGGCTCATCTCGGGCAGGCGCCCCTCGCCGTCCACGCGTAGGCGGATGCGCCCGTCCTCCTCGCGCACGTCACCCCCGAAGTGCCTGAGCCCCTCGAGGACCGCGGGCGAGACGCGGTCGATGCGCAGCTCGACCTCGAGGTTCCGCTCGGCGGCGCCGAGCGTCATCTCGCGCACGACGCGCCCCGCCTTCACGAAGGCCACCCGGTCGCACGTCACCTCGACCTCGCTCAGGAGGTGCGAGTTCAGGAAGACGGTCGTGCCGCGGGCCTTCAGGTCGCGGATGACGTCGCGGACCAGGAGACGGCCGAGCGGGTCGAGGCCCGACGTGGGCTCGTCGAGGAAGACGAGGTCGGGCTCGCCGAGGAGGGCTTGCGCCAGCCCTATCCGCTGCTTCATTCCCTTGCTGTACTCACGAAGACACTGATCGCCCGCCTCGGAGAGCTCCACCCGGCGGAGCAGGCTCTCGAGGGCCTGCTCGAGCGACGGGCCTCCGAGGCCCAGGAGGCGCCCGTGGAAGCGCAGCAGCTCGCGGCCGCGGAGCCACTCGTGGAAGGCGAAGTGCTCGGGCAGGTAGCCGACACGGGCGCGGGCGCGCGTCCTGCCGATCGCCTCGCCGAGCAGCCGGCCCCCGCCCGAGGTCGGGCGGACGAGGCCGAGGAGCATCTTGATCGAGGTGGTCTTGCCCGCCCCGTTCGGGCCCAGGAAGCCGAAGACCTCACCCCTCGGCACGGACAGGGTGAGGTCCCGGACCGCGGTCTTCGGCCCGAAGTCCTTGCGAAGCGCCTGGGCCTCGAGGGCGGGATCGGCCACGGACTACCGGATCGACTGCGCCATCTCGAGAAGGTCCATTCCGCCTCCCGGGCCGGTGATCGCGAAGGCCTGGTCGGCCGTGGACCACAGCAGGAGCGATTGCTGCCGAGGGCGACGGGCCGTGCCTTCCGAAGTCGGGCGGACAGGCGACTCGTAGCTCACCAGCAGCCCCTGCGCACCGGCCACGTCGACCTCGCGGAACGTGCCCCCCTGCACCATCACGGGGACGAGCAGCGTCGTGCGCCAGTCGATGGCGCGAGAGAAGCTGAGTGCCTCCTCGGCGCTCATTCCGCTGACGCGCAATCCCAGCCGGCCGATGGCGGCGAGGTCGAAACCCTCCGGCAGATCGACCTGCGGGATGGTCGACTGCATGAAAACGTAGCCCGGGTCGCCGGCGGGCCGGGTGTCACCCGGGGCCACCGGCCGCGCGTAGCGCATCGCGAGGACAGGCGGCATCTCGACGTCGATCGTCATGCCGTTCCACCACGCGGGGATCTCGATCTCGTCGGCACCCGCGGCCAGGGCGAGCGCCTCGAGCTTTGCGGTGTCGAGGCGGACCCGGAACGACCCGAGTCGCCCCACCTTGGTCTCCGCCAGCTCCGCCCGGCGCGGCAGCACGCTGGGCTGGCGTGCGGTGATGCCTGCCACGGCCGCTCCCGCCTCCGGGCTCCCCACGACCTCCGGCTCCTGCGGCGCCACCACGACCTCGATCTGGTCGGCGACCAGGCTCTTGAAGTCGAGCCCGCTCTTCGCGAGCCGCTCGAGCCGCGCGGGATCGACCGGCACCGCGGCGAAGCGCTTCACTCGGAAGAGATCCAGGAACTCGCGCGCCGCGGCCCGTACGGGCTCGAGACTGAAGGCGAGGGCAAGGGCAGCCGCGAGAGAGACGCCCGCCAGGGCGGGCACGAAGCGCCGGTACGAGCTCGGCGCCTGCCGTCGCTCGCTCTCGCGCAGATCGATCTCGTGCAGTCGGCCTTCCAGGCGGTCCTTGAACTCGGGCCGGGGTTCCTCGCGGAGCCGGGACAGGAAATCGTCGCTCACTGTGGTCCTCCTTCGTCCCACCGGGAACGCAGCGAGACGACCGTGCGGTGCAGGATCGTCCCCACGTTCGATTCGCTGAGCCCGGTGAGCGTGGCAATGGCACGGTTGGTGGCGTCCGCCCCGTACTTGAGCGCCAGCAGCTCCCGCTCGCGCTCAGGCAGTTCCAGCAACAGCTCGCCGAGCCGAAGGGACTGTCCGGCCCGAAGGGCCGCCATCTCCGGAGTCTCTTCGTCCCCCGCAGCGTCCTCCACGAAGGGCACTTCGGGGCGCGAGCGCCGGAAGTGGTCGATCGCGACGTTTCGGGCGATCGCGAGGAGCCACGTCGAGACGGCGGCTCGTTCGCGGCGGTACCGGTCCCTGGCGCGCCAGGCCTTCTCGAAGGTGGCCGAGGTCAGGTCCTCGGCCAGGGTCCGGTCGAGCCCGCGGTAGCGGAAGTAGTTGAAAACACGGGGCATCTCCTCGCGGTAGACCGTTGCCCAGTCCACCCCCTCCGTGGGGACGGCCGGCGCGAGCCACTCGAGGATACGCACACCACCCATGTCGGATCGATATACGGAGGCGTGGGGAAGGTATCACACGCATCGACAAGGACCCGCCCAGGGCGAGTCTGGCTCTTGAACGTGAAGTATGACGTGATCTCCGGTGCGGTCCAGGATGACGAGAGTGCGGCCGAAAAGCGGCGGCCCGGCGATCCCAGGCCGACGTGTTCATTGTTTTCAATAGGTTGGAGGGTGGCTCGCATTCTGCACTACCGACGGCCGTGTGGAGTGGTCCGATGTTGGGGCTGAGGTCGGAAGCCGTCCAGATGACGCCGGTGTCCAGGTCGAGAGGAGGTTCGGTAAGCCGCGGGGTTCGAAGCTCCGCTCGCTCGGCGGCGCTCGTCCTCGTCGCCCTCGCCTGCGTCGCTGCGCCGGC
>Ga0210377_10005633_pt1 | contig 10260 bp, 7 predicted proteins | sample PLM4_65_b1redo_FD_155480 | JGI IMG/M metagenome (GOLD analysis project Ga0210377, IMG submission 155480) | Groundwater sediment microbial communities from an aquifer in East River, Colorado, USA - PLM4_65_b1 redo | ecosystem: Environmental > Terrestrial > Soil > Riparian zone | place: USA: East...
AAAATGTTCGCAACGAAGAATGAAAAACGTTGCGGAATTCGCACATCTGTTGTGCTATTCTGTTGCATAGAAGTGAAACATCGTCCCGAAGGTTGGATCAGGAATATTCCGACTCCAAGGGAAAACCTACGGGACGTTCATCATTGGGAGCCGACATGAGTGGAATGACAAAAGCAGAGCGATTGGAAGAGATGAAAAGGCTCTATATCCAACGCGCCTATTCAGATATTGAATTAGCGGAGCGGCTTGGCGTGGATCGCACGTTGATATACCGTGACCGTATCGAATTAACAACCCAATACCCAATCGACAAGGATGAGAAGGGACGTTACTATATCCCACGTACAAAGCTCATCTCCGAGATCAAGGTCAATTTGCATGAGGCGCTCACCCTCTATCTCGCCGCCCGCAAAACCTCCCGCCAGACCCGCTTTCATCACCCACATGCGGCAAATGCTTTGGAAAAACTCGCCGCAACCCTGCGCCAGCCGATGACCGAGAAATTGCTCAAAGCGGCAGATGCGGTTTTGAAGCAGGAGAAAGACCCTGAACGAATCAAGATCATTGAAATTCTCGCGCAGGCATGGGTGGAACAGAGAAAAGTCCGCATTGAATATCAACCGCTCGGCATGGACGGATTGACGCGGCACACCATCAGCATCTATCTAATCGAGCCGTCCATTTGGAGCGACAGCGTTTATGCGATTGCGCTGAGTGATTTCAATGACAAGATCGTGCCTTTCAAGATCGAGCGAATTAAGACTGCCGTTCTTTCAGGCGAACCCTTTGAAATCCCTGCGGACTTCGACGAACAAGTATTGCTCAAACACGCTTGGGGAATTTGGTATGGAGATAAAGAACCTGTCACAGTAAAACTGCGCTTCAATGCAAAGGCGGCACAACGCATAAATGAAAGTAAATGGCATCCTTTGGAAAATATCGAACCAACCGAAGACGGCGGCTGTGTCTGGAGCGCAGACGTTGCCGAGTGGCGCGAGATGCTCCCCTGGGTGCGCGGCTGGGGCGCGGACGTGGAAGTGCTGGAGCCAAAAGAATTGCGAAATGCGCTCACACGAGAGGCGCAGGAGTTAGCGGAGTTGTATAAGGTGATGGAAGTGAAAAACCAGTTTATTGCCCACCTTCGCAAGAAGGATAAAGAACCACAATACCTTTCCGATCATCTGAATGAAGTTTCCCAATTGGCGGGGCAATTTGCCGGCAAGGTTGGACTGCGCGAAAGCGGAGAACTTCTTGGCTTGTTACATGACTTGGGCAAAGCCAGTAAAGAATTTCAGAATTACATCAAATCTGCAAATGGCTTGATTGATCCAGACTCAGATAATTATGTAGATGCAAAAGCAAAAAAAGGGAAAGTGGATCATTCCAGCGCGGGCGCACAGATTATTTACAAGTACCTTTGGGGTAAAGGCAGAGATGCGCGTTATGTAACGCAGGCTTTATCTTTAGCAATAGCATCACATCATTCAGGTTTGATTGACTGTCTTTTACCAAGCGGCGAAGATAACTTCACGCGGAGGATGGAAAAAGCCGAAGAAAACACTCATGCTGAAGAAGCTTTTTCTAATCTTGGCAATCAGGAAAAGCAAAAAGTTGAAAATCTGTTAATTGGCGAATTGTTGGTCAAGCAAATCACTGAGAAGATTGTGTCCCTGAAAGAAAACGAAGACTCGGATGACACCAGAAAATTCAAACGTGGTCTTCTAGTGCGCTTTTTGTTGAGTTGCCTTCTTGATGCCGACAGACTTAATACCGCCAACTTTGAGTTCCCCAACGGAGAACGACTGCGAAATAACAATAAATACACTTCCTGGGAAACCTTGATTGAACGGCTGAATGTAAAAGTCAATGAATTTGAAGCCAAGCCCGATAGAAACGAAGTTGACGAACTGCGAAGCCGAGTATCTGAATCATGTTTAGATTTCTCTGCAAAACCAAAAGGGATTTACCAATTAACTGTACCCACTGGCGGCGGGAAGACCTTTGCAAGTCTACGGTTTGCGTTGAACCATGCCAAGAATCATTCAATGGATCGAGTTTTCTATATCATCCCCTACACTTCTATTATTGACCAGAACGCAGATGAAGTAAGAAAGATTATGGAAGAAAAGGACGGCAAGGGCAACTACCTGAACAAAGTAGTTCTTGAACATCACTCCAACCTTACGCCAGAGGAAGAAACACACAGACAAAACCTCCTTGCTGAAAACTGGGATGCGCCAATTGTTTTTACAACGCAAGTTCAATTCCTTGAAGCCTTGTTTGGTTCAGGCACGAAAAATGCAAGAAGAATGCACCAACTTGCCAATTCGGTAATTATCTTCGATGAAATTCAAACGCTCCCTGTGCGATGCGTTCATATGTTCAATGTAGCAATTCGTTTTCTTGTTCACACTTGTGGAGCGACAGTTGTACTTTGCACAGCCACACAGCCGCTTCTCGATAAGGTTGACCCCATTCAGCGAGCATTGAAAATCGAGCCAGAGCAAAAAATCATCTTTTACGAAAAAGAACTATTCCATAAACTTAAGCGCGTTAAGGTATACGACAAAACCAGACCTGAAAAATGGGACGAAGAAGAAGTTGCGGAATTGGCAGATCAACAATTGCGCGAGAAAGGAAGCGTGCTGATTGTTGTCAACACAAAGTCTTCTGCCCGTTCGGTATATCAAGCCGTTCTTCAAAGAAGTAATGCTACTGTGTATCACCTGAGTACAAATATGTGCCCAGCTCACCGCCTTAGAGTTTTAGATGAAATCAAAGAGAAACTCAAGCCTGATAAGGCAGAACCTATTATTTGCGTAAGCACACAACTGATTGAAGCAGGCGTGGATATTGATTTTGGCGCGGTTATTCGCTACCTTGCGGGTATGGATTCGATTGCCCAAGCCGCTGGGAGATGCAACCGTCATGGAGTCAGAAAGTCACCTGGCAATGTCTGGATTGTGAATCCAAAACAGGAAAACACAGATAGATTGAAAGACATAAAGGTTGGAATTGAGAAATCTGAAAGAATACTGCGAGACTTCAAAGACACCCCTGAAAAGTTCGACAGTGATCTGATTGGGCTAGGTACAATGGAAACCTATTACAACTATTATTTCTTTGAGCGGAAAGGTGAAATGTCTTACACAGTGGATAAGAATTCAGTCGTTGGACAGGCAGACAATCTTTTCAACCTACTATCAACGAATAAGCTGGCAATTGATGAGTATACAAGAATCAGAAAAACATCGCCTGAAATACCTTTTACCCAATCGTTTCAGGTCGCGTCAAAGGCTTTCCATGTCATTGATGAAAACACGCAAGGCGTAGTTGTTCCTTACGGCGAAGGCAAGGAACTCATAAACGAACTTTGCGGCGCGTCGTTTGACCTTGAAAAGCAGTTCGAGTTAATCAAGAAGGCACAGAGATATTCTGTTAATATGTTTACCCGTGAATTCAATGAAATGGCAAAAAATCATGCTATTCATGAAGTTCAGGAAGGAGCAGGGATTTATTATCTTGACAATGAATATTACAACAATGAATTTGGCTGGAGCAAAGACTCCACCAGCGGCATGGAAACCCTAATCATAGGCAAAGGAGGTTCTTGATGGAAAATATTGTACAGTTCAAAGTGACAGGCAAATATGCCCTATTCACCGACCCTCTGACAAAAATCGGGGGCGAGAAGTTCTCGTATCAAATTCCAACGTATGAGGGCTTGAAAGGGATTTTGAGTTCGGTTTATTGGAAGCCGACCATTGTTTGGATCATTGACAAGGTTAGGGTGATGAAGCCAATAACCACCCAAACTCGAAGCGCAAAGCCACTGAATTATGGCGGAGTTTATCCAAGCGCCAAAAATCCCGATGTCAAGAAAGAAGAGCCTTTTAATTCTCTGGCAATCTACACCTATTTGTCTGGTGTCGAGTATCAGGTGCAAGCCCGCTTCAAATGGAATGAACATCGTGAAGACTTGGTAAAAGACCGAAATGAAAACAAGCATTACTTCATTGCCAAACGAATGATCGAGCGCGGCGGCAGAAGGGATGTTTTCCTGGGGTCAAGAGAATGCCAGGGTTATGTGGAAGAGTGTAAGTTTGGAGATGGCGAAGGGTTTTACGATAATTACCCTGGCGAAATTTCATTTGGGCTAATGTTTCATGGGTTTGATTATCCCGATGAACTTGGAAAGAATGAATTTCATGCCCGCTTCTGGCAACCCAAAATGAATAAGGGCGTTATTGAATTTGTTCGCCCTGAACAATGCACAACCAGAAAATTCGTCAGAGACATGAAACCCAACCCACCTGCCACCATTGGCTTTGAGGAAGAAGGTTTGCTCGAAGGCTATGAAGAAAGGAGCGTTTAAGATGAGTTGGATTCAAAAACTGTATGAGACATACAATAATTGCCAGTCAAGCGTCGGCTATTCAACAGATGAAGGTGTGAGACCTTTGCTTCCGATTTGTCATACAACTACTCAAGTGCATATTGAAGTAGTTATTAGTGCTAATGGAAATTTTCGAACTGCACGGGTTGTAACGGAAAAATCAGACATGACGACAATTATTCCAAGTACTGAGGGTTCTGCAAGTAGGGCTGGCAGTAAACCTGAATGCCACCCTCTTAGCGACAAGCTTCAGTATGTCGCAGGCGACTTTTTGGACTATGGCGGGTCTGTTACATCTGGGTTTTCTAAAAACCCAAAAGAGCCTTATGCCAACTACATTGATACCTTGGACAGTTGGTGTAATTCAGAATTCTCTCATCCAAAAGCAAGAGCAGTATTGAACTATGTAAAAAAAGGAACACTAATTGCCGACCTGTCGGCTAGCAAAGTGCTTTACATCGAGAAGAACAGTTTTTTGAACAAGGATGAAGTCAAAAGAGACAAGAATGCTAAAGATATATTTTCAGCCACCAATTCCAACTCTCAAGATGGCGCGTTTGTTCGCTGGATAGTCGAAGTACCCGATGTTCTTGAAACAAAAGCTTGGAAAGATAAGACCCTTTGGGATAGCTGGACTAACTACTACTTAAGCTCTAAAGAAAAAGACTCTGTATGCTATGTTACTGGGCAAAAGGCGATCCTCACATCCAACCATCCAAAATATATCCGCAGGGAAGGCGATGGGGCAAAAATAATCTCCGCCAACGATACGGCAGGTTTCACGTTTAGAGGACGATTTGCTAATGACCAAGAAGCGTCCAGCCTGAGTCTTGAAGTCTCTCAAAAATCCCATTACGCTCTTGCTTGGCTCATTAGCAGACAAGGATATCAAAAGGGCGATCTCGTATTTGTAGCATGGGCAACGTCAGGCGCAAAAGTTCCGAACGCACTTGAAACTCCTATATCGGTTATAGATGCCGAAGAGTTGCCATCAGATGTACCGCAAACTGTGAATACAGCGCAACAAGTAGCTTTGAAGTTCAAGAAGAAAATCGCAGGCTATGGCAAAGAGATTGGCAATACGACTGATATGGTTGTGATGGGGCTCGACTCTGCAACTACAGGGCGATTAGCAATCACTTATTACCGCGAGTTGAAAGGTTCTGACTTTTTGAAGCGAATTGAGGACTGGCACAACTCTTGTGCCTGGCTACATCAATATAGCTTGGTTGAAGTCAAGAGTGAAAAGAACGATAAAACGACAAAGAAATATATCTCGTTTATCGGCGCACCTGCTCCCAACGATATTGCAGAAGCGGCTTACGGAAACCGCATTGACGACAAGCTCCGCAAAGCAACCATTACGCGGCTTGTCCCCTGCATTATTGATGGACAATCTATTCCACGCGATCTTGTTCAATCTACAGTAAGGCGTGCATCAAATCGCGTTGGGATAAGAGACCCTAAAGACAAATTTGAAAGAGAGTGGAGTAAGACACTCTCCATCGCCTGCTCGTTGTATAAAAAATTCAGAGAAAAGAAGGAGAAATTCGATATGTCACTCGATGAAACCAGAAACACACGAGATTATCTATACGGACGGCTTCTTGCATTAGCTGATCACATTGAAGAAAGCGCTCTTCGCAAAGCCAAAGAGAAACGGGCAACCAATGCCGCGCGGTACATGCAACAATTTGCACAGCATCCCTTCCGCACTTGGAATCAAATCCACTCTGCGCTGACACCCTACATGGTTCGGCTCGGTGGCGCAGGCTATTACAAAAGCATGATCTCGGATGTGAAGGGCTTGTTTGTTAGCCCTGAAGACTTCATGAATGACAAGCCTTTGTCAGGTGAGTATTTGCTTGGCTACTACTGCCAACGCCAAAAACTTTGGGAAAAGGTCAACAAAGACGAGCCTGCCCAAGATGCCGATAACGGCGATGAAAACTCAGACGAATAAAAAATAATCCATTATTTGATAAAAGGAGAAAATATCATGTCCACCCTCAAAAACAAAATTGATTTTGCTGTGATCGTTTCTGTCAACAATGCTAACCCTAACGGTGATCCGTTGAATGGCAATCGCCCGCGCGTCAACTTTGATGGCTTTGGAGAACTCTCCGATGTATCCATCAAACGCAAGATTCGCAATCGCTTGATGGAGGCAGGACATTCAATTTTCGTACAATCGGATGATAACCGCAATGATGATTACCGAAGTCTGCGCCAGCGTGCGGAAGGCGTTTTGAAGAACGTTGATATGAAGAACGATAAAAAATATCGTGAAGCGGCTTGTAAACAATGGTTGGATGTCCGCGCCTTCGGGCAAGTCTTTGCTTATAAGGGCGGAAAAGCGAAAGGCAAGGATGATGATGCTGAGGGCGGGGATGACAAAGGTGTTTCTATCGGCATTCGCGGACCTGTTTCCATTCACCCTGCTTTTTCTGTGGCTACAGTTCAAGACCGCATTTCCAGCACTCAAATTACCAAGAGCGTTAGCGGCGAAGGCGACGGTTCCAAGCGCGGTTCCGACACAATGGGCATGAAGCATCGCGTGGATCATGGTGTATATGTTTTCTATGGAAGCATGAACACACAACTCTCAACAAAAACAGGTTTCTCAGATGAAGATGCAGAAGCAATGAAGGAAGCAATAAAGGCTTTGTTCCGCAATGATGCTTCATCGGCGCGTCCCGAAGGAAGCATGGAAGTTTACAAAGTCTATTGGTGGGGACACAACAACCCCATTGGGCAGTATTCCTCTGCGAAGGTACATCGATTAGTTGATGTGAAAGCGAGCAAAGATGATCCCAAGAATATTGAAGATTACACAATCATTCTGAATGAACTGCCTGGGTTGAAGTGCGAAGTGCTTGACGGCGAGTAATGAAATCCGAATACACCTCCGACGAACTGCTCCCTCTCTCAGGTATCCAGCATTTCCTGTTTTGCCGCAGGCAGTGGGCGCTCATCCATGTCGAACGACAATGGCAGGAGAATGCGCTTACCGCCGAGGGCAGGATCATGCACCAGCGCGTCGATGACCCCTTCTTCACCGAAACAAGGAATGGGGTCATCACGGCGCGGTCTGTGCCTGTGGCATCCTATCGGCTTGGATTGTCGGGTGTGTGTGATGTGGTCGAGTTCACGGCTTCGCCCGATGGAGTGAGACTGCCAGGCAGGGATGGTTTGTCCACAGGACTGCTTCGCTTGTATCTGCCCGCGCCTGTCGAGTACAAACGCGGCAAGGAAAAACAGAACCACAGCGACGAAGCGCAATTATGCGCCCAAGCCATGTGTTTGGAGGAAATGCTTTCTGTCCCAATTCCCAATGGCTATCTCTATTATGGAGAAACACGCCATCGGGTTGGGATTGAATTAACTGCTGATTTGCGAACGCTTGTGAAAGATATGTCGGACGAAATGCATAATTATTTCAGCAGAGGCTACACCCCGAAGGTCAAACCGTTCAAAGGCTGCCGCTCCTGCTCGCTGGCGGATGTGTGCCTGCCTGTGTTGCAAGGTAAAGTGATTGCCGCTTCAAAATATATTAAACAACAAATAGAAAACGGTGGTTGAGTAGACCTGCGTGATCGTCGCAGGTCGTATCGAAACCACCAATAAACGAAAGTATCCTTGTCACTTGTTGGTCTCGGTATGGCGGACGAACGCCGCCTACTCGACCAACGGAGTATTGTTGATGAAACATCTTGGCAACGTCTTATACATCACCACACCAGAAGCGTATCTCACCCTCGATGGCGAAAACATCGTCGTCAAGAAGGACGAGCAGAGTTCCACGCGCCTGCCTTTGCATAACCTTGAAAACATTGTCTGCTTTACCTGGCAGGGCGCGAGTCCCGCGCTGATGGGTGCATGTGCAGATCGAAATATTGGGTTGTGCTTCCTCACGCCCAACGGACGTTTTCAGGCGCGAGTGACAGGCAAGGTGAGAGGAAATGTTCTCTTGCGTAAGAAGCAGTATGAGGTCTCGGAAAAAGAAGCGGACAGTCTCCCCATTGCTACATCCTTCCTGCTGGGGAAGATTTCCAACTGCCGTAAAGTGCTCGACCGTGCCATCCGCGATCATTCGATGCTGGTAGATGTTCCGTCCCTGACAGGCGCATCCAACTTCCTGAAAGAAACGTTCAAAGCCATGCCGTCCTGCAATTCGATTGGCGATTTGATGGGCTTTGAAGGCAGCGCTGCGAAGATTTACTTTGGCGTGTTCGATCATTTGATCCTGCAACAACGCGATGACTTTTTCTTCAAAGAACGCAATCGCCGCCCGCCATTGGATAACATGAACTCCCTGCTGTCATTCCTCTATACCTTGCTGACGAACGATGTCGCTTCGTCTCTGGAAGCAGTAGGACTCGACCCCTATGTTGGATTCCTTCATCAAGATCGCCCTGGTCGCCCTTCGCTCGCGCTGGACCTGATGGAGGAACTGCGCCCAATCTTTGCCGACCGTTTAGCGCTTTCACTCGTCAACCGCAAACAAATCATGGGCAAAGGTTTTACTCAAAAAGAAAGCGGCGGCATTCTCATGGATGACGACACACGCAAAGCCGTTTTGACTGCCTGGCAGGAGCGCAAGAAAGAAGAGATTATTCATCCGTATCTCAAAGAGCGCGTGCCCTTTGGATTGATCCCGCACATCCAAGCCATGTTGTTAGCACGTTACCTGCGCGGTGATCTGGACGCGTACCCGCCCTTCTTTTGGAATTGACGACACGCGAGTGCGTCGCACTAGACGGGTAGACTTTGCCCGATTAATCAGAAGTGTCTCCTCGATAAGCATTATCCTGTTGAGTAAGGTGCGACGCACCCTCAAGGAGTTATTTTATGATGGTCTTGATTACATACGATGTAAAAACCGAAACGAAAGCTGGTCAATCTCGTTTACGCAGGGTTTCTAAAAAGTGCAAAGACTATGGTCAACGCGTGCAAAACTCCGTCTTTGAATGTCTTATTGATCCAGCACAACTCAGGCAACTGCAAGACGCCTTGAACAAGATCATCGACCCTGAAGTGGACAGCCTTCGTTTCTATTACCTGGGCGATAAATGGAAAAGCCGCGTGGAGCATATCGGCGCAAAACCAAGCATTGACTTGGAAGGCACAATCATCACGTAATATCACTCTGAACTGCTGGTGGTCGAGTAGCCCTGTGCGCTCGTTGCAGGGCGTGTCGAGACCTTGCGAACCAAAAGTGAACATAAAGTCTCCCGTGAGTTCGCAGGAAATATTGAACCTTAACAACCAAATATCTCATCCACATACACCTTTTTATTGGATTTCAAATTTGCGATTTGAGTAAATGCCCATATCTGGCGGGCAGTTTATTTTTTTTGCCAGATTTTGCAGTCGCTCCCTTCATTGGGAGCGTGGATTGAAACATCTTTGTGAAGCCGTCTCACTTTTGTAGAGCGGGTCGCTCCCTTCATTGGGAGCGTGGATTGAAACCTCTATTATTCTGTATGTCCGACCGAGTCTGACGTCGCTCCCTTCATTGGGAGCGTGGATTGAAACACTACCAGTGTCGAGCCTGGCGGCGGTGGATTGGTCGCTCCCTTCATTGGGAGCGTGGATTGAAACAAGGACTAATTCGAGTTTCGCAAGCATCGGCGCAGTCGCTCCCTTCATTGGGAGCGTGGATTGAAACTTTTCTTCATGGTTTGACCTCCTTTGGTCAAGTCGCTCCCTTCATTGGGAGCGTGGATTGAAACTCCACCATTTCAACCACGGTGGCGGCTCTGGTTGTCGCTCCCTTCATTGGGAGCGTGGATTGAAACTTGGACCCGCCGCGGAAGTGATCAGCGGTTATGTCGCTCCCTTCATTGGGAGCGTGGATTGAA
>Ga0210377_10005634_pt1 | contig 10258 bp, 12 predicted proteins | sample PLM4_65_b1redo_FD_155480 | JGI IMG/M metagenome (GOLD analysis project Ga0210377, IMG submission 155480) | Groundwater sediment microbial communities from an aquifer in East River, Colorado, USA - PLM4_65_b1 redo | ecosystem: Environmental > Terrestrial > Soil > Riparian zone | place: USA: East...
GCTTTACAAGATGAGCAGAAGCGGCTACGCAACGGCGGTGCTCGCCTCGGACGGCCTGGACGACGGGCTCAAGCGGATCAAGTATCTCGGCATCATTACCGAACGGGACCGCGTGCTCGCGCGGGAGTACGGCAGCGCCCTGAACGCGCTGGCGGTCCGGCAGGCCGGGATCTCCGAAAAGAAGGAAGCGATCCTCGGGCGCAAGCGAACGATCGAGGCCGAGGAAACGGAGCTCCAGTCCCGGAAGCGGAAGAAAGCAACTCTCCTGGCGGGCGTGCGGGAAGAAAAAGGCCTGTACGAACAGACCCTGCGCGAGCTCGAAGAATCCTCGGTGAGCCTGTGGGCCATGATCAAGAAGGCCGAGCAGGAACGCAAAGCAGCGAAGGCCGTTCGCCCTGCCCCTCTGAAGGCGGCCCGCGACGCAAGGCCCGGCACGGGCAGGCTTCCCTGGCCGGCGGACGGCCGGGTGCTTACCCGCTTCGGCATACAGCGCCATCCGCAGTTCAAGACCATGGTGTTCCGCCGGGGCATCGAGATCGCGGTCCGCGAAGGAGAGCCTGTCCGGGCCGTGAGCGACGGGCAGGTGGCGTACGCGGACTGGTACAAAGGATATGGGAAGCTCGTGATCATCGAGCACGGTCCGGGGTTTTATACGCTCTACGGCAACCTCTCGAGACTGGACCTGAACAAGGGAGCCCCGGTAAACAGGGGCCAGGTGCTCGGGCTTGCAGGGGAGACGGGGAGCTTGAAAGGGGCGAAGTTATATTTCGAGATACGCCGGAACGGGGAGGCGCAGGACCCGCTCGCCTGGCTGGCAAAGCGATAAAACGACACAAGCGGAGAGAACCGTATGAAGATATTCGTGGAGGAAGGTGACATGATCAAGATTAATAGAAAAAAATTCATTGTAACAGCGCTCGTGCTGTTGCTGACCGGGACCTTCGTCCTGCTCACTGCCGGGATTTTGATCGGGCAGGAGGCGGGCCAGTCAAGGTCCGGGACCTATGAGGAGCTCAAGGCGTTCACGCAGGCGCTCGAGCTTGTCAGACGAAACTACGTGGAAAACCCCGACTCGAAAGAACTGATCGAGGGGGCCATCCGCGGGATGATCGCGGGCCTCGACCCGCATTCGTCATACATGTCCGAGCGGGCGTTCAAAGAGATGAGCCTGGACATCAAAGGCGAGTTCCAGGGGGTAGGCATCCAGATCGGGATCAAGAACGCACAGCTGATGGTCATCGCGCCGATCGAGGGGACCCCCGGCGACCGGGCGGGCCTCGCGGCGGGGGACAAGATCCTCAAGATCAACGATGAGTGGACCAAGGATTTGTCGATCGAACAGGCCGTGGACAAGATGCGCGGCCCGAAGGGCACCAGCGTGCGGCTCCTCATCCTTCGCGAGGGATGGGACAAGCCCAGGGAGTTCAAGATCACCCGTGACACGATCAAGGTGCAGAGCGTAAAGTCGAAGATGCTCGACGACGGGATCGGCTACGTGAAGCTCATCCAGTTCCAGGGACAGACGGCTTCCGAGCTCGAGCAGGCCCTCAAGGGGCTCGAAGCCAAGGGGATCAAGAAGCTCATCCTCGACATGCGAAACAATCCCGGCGGCATCCTCGACACTTCGGTGGACGTAAGCGGCAAATTCCTGCCCAAGGACAAGCTCGTGGTCTATCTTCAGGGCAGGCAGAAGACGGACCGGAAGGACTACCTGACCACGAGTTCGGAGCCGCCGCGCACGTATCCCATGGTCGTGCTCGTGAACACGGGCAGCGCCAGCGCCTCGGAAATCGTCGCCGGCGCGCTCCAGGATTCGAAGCGCGCGCTGATCGTGGGCACGCAGACCTTCGGCAAGGGTTCGGTCCAGACCGTGTTCCCCCTCGAGGACGGCGGAGGCATCCGGCTCACGACGGCGAAGTACTACACGCCGAGCGGCCGCTCGATCCAGAACGTCGGCATTACGCCCGACATCGAGGTGAAGCTGCCGGTGGTGAAAGAGCCGAAAGACGGCGACCCGGTGCATGTCATGGTGCGGGAGAAGGACCTCGATCGTCATTTGAAGAACGAGACCGTCAGGGAAGAAAAGAAGAAGGAGCAGCCTTCGGGCGAAGAGGATTTCGCCATGGAGGTGATGCCCAAGGATGAGAAAGACGACATCCAGATCCAGAAGGCGATCGAAATCCTGAAGACGGCCGCCAGGGCAGAGGATGTTTTCAAGAAAATGCCTGTTGCGGCGAAAAAGGAAAAATGATTTAGTCTTTTTCTTGCCAATTGATAATATATTGAAAAAGCAGGGCTTTATGCCCTGCTTTTCTTTTTAGTCTATTTTTTGATAAAACATCAGCATTCCCTGGTATTTTCCGTAATTTCTGCTTATAAACCGGTTAAAATTACCAAAAACAGGCTAAATTCAGGTTTGCAATTTTCGCCATTGGGCAATATATTAGCACTCGCCGTAAATGAGTGCTAAAATAGAAAATACGGTAAATATCCTTCATGAAAGAAAATCAACATCAAACTGGAAAGGAGTAGAAGATGAGCGACAAATTCAAGCCTTTAAAAGACAGGGTGTTCGTAAGCTATACCGCGGAGTTGGAAAAGACGGCAGGTGGTCTTTATATTCCCGATACCGCAAAAGAGAAACCGCAGAGCGGCAAAGTGGAGGCCGTGGGCGACGAGGTGAAGTCCCTCAAGGTCGGGGACAAGATCCTGTTCGACCGCTACTCGGGCTCGAAGATCAATCTCGACAATGTCGAGTACCTGATCGTCAAGGAAGAAGACGTGTTAGGCGTCCTGGCCTAAAGGATTGGAATAACAATTCGTCTCGCGCGGAGCACGCGGAGCCCGCAGAGTTTTTAACCCGTAAAATTTTTTTGCTTTTCTCTGCGAACTTTGCGCCTCTGCGAGAAAACCGCATTTGAAATCAAAAACAAGTTCCCCAAGGAGGAAAAAGATATGGCAAAGCAGCTTATGTTCAACCAGGATGCACGTGCGGCGATCCTGAAGGGCGTGAACGTCCTGACCGACGCCGTGAAGGCAACGCTGGGCCCGAAGGGCCGCAATGTGATGATCGACAAGAAATTCGGCGCGCCGACGATCACCAAGGACGGCGTGAGCGTGGCAAAGGAGATCGAGCTCAAGGACCCTTATGAGAACATGGGCGCCCAGCTCGTGCGCGAAGTGGCATCCAAGACCTCGGACGTGGCCGGCGACGGCACCACGACCGCGACGGTACTGGCCCAGGCCATCTACCGCGAAGGCATGAAGAACGTGACCGCGGGCGCGAACCCCATGGACCTGAAGCGCGGCATCGAGAAGGCCGTGGAAGCGGTCATCGCGAACCTGAAGAAGATGACCAAGCTGATCGTTGACAAGAAGGAGATCGCCCAGGTCGGCAGCATCTCCGCGAACAGCGACTCGACCATCGGCGACCTGATCGCCGAGGCAGTGGACAAGGTCGGCAAGGACGGCGTCATCACCGTGGAAGAGGCCAAGAGCATGACCACCAGCCTTGACGTGGTAGAGGGCATGCAGTTCGACCGCGGATACATTTCTCCCTATTTCGTGACCAATGCGGAGAAGATGGAGGCCGTTCTTGAGAACGCCTACATCCTCCTGTCCGAAAAGAAGATCTCGACCATGAAGGACCTGCTCCCGATCCTCGAGCAGACCGCCAAGATGGGAGCGCCCATGATCATTATCGCCGAGGATGTCGAGGGCGAGGCCCTGGCGACCCTGGTGGTGAACAAGCTGCGCGGCACGCTCCAGATCTGCGCAGTGAAGGCGCCGGGCTTCGGCGATCGCCGCAAGGCAATGCTTGAAGACCTGGCGATCCTGACCGGCGGATCGGTGATCTCCGAAGACCTCGGCATCAAGCTCGAGAACGTGAAGATCACAGACCTCGGCCGGGCCAAGAAGATCACCATAGACAAGGACAACACCACGGTCGTCGAGGGCGCGGGCAAGACCGACGCGATCCAGGGCCGGGTGAAGATGATCAAGGCGCAGATCGCCGAGACCACTTCCGATTACGACAAAGAGAAGCTCCAGGAGCGGCTCGCCAAGATCGTGGGCGGCGTCGCGGTCATCAACGTGGGCGCGGCGACCGAGACGGAGATGAAGGAAAAGAAGGCCCGGGTCGAGGACGCGCTCCATGCTACCCGCGCGGCCATGGAAGAAGGCATTGTGGCAGGCGGCGGCGTTGCGCTGCTCCGCTGCATCCCGGTGCTTGACAAGATGAAGCTCTCCGGCGACGAGCAGATCGGCGTCAACATCGTGAAGAAGGCGCTCGAAGAGCCGATCCGCCAGATCGTGAACAACGCCGGCCTCGAACCGTCGGTGATCGTCGACAAAGTCAAGACGTCCGACAAACCGAACTACGGCTTCGATGCGCAGAAGGAAGAGTACGTGGACATGCTCCAGGCCGGCATCATCGACCCGACCAAGGTGACCCGGTCCGCGCTCCAGAACGCCTCCTCCGTGGCAAGCCTCATGCTCACCACGGAAGTCATGATCACCGATATGCCCGAAGAGAAGGGCGCAGGCGGCATGGGCGGCGGAATGCCCGGCGGCATGGGCGGTATGGGCGGCATGGGCGGAATGTACTAAGAGATATGAACAAGTTTCCTTTCACGAGGGAATGACACACGAAGGCCGGCAGAGAAACTATCTCTGCCGGCCTTTTTTATTAAAAAATAGAGCAGAAACGATGAAACGACCCTGCGCAATATCCTGAAAAATTGTATTAACCTTTGGGGTTATTATTTTATTGACATTTCGGATGCTCCATGCTATTATCATTCAAGAACAAGAAGTTCGAAAAAGAATGTAATGACCTGAAACTCCTCACGCGAGAGTGGGGGGCTGAGCAGGCGAAGCTGATCGCCCGTCGGCTGACGGAACTTGCCGCAGCGGATAATCTTGAAACCATGCGGCTTTTACCTCAGGCGCGTGCTCACGCGTTAAGAGGAAACCGGGAAGAGCAAATATCGCTCGATGTGAAGCATCCGTACCGTTTGATTGTCATCCCCGACTACGACGAGCCGCCGCGCAGGAAAGACGGCGGTCTTGAGTGGAAAAAAATAACAAAAATAAAAATACTGGAAGTGACGAACACTCATGAGTAAGAAAAACCAGAGTGCATTCAAGCCCAACTACGCCATTGCGCCGGGAGAGACACTGCGGGAAACCTTGGAAACGCTTGGCATGAGTCAGGCGGAGTTTGCCGACCGCACCGGCAGGCCGAAAAAAACCATCAACGAGATTATGACGGGCAAGGCAGCCATAACCGCGGAGACGGCTCTTCAGTTCGAGCGGGTCCTCGGCGTCCCTGCTTCGTTCTGGAATAATCTGGAGAGAAACTATCAGGAAACACTCGCCAGATTGAAAGAAGATGAGCATCTTCAGGCCAACGTGAAATGGTTGAAAAACTTCCCGATCGCGCACCTTATGAACATCGGATGGATGCCCCGGGAAGACGATCCGCTGAGGCAGCTTCAGGCGCTCCTTAACTTCTTCGGCGTAGCTGGGATCGACGAGTGGAACTCTTTCTGGAAAAGTCCCGAGGCGGCATATCGAAAATCAGCGGCATTCCAGAGCAGTCCCTTTGCCACGGCGGTGTGGCTGCGAAAAGGAGAGCTTGATGCAGCATCTATTCAATGCAAGCCTCACGATAAAGCCGCGTTTCATAGCGCTCTAGAAAAAATCCGCACCTTGACGACCAAACCTCCCGAAACTTTCGCGCCGGAAATGGTAAAACAATGTGCCGAGTCGGGCGTTGCGGTAACGTTCGTTCCCGAGCTGCCCGGCACGCATGTGTACGGGGCAACGAGATGGCTCAATCCGAACAAGGCACTGATCCAGCTCAGTCTCCGGGGGAAAAGCGACGATCATCTGTGGTTTGCGTTCTTCCACGAAGCAGGACACATCTTGTACCATGGGAAAAAAGAGGTTTTTATCGAGGAGAAGAACAAGCCCGGCAATAAGGCGGAACATGAAGCCGACCGCTTTGCCCAGGATTTTCTCATTCCTGCCGCGGAATACAAAGCGTTTCTATCCTCCGGCAGTTTCGACACGGCATCCGTCGGCCGGTTTGCCAAGAAACTTTGCATCGCACCCGGCATCGTGGTTGGCCGTCTTCAGCACGATAACGCGATCCCGTTCAGCAGCGGCAACAGCCTGAAGGCGCACTTTCGGTTCAGTCATGCGGAGAGTGCATGTTAAGGAACAGAATCGTTTATGTAAGGACTCAAGGGTGATGTCAAGGCATCAAGGTGGTACCAATGCCATAACAAATGACCTGACCCTCCGGGGGCTGCTTGATGGCATACTTCACCTTGATGGTACCGTCTTTTTGTTTATATTTTCGTTCAAATATTGTTCCCATGTGCCTGCCTCCCCTGTCTGCATATCTCTCCAGCCAAGCTACACTTTTCTAGAGGCGATCCTCTCAGCCATACCGCTTGTTCTTTTAGAACCATGCCTAGTCCTCAATTCAACCTCCATTCCTTTCTACCGCCCAGAGTGGGCGGTATGCTCCCCACTCCCATCGGGCTACGGTAAGCGGAGAAACGCCTAGAATGTTAGCTAAACGCGTTTGTGAGTAGCCATTCTTCATACGCCATGCCTTGAATTCTTTGGGTTTCATTAGTTGCCTCTCATTAGCTTTATAATATACCATTCGTCTATAGACATTTAGTATGGAATGCTTCTTTTTGGATAAAAAAACAATTTTAAAATTGCTGTAAACATTGCGAAAAATGATATGAGAGGATGTGAATATGTAATTATGCATATTTATAGCTTGACAAGGAGGGCCGTTTTTAGTATATGTTTGCCTAATGGTTAATGATAGCAACCAACAATACCAAAGCAATATTAGTTTACAAACATTATATATGCAATGTGGAGGTTAAGCATGGAAAGCGAAAAACGGGACGAAGAGATCATTAAGAGGCTCAATATCCTGATAGGACTTACTCTAGACCGAGGCATAGAAGACGGCCTTTCAATGGCGTCAAAAATTGCAAAACTGAATGATCTTGGCGTATCTACGGCGGACATTGCAAGAATTCTTGGTAAGCCAGCGAACTATATTACTGCGCATTTATCGCAAAGAAAAAAAGTACGAAAGGGGAAAACAAAGAATGAGTGATAAGATATTGCAGGACCTCCTTACCTCCCTTAACGAGAAGTTAGATACAATCATTAAATTGATTGTGCTGACTAAATCTGACAACAAAAGCCAGTCTGACCTTATTCGGATGTTATCTGCTGCGGGACTGCAACCGAAGCAAATAGCCAATATGCTTGGTACTACGCCTAATACGGTAAGAGTAATGCTTTTTGCTATAAGAAAACAAAAAAGCAAAGGGAAAAAAGTTAAAGTAAAGGAAGCAGAGGCTGAGTAGCTCAAAAAACGATATATACCTGGAGGTTCCAAATGAACAAAGAATTAGATTTGAAAGAAATTACTCACAAATTGGACGTTCTTCTCAGTCTTATAGCATATCAGACCGTCGAAAAGAAGATTCTATCAGAAGGTGCTCCACTTCTCCGGAGGCTTGGCTTTACTCCGTCAGAGATTGCAGCTGTTTACGACAGTACCGCTAATGCAGTAAATGTTCGCTTAGCAGAAGCGAAAAAAAGAAAAGCTGCTAAATCGAAAGGTCTATAGCTGTGCTTAGTCGTGACGTCCGGCGCGAACTCTTCAATAAACTCAGAGTGTCCCCCCAGGCCATAAATCAGCGCGCAAAACGCTTGAAAGATAAGTTCGGCCCTATGACTACTGAGGAAGCAGTTTATATTATCGCACATACCGAGGGCGTCGATCTCGGAAAATATTTACCGCTTGAAACCCTTGACCGTGTCCGCTCACTGCTTCCTAGAGATATAAAAACAGACCCTTCGGCGTCACAGAATAAACGACAGGCAGCAAAGCCGATAAGAAAGCGGCGAATAGCGATTTCTTACCCTTTGACAAAAGAGGCATTCATTAAACAAGCCGTTACCATCGGAGAAGAAGCTTTTCCCCAAATTGTGGTACTTGAGAATTCTTTGCGCAATCTCATAGAACAAATACTCTCGAAGATCGAAACAGATTGGTGGTCAACACTCGTCCCGCTTGACGTGAAGAATGATGTCCAGCGAACAATAAAAAAGGAAACAAAGTATCCCTACCGCGAAAGAAGGGGCAACAGTCCCCTAATGTATTGCAACTTTGCTGATCTTAAAAAGATAGTAGTAGCCAATCATTCAGCCTTTCGCACCGTAATAGTAGACCTTGAATGGTTTAAAGTTAAAATGGATGAAGTATATATGGCGCGAAATAATCTGGCGCATAGCGTCCTGCTCTCAAAAGACGACATGGCGAGAATTGCATTATTTTATAGGGATTGGGCGCGATTACTAGAGGCCAGTAATATAAAGTAATGCCATTTTGGGTACCACGAATTTATTATTATTCACAATGAGAAGAATATAATGGCTAGCAAACCAAAACTGAATCCTCGGATTCTAGACTTTCTCCACAAGCGATTAGACAGACCAATAGCCTCAATTAGGTCGGATATCTCCATATTAAAACGTAACTATCCGCAGGCTACGTTGAACGCTGTTGCGCAGATTTATGCCGAGCAGCACGAACAATCCGTGCGAAGACTGATAGGCAAAGAAGACAAAATGACCATTCCGCCTCACAAAATTGAAAAAGTACCCATATTGAAAAACAAGAAAAAAGTCAATACGAAGGAGCAAATAAAAGAGATCATTCACTTTGCGACAGATGACCATTTTCTCAAGAAACACGTAGCAGAGGTTAATAGGGCCTACACTAAGCATTGTTATACATGTGTTTTTGTGCTTACACGCAAAATTTTTGAGAATTTGATCATTGGGATACTGAAGGGAAAGTATCCTGCCAACCGAGACCTCTATTTCGATACGCCGAAAGCAAGAAATCACGATTTTAGCGTGGTACTTGATAACCTATTCCAAAAGCGAGGCGAATTCGGCGATGATAAAAAATTAGCTATAGAGCGATTGAATCAGAAGTTAAAACCATTCAAGAATGATGCAAACGACAAGGCACACTCTCTTTATCACATAGTGGAGAATGCAAAGGAAGTTGATGATTGGAACCTCGACTCGATAATGGCTCTGATAAAAATAATTCAATAATACTCAAGGGAGGTATCGATTCAATGGATGAGACTATTCAGAAAAACATCCTGCATGAATTGCAGGCCATCAAGAGGCTTTTGGCTCACAAGCTTGTGACGGGTATTAAGCAGGCGGAGCAGATTAGCAAACTTAATTCCGCGGGTTTTGGACAAACAGAGATTGCCGCCTTACTTGGCACTACTAAAAACACAGTAAATGTGACTTTAAACAGGCTCAAGAAGTCAAAGAAAAAGAAAGTTTCTGAATAATTTAGAAGTGAACAATTTCCTAATAAAATGACAACTTGGTGGACGTTGGTTCTCAGAGTGCTTTCCGCGTGAACCAATAAGACATGAGAATGAGCAAAGGCCCGGGGATTTTCCGGGCCTTTGTGTTTTTGCTTCCACTCCTGCCATAAACCCTTTTCATGATGCGACTCGCGGGCCGGACATCAGTACCGCTTCGGCACCACTGCCGGCCGCGGGCTTCTTCCCTTTATCCACTCCCCCGTTCCGCGCCTGCTCGATTGCTCCCTGCAGGTAGCATCCTTCGCGACCAGGAACGGGATCGTGCCGTTCCTCGCGATATCCCTGCTCACCGAGCCCTTGAGGAGCCGCGAGAAGAAGTTTTTGCAGCTGTGGCCGGTGATGATGAGGTCCACGCCCTCCTCCCGGGCGACCTTCAGGATCTCCTCGGCCGGCGGGCCGGCCCGTACCCCGGTCTTGACGATCACGCCGTCGTATTGGAGCTCCCAGGCGTATCGGGCGAGGAGAAGCTCTGCCCTGCTGTCCAGAGCTTCCTGGTGCTCCGTGCCCTTCAGCGACTCTCGAAGAGTATCTCGCTCGGCATCTCCCAGCATGTCGATGACCAGCGAATCTCCCAGGAGCCGCTGGACGGTCACGAGGACCACGGTCCGGGGCTTTTGGATCAGGTCGCGGAACGCGCGCAGGGCGGTTGCCGAGCCTTTCGATGCATCCACCGCAATCAGGACTTTTTCCATGGACAGACTCCGCTTCGTCGTTGTTACGTCAAGTTCCAAGCAGGGGCAAAAGAAGACCATGCTTATCCTTAATGTAATTATACCTCTGTCTTCGCAGAC